>ERZ761602.7590-NODE-7590-length-11415-cov-7.170158_pt1 | contig 11415 bp, 13 predicted proteins | sample MGYA00512165_ERZ761602 | MGnify/ENA primary metagenome ERZ761602 (study PRJEB28899, sample SAMN02445085) | bioreactor sludge metagenome | biome: EBPR sludge; isolation source: Thorneside wastewater treatment plant | place: Australia: Brisbane, Thorneside... | reverse complement strand
CGCCGCGGAATCCTTATGACGGTGTGCTCGATGCCTTGAATCGTTTCGATTCGCTTCCAGCCGGACGCCGGGCTATCTTTATGGTCTCGGACGGGGTCGATGCTTCGCAGGGTTTTTTCGGCGCGACGCCGAGCCAGAGCGTTGATCTGGACCGAGCCATTTTTAACGCCCAGCGAAAAAGCGTCTCGGTGTTTTCGATATATTCGCCGACGGTTCTGACCGACAACCGGAACACTGCGTTGGCATTGTTCGGACAAGGTTCGCTAGAGCGGCTTGCAAAGGAAACGGGCGGCCGGGCGTTCTTCCAGGGCCAGATCGCTCCGATCAGCTACGACCCATTCTTTCGTGAGCTCAAACTGCTGCTCGACCGGCAGTTTCTGCTGACCTATCTTTCGACCAGCACAAAGAAGGGTTTCTATCGCCTGGACGTCCTAAGCACAAATCCCGACGTGCGGATCGTCCACCCAAAAGGCTACGTTTACCGCTGATCTATTTCACTGCCCGCTTGCAGATGGGGCAAACCGGGACATCCTCTTTCAAAAGCAAACCTATCCAAAAAAAGAAAAGCGTGAAGATAAGCAGGGTGCCGAAGACGATCCAGCCCGCGGTCGAGATGCGCCTTTCGATGACGGGAAGGAAATGCGTCCCGCAAAACGGGCAGCGATAGTTGCCGGAAAGGTCTTTGGGGCCGGTGTAGGCAAGGGCTCCTGCCTGCGGGGCTAGGGGAGCTTCGAGAAGTGGAGTTGTCCGCGGCCGGGCACCTAGATTGATCGTCCGGCCTTCCGCCTGCGTTTGAAACTCATCGGTCTTCCATGCATAAGGCCGCGGCGGAGACTGGTCGTAATCGACCTGCTGCCTGACGGCCATCCTCGCTCCGCAAAACCGGCAGAACTGGCTTTCATCGGCATTTGTCTTGCCGCAATTTTGACACTGGATCACAACCTTTAGCTACGCGGAAACGCTGACCGAGGTTCCGCTACATTTCAAAAGCGTATTCGTTCTCCGCTTCGGATGGAAGTATATACCGATTCGACCAATTCGACCGACCGGAAACCGTCTTCGGCAGTCACCAGCGGTTCGCTGCCCGCGAGGATCGAATCGATGAACGCACGGTCCTCCTGAACATAACCCCAACGTTCCTCTTTTTCCGTCATATGAAATGAGAGCGTTTCAAAGTTTGCGTCCATTCCGCGGGAATCGAGCAAGCGTTCCATTTCTTCCGTCATGATCGTTCGGTGATGACAAAAGACCTCGATCCTCTCAAAGGGAAAATGCCAGCTCGCGTCCGAGGAAGATGCGAAGGTGCAGTGAAAGCCGCTCTTGAACTTGAAGATGATCGAAAATTCGTCGAGTTCGGGATATTCGTGCTGCGACCCGAAGGCGACCAGTTCTTTGATCTCACCGAACTGGAACCGCATCATATCGAAGAGGTGTATGGTCGTCTCGTAAAGAAAGCCGCCGGTCACATTCACGTCGCCGGTCCAAACGGGATTCTTCAGTTCGCCGCGGTTCATCTTTATGTGGGCCGAGTGAGCCGTGTCGTTACCGAGCAGATCCTTCAGCGTCGCATAGACCGGTGCAAAGCGGCGGTTGTGCCCGACCTGGAACACACCTTTGCCGCCGTTGGCTGCATCGCGTAATTCTGCCGCGTCTTCAATGCCGATCGCGAACGGCTTTTCGCAAAACACATGCTTCCCTTCCGCGATGGCGTGAAGCGCGATCTCTTTATGAGTCTTGTTCGGCGAGCAAACGAGAACGGCGTCGCAGTTCGCCATCAGTTCGTCGCGCGACGAGCAGACCTTGCCGCCGATGCTCTTTGCGGTACGCTCCGCCCGCTCGGGGACGATATCGAACAACGCCGAGACCTCGACACGCTCATCCCGCGTATAAATACGCCCATGCACATTACCGATATAACCGGTTCCGACTATGCCAATGCGAATTTTATCCATTGATCTCGCTTTGAGTGCGCGATTTATCGCGTATCTGTTTCGTATTATCAGGTTTACGCGATAAATCGCGCACTCTGAACTTACCAACTGCCGCCAGCGGCGTACTTTCCGAGTCCGAGAGCCTTTTCGGCCGCTTCTTTCGCTTCCCTGGCGACGACGAACGGGTCACGCTCCCAATATTCCGGCCGAAAGATCTCAACGCTCGCCGGGCCTTCGTAGCCGATCTTGTCGAGCGTCTCTTTCATCTTTGCGATCGGCAGAACGCCTTCGCCCGGATAGAGCCGCTTCGAATCGTTAAGCTGATCTTTTGGCAGGTCTTCGGCTCCATTGATGTGAAAGATGAAAAGCTTCTGCGGGTCGAGGTTTTCAAGAGCTTCCCACGAAGAACTGCCCGCATAAAAATGATACGTATCGATCACATTCCCGACGCTTTCGCGGCCAACGAGGTCAACGATCTTTGAACCGAGGTCGAGCGTCGTCACCGAGTTCCCTGCCTCGCCAAGAAACTCGAAACCGAGCTTAATGCCGTGCGGTTCGGCAATATCTGCGAGTTCATTGAGGACGCGGACCGATTCCTCAATGGTCTCTTCGTCGGTCTTCGGGCCTTGCCGCAAGGCACCGGGCACGGAGAGAACATACGGGCAGCCGATCGCCGCCGAAATTGCCGAAAGCTTTTCGCACTCGGCTTTTATCGCCGCATAATCCTCATCCGAACGCCACGTAATGTGTTCGAGCGTGTTTATCGAAAGCACTCCGACACCAGTCTCTGCCAAAAGCTGCTTCAGGTCCTCGACCGTGTGCCCGTCAAGATAGTCGTAAAGCTTATTCGAACGGAGTTCCACCAGTTCAAATCCAGCCGCCGCGGCCGAGCGGATATCCGTCTCGAGGTCCGCCGTCATCGTGGTCGCGCCATTCAATGCAAGTTTCATATATTCCTAAATTCTTGTGGATCAAAGTTGTTACAAATAGAGTCGGATTAATCTTAACGGACATGTCTATTCTTGGAGAAATCGAGCGATCGCGAACCGTTTCCCGTTATTTATTATGTCTGGGGTATCGGTTGATCCGGCCACAACTATCTTACCGTCAGGTTGTACCAAAACTGATGTCGGTATCGCGCTTAAGCCGTCGTAAAATGCAGTCAAACCAGTATCCTCAATAACACCGGTTGATGAATACCTAACAACGGCGAAATGCGATGGATCGTTTCCTGAAGGCCTGAAGTCGCCAACGACAACCAACTTGCCATCCGATAAAGCTACGACCGCCGCCGCAGATTCGATGCTCCCCGTTGTCCCCAAATTCGTGCGAACAATGCCGTGTTGACCAAACCCGACGTCTCCGCGTCCCCTTTTAGTTAACCGCAATAACAGAAAGTCAAAGTCGGTCGGGCTTTCGCCAACCCTGCCGACCAAGAGCAGCTTACCGTCAGATTGGAGAAATGTGCCCTGGATACCAATGCCTGTACCCGTCGGAAAAACTACCCTTACAACCCCCTGTAACCCAAATGTTCTATCAAGGTTGCCAGACTCATCTACCCGCAATGCCCAAGCTATATTGCCGCCGGATGGTGTCCCGCGGTCGTTCGCCATACCTGCTAAGACGATCTTCCCGTCGGTTTGTATATGAATACCAACGATTGTAAAACTTCCTAGTCGGCTAAGATTCAGGCTCGTGATCCCGTTCGTACCGAATGATTGATCGCGGCTTCCGTTGGCGTTTAATCGCATCAGCCGGTACGGCCCGGCCCCCGATTCTGCCATAATCACATTTATCTTTCCATCTTGCCTCAAGGCGAAACCGATGGCCCGAACATTGCTGCCAAACGAATTTACGTTCGCCGAAAAAGATTGATCTAGCGAACCATTTGCGTTATAACGCGTAAGAAAGGCAGAATTTGAGAATCCGGCAAATTGCTCCCATAGTCTTAAATAACGGCCGTCAGAAAGCTGCTTAACATCAACGAGTCGATAAAAAGAATTGTTCAGTATCTGTAAGGTTTTTCCGTTTGTCCCGAAGTTCACGTCCAGTTCGCCAGACGAGGTCAGGCCGCAGAACGCGATGCCGGCAGCCTGTGCTAACGGCAGCGGATATACATGCTCACCACCAATGATCAGCCTTTGTGACGGTTGCTGAAATAAATATCGGGCGAAGGAGCCACGACTCTCATTCGTCTCGAAATCGACCGTAACTAGGCCGTCACCATCGAAGGAAGGGTCCAGAACAATTGCACCGTTGACGTTAACAGCCAATAGAACCGATAGAAATGACGTCAAGATTTTAAATGATAGGGAGCTTTTCATATGTTTTATCGTTTCTTTGGATTCTATAGAATTATCACATTCCTTTCGCATATAACCAACACAAATCTCGTCAACAATAAACAGAAGGCGAACGCTGGGTATTGTCAATTCATCAAAGGCTCGGTTAACCTTAACTAAGTGTTTCCTACCAAAATTGTATTTATGAAAACCTACTTGGCAATCACCTGTTGTATCGTTTTATTCGTAACCGGAGCATTTTCTCAGACTTCGGATGCGGCACTTCGGCGGGCGATCGATGCCGACAATGCGGCGAAGCTTGAGGCCGGCGGAAAGCTGCCGGTGATGGCCGTTGAAGAACATCTCTCGCGTGCGGAAACCTACATGGCAAATCGGCTCTTTCCGCAGGCCCGCGAGCACTGGGCGATCGTACTTGAGAAATACCCCGAGGCGGCCGGAACGCCGAAGGCTCTTTTCGGCACGGCCCGTTCGTTCATGTGGGAACGCGAATACCTGAAGGCGGTCGACTGGTTCGATCGTCTTCTGAAAGACCACCCGATGACCAAAGAAGGCCGCGACGGCCTCGCCTTCAAAGGGGCAAGCTACGTTCGAGCCGGCAAAAATCTCGAAGCCGCCCGAACCTACGAGCAATACACCGTGATGTTCCCGACCGGCGAGAGGATCGAATCGGCATACTTGAACATCATCGACGCCTATCGCGAGGCGGGAGAATACGCCAAAGCGGCCGAGTGGGTCGAAAAGGCGGTGCTTGAATTTCCGGGTAAGTCCACTGAGGTCAATGCCTTACAGGCTCTGGTCCGAATGGAACTCTACCGCGGACGCTGGAATGAGGCTGCCGAGGCTGCCGATCGAATGCTTGCCGTTCGGAGCTTTGCCGGTTCGATGACCTCCGCGGATGAAGCAAGGTTCTTGAAGGGATTTGCCCTTGATAAAGCAGGAAAGAGGAGCGAGGCGAACACGGTTTTCGCGTCGATAACGCAGTCTCCGACCTCTTACTTCGGCGGCCTCGCCGATGAGCGAAACACGGGGTCGCCGGTCAAAAAGACCGCTGTGGTCTCTTCGCGAATGTATTCGCAATACCCGACGCCGTTCAAGCTTCAGGTTATGCGGCACGCCGCGAAGCAACGCATCGATCCGCGTTTCATTCTGGCCATAATGAAACAGGAAAGCTCGTTCCGGCCGAACGCAAAATCGCCCGCCGGGGCTCGCGGGCTTATTCAACTCGTTTTTGATACCGCCATCAAGTATAAGGACGAGGCCGGATATCCGCGGCTTCAGCCCGATGACCTTTACGACCCGGAGACGAACATCGCGATCGGTTCGATCTACATTCGTAAGATCAAGGACGAATTCGGCGGGCTCTATGAGGCGGTCGCGGCAAGCTACAATGCCGGCGAGGACAACGCCGCTCGCTGGCTTAACCGGACCAAACCCAAAGATCCCGGGCTTTTCGCAGCGGAGGTCGGCTTTGCCGAGACCAAGAACTATGTCTTTAAGGTGATGAACAATTATCGGGTCTATCGCGAACTCTACGACGAAAAGCTCAATCGGCGATAGTCCCGTGAAACGATCGATAATGCATAATGCCCGGCCATTTGCGACCGGGCATTTTCATTTCGAGCAACTTCGGACTATTGACAAGCCGTTTTGCGCCAGCCGATGGGCCCTTCCATACACTGGAACATCTGACCAACGCCTTCAAGTGTGAACGATGTGTCCTCAACATCGGCTTTACTGAACTCAAGCCGGTAGAGCTTTCCGAGCACCGATTCATCGTCCTCGACGAGGCGGGAAACAAATACCACCGTTACGCTCTTTTCGTTAACCTTGCCGAGTTGATAGACGCTAAAGTCGGGCGACGTACCGACCTCGATATTTAGTTCGGTGAGCATCTTTTCCGCGCATTGCTCCGGAGTGCCGGTACATACTGCCGGTGCCGTGAAGTCGATGCCGTCCCAACGGCTGGCATCTGTTACGACCTTCGAGAGTTTTTGCTGGGCGAGAACATCGGCCGAGAAAAGACCGAATGCGAAAAAGAACAGAGCGAATAGGGTCAACCTTTTCATTTTTTTCCTCCTGTGATTTTGAAGAGATGATAGTGCCGGTGGAAATTGCCGGCGTTTGACAGGCACTTGCCGAAATGGCCAAACAACACGTAATCCGCGTTCTGCACCGACAGCTTGGATTTTCCGGAAAATGGGCTCGGCAAGAGCCGGAAGCGATAAGAATTGTGTGCTGCCCGAACGAAGCCCATGGCCGCACAACATGTTTAAACATATCATGGGTTCGACGTTAGTGTCCAGAAAGTCGCCTGAACAAGTAAAACCCGGGCTGTTCCATGCCAAAGCTGAGGCACGGCGAGGCCGCGAATCTTTGAAAACGTGCCGCTGACGTCTAAAATAGAAAGCATGAGCGAATCTGCTGAGTTGCCGATGAATTTTGGCGGTATTGACGACGAGGGACTATCTTCATTTGACCGCGCGAAGATACTGATCTGGCCCGTTTCGTATGAAGGGACCGTCTCATATGGCACAGGTACCGGCCGCGGCGCGATGTCTATCGTCGATGCCTCGCGAAATATGGAGCTTTACGAGGAAGAGACCGATACCGAGCCTTACCAGGTCGGCATTCATACTTTGCCGGAGTTCACTCCGCGTGAGACTCCGGCTGAGATGATGGATGCTCTCTACACCGAAGCGAAGCGGTTGGTCAGTTCGGACAAGTTCGTTTGTATGATCGGCGGCGAACACTCGGTCTCGGCCCCTGTCATCAAGGCCCATGCCGAGAAATACCACGACATTAGCGTTCTGCAGATCGATGCACATGCCGATCTACGAGACACCTACGACGGCACACCGCATTCGCATGCCTCGATAATGGCGAGGGTTGTCAAGGATATGCGGATCCCGTCGGTGCAGGTCGGCATCCGGTCGCTTTCGGCGGATGAAGCTCGCTCGATCGCGGACGGCCTCCCTACCAAGATCTTCTGGGCACGCGATGTCGCCGGCAGGACGGACTGGATAGACGACGCGATCGCCGGGCTGACCGACAACGTTTATCTGACCATCGACATCGATGGCCTCGACCCGGCAATCATGCCGACCACCGGCACGCCGGAACCCGGTGGATTGGGTTGGTACGAAACGCTTGAGTTGATCAGACGAACAGCAGAGAAAAAGAACATCGTCGGGATGGACCTCGTCGAGTATTCATTCAACGATCTGTTCGACGCACCGGCGTTCTTGTGCTCAAAATTGATCTACAAGTCGCTTGCTTATGTTTTTCGCGATTCGCTCCGGCAGGTCGCCGGCGCGTGACGCTTGGGCGATGCTGCGGATTTGCCGAACCATTAGTGCCACAATAGCGTATTGATTTGTTAGTCTAGAACTTCTGGATCGAAATACTCGACGGATGTTACCGATCAAGATCATTGAATTGCGGAGTATTTGAAATGAAAAGGTCACAAGCATTGATCGCCTTTATATTCGTTTTCACGCTCTTTATTGCAGGCTGCAATACGGGCCTGCTGTCGCCTGCGGAGGTGCCGGCGCCATCCGAAACGGCTCCGCCGCCGGCACCGGTCGTGGTTGACGGCATTCGTACTTCCTATGCTGATATCGTTGAGAAAACGTCGCCCGCTGTTTTAAGGATCGAATCCGAAGTACGGTCGCAGCCGCAGATGCGCCGTACCGAAGAAGGCTCGCCCTTTGACGAGTTCTTTCGTCAGTTCCCCGGCCCGCGTGGAAATCAAGGTCCGCGTGTCGAACGAGGTGTCGGTTCGGGCGTTATCGTCTCGGCCGACGGCACGGTGTTAACCAACGCCCACGTCGTTGACGAAGCAACGCGGATAACAGCGATCACGGCAGACAATCAACGCTTTGAGGCAAAACTCGTCGGAATGGACAAACCGAGCGACCTGGCCGTTCTAAAGATCGAGGCGCAGAACCTGCCGTTTCTTTCGCTTGGAAATTCGGATACCGTCCGCGTCGGCGATATCGTTCTTGCTATAGGTAACCCGCTCGGAATCGGCCAATCCGTTACGGCCGGGATCATTTCGGCAAAAGGCCGCCGGACCGGACTGGCCTACGGCGGAGCCGATTCATTCGAAGACTTTTTGCAGACCGATGCGCCTATCAACCGCGGCAATTCCGGCGGGGCTTTGGTAAATCTCGAAGGCCAATTGATCGGCATCAATTCACAAATACTTTCTTCGCCGGGCAGCGGCGGCGGAAATATCGGTATTGGCTTCTCGATACCGTCAAATATGGCGAAGAACGTGATGGACCAGTTGCTCGCTAATGGTAAGGTCCGCCGCGGCCTTTTGGGTGTGAATATTCAGGCAGTGACGGGTGATACCGCCCGGGCGCTTGACCTTCCTGACGCTTCTGGGGTTCTCGTGAGCAATGTCCGCCCCGGAAGTGCCGCCGAAAAGGCCGGCGTCCAACGCGGCGATATCATCACGGCCGTCAACGGCGAAAAGATCGACGACGGCAACGTTCTCCGCAACAAGATCGCCGGAACCCTTCCGGGAACGGAGGTCAAGCTGAGTATCCTTCGTAACGGCAACACCGTCGATTTGACTGCGGTCCTGGACGAATTTGACTCGGAAACGGCATCGGCCAACCAGCCCGCGCAACCGGGCGGCGAAGCCCAACCCGAACGTGGCAGCGGCAAACTCGGTGTAACTCTTCAACCGGTCACGCCGGCTCTTGCACGCCAGTACGGCACGGGCTCGGAAACCGAGGGTCTTGTCATCGTGGATATCGACCCGAGCGGCCCAGCGGCCGAGGCTGGCATCGCCCGCGGCGATATGATCCTCGAGGTAAATCGACGGGTGGTGAAGACGGCAGAAGAGGTCGAAGCCGCTCTTCAACAGTCAGGCGGGCGTCCGATACTATTGCTCATCTCAAGGCGCGGAACGGTCACCTATCTGACCGTCCGCCTGAGCTAGAAAGATCTTTCAGTCTCGGTTCCAAATAGATAAAGCCGGCAAGTCAAACGACTCGCCGGCTCAATATTTGTTGGTCGGGATGGCGGGATTTGAACCCACGACCTCTCGCACCCCAAGCGATTTTAGTAGATTTTCACACCTTATCGAAACCAATCAAAACGCCTTAAATCAACACTTTACGTGAAATGCCTGCGCTCTATGGATTCGCCTTGATTCAGGAAACTGCCACCATCTTGCCACCATCCTTTATACCAACAATAACGAGAGTAGCGGACGCAATCTCTTGAATCTCGATTGTACTTCGATTCTCGTTCACGAACAACTTCCTTTCCCCTACCGCTACTAAAAACGATCGAGTCGAATTCCGAATCAACCTTCGTGCCAAGACCCGTCGCGGTGTGATCTATGGGGCGGAAGAAGATCTATCATTGGGCTCTTGAAAATTGCCGGAGATCGATTATCCGTTGATTCTGCGATCCACGATATTCGCCTGAGGTATCGCGTAGTTCGCTTACAAACGGACCATCGATTAGGGTGTCAATGTGAGTCAGAATGTATTCCGTGGCCGGCTGTTTTCGCTGTATCAGATGCTCGATCGTATATCCGGAATAGATCGTAATATGAAGACCGTGGTTCTTCAGTCTCGATACAAGTTCGGCGACGGATTCCGGCTGATCGAAGGGCTCGCCACCGAGAATTGTTACGCCGTCGTGATCTCTACGCCAATCGAGGACTTCGGAAACTATTGACGAGATTGATACACGTACGCCGTTTTCCAGGTCGTGAGTCTGAGGCACCAGGCACCCGCTGCATCGAAGAGAACATCCGCTAACTTGAATCACACTTCGCCTGCCCGGACCATCAACGACTGAGCCGTGATACAGACGATACAACCAGATCGATGAAGGATCGGGTTCAAGTCGGCCGATCCCTGTGGGCTTAGGTTGCAGAACAGGAAGATGCCTTTCTTTTGCGGCTGGATTTGCGCAGTTCAGACTGATTCGAGTCCCAAGATCCCGAGCAAGATGATCGGCTGCCTTTACGAATGCTTGTGAGATTTCAACCGTAACCCGTCCGACATCAGGTTCAAGCACGAATACTAATTCTTTACTCATTGGCGCCTACCAACCTTTTAGGTGTTTGCCTCGCATGAAATTCAGGTGTCTTACGATCGGTTGTCGGAGTTCCGAGAACCTGCTTAAGCATGCGTGCGGTTTGCTCACAATTCGGACCTTGAATTCCGTTGATCTTCGTTTCGCAGTTTCCCGTCTGGGTGTCAATACTGAATTCAATTTCGGCCATATGACTCCTTCAGAATTTGACTCTGATCTTAATGGTTTTCCCGATCCGTTCTTTGATCAGAGTCCCGCCAAGTTTCTTTGCCATCTTTCGTGCCGCTGCCTCGTGATAGTGATTTTGCAGCCTGACGATGAAGTCCTTTCCCAAACGATGATCGAGGTCCATATCATCGATCACTGCAACATACCCGGACGAGGTTCTTTGGAAACCTATATCGGCTAAAAGGTGATGATTTTTTACATCCCTTCGCCGGATGATGATGTCGGCGGTCCGGGCGTTACGCTTGTCCCACCCGTCGAGGGGAAGGTCCCTACCTTGTGCAACGGACGTGAATCCGATCTCAGACAGTGCTTCGAGCAGCAGATCGCCGTTGGCGAACGACTGAGACTCGAAAGTCATATACTTGCTCATAAGTCACCTCAAATTAAAATTCGTAAACTCGATCAGCGCGTTGTGCGGTAAGTTGTGAGCCTTCGCTCCGTGCGACGGCTCCTTTGATATTGTTCTTCGCCCATTTGCGGATCTCTTCGATCTTCTCGCTCATCATCTGGGCGGTTGGGGAAATGCTTCCGACAGCCTTAAGGATGTCACGTGTTTCGGCCGGTCGATCGCCGTCGATGAATGCCTCAAGCACACCGTCTTTGACGGCCCCCTCAATCTCGGCTCCTGAGAAATCCTTGCTTTTCTCGACGAGTTTTTCGAGGTCGAATTGTTCGGGGTCCAGTTCGCGCTTCTTGAGATGGACGCGGAATATCTCACTCCGGTCCTCATCATCGGGAAGATCGACGAAATGAATGTATGAGAACCGACCAATCCGGAACTGCTCGGATTCGAGTTCGCGAACATCGTTGGCCGTCGCGAAAACGAGAACGTCCTTATTGTCCTGCATCCAGTTGAGGAGATATGAGATCGTTCGGGCTGTCTCTCCCCC
>ERZ761602.7589-NODE-7589-length-11418-cov-3.637860_pt1 | contig 11418 bp, 10 predicted proteins | sample MGYA00512165_ERZ761602 | MGnify/ENA primary metagenome ERZ761602 (study PRJEB28899, sample SAMN02445085) | bioreactor sludge metagenome | biome: EBPR sludge; isolation source: Thorneside wastewater treatment plant | place: Australia: Brisbane, Thorneside... | reverse complement strand
TATCGGCCCTGCACGTATACGCCGCTGTTGCCGCGCGCCTGACTGCCGACGCCTTCGTTCGGCATATAGGGTGTGCAGAATTCGATGTGAATCTTTGCGCTGCCAAATTCCTGTTTCGTGACAATTGCGGGACTCGCAACCTCGAAGCCGCCGTTTGCAATGGGGTTCCATTTTTCAGGCCGCGTCACCCAAGCATCCTGATTGCCGTCTTTCAGGAGCACGATGGCGCCTTCCGGCGCGGGCGCGCCGAGGGTAGGCGGCTTGATCTGCTGGCGCGTCATCTCGAATGCGATGGGCGCGCCGGCTTTTTTGTCGGGACGAATGTTACCTTTCTTGGATTCCTTGCCTGGGATGATTTGCCCCGACATTTTCCCTTCGATCGCGGTGGCGGAGAGAAAGTATTCGCCTGAAACGTTGGCGGAACCCGTGAACGCGAAGGTTGTGTCGGTTGTTGGATCGCTGAGGGTGCCTTCGCCGATTGCGGCGTCATTTTCATAGACGGTGAATTTGCCGTCCCACGCGCCTTTTTTTACGCCCCATATTTTTGCTTTGATGGTGCGCGCTTCCCAGCCGGGGCTGGTAAAGTTTCCTTCCCACACGCCCATCACGCCGTCGTCATCGTCGGCGAGAACGCCTGTGCATGCAAACGCCGCGGCCAATCCTATCCGCAAGAATCGAGTCATTGAAACGCACCTCCGCTGCGCGCGCAGCTTTTTGCACTGATTTCGATATTGTAACAAGCCGCCGCGAGCGGCTTCTACAGCGGTTTCCGAAGCGTGAACCGCAGATAGCGCGCGCTGCCATTGGCAAAGGCGTCATACATGGGGGAGCCCTTCAGCGCGGCAAACATTTCAAACATTCTGCGGCGCCGATCCGAGACCTTCGCATCTATAAACGCGCGCTTGCGCGCGTCTTCGGCGTCCAGGGCCAGGAGAATGCCGGGCGTGAGATCTTCTTCCTCGATCAGTTCGAAGCCGGGCTTCAGCAAGGATTCTCGCATGACCTCGATTTGGGTTGAGGGGCGAAAATCGGTGAACAAAAAATAACCGCCAGGGCGAAGCACGCGACTTACATTGCGCGTGAATGCCAGCATGTGGGTATAGCAGTGCGACGACTCAACGTTCACGACCGCATCGAATGATTCTTTCTCCTGCTCTTTCAGGCGCTCTGCGAAACCCTGGGCAAAGGAAAGACCGGGGAGATTCCACTGTTCGTTGCAGAACTTCACGGTGCTTGGGCAGAAGTCGAGGCCGACGAGCGTGCGCGGCGCGAGATACTTCATCATGTACACGGCACCGCCGCCGCGACCGCATCCGATTTCCAGGACGTCCTTGTCGCGCAGGTCTACCGCTGCGGCGACGCGATGATAAAGTTGCAGCGAATGGCGATCCTGTTCATCTTCCGGATCGAGCGGCATGAGTGGGCCGGGCGACGCGGGATCGATCCAGCCGTAGTTCATGAGCCGAATCTGTTTGTCCGATTCATCAATGGAGTTGATGTATTGATACTGCGCGAGGACCATGAATCGTTTGGATGCGTTGATGACCCGGCGCACGAGCTTTGCGCGCTTTGCTTTTGCCCATGCAATGATTCCGCTCATTGTGATTTACCCGCCATTTCGTTGTAGCACGCGAAAAAGCGCACGATCTGTTCCTCCGCCCAATAGCGTTGCGCAAACGGGCTGCCGTATACGAAGCCCACGTGACCGCCGCGATCGGTGAACTGCGGGTGCAGATAGTCCGATGCGTCGGCTTCTTCGCGCGGTAGCGTGATGCTGGGGTTGAATGGGTCGTCTGCAGAACTCAGAAGCAGTATCGGCACGCGAATCCCGTCGAGGTAACGGCCGCAGCGCTGCGTGCCGTAGTAATGATCGACGCCGTCGAACCCGTGCATGACCGCCGTGGCATCGTTATCGAAATCGCGGAGCGTCCTGGCGGCGCGCACGCGTTCGACGTCGATGCACCCGGGAAACTGCCGTTCCTTCGCGATTGCCTTGCGCTGGAGCGTGCGCAGAAAGTGGCGAGCGTACAGTCCGCCGAGCAGCCGATCGATGTGCGGGCCCGCGACGGTGAGATCGAACGGCGCGCAGACGGCCGCCGCGGCGATTACATTTTCCGGCACTTCGTCGGGCGATTCGCCAAGCCATTTCGTGATGACGTTGCCGCCAAGGGAAAAGCCCGCGAGGTAGACGCGTTCATACCGCGGCGCAATGCGCGTCGCGAGCATGGCAAGGTCGGTCGTCTCGCCGGAATGGTACATGCGCGGGGCAAGGTTCATTTCGTCGCTGCACCCGCGGTACTCCAAGGTAATGGAGGTCCAGCCGAGTGCGGCGAGTTTTTCGGTCATGCCGAGAATGTATTTTGAGTTGGCGCTGCCTTCGAGTCCGTGCAGCATGATTACCGCGGGCATGTCGCGCTTGCCCTCGGCGGTATGGATCATGACAAAATCGCCGTCCGGCGTATCCAACCTTTCGGCAGTGCGCTGCACTTGGATACGGGGCCGAAAGAAAGGCGCCCAGACGGTTTGCAGATGTCCGTTGGTAAGCCACCACGGAACGCGGTAGGCATGCGCATTCAACACCGCCATGGCGCTACGCTTGCGCGCGCGTTGATCGGCTCGTGCGGGTGCGCTTGATGTTGCTGTCGATTCGTTGGGCATGACTGTGCGGCACTTTAACACGAGGACGGGCCTGAAGTGGATTTTTGGGTTCGTCAGCAGCATGCGCAACGTGTCGTGCAAGCGTGCGGCGCGGGGAGTTTACTGAAGGATTTTTGAAAGGTACCATAGGGGCATCACTCGGAGGGTCTGGTCATGATGGGTTCCATCTGGATGAATGGGATGTTTGACCGCGGTGAGCCGTTGCCAGGCGTACGCGATCCGTCGAAGGGCGATGATCTACGCATGAAGGTGCGGGACCTCGAACACGAGATGGGCCGCCTCAAGCTGCTGAACCAGGCGCTTTGGGAACTATTGCGCGACAAGGTGAAGGTGACAGACGCGGAACTCGAAGCCCGCATTCGCGAATTGGATCTCCGCGACGGCGTCGCCGATGGACGTATGACGGAAGTCGCCCTGAAGTGCCCGACCTGCGAGCGGGTATCGTCGTCGAAACACTGGAAGTGTCTCTATTGCGGCCAGGAATTCGAGAAGCCGGTGATGGGTTAGACAGAAAGAGAGTGTCTTGCGATAAATTCGGGTGAACGGCCGGGAACGAATGCCGGCCCAGTTTGTTTTAATCGAGAGCACCGCATCGGTGTTCTCTTGCCATGTTAAGGAAGATTCATGCTCGATCAGACCGCCGTTTTAAACTCCATGCGCCACATCATCGATCCGGATCTCGGGCGCGACATCGTCTCGCTCGGGTTCGTGAAAAACATCAAGATCGATAAGGGCAACGTGTCCTTTACCGTGGAGTTGACGACCCCCGCCTGCCCGGTGAAAGAAACGTTTCGCACGCAGTGCGAAAGCGCGGTGCGCGGGCTGCCCGGCGTGAGCAGCGTAACGGTGACGATGGGCGCAATGGAGCGGAAGCCACGGCCCGGCGCGGAAATCAATACCCTCAGTTCCGTGGGCACCATTATCGCCGTGTCTTCCTGCAAGGGGGGCGTGGGCAAGTCGACGGTCGCCGCGCACCTGGCCCGCGCCATGCAGCGCGAAGGGCTGCGCGTGGGGCTGCTGGACGCGGACGTCTACGGGCCTTCCGTGCCTACGCTGTTTAACATTCGCAATCCCGAAATGACCATGATCGACAATAAGCTGCAGCCGGTGGAGCAACACGGCCTGAAGATCATGTCGCTTGGATTCCTGATCGGCGAGCAGCCTGCTGTGCTCCGGGGCCCGATTGTGTCGAGCTACATCACGCAGATTTTGCGGCAGACGGAATGGGGCGTGCTCGACTATCTGGTGATTGACATGCCGCCCGGCACGGGGGACATCCAACTCACCATCGTGCAGCAGGCTTCACTCGATGGCGCGATCATCGTCACCACGCCGCAGGCCTTGTCGCTGGTGGACGTCGCGCGCGGCATTCTGATGTTCGAGAAGGTCGCCGTGCCCGTTTTGGGCGTGGTTGAGAATATGTGTTCGTTCACCTGCGGCAAGTGCAGCGAAGTGCACTACCCGTTCGGGCGCAGCCGCAGCACGCTGCAAGAGCGATTCGGCCTCTCGACGCTGGCGGAATTGCCCATCGTCGCCGGGGTCTCCGACTTGTCGCGCGCGAACGCCGGCGAAGATCTCCCGCATTTCCGCGCACTGGCCGAGAACACCCACCGCGCCATCGGCAAAAGCAGAATGGATTCGCAGGCGCGGCCCGAGGTGAATTTCAAAAAGGGCGTTATCCACATTGATTGGGGCAACGGCAAGACCAGCGCGCTGAATCCGTACCACGTGCGCTGCGCCTGCCCCTGCGCCATGTGCGTGGACGAATATACCGGCGAACCCCTGCTCGACCCCGAGCGCGTACCCAAAGACATTCACCCGCAGACCATCCAGCCCCTGGGCAACTACGCCGTCGCGTTTCACTGGTCCGACGGCCACAGCAGCGGCATATACTCGTGGGAGTTCCTCCAGCGCCTGGCGGAGTAGCGGAAAACCGCCCCGCATTCTTGGTGCGCGACAGGCGCAAAAGCGATATATACCCGACCCCCTTGGTATACAACCTGTTGTCCACTATGCTCAATCTTGGCACAATATATTGTGCTTTGATGTTAAAATCAGTTGACATAAAGCCCCCCGAGGACGTATAACTAACCCGTTGGAACCTTGTTCGGTCCTCGTCAAGGCATGACAGTCGAGCGTCATGCCGCCGGTAATGCCGAAAACACCGGACCGATACACCACGGGAGCTTGCCGCCATGGATATGGACACCCGCTACTGGGACGAAGTCGCGCCGAAGTGGAGCCAGGAAATCTTCAACACCCTGAAACACGATCGAAGGCGCGTCATCGTCTCCGAACTAGAGCGGGCCGCCCGCTCAGGGAAATCCGTCGCGGATTTCGGGTGCGGCATCGGAAACTACCTGCCGCGTCTCGCGCGCCTGTTTGACGAAGTGCACGGGTTCGACCATTCCGAGGCCTGCATCGAACTGGCCCGGCTGCGCATGCAGCGGCGGCGCAAAGTGTCCCTGTACCAGGCCGCAACAGCGCCCCGGTTTGCCAAAGGCCAATACGACGTGGTGCTGTGCGTGAACACCGCGATACATCCAAAACGCAGCGAATGGCTGGGCGTGTTGCGTTCCGCGACGTCCATGCTGAAGCCGGATGGACGCTTGATACTGGTCGTGCCGTCCGCGGAATCCGCCGCGCTAATCGCAAAAGCCGAACAGGCCACCGCGGAAAAAAACCGCGCCGCAAACGAATCACACACCGCGACGCAAGGCGTCGTGTCGATCGAAGGCGTGCCCACAAAACACTACGCGCGCACGGAACTGAGCGATGCCCTCACCGGCGTGGGCCTCCACGTCGGGCGCATCCGCCGCGTCGAATACACCTGGCAAAGCCAGGCCGTCACCCCCCCGCGGGAACTGCGCTATGAGCGCCCTTGGGACTGGCTAGCGGTGGCGAAGAACACGGCCACCTCCTCAAAAACAAATGCCGCCTAATCAGGTTTGGAGTTCCGCGTTTGCGTGGACTTCCTCTATATCCGGCGCTTCGCCTTACTCAGGCTCATCACCTTTTCCGTGCCAATATCACATCCTTTTGCCGCCGTAACCTTTGAAAGCACCGCCTCCAACATCGGCCGCATGTTGTTCAACCGGCGGGCACGAATCACCCAATCCCACAATGGCTCAAACTTTTTCCAACCCGACGCATACGCAAAATGTTTTGCGCGATGCTTCATCGTCACATGGTTCATGCTCGCCTTCGCAATCGCGCCCCACTCATAAAACTTCCGATACGCCCCGTCGTATCCATCCTTCAATTGCATCGCCGACATCCCGCGCGTCTCGTACACCACATGCCGTGTGTCGTACAGGTCCCAATTACGTGTGCGAATGCGCCCCTCAGCTTCCATCCGTCGAAATAGCGCGGTGTCCGGATACGGAGTCATGATGTGAAATGTCGCCGTGGTAATCCCGCTCTCAATCGCCCAATCCACTGTCCGCGAGAAAACATCCGGACCATCGCCATCAAATCCAAATACAAAACTACCGTTGATCATGATGCCAAGTTCATCAAGCCGCCGAATCGCTGCACGATAGTCCCGCCCAAGATTTTGCCGCTTATGACTCTGCTCCAGATTCGCCGCGCTTAACGTTTCAAAACCAACAAAAATACTCCGCAGTCCCGCCTCCGCCGCCTTCTCGATCAGATCCCCGCGCAGAATCGAGTCGACCGTCGCCGCACCCTGAAACAATCGCCCCATCCCGCGCATGCCGTCAAACAGCACCGCAGAAAACTTCGCATTTCCCAACAAATGATCGTCCAAAAAATAAAGGTGACGCCCCGGCAACCGCTCAATCTCCGACAATGCATCGTCTACGCGCTGCGTGTAAAAGGATCGCCCCCCTTTGAAAAATGCCTCCTTGTAACAAAAGTCGCAATGATGCGGACACCCCCGTGAAACCACAATCGAATTTGGGACCAGATACAAATGCCGCTTGATTAAATCGCGCCGAACCGGCGGCAACGTCTCCAACGTCCGCACACTGCTCTCATATCGCCGCGCCGGAGCACCCTCCGCCAAGTCGCGCAGAAACGCGGGAAAGGTTTCCTCTCCCGGCCCCAGAAAAATACTGTCGGCGTGCGCTGCCGCTTCATCCGGCAGTGACGTCACATGCAACCCGCCGAGGCAGACATATGCGCCCTTAGCCCGATAATGATCCGCAAGCGCATACGCCCGGTACGCATTCGTGATATACACCTGAATGATTACAAGCTCCGGTTCGTCATCGAGCCGAATGCGTTCAACGTGTTCGTCCTGTAGTTCGATTTGTGTGTCGTCAGGCAAATATGCCGCGAGCGTCGCCAACCCCAAGGGCGGGAATAGCGAATACTTAATCGGCCGCCAGAATGGCCCCGTGGCCTCGGTCAGCGCAGGTAAGATCATCTTCACGCGCTTGGGACGGCGAATGCTGGGTGGGAACATGCAGAATCTCCTGCCGAACGAGCCGCTATTGAGTGTGACGCGCGCATTCTATCGCGACATTGCATTGTTGTAAAGTACTTTTTTGTATAAAGTAGCTATCAATTTGCCCCATGGTCTTCAGGTTTTCGGTTGGGAATGCTGACCGGTTCCTCACTAAATATGGTTTCGGCGTGGGTGCGGATAGGGGTGTCGATCAGGAAGGCTTCGAGTGGGATTTCGCCGTCGCAGAAGCGTATGAGATAGTGCTGGATCAATTCGTTGTTTTGTTCGTTGGTCGGTTTTTTCGGGGAGTGGTGGTAGGTCACGAGGAGTGAAGAGCAAAGCGGAGCTTACCTCCTTCAGCCTTTAGGTTGGAAGGCTGCGGAGGACGGGTTCAAGGGTGTGATACCAAACGCGGGAGCTTGGCAGCAAGTCCAACGCTCCTTTTTCGATTTGAAGAGCGTCCGGGCGGGAAACACGGGTTCGGCGCATGGTTTTTTTGGTGCGGGGCGCTTTGTGGGGGCGATTTGACGGCTTTGCGGGTATCCGGTTAGGGTATGGGCCTTGTATTGGCGTTTTGTAACGGAGGAAGTTTCGATGAAGTGGATAGTAGGGTTGAGCGCGTGTGTTGTGGCCGCGTTGGGTGTTGTTTCGTCTTCGCACGTTTTTGCGCAGGAAGCTGCACCGGCGGCACCGGCCGGCGGCACCGCACCGGTGATGGATACGCATCGCTTGATGTCGGTTTTTGCGGATCCGGTGATGGATGAGATCAAGGAGGCGTCGAAAGAGGCCCCGGCGACGCCCAAGGGTTGGCGTGTGTTGCAGGACAAGGGCATGGCGGTTGCCGAGATCGCGGTCTTAACGATGATGCGCGAAGGCGAACACGAGGCAACGCCAGAGTGGGACCAGCTTTCCGAGGTGATGAAGAAGGCGGGTATTGCGCTTTCCGATGCGGCCGCGAAGAAAGATTTCCCCGGCGTGCAGGCGCAGGTGACGGCGATTATCGCTTCGTGCAACACGTGCCATAAGAAATACGAGCCGGAGACCGCGCCCGAGATTCTGCCTTAGTTTTCAGTTCGTTTGTAATGAAGCTGCCGGGACGCCGCTACGGTTCCCGGCAGCTTTAGTCGTTACGCGATTCCAATCCCAATTGTGCTCGTGCCGTGCGACCGCATTCGCAATACTTACGCAATGCCCCCTCCAGATTTTTCACACGCACGGTCCATGAATCCGATAACCAAAGCGAATACTCCAGGGTACGGGGTCCCGAAAAGCAGTTCCTGATGACCCGTCGTGCGAGTGAAAAGTCCTCTCCAGTGAACCTCTGGGTTTTCTCGTCGGCATTTCGCACCGCTTCATGCTCATCAAACTGACCTAAAAAAGCTTGATACGGTGCGAAATGCGGGTTAGCTGGCCAACGATGCGCTGCGTGCTTCTTAACAGCACGCAATTCACCCCTGGTCATTCATTCGTCCGCCATGCCACGTGATCCCGGCCCGCCATTATCCCTTGACGGCCCCGCGCAAACCGAGTAGTATCACCCGGAACCGCTGCGGAGCGGGGGTTGGGTGCCAATCACATCATGTCGTACGGGTAGGGCATGCCTGTGTTTAGCGGCACGCGACGTACCCCCGCAGGCAGAGGGCATCACGCTGGGAAGGGCCCCAGCCGCAACAATCAGAGAGGGAAGGGGATACCATGAGTGCGCAAGCCGCCACTGACCAAACGGCCGCAGACAAGCGTTTATTCTGGGCCTGTTTCATGTCGCTCATCGCGACCGCGTTCGGGTTTATCGTCCGCGCAATGATCATTACCGATCTGGGCAAGGAGTTTGATCTCTCCGCCACCCAGCAAGGCGAGATTTTTGGCGCGGGGCTGTGGCCATTTGCCATCAGTATCGTCCTGTTTAGCCTCATCATCGACAAAATCGGTTATGGCCGCGCGATGGCCTTCGCGTTCGTGTGCCACGTCGTTTCCTGCGTGATGACCATCTTCGCCACGGGTTATTCCTCGCTTTACCTCGCGACTTTCATCATGGCTTTGGGCAACGGTTCGGTTGAAGCGGTAATCAATCCCGTCGTTGCCACGATGTTCTCGAAAGAGAAGACCAAATGGCTCAACATTCTGCACGCGGGTTGGCCGGGCGGTCTTGTAGTCGGTGGTGTGATGGCCATTGCCCTTGGTGCATTCGGCATTGACGACTGGAAATGGAAGGTGGCGCTGGTGCTGATCCCAACGATCGCCTACGGCATCATGATGATCGGCCACAAATTCCCGGTGCACGAACGCGTCTCCGCGGGTGTGTCTTACCTCGCCATGCTGAAAGAGGTGGGTATTCTCGGCGCACTCATCATCGTGAGTTTGATGACGTTTGAAGTGGGCCGCGTCTTTACGGGACTAGGTTGGGTCGATTTCGGAATGCTGGGCGCCCTCAACCTTGGCGCAATGTCAATTCCCTATCTCAATTTGATTATCATCGCCGTCCTCGTCGGTTTGTATGGCGCATACACCAAATCACTCGGCGCACCGCTGTTCATTTTCCTTCTATTGATCATGATGCCGCTGGCGACCACCGAACTCGGTACCGATAGCTGGATCACGCCGCTGATGGAAGGCGAGATGGGCAAGCTGGGGCTGAATGCGGCGTGGGTGCTGGTGTACACGTCGTTCATCATGATGGTGCTGCGCTTCGCCGCGGGTTCCATCGTGCATCGGATTTCACCGTTGGGATTGCTGGCTGTAAGCGCGGCAATCGCGGCGTTGGGTCTTGTGTCCCTCTCTTACGCGACGGGCATCATGATCCTCTTGGCGGCAACGTTGTACGCCTTCGGCAAGACCTTTTTCTGGCCGACGATGCTGGGCGTCGTTGCGGAGCGCTTCCCGAAAGGCGGCGCGATGACGATCAACACCATCGCCGGCGTGGGCATGTTGAGCGTGGGTATTGTGGGTGCGCCATTCCTGGGCATGATTCAGGATACCGCCATCGACAAGAACCTGGCCGCATACGACCAGGCAAACAAGACATCGTTCCACTCGAACCTCGTCGTAGACAAAAAGACGAGTATCTTCGGCGATTACATGTCCATCAATCAGGAAAAATTGAAGGTCGAGAGCGAAGAGAACCAGGGTGTCGTCAAGGAAGTGAGCATGCAGGCCAGCAAAGGCGCGCTGCGCACTGTGGCGATCTTCCCCTGCTTCATGCTCGTTTGCTACATCATCTTGATCGTGTACTTCCAATCCAAGGGTGGCTATAAACCACTCGAATTGGACGGTTCGTCTGGGCACTGACACGGCAGACGGCATAGTATCTGAAGCAATGGGCGGCCCGGCAACGGGCCGCTCATTTTTTTTGTGTGGGAACGAAATTCCGGCTGGGGCATGTTAAAATGAGGAAGAGTAAAAACCCGACAAAAGGAATGTTCAGATGAGCGAACTCGAACAGATCGAGCTGCGTGTGCGGGGCTTGTCACCGTCTGATTTCGCCGCCTTTAGAGAATGGTTTCGAGAGTACGATGAACAGGTTTGGGACCAACAGATCGCGGAAGACTCAAAGTCCGGTCGCTTGGATTCATTTCTCGCGGAAGCCAAAGAGGAGTACGGACTAGGAAAGACACGCGAGTTGTGATTCATCACGCGGTTTCCCGCTTCTGGTCACAATACGAGAAACTACCTTCGGAAATTCAAGCCTTGGCCGATAAAAACTTCAGGTTACTGAAGTCCAATCCGTTTCACCCCTCGCTTCATTTGAAGCGAATTGAAGATCAGTGGTCTGTGCGAATTGGAAATGGTTACCGTGCGCTTGGGTTTCCAACTTCCGACGGGATTTGCTGGCACTGGATTGGTACGCATGCGGAGTACGACTCTCTTATCTCCAAATGACCGATGTTGTTTAGAGGCTATGGGCACGAAGCTTGCCCTGGCCAGGTAGTTCGGCGAAGACTTTTAACTTTTGGGAAGAGGTGCCTTCCACGCTTAGACGTAGTTATTGACCTTGCAGTTGATAACAGTAGATCACAGAGCACATTTAGCGCTAAAGCAGGGCGATGTGCGCAGCTCGCCCTACCGGAGAGACCCATTGAGTTGATGAAGAGATCGTGGGGCGTAGGGAAGAATCACTGCAGTACGCGCAGCGTTTGTACGCTCCGTCAGCGGTCAAAATGGCTTGCACTATCTCCGTTCTCCCAGAGTCTCGGCGGTCAATGAACTTTGCCAATCGTGACTTCGCGATGGTTGCTATTCCACTGCAACGCGCCGGGCTTATTAAGTAAGGAGAGGCTGGTGTCCGCCGCGGCGGAGACTGCGGCGTGCAGCGCCGCTTGGGCTGCCCAACAAATTCGCCCGCGACCACCCAC
>ERZ761602.7588-NODE-7588-length-11418-cov-5.084661_pt1 | contig 11418 bp, 9 predicted proteins | sample MGYA00512165_ERZ761602 | MGnify/ENA primary metagenome ERZ761602 (study PRJEB28899, sample SAMN02445085) | bioreactor sludge metagenome | biome: EBPR sludge; isolation source: Thorneside wastewater treatment plant | place: Australia: Brisbane, Thorneside... | reverse complement strand
GTCGTCAGCTCGTGTCGTGAGATGTTGGGTTAAGTCCCGTAACGAGCGCAACCCACGCCTCTTGTTGCCATCATTAAGTTGGGCACTCTAGAGGGACTGCTAGCGTTAAGCTGGAGGAAGGTGTGGATGACGTCAAGTCCTCATGGCCCTTATGACCAGGGCTACACACGTGCTACAATGCAGGGTACAAAGAGCTGCGAAACCGTGAGGTGGAGCCAATCTCAAAAAACCCTGCTCAGTTCGGATAGAAGTCTGCAACTCGACTTCTTGAAGCTGGAATTGCTAGTAATCGCAGATCAGCACGCTGCGGTGAATACGTTCCCGGGTCTTGTACACACCGCCCGTCACACCACGAAAGTCGTTTGCACCAGAAGTCGCTGAGCTAACCGCAAGGAGGCAGGCGCCCAAGGTGTGTGCGATGATTGGGGTGAAGTCGTAACAAGGTAGCCGTAGGAGAACCTGCGGCTGGATCACCTCCTTTCTAAGGAAAATATTCATCCCGCAAGGATGGAATATATGTGGTTAACGACTGATTTCAGCGCTGCCTCACTCTTTCGAGTGAGGCAGCGAGTTGCTACTTAATTTTGAAAGAGCAATTTGCCTCTGAACCCCAATCAATCGACTGGGGTTTTTTTTCATTCTTTTTTCATGAGCTCCGCAAAAAGTAGATTGAGCGATGCCCAAAGAATGTCGCCCTACTGTTTCGTCAATTTTTACCTCAAACAGTAAACATTTTTTTATCTCGGCCAGTTCACTCATCTTTTTTCTTCTAACTTTTTTTAGCCCTACCGGAATGGACATTGCGATTCCCTTCACACTGTGAAGATTGCGTCATTTTTAATCAGTGAGGAGAAGAGTATGCGTTCAATGTTTGGTTTGATGGTTTCATCCTTTCTACTTGTTTCCTGCGGAGACATGGAAGATCAGTCCAACGAAATCCCATTTGATCCTAGCCATGACGATGTGGCGCTCGAAGCGGAGCTAGCTTCCGTGTATCTCAGTGACTTGGCGTGGAGTAGTGCCGCGAATGGATGGGGCGATGTTGAGAAAGATAAATCAAATGGTGAACGTGCCACCGGAGACGGAAAGGCGATAAAGATTAATGGAAAAATCTATTCTAAAGGACTCGGGGTACATGCCAATTCCGAAATCAAGTATGTCCTTCAGGGAAAGTATTCGAGCTTTTTGTCTGAAGTCGGCGTGGATGACGAAGTGGACTCTCTATCGAGAAGCTCTTGTCCCGGAACGGTTTTATTTCAAGTGTATGCCGACAACGTAAAAGTTTTTGATTCCGGGGTTATGAATCCCTCGATGGCAGCGAAATCACTGCAAGTCGATTTAGCGGGGAAACAAGAGCTCCGATTGGTGGCGAATTCATCGGGCGATAATGCAAATTGTGATCACGGAGATTGGGCAGGTGCGAGGTTAGTTTTGGCTCCGGCGCCGACGCCGGCAGGTATTGGTAACGGGCTTCGTGCCGATATTTTCGCGAATAGGGACTTATCAGGGAAGGCAGTCTCGAGGACAGACGCGAAGATCGATTTCAATTGGATGAAGGCCTCTCCCGATTCTAAAATTCCAGCCGACAATTTTTCAGTTCGATGGAGCGGTCAAGTCGAGCCTCGATATTCTGGAACATATCGCTTTTATACTCAGTCGGACGACGGAGTGCGTTTGCGAGTGAATAATCAAGAGATCATCAATCAGTGGAATTTGCATTCAGCACGTGAAGATAGTGGCACCATCGCATTGGTGGCGGGCCAAAAGTATTCGATCGTGATGGAATATTTTGAAGCTGGTGTGGATGCTGTCGCCAAACTGTCTTGGTCGAGTGCATTTCAAAACAAAGAAGTTATTCCGCAATCTCAGCTTTATAGCGATGAGGTTGTCGACGAGCCGATTCTCCCGCCTCTAGCCCCTTCTAACGTTTCCGTTATCTCCTCTACAGCCACCGAATTAAAATTGGCTTGGTCCGATAACTCCAATAACGAAACAGGATTTAAGGTAGAGCGTAAAGCAGCAGATTCTGCGTCTGCGTTTCAAGAAGTCGCAGCGCTTGCGGCAAATGTGACTACGTATGACGTTAAAAATCTTTCTTCAGCTACGAAATATTATTTTCGTATACGTGCTCTCAATGAAGGTGGATTTTCAGATTACTCCCAGGAAGTGGAAGGGACGACTGCTTCTATGCCAACACCGCCTCCCCCTCCGACCCCTACACCCAATCCAAACCCCACGACTGGAAAGAAAATTACAGACTACGGGGCTGTAGCGAACGATGGGAACGACGATGCCCAAGCCATTCTTGCGGCTGCAAATGCTGCTGGCGCAGGTGGAACGGTGATTATTCCTTCGGGGACTTTTAACTTGCGAAATCAGATCGTTTTGCCTGGCAATCGTGCCTATCTAGGACAATCGGGCGCTCGATTGAAAGGTCTCACACCCGAAGGCCCTCTCGTTAAGGCGAGTGGGGACGGATTCACCTTCGAAGGAATTACATTCGATGGAGGCGGGATCTTTATGGATAAATCCGGAAGTTTCAGTGCGAATAACGTGTTTAATAATAATGTGTTTCGTCTGACAGGTAATGGCAGCGAACGCAATGGAATCAATTTCACCTGCGGATTTCGCAATACCCGAATCACCAATAATTATTTTACCAGCATCGATACAGGTGGAAATCATTCCTTTGGTTTGTATGGATACAATTATTGGGATTTGACGATCGCCAATAATGAATTCATCGATATTGGAGCCGGCATGCATATCGATGCGTTTGGCGGGTCGGGTAATCTGTTGGTGGAGCAAAACTATTTGAAAGGCGTGAAGGGTATGGGATTGGAGTTCCAAGGAACAGCGACCAATCTTAAATTCATCGACAATTGGTACGAGGAGCCTTCGTTTGTCGCACGGCCTGGAACCGCGAATGGAAATACTTTTGCGTACTCTCTTATTGTCGACAAAAGTAGCAACATCCAGATTCTTCGCAATGTAATGATTGCCCCGAAAAGAGGCGCCGTACCGAATGCCAATGACTATGTGCGTGTGACGTTCGAAGTCGGAGGCGACAACGCATTGGTGGAGGATAATTATAGTAACGGTGGAAATCACGTGCTCGCTATGAATGATGGGGTGGGGACAAGCTCTGTCATTGCACGTAATAACAAATTTATAAATTACGCTCAGGCCGCAAGCTGCTCCTTTTGCACCACGGGTCGCTCTCTGACATTGTCCAACAATGGAAACATTCGATTGAGTGATGTCATGGAATCTCGAATTGCCGCCAATCGAAAGCCGGGAATTGGGAGCAAGCGATACTAACCAGTTCAGAAAATTTCCATGACCTGAATGCATACGAAGCCTGCATCGGATCGAACTCCGGTGCGGGCTTTTTTAATTTCTTAGAGTGGGGTTAATGCGGCGGCGCATCAATCTCAATCATTTCAAGATTCTTTCACCCCGTTCTCAACGAATCGAACCTCAGAGAGAATAGGGTCATGAACTCGATCGACCCTCGCTTTGCTACAAATCTTCTGATGATGGTTGCCTCAAAAGAAAATAAGATGATCAAGTCTCAATTGCGAGCAGAAGCGGAGCAGGTCCAGGTTCAGCAAAATATGCAACAGGCTTCTGTTGCACTCGATCTTGCGGGATGTTCGAGTTGCTCGTTTGAGACCTGGGGATAATCGACTCCTTCGGAAAACTCCGCACTTCATTTTCTTCATCTCGAATCGGCTAACTGCTATATGCGGAATGGATGAGCATTTTCGATATTCAAGCACTCGACATCGATGGCAATGAAGTGAGTTTTGCAAAATTTAAAGGGAAAACGCTCTTGATCGTGAATGTAGCGAGCAAGTGTGGGTTTACGCCGCAGTATGAAGGACTTGAAAAGCTTTATCTTGATTTGAAGGATCGAGGACTTCTTGTACTTGGATTTCCATGTAATCAGTTTGGCGCGCAGGAGCCTGGCTCGGATACTGAGATTAAACAATTTTGTGGGCTTACCTATAACGTGACTTTTCCTATCTTTGCGAAGGTCGATGTAAATGGAGGAGGTACTCATCCTCTCTTTAAGTTGCTCAAATCCGAAGCCTCTGGGTTTTTGGGTACAGAAGGAATTAAGTGGAATTTCACTAAATTTCTTGTCGATAAAACGGGCAAAGTGGTTCGTCGTTACGCTCCTACAGTCACGCCTGAATCGCTGCGTAAGGACATCGAAGCCATACTCTAAAAAATGCGAGTTCTTTCGCAGAGGCGATTTCCTCAGTGCATCGACGGAATGGGGACCTAAGTGACCAAAACTTCTGTTTTTGAGCTCTAATTGGGCTCTGTACCTTCTGTTGTCACCCGTTCGTTTCTACCAAATGGGTGAAATCTCTGAGTAACTTTCGTTTCAGGAGTGTTGGCATCGAATGTCCCGAAACTTGCATTGCAACCTCTCCATGCTGCGCCGCTCAAAGAAATTGAGAAGCGCGACAAGGAGAGGGAGTAAAAAATGTTTCAGGGAAAATTTAAAGTTTGGTCTCTTGCAATTTCGGCGATGACAATGGGCTTGTTCGACTCGGATGTCGAAGCTCAAGCGGTTAGTAAAGTTTCTGCAGCTGATCGTCAACTCGCTGCTGTTTACACACAGTCCGCCTGCTCCACAAATATTCAAAATGCCTACAACCTAATTTTGCGTTACCTCTACGCCAGAGACTACGCGCGCATGAATGCCGCCATAAACACCTACAACAGTTGGCTTACGAGCTGTAATAGAGCGGCACAAATTCGCGCGATCCTCGCTCAGGAAGAAGCTGTGGAAAAAGCTCGTCAACAGGCCGCCGCCGCCGCAGCTGCAGCTGCGGCAGCTGCAAAAAATGCGGCGAGCAATAATTCGCCGGCTCCTGCTTCATCTCAGTTGAATCCATTCGCTGGAGCTCCGAATGATCCTTATTACGGTGGTTATCAACTCGCGGCGCAATACAAAGTCTCGGCGATCCGTCCTCTTTGGGCGAAGATCACCAACTGCGCGAGCCATAATATGTATGTGCTCGATACGGGCGTGAAAGCTGAGCATTCAGATCTTTCAGGTAATGTGATGGCCGCAGCGGGTTATAACACCATCTCCAACAATTCAAACGCCGCTGACGATCAAGGCCACGGCACCTTTGTCACTGGAATGATCGCTGCGAAAGGGAATAACGGAGTAGGAACTGCGGGAATTTGTTGGAATGCGAATGTCATTCCCATCAAAGTCATTTCTTCTTCGGGTTATGGAACGAGCAGTAGCGTTTATAACGGTATGGCTAAAGCGATTGCTGATCATAAGGCTCGTGGAAAAGGCAAAGTAGGTTTTATGAACCTTTCGCTCAGTCTGATTAACACAATTCTTTACGAGTGGGATTACTATCGAGGCAATGGATCTTTCACTCTTCTCTTAAACGAAGCTTTGAAAGCCAATATGGTTGTTGTCATTGCGGCGGGAAATGATGGAGCTCTTTTGCAAAGAAGCAATCTTTCCAATAACGGAATCACACCTAATCTCTTAGTCGTTGGAGCGCATGATTCCGCTGGCCTTGCTGCTTCCTTTTCGGCGCGTGGCAACGTGGTCAATGTTTGGGGACACGGAGTAAATTCTGTGTCGACAAGCATCAGTGGCGGCTATTCGCAAGGAAGTGGAACTTCCTTTGCATCTCCTCATGTGGCGGGAGTTGCCCTTGCGTTGGCCGCAAGATTTCCTTCACTGAGTGCCAGCGACATCGTGGCTCGCGTGAAGCAAGCGACCAACGCGGTCAGTAAGTCTGGTGTGAGCATGTCGCAAATCGATCACGCAAAGATCGCAGCCTATTAAGTAGGTACGTCATCTTTTAGAATTGTTAGCGGGGAGAGACCATTGCATGAAAGAGGATCATCCAACATCGAAAATGGAAACGTCGAAGCCACCGTATAAAATGATGCTCGCCATTGCATTTTTTATCGGTGGGGTGGTGACTTGTCTCACCTCCATTCGAGAAATTCATAGCGGGTTCAAGGGCAGTGACGCCGCCGATTATAAAGCACCTTCGGCCGAAGCTTCTAGACTTCAGCCGAAGGTGGCTCCGCAGGAATTACTTTCGGCACAGACTCCGGTGCCAAAGAATTTTCACAAATCCGCTCCGCAGCTTATCGCCAATGAAACGAGAGATATCGTAGTTTCCGAGAAAAAAGCCTCACGTTATCGTCGTCTATTTCCAGATGCTCAGGTGATTTATTCGGATCGTACTGAGGTTTCAGAAAAGGGATTTTTTTTGAAAGTCCGGATCGTGAGAACCGATGAAAAATATCCTATCGTTAGGATTGTAGAGCGCTGGAAACTCAATGACCCCTCCATGGATGGAAATCGAATGAGTGAAGAAGAACTAAATGCCAATTCTCTATTCTCGGGACAGTCTGCCATGGTGGGCGATCATGTTTTGGTTCAACTTCCTCTCGGGCAGGATCCTTCTCTCTTAAAGGACTTCATTCAGCAAAATGGCGGACAGTTGAGAGAAGCTCATGCTGACTCTTCTATGGCGCTTGTTTCTTTCGACGGTACGGATCCCACTGCGATGGGGCGGATGTTAAAGGCCTTTTCCACATCTAAAAGTGGCGCGGTCTTCGCTGGCCCAGACTATCTAGCTACCGTCCGTGACTAGCATGGGGGTCCATTTCCTGTATTCTCGCTAAGTTGCACATCCTCAATAAGCATGATATTTGAGAGCCCAGTAAAAGGACTTTAAAGTCCTCTGGGCCTATCATTCGACTCATTGAGGAAAAGTAGCAATGTTCAAAAAAATCTCTTCTGTTCATTTATCTCATCTATCAACTTCCGTTTTTTCAAGTCTCAGCCTCGCCGCTCTTGTGACTTTTTCGGCAGTTCAACTTTCTGGCTGTGGTGTGACGAAGATCGAAGAAGGATCTCCTAATGAAATTGTGGCCCCTTCCGCAGGCGTGAAAGGCGAAGATAAAATCGAGGAGACGATCGCATCCGAAGCCGAAGAATTCTTAAAGAAGAATGATAAGTCTCGTTATCCCGACGTGAGTTTAGCTATCGAAGTGAAAGATGTAACGGCGACGATTAAAAAGATCGAAGAGGCGGAGGGTCGAATTGATTACGACCCGAACCTTGGATTGGGTTCTGAAATTCCCTATTTGGTAGTGACGATTCCCGCCGAAAAATCGGTCGACGCGAAGTTTTTAGAGAGTCTTGGCATCGTCTCAGGAGTGGTGAATGCTCCCAAATTTAAAGCGATGCAGGCGGACGAACCTCCCTCGACGGCCCCTTCGACTCAACCCACGCTACCTGGAACTAGTTTCAAATCCGAAGTGTACGTGCCCAAAGGCGATGTTGGTGTGGATGATTATTTGAAATCCAATCCGAATGCGAAGTTGGGAGAAGGCGTGCTTGTGTCTATTATCGATACTGGGATTGATGCCTCTCATCCCGCGTTTCAAGATCGAGTGGTTTACTGGGCCGATAACACTCAAGAGACTTATCAAAAACTCAGCAAGATCGAAAAAATTAGTGAAGGAAAGTTCGAATTCGACGGCAAAAAATTGGAAGTGCCTGAATCTTTGAAATCTCAAACCGAAAATTTGTACGTGGGTTGGATCGATGAAGCCTCGATGAATTCTCAAAATGAAATAGAAGCGCGCCTGACGGGCGAACAGGGCCTTGATATCAATGCCAATCGCAAACGGGATGATAAGTTACTGGTGATCGTAGCGGGTGCATCAAATGCGACGGTCCTGGACGCCGCGAAGGTGGTTTCCAAAAATTCCGCGCCGAGCACTCAACCGTCTACGCAGCCCGCAACCCAACCGAGCACGCCTGATCATTGGGTCGCATACGTCGATTCAAATGGCGATGAAAAATGGAATGCGGTTGAAACCGCGGATGGAGTTGTCGACTTTAACGCTTACGCCGCCGACAAAGTTGGGACTGGTTTTAAGCGCTTTGTCGATCTCTCTCATCGCGTTCGCACGATTCGCTATCCCTGGATGATTCGTTTGAATTCGGAGAAGGTTCCCGAAGGTTTTGCGCTTGGAGTGTTTGATGGCGAGCACGCGACACACGTTGCTGGCATCGTAGGTGGTCGGGGCCACCAAATCGTAGGCGTGGCGCCCTATGCAAATTTCATGTCGATGAAGGTTTGCTCGGGAATCACCTGCACGGACGCTGCGATTTTGCGCGGTCTCATCGAGTCATTTTACAATCCTCAAGGCTATGTACCTCAGGTCGTAAATATTTCGCTTGGTTCGCATCAAGAACTCCGATCCCGAATTTTGGATCGAATCCTTCAAGATCTCGCTCAGAAATTCGGGGCGACTTTTGTGATTTCGGCTAGCAATTCTGGACCTGGTTATCGATCCATCAATGGGCTCGGATCCACGTCCCCAGTTGTGCAGGTGGCCGCTCATGTTTCGAAGAATACTCGCACGAGTCACTACCGACTGGATCCGAACTTGGATGTGCCGGCTCACAACTTGCTTTATTTCACGTCACCTGGCCCCTCCTTTACGGGTGAGCTTCGACCGAACGTGAGTGCACCTGGCTCGGCTGTCGCTCCGGTGCCGCTCACTTTAAAACGAGCTCAAATGTTTAATGGAACGAGTATGTCGTCTCCGCTCACCGCAGGCGTTGTGGCTGCGATGTGGAGTGAGGCCATGAAGTCTCAAAAGAGCGTCCAGACATTGAATGATCTGCGAGAAAAGAAGATCGAATCTATTCAGCGTCGATCAAGTGGTGCTCCTTACTTAGCGAAATCCTTAGTGACAATTCCGCTTTCTATTCGAACGGCGCTCGAAGAAACCGCGACTCGAATGGAGCAATACACCATTGCTCAGCAAGGCCATGGACTTATCCAAATGCCAGCGGCACTAACGCGATTTGGCGAGCTCGCTGCGAAGTTGAATGATGACTCCGTGGATCTTCCGCAATTCACCATCAATGAAGATAAGGGTGAGGGACGACTCTTTGATCGAAGTGGAAAAATTGAACGTGTAAAGATGGTGAAGTTGGCCCTCAAGGACGACGCCGAGATCTCTGACGACGCCTTGTTCCGCCTTCGCAATGAGCCCGTCACGGTGAAGTTAGCGAAAGTAGAAGTGCAGGCTTCGAACGGAACGGTAGAGGTAGTTTCGGACTCCGCTGCGATGCCATTTACGCTTGGATTTCCAGGTAGTGAAGGAAAGAACATGAGAGAGGTGACGCTCACTTTGACTTCGACTCTTCGAGATCACTTTCTAAGTGTTCGAAAATTAGAAAATTTAAAGCCTGGTCTTACTTATCTGGCGAATTATGAAATTAGCATTAAAGGTCAGCGGGTGTTGAATGTGATCGACTTCGTGCAAGTTCCTTATGAATGGTCTGCGACGGCAAGAGATCAAATGAACCCGGGCCGACCCTCCGATAAAAAATTGCTGCCCTTCGCAGTAAGTTTTTCGGATGTTGCCATTTCACCCCTGGCGCTCCATCGCTATCCAATCTCGGTGACGCGCGAAGACTCCGCCATCACGCTCGATGTGGCATTGAATGGCGACAGTCAGGGGGGGCTTATTGTTCAAATCTATGATCCCGCTGGAAAGCAAGTAGGAACGGGTCAGATTCGTCGATCCAATGAATTGCCGGGACCAAAATCGTCGCTCTCGCTAGTCACACCCTCCACAAAACTTCAAGGCACATACGAAATCACGATCGCGAATGCGAGCGGCTTCATTACGGGCAACAGCAAATATGATTTGCTCGTTCGAACTCAACGTTTCCGCTCCAACATTTCGAAGGTTTTGGATGTGAAAACGGTCGCGAGCGATGCAAAGAAGGAAAGTCGTAGAATTCTTGTGCTTGAAAATTCAGGCACTGAAGACGAAATCGCTTCGTTAGAGATTTCCCCGATTGTAGCTATGCAATCGATGTCGGATGTGAAAGTAATTCCTGGCTTTGAGACATTTCGCCGCCTCGATATTCCCCAAACGGAAGTGAAAGAGTCGACGATTGTGGTGAGTTACGGACCGCTTATGGAGGAAAGCTCCAGCTTTGTCGGACTGATCGAACCCAAGCTCTATACGATGGGAAGCGACGGCGTTCCTTCGGAAGTGGTGGCAAAAGCTGACAAGGATCAAACAGACTTGGAAGAGGGTCGAGTCACGTTTACGGACGTTGATCTGTCGAAGGGTCCGCTTTACTTGGCCGTGGAAACTATCGCCTTTGAATTTGATTCCACCTTGGAAGATACGCGAAAAAACTTCGCCACTATCGACCTTCAAGTGGAATACTCCGACATTGAGTGGGAACCGAAGGAGTCGTTGGTCAAATTGTTGAAGGCGGATATGGCGCTGGGATTGACCACGATTGAAGTGCAAGGTCCCGCGGAATCGCTCTGGCCGAACCGTAAGGGTGTTATTGCCGGCGCGGAACTTTCGGCGAAGTCTAAATTGGGAGCGACTTTGAAATTGCCGATTCGCATTTTCAATTGAGAAGCCATTGCAGAGACTCTCCCAAAATCGCCCTAGATGAATTTGTAATACCTCCCAGAATGGGCTTAAAGCCCTTCTGAGGTGGGTTTTAAGGGGCATGAATATTGCTCTCTATAACCCTTCGTGGCGAGCAAGGTCGAAAAAAATACAGGCCCTCAGCGCATAGGAGAAATCCTGGCGGATATGCGATTTGCACGTCCCACTCAAATTCGTCGCGCTTTAGAGAAGCAAACTAACGAACCTGGCGTTCAAAAGATCGGCGAGCATCTCGTTTCTCAGCAAATTATCGATGAACAGCAGTTACTGCTCGCGCTTCGAGTGCAAAAGCGCGTGCTCAGAGAGAAAGTCGCCGATGAAGTCCGTCGTAAATTTGCAATTCTCGTTTCAGAGACCGCCTCGGATATTCGGCGTCCAAAGATTCGATATGGATGGCATGATCGAGTGCGGAATCATTTAAATCGGTCGCCCGTCCTCCGCTGGATCAAGAGCCTTTACATTTAATTTTTGAGGAGAAATGGTGGGCCTGGGACGAGTCGAACGTCCGACCTCACCCTTATCAGGGGTGCGCTCTAACCATCTGAGCTACAAGCCCAATTGAAAATCCGAGACTGCCGTTCAGATGGTTTGAGCGCAACCGCTCTCTGTTGCGGGTGCGCCTTCGGCGCAACATCTGAACTACAAGCCCGCGTTTCGAATTGTTCTCTATTATTAGAGAGGCTCGGCGAACATTTCAAACAGATACTCGCAAAATCTGAGATTTCCGCTTAATTTGTGAATTCTTTATAAGGGGACATAGCTCAATTGGGAGAGCACCAGCTTTGCAAGCTGGGGGTTGCCGGTTCGATCCCGGCTGTCTCCATTTTACTTCGGTTTCGGTTCGGTTCTGGTTCTTCTCAATCAAGAGTGGGTAAATAGAAAAAGTCTTTCAGAAACAAGCAC
>ERZ761602.7587-NODE-7587-length-11419-cov-4.947378_pt1 | contig 11419 bp, 8 predicted proteins | sample MGYA00512165_ERZ761602 | MGnify/ENA primary metagenome ERZ761602 (study PRJEB28899, sample SAMN02445085) | bioreactor sludge metagenome | biome: EBPR sludge; isolation source: Thorneside wastewater treatment plant | place: Australia: Brisbane, Thorneside... | reverse complement strand
CCGTCTCTGTCTCCGTCTCTGTCTCCGTCTCTGTCTCCGTCTCTGTCTCCGTCTCGGTCTCCCTCGCGGCCGTCTCCCGCGCGGCCGTCTCCACCGCCCCCGTCCACCACCACGCACCTCCACCCCCGAGCGCGATCACCCCCACGAGACCGATCGCCCAACGCGAGGTTTTGCCCGCGCGCACTGGCCGATCCGCGATCTCCCTCACGCGCACGGCGCCCGCCACCGTCGGCCGCTCCGACGTGCGCGCACCCTCGACCTCGACCTCCACGATCGCCGAGGTCTCCTCCTTCACCGCTTCGGCCGACCCCGAAGCCGAAGAGATCACCGTCTCCACCACCGCGCCGCTCGGCCGCTCCACGAGCGCGCGCATCTGCTGCTCGCCATCCGGGAACACCCGCTCCATCCACTCGGCGACGTCCGCCGTCGTCATCACCTCGCCCGCCTCCGCGAGCGCCGCCTGAAGCGCGCGACCGAACGCACGCGCGGTCGGGAAACGCCGCTCCGGATCGCGGTTGAGCGCCTCGAAGACCACCTCCTCGAACGCGATCGGCGCCTCCGCCCAATGCTCACGAATCGAAGGAATCGGCGCGGTCGACACCGCGAGCACCGTCTCCGCCATTCCATCACGCGAGAAGAGCCGCGAGCCCGCGAAGCACTCCCACGCGACCACGCCGAGCGCCCACACGTCTGCGCGCCGATCGAGCGTGTTCTTCGAGTCGAGCTGCTCCGGCGCCGCGTACGAGAGCTTGCCCTTCACCTCGCCCGTCACCGTGCGATGCAGCCGCTCGCGCGCGCTCGCGACACCGAAGTCGATCACACGACACGCGCCGTCGAAGCCGACGAGCAAGTTCGACGGAGACACGTCGCGGTGCACCACCTCGAGCGACTGGCCACGATCGTCGCGCAGCTCGTGCGCTGCGTGCAGGCCCTCGCACGCGTCCGCGATCAAACGCGCGGCCACGAAAGGAAAACGAGCGCGCAGCTCCGCATCCTCGATCGACTTCACCGCGCGTCGCAGCTTCGAGAGCGAGTGCCCGAGCACGAAGGGCATCGCGAGGAAGTGCACGCCGTCCACCTCGCCGAAGTCCGTCACGCCACACACGTTCGGATGCGTGATGCGCGCGGCGATGCGCGCCTCGTCGAGGAACATCGCGACGAACTTCGGATCCTTCGCGAGGTGCGCGTGGATCAGCTTGAGCGCGACGAGCTGCTCGTAGCCGCCCGGCCCGAGCGCGCGCGCGGCGTAGACGGTGCCCATGCCACCCGACGCGAGCTCCGCGCACAGCTCGTAGCGCCCGAACCGTCCGCGCGGGCCGAGCTTGATCGGCACCACGGACGGAGCGGAGGCGAGGCTCCGATCGCTCATCACCCGACAGGATAGAGGACTCGTCGCTCCACGTGAACGAATCTCACGAGCGCCGCGCGTGCGCGATACGCTGCGCCCGTGAGCGACGAAACCCGCACGCTGCTCGTGCACCTCGACGCCGATCGACCGCACCTCGAGCTGCGCGGCTTTCGGCTCGAGCCCACCGACCACACCACGACCGAGTCGCACGCCTTCACTGCGCTGCGCGTCGCGCTCGGCTCGCACCCGAGCAACGACCTCGTCCTCGACGACCCCACCGTCTCACGCTTCCACTGCGAGCTCCGCCTCGATCCGCATGGCGTGCGCGTGCGCGATCAAGGCAGCTCCAACGGCACCTTCGTCGAGCGTGTGCGCGTGATGGACGGATACCTCCACGACGGCGCGGAGCTCCGCCTCGGCGCGCGCGCCTTCGTCCTGCGCCTCGACGCGACGCCCCGCTCCGTTCCGCTCGGCGACGTCGAACGATTCGGCGCGCTCGTCGGTCGCTCCGCCGCGATGCGCCAAGCATTCGAGCAGCTCGCGCGCTGCGCGAAGAGCGACGCCACGGTGCTCCTCGACGGCGAGACCGGCACCGGCAAAGAAGCCGCCGCGATCGCGATCCACGAAGCGAGCGCGCGCGCCGAAGGCCCCTTCGTGGTCGTCGACTGCGGCGCCCTGCCGGCGACGTTGCTCGAGAGCGAGCTCTTCGGTCACGTGCGCGGCGCCTTCACGGGTGCCGACCGCGATCACGTCGGCGCGTTCGAAGCCGCGCACGGCGGCACGATCTTCCTCGACGAGATCGGCGAGCTCCCGCTCGACCTGCAGCCGAAGCTCCTGCGCGCCCTCGAGCAACGCACGATCCGTCGCGTCGGCGACACGCGTCACCGCGCGATCGACGTGCGCGTGATCGCCGCCACGCACCGCAACCTCCGTACGATGGTCAACGAAGGCCAGCTCCGCCCCGATCTCTACTACCGACTCGCGGTGGTCTCGGTCGAGCTCCCGCCGCTGCGCGATCGCCTCGACGATCTCCCGCTCCTCGTCGGTACCCTCCTCGATCGTCTGCGCGCCGATCCCTCGACGCGGGCGCGCTTCACGAGCGTCGGCTTCCTCGCCCAGCTCCACCGCAGCCGCTGGCCCGGCAACGTGCGCGAGCTCCGCAACTACCTCGAGCGCTCGCTCGTCCTCGACGCGCCCGCACCGATCGAGAGCGCACTGCTCGCTGCGGCCGACTCGTCGACCGCGTCGGCGGGGTCAGCCGCCGACTTCCCGCTCGATCCGACCGTGACCTACGCCGACGCTCGCACCGCCGCCCTCGCGGTCTTCGAGCGACGCTGGCTCGAAGCGCTCCTCGCGCACCACGGCGGCAACGTCTCCGAGGCCGCCCGCAGCGCCGAGATCAACCGCCCCTACCTGCACAAGCTGCTGCGCCGCCACGGCCTGCGTTGATGCGTCGGCGTGAAGCGACAGGTCGCGTTGCCTGGCCGACCGCCCGTTGACACCACGTCGAACCTGCCCGCTAGATCGCGACGTGCGCGCAGCCCTCGTCGTGTTGTGGGTGGCCGTCGCGGTCGAGCTCCTCGCGAGCCCCGCGTCCGCGCAGACGAACCTCCTCGCGGAGGGCCAACGCCTCTTTCGCCGCGGCGACTTCGAAGCGGCCGCGCAGGCCTACGATCGCGCGCTCGAGACACGCGAAGGCCTGAGCCGCGACGACGTGCTCGCGATCCAACACGACCTCGCGCTCGTGCGCGCCGCGTTGCGCGACGACGCCGGCGCCGAGCGCGCGCTCACCGCGCTGCTCTCGCTCGACGCGGCCGCGACCCTCGACGATCGCGCGCCTCCGAGCCTCGGTCGCACCCTCGAGCGCCTGCGCGCGGAGGTCGTGCCGCTCTCGATCGCCGACGCCGAGGCACCAGCGGGCGCCGAGACCGTGCTGACGATCCGCGTCGTCGATCCCGCGAGCCTCGTGCGCGAGGTGCGCGTCGAGCTCCAAGACGGCGACGCGTGGTCGCCGCGCGTCGGCACCGAGCACCGCCTCCCGCCCGGCACCGCCTACGTGGTCACCGCGATCGGCCCCGGCGGCGCCGTGCTCCTCACCCTCGGCGCCCACGACGCGCCGCGCACGCTCGCCACCCGCGTCGTCCCCACGCGCGAGGATTCCCTGCTCGCATCGGACGCACCGACCGATCCGACCGAGCCGCGCTCCGAACGCCGCGCGTGGCCCTGGGTCGTCGGCGTCGGCGCGGTCGTGCTCGCCGGCGTCGGCGTCGCGCTCGCGATCGCGCTTCGCCCGAACGACGTGCGCACCCAACCCACGGGACCGATGCCGATCCCATGAGCACGAACCCCACGAAGCGTTCGAACGAGACTCGTTCGAGGGAGGAGATCAGCTCGACGCGCGCGATCACGAGCCACTCGCGTCGCACCACGCCGCGTGTCGGAGATTCGTCGCCGACGTCGCGCCTCGCGCACGTCACACGTCGCGTCCCTCGCGTCGCCTCGGTGCTCTTCCTCCTCGCGGCCTGCGATCCCTCGCTCCGCGATCTCACGTGGCGCTACGACACCCGCGCCCTCGACGAGCCCACGAGCCTCGAAGCCCGCATCCGCGAAGGTGGCTGCGACGGCGCGATCGTCTTCGAGGATCGTTTCGCGATCGGCGCGACGGGCGCGCTCCCCGATCGCCTGCGCGAAGGCACCTACGGCTTCGAGCTCCTCGCGCGCGACGCCGACTGCGCGGTGATCGGGCGTGGCTGCGTCGAGCTCGCGCTCCCTACCGACGCCCCCGAGGTCGTCGTCACGCTCGCGCCTTCCACCGGACCCGCATGCGACGGCGTGTGCAGCGACGGTGTCTGCGTTCCGAGCACGCCCGACGCCGGTCCCGACGACGCGGGGATGCTCGACGGAGGCGTGCGCGACGCCGCGAGCTGCACCGACTGTCCCTGCGACGATTGCGACGCGCCCGGCGATCGCTGCGAGAGCGGCGTGTGCATCCCCGCGATCCCCGCCACCGACGTCGAGGTCGGCACGCGCCACACGTGCGCTCTCGCCGGCGAGCGCCTCTACTGCTGGGGCCAGAGCGGCCTCTTCGAGACGGGCCGCTACCTCGACCCCGCCGCCTACGCCGCGCCCTCCGCGATCTCCGGTCGCTGGAGCGCGCTCGAGATCGGCAGCCGCTCCGTCTGCGCCAAACGCGTCGGCGTCGGCGGCGAAGAGATCGTGTGTTGGGGCTCCAACAACCGCGATCAACTCGGCCTCGGCGACGAAGCGGGCGAGAACGTCGGCACCACCGTGCAGCCCGCGGATCTCGCGTTCGATCAGATCACCCTCGGGCTCGAGCACGGCCTCGCGATCCTCGACGGCACGCTCTACGGCTGGGGCACCAACAGCCACTTCCAGCTTTCGAACCTAATCGCGCGCGGCACCACGATCGCCGACCCGACCGCAATGACCCTCGACGGAATCACCGGTCCCTTCGCGCAAGTCAGCGCGATGCAGTGGAGCAGCTTCGTGCGCCACGAAGACGGCCGCGCGTGGGGCTTCGGCTGGAGCGCCGAAGGCGAGAACGGCAGCGGCCGATCGAGCGGCTCCTTCGAGACCCCCGGCGCGCTCCCCGGCGACGACTGGATCGAGCTCCAAGCCGGCATGCGCCACGCGTGTGGCCGCACCGGCGACGGCTCCGTCTTCTGCTGGGGCCACGGCGAGATGACCGCGAGCGCGAACCACGACTGCGACGACATGCGCGGCGCGCTCGGCGACGGCACCGGCAGCTCCACGATGCCGAGCTCGCCCATCGCCGGCCTCACCGCGAGCCGCGAAGGCTTCCGACTGAGCGCGTGGTGCGGGAGCTGCGTGATCGACGACGACGACGCGCTCCACTGCTTCGGCGCCAACACCTACGGCGAGCTCGGCGTGGGCGATCGTGAGCCCCGCCTGCGACCCGCGCGCGTCGAAGGCACCTGGACGGACGTCGCGCTGGGCGAGCGCCACGCGTGCGCCATCCGCACCGGCGGCGCCCTCTACTGCTGGGGCAGCAACGCCGACGGCCGCCTCGGCCACCCCACCGCCGCCGACGAAGGCTTCGACGAGAGCTTGGTCCCGCGGCGCGTGGTGCTCCCGGAGTGACCGAGGCACCACGCAGAAGCATCACGAGCGCCAAGCCACTCGCCAGACCATCCGTGACGAGAAGCAGCGCCGACAGGCGGCGCTTCACGCTCCGAGGTACCCCACCAGCCCCGCGATCAATGCGTCGAACACCTCGCGCACGCGACGCACCGCGCGGAGGTCTTCGTGGGTCACCACCCACGCCTCGAGCGGGACGGTGACGCGCGGGAGCACGTGCCGCAGCTCGGGGAACCGCGAGAGCAGCGGCCGCTGACACACCCCGATCCCGAGCCCCGCGCGTACGAGCTCGAGCTGCGCGACGTCGTCGTCGCAGCGGATCGCGAAGGCGCGCGCGGGAACGTCGACCCCGAGCGTGCGGAGCGCGTCGCGGAGCCCGACTCGGCGGTCGCTGCCCACGAGCACGTGTCCCTCCGCGAGCTGCGCGAGCTTCTTCGGCGTGCCGTGGCGCGCCAGGTACGCATCGGAGGCGACGAGCGCGAGCGGGATCGACCCGACGCGCCGCGCCACCAAGGCGCCCTGCGTGGGCCGCGTCATGCGCACCGCCACGTCGGCGTCGCGTCGCACCAGATCTTCCTGTCGATCCGTGAGCGAGAGCTCCACGACGAGCGAAGGGTGCCGCGCACGAAGGTCCGCGAGGATCGTCGGCATCGCGTGCGTGCCCACCATCTGGCTCGTCGAGATCCGCACCGTCCCGCGCAGCGGCCCGTCCGGCGCGTCGCTCACCGAGCGCACGAGCGCCTCCGCCGTGGACTCCATCGTCTGTGCGTAGGAGCGACAGACCTTCGCCGCGTCGGTCGGGGTCAGCCCGTTCGGCGCCCGGGTGAACAACACGACGCCGAGGGACTGCTCGAGCGCCTCGACGCGTCGACGCACCGTGGGCTGCGCGACCCGCAAACGCCGCGCCGCCCCCGAGAAGCTGCCTTCGTCGATCACCGCGAGGAGCGTCTCGTAGAGCTCCCACGACGGCGCGTCCGCGAACGACGCAGCGGGAGCGGAGGGCGTGGATCGGCTCATCAAATAAGGATGAGCGGATGGACGCACTTCGACAATCGCAACGAGCACGGACGCGCCGCAGGCTCTCTCCAAGCCGCGCCTCGGCGCTCACCCGGAGCCTTCCCATGTCGCTCGCCCCCGCCCCCACGTCCGCCTCCCACCACTCCGCCGCCACCGCCACGACACCCACCACCGCGACGCCCACCACCGCGACGCCCATCACCGCGACGCCCACCACCGCGACGCCCACCACCGCGACGCAGGACACGGAGATCGCCGACGCATCGACGAACGCTGGCTCGGCCGGCTCCACGTCACGCGACACCGGTGCCGTGACCGGGGCGGTCCGCGCCCTGCTCCGCCTCGAAGCGCTCGCGGCCTTCGTCACCGCGCTCCTCGCCTACCACCACCTCGGCGGAACCTGGAGCACGTTCGCGGGGCTCTTCCTCCTGCCCGACCTCGCGTTCCTCGGCTACCTCGCGGGCCCGCGCGTCGGCGCCGTCGCCTACGACACGACCCACACCTGGCTCGGCCCCGCCGCCCTCGCGCTCTTCGGCGCGCTCTCGGGTCTCGACGTCCTCTGGCTGGTCGCGATCTGGTCCGCCCACCTCGGCTTCGACCGCGCGCTCGGCTACGGCCTCAAGTACCCGACGAGCTTCGGTCGCACCCACCTCGGAGCGATCGGCCGCCGCCCACATCCCGAATGAGTCCTCCAGCAGTGTCGCTCCGGAGCCGACACCTGTCGCCGACGCGCCGACGCCTCCACGCCCACGGCACCCCGAATCTCCCGTGATCTCCGGGCGGTACGACCGTTGCTCATGCGAAGCGCATGCGCGCCCCGCTGCTGCTCTTCCTCGTCGCTTGCTCCGCCTCGATCGACGACCCGACCGGCACCCCGAGCCCCGAGCCGACCCCGCGCGAGCTCGCGTGCGACGAGGGCCCGACCACCGCGAGCACGCCGCTGACGCGCCTGAACCGCACGCAGTGGAGCGAGGCCGTCGCGGCGCTCCTCGACCTCGACGCGAACGAGGTCGCCGCAACGCTCGTCGACGACGCCCGCGCGGGTGGCTTCGACGTGGGCCGCGGCGTCAGCGCCGTGCACCTCGAGCGCTACCTCGACGCCGCCGCATCCATCGCTGCGCTCGCGGACGTCGCGCGCCTCGTGGGCGACGACACACCGATCGACTTCGCGCGCCGCCTCGCGCGCCGTGCGTGGCGACGAACGCCGACTCCCGAAGAGCTCGACGCGCTGGCGACCCTGCACGCGCTCGGCGACACGCCCGACGCGAGCGCGCGCCTCGTGATCGAGGCCGTCGTCGCCTCTCCCGACTTCCTCTTCCACGTCGAAGCCTCGGCCGACGCCGCGCCTGGCGACGTCGCCCGCCTCGACGATCACGCGCTCGCCAGCCGCCTCGCGTTCTTCCTCTGGCGCAGCCTGCCCGACGACACGCTCCTCGCCGACGCGGAGGCCGGCGTGCTCCACGACACGCTCGAGTCCCACGCGCACCGTCTGGTCGCCGATCCACGCTTCGAGCGCGCGGTGCGCGACTTCCACCGTCAGTGGCTCGGCCTCGAGGCGATCGAGAACCTGGTCAAAGGCGAGACCTACGCCGACTTCGACGCCAGCGTCGCGCGCGATCTCCGCGCCTCACTCGAAGCCTTCGTGGCGCACGTCTACGCGAACGACGCCACCCTCGACGCGCTCCTCACCGACGACACCGTCTTCGTGAACGCGCGGCTCGGCGCGCTCTACGGGCTACCCACCGAGAGCGCGACGCTCGTCGCCACCCGCGATCCGAACCGCCGCGGCCTGCTCGGTCAGCCCGGATTGCTCGCGCGCCTCGGCAAGCCCGATCAGAGCGATCCCATCCACCGCGGCCTCTTCGTGCGCGAGCGCCTGCTCTGCCAGACGCTGCCGATGCCGCCGAACGACGTCGATCTCACGATCCGCCCGCCCGAGCCCGGCGCGAGCACCCGCGATCGTTTCGCCGAGCACACCGCGTCCGAGGCGTGCGCGGTCTGCCACCGGCTCATCGATCCGATCGGCTTCGGCTTCGAATCCTTCGATGGAATCGGCCGATTCCGCACCACCGACGAAGGCGTCGCGGTCGACACCACGGGCGAGGTCCTCGGCGCGGAGGACGCGAGCGGCACCTTCGACGGTCAGCCCGAGCTCGCCGAGCAGCTCGCCCGAAGCGAGACCGTGCGCCGCTGCGTCGCGACGCAGTGGATGCGCTTCGCCCTTGGCCGCGAAGAGAGCGCCGCCGACGCGTGCTCGATCGACGACGTCGACGCGCGCTTCGCCGCCGCGGGTGGCGATCTGCGCGAGCTCGTGATCGCGATCGCGACGAGCGACGCCTTCCGTCACCGCCGCGTGCCCACCCCCTGAGCCCTCGCCGTCTCCAGGCCCGCATTCCGACGAACACCGCTCCGACGAACGCCGCTCCTCCGACGAAAACCCTGAGACACCATGCTCCACCGTCGAAACTTCTTCCGCACCCTCGGCACCGCGGCCCTCGCGCTTCCCGCATTGAGCGGGCTCCCACGCTCGCTCTCCGCGCAGCCGATGACCGCCCCGAAGCGGCTCGTGATCTGGTTCACCCCCAACGGCGTCCCCTTCGATCGCTGGTTCCCCACCGCGGGCGCGACCGAACGCGACTTCACGCTGAGTGAGATGCTCTCGCCCCTGGAGCGCCACCGCGAGCGCCTCCTCGTGCTCGGCGCACGCGAGTGGGATCCCCGCTACGTCCGCAACGAGCGCGGGATCTCGATCAAATGTGTCCCCGACACCCCGAGCGGCGGACACCAGCTCGGCATGCTCCTCACCGGCGCGCCGATGGCGACCTACGACGGCGTCGAGCTCGGCTCCGCCCCGAGCATCGATCAGCTCGTCGCCCGCGCGATCGGCGACCAGACGCGATTCCCTTCGCTCGAGCTCGGCGCGCGCGTCGGCGGCAACGAAGGCCAAGGAAAACGCCTCGTCTACCGGGACGCCGGGCAGTGGATCCCCGCCGTCGATCGCCCCGAACAGGTCTGGGACCGAGTCTTCGCCTCGCTCGTCGGATCCCCCGACGAACGCGAGCGCGATCTCGCCCGCCGGCGCGGCGTGGTCGACTTCCTCCACGGTCGCTACGCGAGCCTCCGCACCCGCCTCGACGTGGGCGACCGCGCCACCCTCGACGCGCACGTCACCGCGCTCCGCGAGGTCGAAGGTCGCCTCACCGCGCCGCTGAACGCGTGCGAGGTCCCGGGTCGCCCCGACATCGCGCCACGTCGTTGGGACGACTACACGGACCTCCCGGATCTGATCGAAGCCCAATGCGATCTCCTGGCGCTCGCCTTCGCCTGCGATCAAACGCGGGTCGCCACGGTGCAGATCACCGAAGCCGCGAGCAACGCGCGTTACCCCTTCCTCACCGGAACCGAGGAATGGCACCACGCGCTCTCTCACGACAACTCGCCGGAGTCGGTCGACAAGCTCGCCCAGATCGGCGCGTGGCACGCCGAGCGTCTGTCGGGTTTCCTCGACCGTCTCGCGGCCATCCCCGACGTCGACGGCCGCACCGTCCTCGACAACACGATCGTCTTCTGGGCGAACGAGATGGCGGACGGCGTCTACCACACGCACCAGAACATGCCCTTCGTCCTCGCGGGCGGCGGCGGGCTCCGCACCGGGCGCTACCTGCAGCTCGAAGACGCGTCCCACAACGATCTGCTGCTCGCGCTCGTGAACCTGATGGGCGTCGACGTCGACTACGTCGGCGCGCCCGAGTACTGCACCGGTCCCCTCGGAGGTCTGACGTGAGCCGCTCGCATTCCCGCCGCGCGTCGCTCGCGACGCAGTCGTTCGGAACGCTGCTCCTGCTCGTCGCGTGCGAAGGCTCGATGAGCAGCACGGACGTCGACGCTGGCTTCGCGCCGACGGACGCCGCCACCGATGTAGGCTTCGTCGACGACGCCGCGACCGACGACGCAGCGCTGGCGCGCGACGCCGACGTCGTCCCACCGGACGTGGGCCACGATCGCCTCGACGCCGGCCCCCCTCCCGTCGACGCCGGTCCTCCCTTCGTGCCCGACGACCGCCCGAGCTCCGCGCGCCACACGCCGATCCCCGTGGGCACCGACGGCTCGCCGAGCGGCTACTACGAGTACCTCCCGCCCACCTACGGCAACGGCGAGCCCCACCCGCTCGTGGTCTTCTGGCACGGCATCGGCGAGAACGGGAACGGCGACTCCGAGCTCGACCGCGTGCTCCGCGGCGGTCCTCCTCGCCTCATCGAGCGCGATCAATGGGACAACGCGCGTCCCTTCATCGTGCTCTCCGCGCAACATCCGGGTGGCGGCTGTCCCGCTCCGGACGACATCCGCGACTTCCTCGCCCACGCGCTCTCGACCTACCGCGTCGACCCCTCGCGCGTCTACCTCACGGGCCTCTCGTGCGGCGCGATCGGGAGCTGGAACTACCTCGGCCGCTACGTCGACGACACCCCCGTCGTCGCCGCGGTGCTCATCGCCGGCAACGGCTCGGGCGCGTGGAGCAACCAAGGCTGCGACCTCACGCGCGTCGCGATCTGGGGCCTCCACGGCGACGCGGACGACGTCGTGGTGCCGAGCGGCACGACCGTCCCGATGGGACACCTGCTCGAATGCCCTACGCGCGAAGAGCAGATCCTCACGATCTACCCCGGCGTCGGTCACGACTCGTGGTCGCGCACCTACGACGGAAGCGCGGGGCACGACGTCTGGGGCTGGCTGCTCGAACAGTCGCGCTGAGCCGCGGCTCCGCGGCTACGAACGACCTGACGAAGCCGTCGAAGACCGTGGTCGCGGGCGCAGCCGACGAAGCCGCGAAGCCCGATTCGGGCGCGACGGACGAGCCGCGCACGAGTTGAAGCGGAATCGTGCGAGGGGAAGCGGACGCAGTCCGCGAAGCTGCACGATTCCGCGAAACTATCG
>ERZ761602.7584-NODE-7584-length-11421-cov-8.275999_pt1 | contig 11421 bp, 10 predicted proteins | sample MGYA00512165_ERZ761602 | MGnify/ENA primary metagenome ERZ761602 (study PRJEB28899, sample SAMN02445085) | bioreactor sludge metagenome | biome: EBPR sludge; isolation source: Thorneside wastewater treatment plant | place: Australia: Brisbane, Thorneside... | reverse complement strand
GGATGTCGCTGACGGTGAAGTTCAGCTCGGCCATCCGGTCCGGTTTCAGCCAGATGCGCATCGCGTAGTCGGACTGGGTGAACAGCGAGACCTGACTGGCGCCCGGGATGCGCTTGAGCTCGTCCACCACGTTGATGTTGGCGTAGTTGCTGACGAAATTGGGGTCCTGGCTGCCGTCGGAGCTGATCGCCGCGATCATCAGGATGTTGGACGACGCTTTCTTGATGGTCAGACCGTTCTGGCGCACGTCCGCCGGCATCACCGGATTCGCCAGATTGACCCGGTTGGTCAGATCGGGCAGCACCATGTCCACGTCGGTGCCGATGTTGAAGTAGACGTTGAGCGCCATGTCGCCGTTGGCCGAGTTGTTCGACTGCATGTAGATCATGCTTTCGACGCCGTTGACCTGCTGCTCGACCGGCGCGGATACGGAATTGGAGGTCGTTTCCGCGTTGGCGCCGGGGTAGCTGGTCACCACCTGCAACAGCGGTGGGGTGATTTCCGGAAACTGGGCGATGGGCAGGGCGCGCATCGCCACCAGCCCGGCCAGGGTGATGACGATGGAGATAACGGCCGCGAAGATCGGCCGGTCGATGAAGAAACGCGAAATCATGGGCGCTTCCCCTTATTGGCCGGCCGGCTTGGGCGCGGTGGTGGGCGGGACGACCTTGACCGGCGAGCCGGGGCGCACCTTGATGGCACCGTCCACGATCACCTGTTCGCTGCCGCTCAGTCCGGAGGTGACGATCCACTGCTCGCCGTAGAAGTCGCCCACTTGCACCGGTTTGGGCTCGGCTTTGTCGTCGGTGCCGACCACGAAGACGAACTTGCCCTGCGGTCCCTGCATCACCGCCCGCTGCGGCACCATGATCGTGTTGGGACGGGACGCGCCCTGAATGCGCACCCGCCCGAACTGGCCGGGCAGCAGCCGGCCTTGGGGACCGGGATTGGGGATTTCGGCGCGCAGGGTCACCGTACCGGTCTGCTGATCGACGGTGGGGGAGACAAAGGTAATCCTGCCCTTTTGCGGGAAGATGCTGCCGTCGGCCTGCACCAGTTCCACCTCCAGCTTGTCGATGCCGGGCCCTTTCAGGCGACCCGCCGCCGCCTCGGTCCGCAGCCGCAACAGCTCGTTTTCGCCGATACCGAAATTGACCCAGATCGGATCGAGTTGCAGCACCGTGGTCATCAGGCTGTTCGCGCCGGGGGTCACCAGGCTGCCCTGGCGGAACTCGGATTTGCTCGACAAGCCGTTCAGCGGCGATTTGATGGTGGTGTAGCCCAGATTCAGCTCGGCGGTGCGCACCTGGGCTTTGGCCGACTGCACCTGCGCCTGCGCGCTGCGTTCGGCCGCCACCGAGTCGTCCAGATCCTTCTGGCTGACCGCGTTTTCCTTGGCCAGCGGCCGGACTCGGGCCAGGGTGGCACGGGCGTTGGCGAGCTGCGCCTCGGCGCGGGCCAGATCGCCCTTGGCGTTGTCCAGCGCGGCCTGAAACGGCTGCGGATCGAGCTGGAACAGCAGTTGGCCGGTGCGAACGAAATCGCCCTCGGTGTAGGCGATTTTGTCCAGATAGCCCTCGACCCGGGCGCGGATTTCCACCGAGCGGGAGCTTTCGGTCTTGCCGGTGAATTCGAAGGTCGCCGGAGTGGTTTGCGGCGCGGCGGAAACCGTGGTGACTTCGACCGGCGGTGCGCTGGGTTGCTGGGCGAGCGCGAGCGTTGGACCAATGCCGAGCAGGGCCGCGAACAATGCCCGGGCGCTTGGTCGGAGCTGGAATCGAACGGTCTGATGGGAAGGACGCGAATCTTGCACGAGACGGGACTCCAATAAATGTGAAAAAAATAGAGGGGTGGAAAGGTTTGCTGGTCCTGAAGATTGTCCTTGAAAGCCTAATGGTTAAGAGGGATTATATGCCGCAGGGGCGATATTCGTCTCGCCTTGCCGACAATGAGGGCCGAGAGGATTTCTCGCTCAAGTATAGCCGGCTTTTTTCTCGAAATGGCCAAACTTCAGAGGGATAAACCATGCTGCGCATTTCGATCCCGTTGCCCCTGCTTCTGCTGTGCGCCGCGCTGAGCGCCGGTTGCGCCAGCACATCCCCCGGCGATGCCAAGCCGAAATACGCCGGCTTTCTCGGCGACTATTCCAGGCTGCAACCCGTGCCAGACGGCAACGGCGCCGAGCGTTTTATCGATTCCAAACAGAATTTCAAGCGATACAACAAGGTGATGCTGGATCGAATTCGGGTCTGGTACAAGGATGACGCCGACTACAAGGGCATCGACCCGACCGAACTGAAGACGCTGACCGACTACTTCCAGAACGCCATCGTCAAGGCGCTGGAGCCGAACTATCCGGTGGTGACCAAACCGGGTCCAGACGTGCTGCGGGTGCGGGTGGCGATCACCGATCTGATCCCGACCAAACCGGAAATGAGCGTGGTCACCCTGGTGGTGCCTTACGCCACCGTGGCGGATGTCGCCGCCGGCGGCGGCACCGGTCGGCGCTGCGCTCCAGTTGAGGCGATTCGGCCACCATCACGATGCCCATCACCGCCTTGTAGGCGTAGCTGCCCGGCACCAGCGGAATCGCCGGGCCGACGGCGAACAGCGTCCCGCTCACGCCGTAGCGCCGGGCCAGGATCGTGGCCAGCACGCCCACGAGCAGGGCCGCGCCCAGGGTGGCCGACACCATTCCCATGCCGCCGCTCATCAGGGCGGTGCGCAGCGCGTAGCCGAACCCGCCGATCAGCGCGCAATAGGGCAAGGCGTACTTCGGCACGTCGAACAGCACCGAAAAGCCCAAGGTCGCCACCGCCGCCCAGCAACCTTTCTGGACCAGCAGCACCGCCAGTTCGACGCCGCTCATAGCCGCACCTGGAACAGCCGGAGCGCGAAGCCCAGGCCCAGCGCGATGCCGAGAAACACCACCAAACTGGTGGTGGCTCGGGCCAGGCCGGCGGAAATGTGCCCGCGCAGGATATCGGCGCTGGCGTTGATCAGCGGCACTCCCGGCACCAGCAGCAGGACCGCCGCCGTCAGCGCGCTTTGCGGGGTTTCGCTGAGCCAGAGCGCGTTGCCCGCCAGCAGGCTGGCGACCAGCGCGGTGATCAGGACCACCAGGAAGTAGTTGACCTGTCGCCGGTTCAGTTCCATCCGCACCCAGGCGGCCACTGATGCGGCCACGCCGGTGACTGCCAGCGCCGCCCAGTCGCCGCCGAACAGCCGACAGAACGCCGCGCAGGCGAACCCGACCGCCGCCACGATCATCCCGCGCGAGTAGCGGTGGGGCAGCGCCGCGATCCGGTCCAGTTCCAGCGCCAGTTGCGCGGGCGTCACCTGCCCCTGCTGGAATTGCCCCAACAGTTGCTCCACCTCGCTCAGGATGTTCATGTTGACGCCCACGATGGACACCCGCGCGACTCGGGTATGGTGGGCGTCCCGGCGGGTGGCGGTGAGCAGGATGGTTTTCGACATGACCACGGCATCGATCCGGTCGATGCCCAGGCCCGGCTCCATCTGTTCCAAGCTCGCCTCCACGCGGCCGGCGTCGGCGCCGTGCTGGAGCAGCAGGCTGCCCGCTTGCACCAGCAGATCGACCATGTCCGACAGCGATGCCGGTTCGGGGGCGGTGGGCGCCGAGTCTGGCGCCGGATCGAGGGCGTTCATTGCTCGATCTCGCTTATCGAATCTTCGCCACCTTCATGCCGGGTGGAGCCTTCTGCCAGGCATAGCCCTTCCGCCCCAACTGGTAGCCGTAGTCGAACAGGGCGCGCATGTACGCGGTATCGAAGTCTTCCTTGTGTTCGGCGCCGAAATCCGCGCCGATGTACGCCAGGTTGTAGTCCAGTCCATCCTGTTGCGCCGTCGCGTAAATCCGGTACAGATCCCCCAGTCCCTGAGATTGGATCAGCGAGGAAATGGCGCGACCGGCGATGGTGAGGGTGCTGCGCTCCACCGAAGCCCAATCCGGGTCCAGCCGGGCGTTGCGGATGATGTAGACGCTTCGTTCCCGCTGGTTGACTTTGATGCCCTGCTGGCGAATCAGGTCGAACATGCGCGGCGGGTAGAGAAACACCTGGGCCTGGGCGCCGCCGTCCACATGCATTTCCTGATAAGGTTTGCCGTCTACCTCCACGTCGATCATGACCGGTGGAAAGGCCCCGGGAATCGCCGCCGAGGCCAGCATGATCTTGCGGAACAGGTCCAGCGCCTTGGGGTCCTTGCTGGAAGCGATCTCGCCCATGTTCCAGATGATCCCTCGGCGGGCGTCCAGGTTGGTGGTGCCGATCAGCAGCAAACGCCCCTTTTCCTGGTATTCCCTGGCGATCCGCGCCAGGAACTCGGGATTGATCTGGCGGGAAATCAGCTCGAACAGCGGGCTGTTGTCGGCCATGCCGTCGCTGGTCAGCGCCGCCAGCAAGCTGCGCGGCAGAAGGATATTCCGGGGGCCGATGGTGGTGTACACCTCGCGCAGCTTGGCGTCTTCCTCCGGCCCCAGGAAAGCGAACGGCGCGATCAAGGCGCCGGTGCTGACGCCGGTGACGCCTTTGAATTCGGGGCGGGTTCCGGTCTCCGTCCAGCCGACCAGCAGGCCGGCGCCGAACGCGCCATCGTCGCCCCCGCCGGAAACGGCCAGGAAATTGACCGGCGGCAGCGGACCCCGATGTCCGGTACGGTCCAAATAAGCCTTCTCGCGTTGCGCCGAAGCGATCGCGTCCCGGATGAACGGCTCGATGTCGGTCTGGACCCAATAACGGGCGTTCGGGATACCGGGAATTTCTGCCTTTGTGGCGTCCTGAACCGGTACGGCGGCCAGTCGCGGCGGCGTGGCGCAGCCCTGAAGCAGAAGTAGCAGGGCGGTCAATGACGCGAGGGTTATCCAGTTTGACGAGGAGTGGCGCATGGGGAACGGCTCCTGAAGATTCGCGCTAAACCGTTCGGCTCTAACGATTTCGCCCGGCGTTCAGCGCTTCATCCTGCCAATACTTGGTGCCGGCCACGGTCGCGGCCAGCTCCAGGCCCCGGTCGGTGAACTGGTAAATTTCGATTCCTTGGGCCGACGCCCTGGCGCTGATCTGTCCACCCTGGGTGCGGGTCTTGGCCGCCGCGCCCACGTCGCCGCCGAAGTCCCAGCCGCTGTCGACGAACTGGCGCAACGTCGATTGGTTCTGGAAGACGAACACCGCCCGGAAGTCCTTGATCCCGAACCCCAGCCCGCCGCCGACCTCGGCCATGCGCATGTAGGTGTCCCGGCCGGTGCGGTTGTCGCGGACCAGACCGTAGCCGCTGCCGGAACTCACCACCAGGAACTTGGTGCCCCGGTTGCTGAACACGCCGTAGCCGGCCGCCCGCCGAACCTTGTTTTGCAGACCGGGATTCAGCCGATACGCCTCGGCCAGGGTGGTCTGAGCCATTTCCTGGACGCTGGCCCGTTGCTCGGAAGCGGTGTCGCCCTGCGGCGTGGCGCAGCCGGCGACCAACAGGACGCACAGGGCGAATAGCGAAGCGGGAAAAATGGATTTCATGATGTTTTCTCCGGGTGGGTTTGGGTTCAACACGTCTCGGGAATGAATTTGAACGGATAGTTGGGCTCTTGATAGTCGCCGGCCTTTTGCCGCTTCGGCAGCTTAATCTTTTCGCGCGGTACGTCTTCGTAGGGAACCTGGCTCAGCAGGTGGCGGATAATGTTCAGCCGCGCCTTCTTCTTGTCGTCGGATCGGGCCACGTACCACGGCGCCCAGGCGGTGTCGGTCGCCGCGAACATCGCGTCGCGTGCCCGCGAATAGTCGTACCAGCGATTGTAGGATTGCAGGTCCATCGGCGACAGTTTCCAGATCTTGCGGCCGTCCTCGATGCGCGCTTCGAGCCGGCGGGTCTGCTCTTCGGGACTGACTTCGAGCCAGTATTTCAGGAGGATGATGCCGGATTCGACCATCGACTTCTCGAACAGCGGAGCCAGTTCGAGAAAGCGCTTGGCCTGCTCGTCGGTGCAGAACCCCATCACCCGCTCGACGCCGGCGCGGTTGTACCAACTGCGGTCGAAGATGATCACCTCGCCGGCCGCCGGAAAATGCGCGATGTAGCGCTGAACGTACATTTGGGATTTCTCGCGCTCGGTCGGCGAAGGCAAGGCCACCACCCGGAATACGCGCGGACTCACCCGCTCGGTGATCGCCTTGATGGTGCCGCCCTTGCCGGCGCCGTCCCGGCCCTCGAACACGACGCAAACCTTGAGCCCCTTGTGCTTGACCCACTCTTGCAGCTTGACCAGCTCGACGTGCAGTTTCGCTAGCTCCCGGTCGTAGTCCTTGGTCTTCAGTTTTTCGGGTGTCTGGGCATCATCTAAATCTTTTTCGGCTTTGTTCTTGCTCATGGCCTTCTTTCTCCGGTGAGGTCAGCCACGGTTGGCGACGGCTGGCGCAGGTTGTCGATCAGGATATAAAGGCTGACCAGCAGCACCCACAGCGGGAAGACCATCAGGACCCCCTCGATGTAACGACTGCTGAGCAGGAGGAGCAACGCGAGGGCGTAGCCAAGAAACGCGATCCAGCGGGCGATGAATCGCGTGCGAAGCGCGAGGGTGGAGGTGGCGATCATGAACACGCCGGCCATCTTGATCGCGTAGATGTTCATGACTTCGTAGGCGATGGCGCGAGCCGAGGTGAAGGTTGCGGAACCGACGATCCGGGTCGGGTCCGCCGAGTAGGCGATGATCAGGCCGCCCACCATCGCCGCCGACATGAACAGCATGGCGAGGAACAGCAACCCGCTGCCGAGAAAGACGGTGGCGAAAAAGCGGTCTTCCCGCTCCCCTAGGCGGTCGCGCAGCACGCCGATGAACCACAAGAAAGCAATGCCGGCGAACGGCACCAGGTTCAGCGCCAGCACCACCGTGTTCGAGCGGGTCTTCAGCCACGCCCCCGCTTCCAGCGGATCGGCCGGGATGGCCAGGCGGATCAGCACAAAGCTGGTCATCAGCAAGACCGCGAACAGGATGCCGGCGATGGCGGCGGCGCGCGGCGCCCGCAGGCGCGCGGCGGTCAAGCTCTCTTGCGGCTGCATCGCATCCTCCCCAAAATTGGCATGGGTCAGCGCCCGGTCACGGCGTCCTGCTCGGGCTCGGTCCGCCGGCGCGACAGACCCAAGCCTTGCCGGTCTTCCTGCAATGCCATAACCCGATCCTCGGCATCGAGCGCCGAGCGCTCCACCACCAGATTCAAATGGTCGAGATACCGTTCCACCACCGCCTTGCGCGCGGCGTCGGTCACGGAATCGGCCAACCCCAGAAGAGCCGAACGCAGCCGGCGTACCACCTGAACCGAACTGGCGCCATACTGGCGTATCTCGTCGAAGGCGAGCGTCAAATAATCCTCCCAGGTGGGCGTCGGGAACACGAGCCGCAACGCACCCTGTTCATCCATCGCGCAGCCAGCATCGAGCGTGCGCCGGCCGAGGCGGCGCAACAAATCCTCGATCTGGTCGATGGCCTGGACCGCCGTGGTCGGATCGTTGATGGCCGGGGAGAGGGCCTTGATGGCGATGTCCACCAGCAGTCGCAGCGGATATTTGGGGTCTTGCTCGAAGGTGCGTTCCCGCGCCGCCCGAATCGCCTGCCGGAGCGGGGCTTCCGCCAGTGGCTCCCGGCCGCCGTGCACGCGCAGTAACAGGGTGTCATCGACCAAGGTGTCGCCGACGGCGCACTCCATCACGATCACGGCATCCGCCGCCCGAGCCTGCTGGACCAGAGCGGCGGTCTGGAATCGGGCGAGGGTCGCGGGTTCGCCGGAGTAGCGCAGATTTTGGGTGACCGGGCGTCGCCGAGCCTCCTCGGCCGCGTTTCTCCACGATTCCGGCGCTGCGCCCGCCGCCGGTGCGTCCAGACTCGGGAACATCGCTCGGATGACCTCGCGCCCCTGCTGGCCGACGAAATGGAGCACGTTGGTGATCTGAATATCGTTCAGCCGCTGCACCAGCCGGGCAAAAACGATCATGCTGAGGATCAGCAGCGCCGTCACGAGCACGACCGAGAACAGGGGCACCGTGCCGTCCCCTCCGCGATCGATCCAAGCCAAAGTCACGATGGCATAGAAAAACGTGGCGGTGAACAGGCCCAGCGCATGAAACAGCAACGGATCGCGGCCGAACCAGGCGACCAGGCGCGGGGAATAGGCCACGGCGCTGAACTGCACCATGACGAAGGCCAGCGCGAACACGATGCCGGTCAGCGCCATCATGCCGGAAGCGATTGCAGACAGCGTTGCTTGGGCCGACGCGACCGACATGCCGTGGCTGTAAGCGGCGAAATATTCCTGCTCAAGGCGCGGCAAAGTCAGGCCGCAAACGGCGGTCACGCCGACGTACAGCATCGGAATGAGCCAGAGCGGCAACGCCGATGCGCGCGGTTTCAAGAAATTCGGCATATTCGCTACCCGATTGGCGAAGCGTTGAACCGATCGCTTATTTGCTTCGTTCAGCGTCGTCCACCCCGGAATCCGCCGCCGCCCCGGCCGCCGAATCCGCCGCCGCCCCGGCCGCCGAATCCGCCGCCCGCCCGCTGAAAATTCTGCGCCCTTTCGGTTCCCCGGGCGCGGGCGCCGAAATCCCGGTCGAGAGCGGGTTGCTGCCTGGCGAAATCGGTTTGCGGGCGAGCGTCCGGCCGCGACCAGTTGTTTCGGTCGCGCTGCTCCCAGCCCTGATCGGTTCGGCGATGAACGTTGCCATCCCGGTCGGCGAAGACGTTGTTCCGCCCCAGGTCGGCGGGCTTGGCGCGTTGTTCGGGCCTGGCCGACCCCGCGCCCGCCGGGCGCTGTTGGCGCGCTCCTTCGCGGCTCGCCTGGCGCTGTTGCGTCGTTCGCGCCTCGCGCGCCGCTTGACGCTGTTCGGGCCGCGCTTGCGCACCGCCCTCGCGGCGTTGCTGGCGTTGCGCCGCTTGGCCATCCCGCCGCTCGCCCGCGCGGGCTTGCCGGTCTTGCGAGCGGTCGGACCGTGCGCCCTGGCCGCCGGCCAGTCGCTCGCCGCGCTGATTGAGCTGGTCGCGGCGGTTGTTTTGAAGCTGCTGGGACCAGTTCGGGTTCTTGTAGACGTTGTTGCGGAAGTCCTGGCGATTGGTGCGCAGGCTTTGGAAGTTCTGCCGGTTGAAATCGGCGTTCCGCAAGTTCGCCCGGTCGATGTTCAGGTGCTGGACGTAATCGCGGCTGATGTTGATGTTGCGGTTGATGTCGATGTTCGTGTCGCCATGCCAGCCGCAGCAACCGCAGCCACCCCACCAGTTCGAGGCGGCCGCCCCGGCGATGAAGCCGAAGGTGGCGCCGGCCAGGAAGTTCCAGGCGCCGTAACCGGGATCGTAGATCGGCGCGTAGCCGTAGGTGACCGGCGCGGGATAGTAATAGACCGGCGCGACGTAGGGCGGATAGACGTAACCGGTGCCGTAAACCACCGTGCCGCCGGCGACGTAGGTTCCGGTATAACCCGGCGTGTAGCCGACGTACACGACTTCCGGCGTCGTTTGGTACACCCGCACGTAGGTGACGTTGTACGCGGGACTGCTCGGCGGTATCTGGTAAATCTCGGAGGGTACCGAGGTGGCGACCTGGTAGCTGCCATCCGGCTGGGCGGACTGATACCACACCGCCCGATCCACGGCGTAGTACTGGTCCTGCGCCTTGATCACCGGCGTGGTGGTGTTGACGGCGTACTGTAGCGCAGTGCCCTCGATGGGGCGGAATTCCGGTACGCCGTCGTATTTGATCCTGGTGGTGGCTTTGCGGGGAATAGCCGCCGTCACCGGGATCTGGGCATCGGCGACCGCTTCCTTGGCTTGGGGGTATCCGGCACGAAGGCCAGTACGTGCCCTTTCGCCGAAGCCGGCGGTATCCGGTAAAAGCCCGCCGGCAGCTTGTCGGGAGCGACGTAGGCCCACGGCCCGTTTTCCAGCGAGGGCGCGGCGAACCAGCGGCCGGACAGCAACACGTAGTATTGCTGGGCGCCCAACGTCTGGAAGACATCGCGCCCCGTGTTGCTCAGATAGAGCAGGTCGGCGCCCTCCAGCGGCGCGAATTGCGGTGCGCCGTCGGCCGAACAGCAGGGTACGCAATGCGTGCTCTGTCCATCGGGGTTTTTACGGCGAGCCGGCGGTCTTTCCCTCGGGTTGGGCAAAGCTTCCGAACAGCCAGCTCGACGCGGAGAGCGCCTTGTCGTCGGGCGAAAGCCGGCGTGCAGCGCCGGGGTCGGCATAAACGGATGCGTGGTCGCCCGCCCGACCCGCCCGGCCAGTACGATGGCCGACTTGCCCTGGTGAAAGATGACGCGATCGGGAGAGCCGCGCTCGGCGGCGGGTCTAGATCGGGTGGACTCGCCACCCGATCCCCATGGCCGAACCCCCCACGGGTTGCATGTGCGGGCGGGCCGTGGCTAGCGCTACCCGCCCAGGATGTAGCCAAGGTCAATCGGCACCGCGTCGAACGGCGGCACCGCGACCCGTTCGGGGGTGTCCCCGGACAGCGTGAGATTGGCAACGATGCGATAGCTGGCGCCGTCCAGGGCATAGGCCACCAGTGCACGGTCCTCGGGCCAGATCAGCCAGTAGAAGGGCACGCGATGGCGTTGCAGCAGTAGCAGCAGGATCAGTGTGTCCTTGCGCTCATGGCCGGGGGAGACGATTTCGCAGACCCAGTCCGGGGCGACCTCCATAACCCCGCTCGGGCGTTGCGGCAGCCGCTCCTTGCGCCAGCCAGCGAGGTCGTGACTCGGACACTGATGGGCGTCGTACAGGACGCTGATCTCCGTGGCGATCCACCAGCCGCCGGGGTCGTGGCCGCGGGTAAAGGCGCCGAGTTCGATGGTTGTCGCGCTCTGCACCAGACCGTGCTCCGCCCGCGCCATGGGCCGGCGCACGATCTCGCCGTTGATGAGTTCGACCCGCTCCTCCGGGCATTCGAGCAGATCGACCAGGGTAGCCAGTTTCGGGGCTTCCATCGCATGACCTCACGGATGACGGATAGGAAATCCAACCGCACGGAATCACCGATCCTGGTCATCCAAGCCGACTTCATCCAGCGCGAATCCCGGCACGCGCACCAAGAGCGCCCACCCGGCGCGCCAAGGTGGTCTTGCCGACCTGCCATGCTCCGAGTAGCGGGGTCACCGGCGACGCTCTCAGACGCTCCTCAATCTGGCGCAGCCATCGGCGTCTGGGTACTGGGTGTTGCACGTCGGTATCCTTGCTTGCGATATACAACAATGTCAAGTTGCAGTCGGTTTCTCACCGCCGTTCCGCCGGCGCGTCTTCGCTGGTGATGATGAACACGTCTTCCACCTCGGTGATGCGGAAAATTTGCGGTTTGCGGGCGGCTTGCAGTTCGCTCTCGCTCATGCCGGAGGCTTGCAGCATGTACTGGCGCATGGCCGGATCGTTCAACG
>ERZ761602.7583-NODE-7583-length-11423-cov-5.266890_pt1 | contig 11423 bp, 10 predicted proteins | sample MGYA00512165_ERZ761602 | MGnify/ENA primary metagenome ERZ761602 (study PRJEB28899, sample SAMN02445085) | bioreactor sludge metagenome | biome: EBPR sludge; isolation source: Thorneside wastewater treatment plant | place: Australia: Brisbane, Thorneside... | reverse complement strand
GTCAGCGTGACCTCGGCGGCCAGCTGCGGCTCGCTGTAGTAGTGGCTGGCCTGGCGCTCCTGCGGGCCCTTGCGCGAGAAGCCGGCGTCGCCCTGCAGCAGCAGCGGCTGCGTGCGCGCCAGGTCCACCTCCAGCGTGAAGCCGGCGGCCGGCAGCGCGGACCGCCAGCGGTCGCCGTCGCGGCGCAGCGTCCAGCGCGCCAGGCGCAGGTCGGCGTCGTGCAGCGCGGCGCGGTCGCCGGCCGCCTGCGGGTCGCCGTTCCAGCGTGCGATGCGCTGGTCGTGCTGGTGGCGACCGGCCGCAAGATCAGTCACCGCGGCATGCGCGAAGAGCACCTGGCGCGCGGCGAAGCGGCTGGCCAGGCCCTCGGCGAGGAAGCTGCGGCTGCGGAAGAAGGTCAGCTGCCAGCCGAAGGCGGGGGCCGACTCGCTGCCGGCCCAGCCGGTGGCATACCACCACTCGGTGCGTGCGCCCGGGTGCGCGCCATGGTCGCGCGGAAAGGCAAGGGCGCGGCCGCGGCGCACCGGGTCGTCGGCGGGCGTCGTGGTCTCGGGCCGGACCGCCTCGGCGGCGGCCGCCGGCCGGCCCGGCGCCGCCCCGGACGACGCATCCGACACCGCACCCGATGCCGCACCCGACGCTGCACCCGGCACCGCACTGGACACCATCGTCTGCGACGCGCCGGCCGGCGCGGCCGCCGGCAGCGCCAGCGCCGCGCCGCGCCGTGCCAGTTGCGTCAGCCAGTGCCGCCGGGCCGGGTTCACCAGTCCTCCTTGACCGATTGCACCGCGGCGCCGCCGCTGGCGCGGCGCGCACTGAAGGCGGCCGTCAGCGTGCCGGCCGCCAGCACCGCGGCGCACAGCGCGGCCAGCCGGCCGGCCGGCAGCACCAGCTCCATCGTCCAGTGGAAGCTCTGCGGATTGACGACGAAGACCAGCACCATCGCCACCGCCAGCCCCAGCAGCAGCCCGACCACGGTGCCGGCGGCCACCCAGGCCGCGCCTTCGCCGGCCACCACCGCGACGACCTGGCGCCGGGTCAGCCCCAGGTGGGCGAGCAGCCCGAACTCCTTGCGCCGCGCCAGCACCTGGGCCGACAGGCTGGCCGCGATGCCCACGAGCCCGATCACGATGGCCACCGCCTGCAGGTAGTAGGTGACGGCGAAGCTGCGGTCGAAGATGCGCAGCGAGATCTCGCGCAGCTCGCGGCTGGACGCGAATTCCAGCATCGCCGGGTCGGGCAGCAGCGCACGCAGCGCGGCCTGCACCGCGGCGAGGTCGGTGCCGGGCGCCAGCCACAGCGCGAGGTCGTTCAGGCGCTCGTCGCCGGTCAGGCGCCGGTAGTCACCGTCGGCGATCGCGACGGTGCCGAACTGGCGCGCATAGTCGCGCCAGACGCCGAGCACGCGCGCCGTCGCACGCACCTCGCCCAGCGGCAGCGTGATCGTCGTGCCCGGCGCGGCGCCGTACAGCGACACCATCGCCTCGCTGACCCAGACCGCGACCTCGCCGTCGCGCAGCGTGGACCGCGGCCGCGGCGCCTCGAGCAGCGGCAGCGCGGCGGCCGGATCGGCGATCTCGCGCGCGATCAGCACCACGTTCGGCCGCCCGGGCGCCAGCGGCAGCGAACGTGTGCGCGACGCACTGACCCGCTGAACGCCGTCGACCCCGGCTGCCTGCGCGGCGAAGCCGGGCGGCAGCCAGGCCTGCTCGCCGGCGGCGCTGCTGCCGGCGCTGCGGGCGTAGAGGTCCGCCGGCAGCACGCTGTCCAGCCAGCGGCTGACGCCGTCGCGGAAGCTGGCGACCATCACCGTCAGCGCCACCGACAGCGCCAGGCTGGCCACCACGCCGGCCACCGCCGCCGTCGCGGTGCGGCGCGCGAAGCGCGCGCGTTGCACGGCCAGCAGAGCCAGCGCACCGCGTGGCGGCGGCCAGGCGTGCAGCAGCGCATGCACGACCGCCGGCACCAGGGCGACGCCGCCGAACAGAAGCGCGGCGACCGCGGCATAGGCGGCCAGCGGCAGCCCGGCGATCGGCGGTGCGAAGGCGGCGGCCGTGCCGGCGGCCAGCAACGCCAGCCCCGGCCAGGCCGGCGGCGCGCTGCCGTCGATGCTGCCCAGGCCCTTCAGCGCCTGCGCCGGCGCAATGGCCGCCGCCTGGCGCGCCGGCCACCAGCCGCCGACCAGCGCCGAGGCGGTGCCCAGCAGCGCGAAGCCGGCCAGGCCCGCAGCGTCCCACTGCAGTCGCGGCGTGATGCCGGGGAAATAGCCGCCGCCCAGGTCGCCGGCCAGCAGGCGCAGCGCACCGGCGGCCATGCCGGCGCCGAGCAGCAGGCCGAGCGCGCTGCCGGCGACGCCGATCAATGCGCCCTCCTGCAGCACGAGCCGGCGCCGCTCGGCCGCCGTCATGCCCAGCACGCCGAGCAGCGCGAAGCCCGGCGTGCGCTGCGCCACCGACAGCGCGACCACAGAGAAGACCAGGAAGGCGCCGACGAACAGCGCCACCAGCGCCAGCACCGTGAGGTTGACGCGGTAGGCGCGCGAGAGCTGCGAGACACGCTGCGTGGCCTCGTCGGCCGCCACCGCGACGACGCCCGGCGGCAGCGCCAGCCGCGCCAGCAGCTGCGCCGTGTCGGTGCCCGGTGCCAGCCGCAGGTCGATGCGCGTCAGCCGCCCGAGCGCGCCGAAGTGCTGCTGCGCGCCGGCGAGGTCCAGCACCACCAGCGGCAGGCCGCCGGCGGCCACCGTGCCGGCGACCCGCAGCCGCTGCCAGGCCGGACCCGACTGCAGCGCGATCGTGCCGCCGTCGGCAAGGCCCAGCCGCGCGCGCGCAGCGGCATTCGGGAAGGCCGCCTCGGGGTCGAGGAAGGCGAGCCGGTCCTCGCCGTCGGCTGCGCGCGGCAGCAGCGCCGGCGCCAGCGCGGCGACGCGCAGCGCGTCGACGCCGATCACGCGCAGCGCGACGCGCCCGCCGCCGGGAGCCTGGGCGTAGGTGTCGAGCTCCAGCACCGGGCTCGCGTGCTCGACCGTCGGGTCCGCGGCGACGCGGTCGAATACCGCATCGTCGAAGCCGCCGCCGGCCGCCGCACGCAGCGCGAGGTCGGGCTCGCCGTTGGCGGCGCGCACCGCGGCCGAGAATTCGCTCAGCGCCGAGCGGTTGATCAGGTGCACCGACCAGGCCAGCGCCACGCCCAGCGCCACCGCCAGCAGCGCCACCGCGTGGCGCCACGGGTGGTGGCGCCATTCGCGGCGGATCAGCGGCCACAGCAGCGACAGGTTCACGGCAGCCTACGCGTCGTGGCGGTCGACCGGGCGCACGCCGGTGGGTGTCAGCCGCAGCACGCGGTCGGCGCGCGCCGCCGCGGCGGCCGAGTGCGTGACCAGCAGGCAGGCCGCGCCGGCCTCGTGGGCCTGCGCCTGCAGCACCGACAGCACCCGCTCGGCGGTGGCCGGGTCCAGGTTGCCGGTCGGCTCGTCGGCCAGGATCAGCCCCGGCCGGTGCACGACCGCGCGTGCGATCGCCACGCGCTGCAGCTGCCCGCCGCTGAGCTGCGCCGGCCAGCGCGCATCCAGGCCGGCCAGACCGACGGCGTCCAGCACGGCCTGCACGCGCCGGTCGTCGGGCTGCCCGAGCAGGCGCAGCGGCAGGCCGACGTTCTCGGCCACCGTCAGGTGCGGCAGCACGTGGAAGGCCTGGAAGACGAAGCCCAGGTGCTCGCGCCGCAGCCGGGCGCCGTCGTCGTCGGACAGCGTGGCGACCTCGCGGCCGGCGACCACGATGCGCCCGGCATCGGGCCGGTCCAGGCCGGCGATGCAGTTGAGCAGCGTGGACTTGCCGACGCCCGACTCGCCGAGCAGCGCGACGAATTCGCCGCGCGCCAGCGTCAGCGACACGCCGGCAAAGACCGGGGTGGGGCCGTACTGCCTGGCGAGGCCTTCCACGTGCAGCATCACGCGGGTGATGATGCCGCACAGCGCCCGGCCCGCGCCGGGGGGCGTGATATCGTGAAACGCAGCCGGCCCGCCGCGCCGGAGAACCCCGTGCCGGCGCGACGCGCGGTGCCGGCACCCAACCGCCGAGGAGTCCCATGGCCTACGAGATCGACCTGAGCGGCCGCGTCGCCTTCGTCACCGGCGCGTCCAGCGGGCTGGGCGCGCAGTTCGCCAAGACGCTGGCGCGTGCCGGCGCCGGCGTCGTGCTGGCGGCGCGCCGCGTCGAGCGGCTGAAGACGCTGCGTGCCGAGATCGAGGCCGCCGGCGGCGACGCGCATGTCGTCGGGCTGGACGTCACCGACCCCGCGAGCATCGCCGCCGCGGTGGCGCATGCCGAGACCGAGATGGGCGCCATCGACATCCTGGTCAACAACTCCGGCGTCAGCACGACGCAGAAGCTGGTCGACGTCACCCCCGAGGACTACGACTACGTGATGGACACCAACACGCGCGGCGCCTTCTTCGTCGCGCAGGCGGTGGCGCGGCGCATGATCGCGCGCGCCAAGGGCGAGGCGCCGGGCACCTTCACCGGCGGGCGCATCGTCAACGTCGCGTCGATGGCCGGGCTGCGCGTGCTGGGCCAGATCGGCGTCTATGCGATGAGCAAGGCCGCCGTCGTGCACATGACGCGCGCGATGGCGCTGGAGTGGGGGCGCTTCGGCATCAACGTCAATGCGCTGTGCCCGGGCTACATCGACACCGAGATCAACCACCACCACTGGCAGACCGAGGCCGGGCAGAAGCTGGTCAACATGCTGCCGCGCAAGCGTGTCGGCAAGCCCGCGGACCTGGACGTGGTGCTGATGATGCTGTGTGCCAACGAGAGCCATTTCGTCAACGGCGCGGTCATCGCCGCCGACGACGGCTTCGGCGTCTGAAGCATGCGTCTGCCTGCTGCGCGACCCGATCTCAGGCCTGCGGTCCTCGCCGTACGGGTGTACGGCTCCGGTCCTCGACCTGACCTCGGGCCGCTCGCGACGGCATCCGCACGCTTCAGTTCAGTGCGATGAGGATCCTGACCCCGCTGGAGGCACGCGTGCTGGGCGTGCTGGTCGAGAAGCAGGCCACGGTGCCCGACACCTACCCGCTGAGCCTGAATGCGCTGGTCGCCGGCTGCAACCAGAAGACGGCGCGTGTGCCGGTGATCGAGGCGACCGAGGCCGAGGTGCTGACCGCGGTCGACGGGCTGAAGAGGCTGAGCCTGGTCTTCGAGGGCAGCGGCAGCCGCGTCGTGAAGTTCGAGCAGAACCTGGCCCGCGTGCTGAACGTGCCGGGTGCCGCGGCCGCGCTGCTGGCGGTGCTGATGCTGCGCGGCCCGCAGACGGCCGCCGAGCTGCGGCTGAACTGCGAGCGGCTGCACCGCTTCGCCGACATCTCGTCGGTCGAGGGCTTCCTGGACGAGCTGGCCGGCAAGACGCCGCCGCTGGCGGTGAAGCTGGCGCGCGCGCCGGGCGAGCGCGAGGCGCGCTGGGCGCACCTGCTGTGCGGCGAGCCGGCGCAGCCTGCGGCGCGCGCCGGCGCCGGCGACGCCACGACGGACAGCGTCGGCGCCGGCGAGCTGGCGGCGCTGAAGGCCGAGCAGACGCGGCTGGCCGCCGAACTCGAGGCGCTGAGGGCGCAGGTGGCGCGCATCACGCGCGAGCTGGGACTGGACTGAACGAGGAAGAACGACGATGCGCTTCACGTTGCCCGAGCACAGGAAGCTGACCCACGAGATGACGGTCCCCATCCGCTGGGGCGACATGGACGCGATGGGCCATGTCAACAACACGGTCTATTTCCGCTACTTCGAGATCGCGCGGCTGGACTGGATCTACCGCGTCGGTGCCGCGGCGTCGCCCGGCGCCGGCCAGGGCCCGGTGATCGTGAACGCCTTCTGCAACTTCCTGCGCCAGCTGGAGTTTCCGGGCGACGTCCTGGTGCGCCACTACGTGGCCAACCCCGGGCGCAGCAGCTTCGACACCTACCTGACGCTGGAGCGCACCGACGAGCCCGGCGTGGTCTATGCCGAAGGCGGCGCGAAGACGGTGTGGAGCGACTACGCGGCGAAGAAGTCGGCGCCGATGCCGGCGTGGTTCCGGGCGCTGCTGGAGTAAGCCGCTGGCCGGCATCGCCGGCATCGTCGGCGCAACCGCGTGCTACACGCGCCGGTGCTTCGCGACCTTGTCCAGCAGCTCGAGCAGCAGCGTGCGCTCGCCGGGCGTCAGGTGCTTGAGCATCTCGCGCTCGCAGTCCAGCGAGCGTTCGTAGGACTGCCTGGCCAGCTTGGCGCCGGCGGGCGTCAGCTGCACGTGCTGCAGCCGCCGGTCGGCGTCGGAGCGCACACGCTGGATCCAGCCCTTGCCCTCGAGGCGGTCGAGCAGGATCGTGATGTTCGGCGCCGACACCGCCAGCGTCTGCGAGAGCTGCTTCTGCGTGATGCCGGGGTTGGAGCGCACCAGCATCAGGATCGTGAACTCGACGTGACGCAGGGCCAGCGGCTCGCCGATGTACTTGTAGAAGGCCGCCTTGGCCGGTACGTCGGCCTGCGCCATGTGGTAGCCGAGCAGGTGGCTCAGCGACGACTGGTCGACCGGTGCCGGCGTGCTGTCGCTGCTGCTGCGTGGGCTGGCCATCGGCGGGCAGTGTACCCGGCCGATGGCCCGCGACCGACGGGTCGCGATGGCCGGCGGCAGCCCGGCCGCCCACGCGGCCGGGTCCGCTGCCGCCGTTGCGTCAGTCAACCGCGCACACGTAGGACGAGGCCTCGGTGACCGGCAGACCGCCGCCGCGGTAGCGCGGGTAGGCCGGGTACGAACACATCGGCAGCGAGCGTGCGCCGGCCGTGACCACCGGCGCCTTCGGCGGCGCCACGCCTTGCTCGACCCAGTCGACGATCATCGACACGCGGTCGTGCCCGTTCGGGATCGGGAAGGTCGCATTCGGCTCGCCGGCGCCATTGACGCCGTAGCTGCTGCCGCCCAGTCCGTGGTTGGTCATCGGCAGCACCCACAGCCGCGCAAACTGGTCGACCGAGCCGCGGCCCATGGTGTCGAGCACCGACTGGTAGTAGTCCAGCTGCGCACCCGGCGAGGCCAGCGTGTCGTTGGTGCCGATCACCGAGATCAGCTTGCCGCCGCGCTGCTTGAACGGCCGCAGGTTCGGGTCCGTGGCATCCAGCCAGGCCGAGATCTCGACCCGCCGGTCGTTCAGCGGCCCGCCCTCGACGTAGTCCAGCGGGTTGGCGCCCAGGTCCTGGAACAGGAAGCCGGTGACGCCGATGATGCCCAGGTGGCTGTAGATCGGCGCGTTGTCCGCCGCGCCTTCCTGGCCGCGGAAGCGGTTGGCCTGGATCAGCCCGCTGCCGCCAGGGTCGGTGCCCGGCAGCCACATGCCGAACTGGGGATTGTTGTGCGCCAGCGGCGTCGCGAACAGGTAGGGCGTGTGCGTGAACTGCAGCGTCTCGATCTGCCCGTCGGTCAGGCAGGCGCTGGCGGAGGTGTCTGCCGGGTTGGGGTCGATGTTGTCGGGGCAGCGCTTGGCGGCCCAGGGCTGGCGGTTCGGCGCGCCCTGCTTGACGTCGAAGATCGCGCGGCAGGCCTGGTAGTTGTTGATCAGCCCATCGAGCAGGCCGTCCAGGCCGTCGCACTGGCGCATGACCTCGGTCGCGATCGCCGTGCGCTTGGCCTGGGTCACCCAGTTCGCGAGCGGCTTCTCCTGGATGCGCAGCAGCACCGGGCCCAGCATCAGCGACGAGAAGTTGACGATCTGCACCTGCACCGAGATGCCGTCGAAGGCCTCGGGATAGCGCTGGGCCATGGTCAGGCCCTCGCGTCCGCCCTGCGAACTGCCGAACCAGTAGCTGTGCGCCGGCGCCGCGCCGTAGGCGCGCTGCTGCAGCACGCGGGCGGCGTCGTAGGTCTTCTTCATCTGCATGTAGCCGAGGTTCCTGATCGCCTCCTCGTTCAGCCCCCAGGCGTTGCCGCCGATGAACTGGTGGCCCGAGTCGCTGCCCGCGGTGGCCATGCCGCGGTTGTTGTAGGCCGCGCCCGCCAGCCCGGGAATCGAGCCGTTCATGCCGCCGCCGCCCATCTGCGCATAGCGGTAGGCCCAGCGTGCGGGCAGCGTGGTGCCGAAGTTGATGTTCGGCGCGGTCGGGTCGATCGGCGCCATGCTGCCGTTGACGCGGCAGAAGGCCTGGTTGCTGGCGCTCGCGGCGGTCCAGGTCGTGGTGGTGAGCACGACGCCCGAGACCGGTTCGCCGATCAGCGCCGGGTCGATGTCGGTGCCGAGGCGCGCGGCGTTGCAGTCGGCGGCGGTGATCACGTGCACCTTGACCTGGGCGACCGCGGCGGCGTTCGCGCGTGGCCGCAACTGCAGCGTGTTCGAACCCGGCACCAGGCCGGTGACCGTGCCCGCGAGCGTGTTCGTGCCCGGCACGGCCTGCAGCGACGCGGTGACGTTCTGGCCGTTCAGCATGACCGCGATCTGTCGCGCCGTGGCATGCGACGGGGCGCGCACGGTCAGCGTCACGCCGTCCTCGGTGGCCGGCGGGAAGCTGAGGCTGTCGAAGCCGAAGGGGCTGTGCGCCTGTGCCGGCGCGGCCGGCAGCAGTGCCAGCGCGGCCGCCGCGAGCGCGGTGGTGCCTAGTACCTGGGGCAGCATGGTCGAAGTCTCCTGGCTGATGGTGGGCGTGGTCGCCGTCCCGCCGGGTCACTTCGGGTGGTGCTCTACGACGGCAGGCAACACTTAATTTAGATAACTAAATGGATGCCCACAACCTGGGGTTTACCTGCGACCGGCGCGGGCGGGCAGGCCCGTCGCGCCCGTGGCGCCGACGCCGTCACGGCGGCTCCCGGCAGGGCGGCGCTGGCGAAGGCCGGGCGGTCCGGAGGCCGTCGATGCTCCGGCTGGCATCGGCGCCGGGGGTGGCGCCGGGGCCCGGCCGCGTTCAGTCGATGATGGTGTAGGGCCCGCCGGCCTGCAGCGCGCGGTGGTAGGCCGGCCGCGCGTGGATGCGCTGCAGCCAGTCCATCAGCTTCGGGAAGGCGTCGTCGAGCCCGCCGCGCGCGGCGGCGGCCTCGAGCGGGAAGCTCATCTGGATGTCGGCGGCGCTGAAGGTCCTGCCGGCGAACCAGGGCCGCGTCGCCAGCTCGTCTTCCATGAAGCGGAACTGGCGCGCCAGGTTGGGCGCGATGTAGTTCTCGGTGACCTTCTCGGCCACGCCGCGCACCACGGGCTTGATGAAGAAGGGCACCTTCGCGTGGCGCACCTTGTCGAAGACCAGCTTCATCAGCAGCGGCGGCATCGCGCTGCCTTCGGCGAAGTGCAGCCAGTAGGTGAAGCGCCGCCGCTCGGGCGAGCCGGGCAGCGGGCGCAGCCGGCCCTCGCGGTCGTATTCGTCGAGCAGGTATTCGATGATCGCGCCGGACTCGGCCACCGTCACGTCACCGTCGGTGATGACCGGGCTCTTGCCCAGCGGGTGCACCGTCGCCAGCTCGGGCGGCGCGTACATCGTCTTCGGGTCGCGCGCGTAGCGCTTCACGTCGTACGGCACGCCCAGTTCCTCGAGCAGCCACAGCACGCGCTGCGAGCGCGAATTCTCCAGGTGGTGCAGCGTGATCATGGCCCGATCATGCCGCAGAAGCGGTGCCGGGGCCGCCCACGCGTCAGCGCGCTCCGGCGAGCAGCCGCTTGACGAGGTCCGGCGTCGTCGCGGCGCCGGTCTTGCGCATCAGCCGCGCGCGGTAGACGTCCACCGTGCGCGGGCTGATGTCCAGCCGGCGGCCGATCAGCTTGCTCGTCAGGCCCTCGACGAGCAGCGCGGCGATCTCGCGCTCGCGCGGCGTCAGCCCGGGCTGCAGCGCGCGCTCGCCCGACAGGTCCTCGAAGGCCCAGATGCCGGCGGCGTGCGGCTCGGCCGCGTCCAGCGTGCGGCCGCTGACATGGCACCAGAACAGCTCGCCGGCGCGCGGGCCGGCCAGGCGCTTCATCACGCGCTCGTCGGCATAACGGCCCTGCGCGTCCAGCCGCGCCGCGATGCGCTGGCCGGTGCGCACGAACTCCGCGTGCGTGGGGTACAGGATCTCGAAGGACTGGCCGACGATCTGCTCGCGCGTGGCGCCGAAGATGGCCAGCAGTTCGCGGTTGCAGTCGATCATCTGGCGCCGGCGCGAGAGCACCAGGCCCACCGGCGCCCACTCGAAGGCGCTGCGGTAGTCCGGTGCGCCTTCGTCGTCGGCGCTCACAGCAGCGCGTAGGTGGTCGTCGCGTGCGCGGCCAGCTCGTCGTCGGCGTTGATGACCTGGACCTCGCCGAAGACCAGCGTGCGCCCCATGCGCAGCACGCGCGCGACGACGCGGGCCACGCCGCTGGTGCCGGCCACCGGGCGCAGGAAGCTGGTCTGCAGCTGCACCGTGGTCATCGGCTTGAAGCCGCCCAGCCGGGTCATCACGGCCAGCACCATCGCGGTGTCGCAGGCCGCCATCATGGTCTGGCCGCACAGCACGCCGCCCTCGTGCACGTGGCGCGAGGTCACCGGCAGCGCCAGCGTCACCTCGCCGGCGCGCGCTTCCAGCACGCGCAGGTCCAGTTCGCGCACCCAGGGCGCGAAGACATGACCCAGCGCCGCGGTGAGCATCTCGAGGTCGGCGAACGACGCGTTCGGGTCGGGCGATGTCACGGCGCTGCCTCCGGCTGCGGGGTCTGGGTTATGGTTTAAGCGATTCTACGTAACGGCTACTTAAGGGCTTAGGTAGTACGCTTCGCGCCGGTCCACGCTGCGCGCCGATGCCCGAGCGGCGCCCGCAGGCCACTCCACGGAGAACCTTCCCCATGAACAAGATCTACCCCAGCGCCGCCGCGGCCCTGGACGGGATCGTGCACGACGGGCAGCTGCTCGCCGTCGGCGGTTTCGGCCTGTGCGGCATCCCGGAAGCGCTGATCGACGCGCTGCGCGACAGCGGCGCGAAGAACCTCACCGTGATCAGCAACAACGCCGGCGTCGACGGCTTCGGCCTGGGCAAGCTGCTCGAGACGCGGCAGATCAGGAAGATGATCAGCAGCTACGTCGGCGAGAACAAGGAGTTCGAGCGCCAGTACCTGGCCGGCGAGCTGGAGCTGGAATTCACGCCGCAGGGCACGCTGGCCGAGAAGCTGCGCGCCGGCGGTGCCGGCATCCCGGCCTTCTTCACGCGCACCGGCGTCGGCACCGTGGTCGCCGAGGGCAAGGAGCTGCGCGACTTCGACGGCCACACCTACGTGATGGAACGCGCGCTGGTGCCCGACGTCAGCCTGGGCAAGGCCTGGAAAGCCGACCGGTCCGGCAACCTGATCTTCCGCCGCACCGCGCGCAACTTCAACCCGGCGGCCATCATGGCCGGGCGCATCAGCGTCGTCGAGGTCGAGGAGATCGTCGAGACCGGCAGCTTCGACCCCGACGCGGTGCACCTGC
>ERZ761602.7582-NODE-7582-length-11425-cov-4.759015_pt1 | contig 11425 bp, 11 predicted proteins | sample MGYA00512165_ERZ761602 | MGnify/ENA primary metagenome ERZ761602 (study PRJEB28899, sample SAMN02445085) | bioreactor sludge metagenome | biome: EBPR sludge; isolation source: Thorneside wastewater treatment plant | place: Australia: Brisbane, Thorneside... | reverse complement strand
GCTCCAGCCTCTGAACCCTTCTCATGAGCCGATTCGCGAAGAGTTCAAGATTTTGAGAACCGTGCTCGAAAAATGGGAGGCATGGATAGACAATGGTTCACGTGCAGCCGTAGTCGGTGATCTCTACGTCGAGGAGGCTTGATGTGGTCCACACGAAGCAGATGCGCCATTGTTTGTTGATCCGGATGCTGTGCTATCTGGCGCGGTTGCCTTCGAGTGCTCCCGGCCCGCCACCTCGGGCGGCGCCTCCCCCACCCTGGCCAGTTCCTCGCGCATCAGGTGCTGGTACAGGCGTGGCAGTTCGCGCGACATGCGGTTGCTTTCGATGCCGTAGCCCAGGCTGGTCCAGGTGCCCGACAGGCGCCTGAGCACCGGCCGCACCTTTCCCTGACGCAGTTGCGCCGACAAGTCCATGCCCCAGGCGCGGCGGTCGGCCAGCCAGGCGTGGACCACCATGTCCTGGTAGCGCGGCGCGGTCGCTGGTGCGCTCGGGATGGTGCTTGGCCGCCAGCTCGAGCCAGGTGCCGTACAGCAGCTGGTAGCGCCCGGCGGCGGTCGAGCAGTTGCCCCGGTTGGGGCCGCCGCCGATGGCCTCGCAGCGGTTCGGGTGCTGGTCGAGCGAGCGCACGTAGCCGCCGCCATGCAGCACGTGGTAGGGCCGCAGCACGTTGGATTCGCTGGCCGAGATGGTGCGCATCAACGCCCGCAGGTAGGGGTCGCCCCCTTCCATGGTCAGGCTGCGCGTGCCCGGCAGCAGCAGCGACGGCCGCCACCACCAGAGCGCGGCCAGGATCTGCGCTACGACCTCGAGGTCTCGCTCGAAGAGGCCTTCAAGGGCAAGAAGGCGACGATCCGCGTCCCCACCGCCGCCAAGTGCGATGCGTGCCAGGGCACCGGCGGCGAGGGCGGCGCCAAGCCCAAGCCGTGCCCCACCTGCGCCGGGCGCGGCCGCGTGCGCGCGAGCCAGGGCTTCTTCACGATCGAACGCACCTGCGGCGCCTGCCACGGCACCGGCGAGGTGGTCGACAAGCCGTGCAAGACCTGCCGCGGCGAAGGCCGCATCGTCAACGAGAAGACGCTGGCGGTGAACGTTCCCGCCGGCGTTGACGAGGGCACGCGGATTCGCCTGGCCGGCGAGGGCGAGGCGGGGCTGCGGGGCGGCCCCGCGGGCGATCTCTACATCTTCATTTCGATCGCGGCCCACGAGATTTTCCAGCGCGACGGCGCCAACGTCTATTGCCACGTGCCGATCTCGATGATCACCGCCACGCTCGGCGGCGCGGTGGAGGTGCCGACCGTCGAGGGCACGCGCGCGCGCGTCGCGGTTCCGGCCGGTACGCAGTCGGGCGAGCAGTTCCGCCTGCGCGGCAAGGGCATGACGCAGATCCGCAGCCAGATCCGCGGCGACATGATCATCGAGGTGACGGTGGAGACGCCCACCAACCTCAGCGCCAGGCAGAAGCAGATCCTCGAGGAATTCCGGAAGGCCGGCGGCGGCGAGGAAGCCAGCCCCAAGGCCAAGGGCTTCTTCGACAAGGTGAAAGAGCTCTGGAGCGAGCTCAAGGGCTGACACGCCGGGCGCGGCGAAGCGGAAGAAAGGAAGATAACAGGAGCCGGGGAGCCGGGGAGAAGAAGGAATGCGCGCAAAGCGCGCGAATTTTCTCCTCCCCGGCTCCCCGGCTCCTGTGACCCTTGCTTGCCGCCGCGCGCGCCGGGCTTTAGCTCTTCTCCATGCTCGTGCAGATCTACGAGATCGCCAGCGCCGAAGAGGCGCGCGCGGTGGCGGCGGCCGGCGTCGATCATGTCGGCGTCCTCGTCGGCCGCGGCGCGTTTCCGCGCGAGCGCAGCGTGGCCGAGGCGCGCGCGATCTTCGCGGCGCTGCCGCGGCGCGCGAAGCGCGTGGCGCTGTCGCTGTCGCCCGATCTCGGCGAGATCGCGCGCGTGATCGAGCAGGCGGGGCCCGACATCATCCATCTGGGCGCCGCCGCCGAACGCTTCGGCGCCGCGATGAGCGCCGACGTCAAGCGCGGCTATCCGGGCGTGAAGCTGATGCGCTCGATTCCGGTGGTGGACGAATCCAGCATCGCGTTCGCCAAGGCGCACGAGCGCATCGCCGATTTCCTGCTGCTCGACAGCCACGCGCCCGGCGACGCGCAGATCGGCGCGCTCGGCCGCACGCACGACTGGACCATCAGCCGCCGCATCGTGGAATCGGTCGCCGTCCCCGCGATCCTCGCCGGCGGCCTCGGCCCCGAGAACGTGGCGCAGGCGATTCGCGCGGTTGGCCCGGCGGGCGTCGATTCCAAGACGAAAACGGACTTGCCCGGCACGCACGCGAAGGATCTCGAGGCGGTGCGCGCGTTCGTGGCGGCGGCGAAGCCTCAGCCGTAGCGCCCGGCCAGGATCGCGCCGAAGCCCTGCGGCCGCTCGACGACGCCGAGCAGCTTCAGGCAATTCCACACCACGGCCTGATTGCTGGTGACGACCGGCACGCCGACGCGCTCCTCGATCGCCTCCAGCACCGGCGCCACGCGGATGCCGGCGCAGGAGATCAGCAGCGCGTCGATCGGCGCGCTGGCGAACGGCGCCGCCCACTCGAGCCAGGTTTCGGGCGAAAGCGAGCCCTGCTCCACCGGCGTGGCGCAGGGGCGGCCGCCGGTCATCGTCACCTCGTAACCGCTGTCGCGCAGGAAGTCCGTCTCGGCCGCGACGACGTCCTCGCTATAGGGCGTGAGCAGGCCGAGGCGCCGCGCGCTGGTGGCGGCGAGGGCGGCCATCACGCCCTCGATCGTCGTCGTGGCGGGAATGCCGGTGGCGCCGGTGATGCGCGTCTTGATCGCCGCGGGCCCCACCGCCATGCTGGCCGAGGTGCAGTTGAACAGGATGAGCTGAACCTCGGCGTCGGCGAGCAGGCGCGCCGGCCCCTCGAGATCGCGCACGAGGCCGCGGCTCTGCTCGAGCCCCACGCGGTTGAAGCCGAGCCGCGTGGTGACGAACAGCACGCCGTCGGGCGCCATCGTCTGCGGCTCCGAATCGGCGAGCCCGCCCGCCGGATACAATTGCCCGATCCGCGCCCGCCACCCGAACCCGCCGGTCATCGTGCCCTCGCCCAAAAGAAGGGAATCGTGACGCGCGGCGGCGGCGAATTCAAGCGAAGGACATCGAAAAGGTGCGAGCCTTCGGGACCGCGGCGAAGCAAGCCGAAGCGCAGCGCAGCCCTGTTCAAGAGACGCGCGGCGCGCCGTCGGAGGCGGGCCGCGACGCGACCTCAAGCGCCTTCCGCCTCGCGTCGCCACTTTTCGGCCAGTTCCTTGTCCTTTCGCTTTTCCCTGGCCACGATTTCCTCCAGCTCCGCCGCCCATTTTGCTTTGATCGCCGCAAGCTCGTCGGCCGAAAAGACGTCGCCGGGCGCGAAGGAATATGAGGCGGGTTTGTTGAGCCGTCCGTCGAAAAGATAGTTGTGTCGCCGCGCGAGCGCCCATGCCTCGGCGTGACGGCCAGCCATGCCGTAGCGCCGATTGTTCCACGGGACGGGCGATAGGGCGCGCCGCGATTTGGATTCCATCTGGATGAAGCGGTCCGTCGTCTGCTTGAACAGGAGGCGAAATACGATCTTGGCGAACGCCTCCGCTTCCTCGTCATAGCGATTCCACGATATGGCCAGATCGCCACCTTCCAGTCTGATGGTCTCGTCCTCGGTGCGAGGTTCCGGCGGATCGTCGAACCGAACCGTCTCCCGCCGCCCGTCGCGATCCGCGCAGTAAAACACACTGCGCCGAAAACTGAACTCGAGCCGCGGCGTATTCACGATGCGGCGTATTCCGAATTGGTCGGCTTCGCCCCATTCCGGGCTCCAGCCCTCGGGGAGAATCCAGCCATAGAACTCGCGCTCGTCCACCACAGCGAGGGAATCCCAATAGCGCGGCGGGTCGCCGCCCGGGTCGCGCATTCGGTGGCGACTGGGTTGCGTCGGCAAACCCGCCTTCTCGCGGCGCTCATTCTCTTGGCGGGCGGAGCGCCACCAATCCCAATCGAGGAATGAATTCCAATACTCGTGCGAAACGAGATGGAGCCGCGGGAAGGCCGAACGGAGCGAATCGGAGAACGCGGCAGCATCTTCCCGCGTCATGTGGAGCTGTTCGCACACCTTCCACTTCGATCGGAAATCATGGTCGGGGCTGAATTGAATCTGGGGAAGAGCCTTTTTCTTTCTCACGCCCGGCTTTGCGGCTTTTCGTGATTTCTTCGAAGAATTTTTCAAGCCTGAACCTGTCTTTGCCATCGCCGATCCTTCCCTCGTCCACGGCCTTCTTCACTTCGCGGCAGAGTTCCTCGGTGAACGCCTTCAACTTGTCTGGATTGATCTCTTCGCCGATCATCCATGGCTTGGGGAGACGCACGTAGATTCGATTGTCCTCATCGGCGTTGCGGTCGAGCCTGCCGAACTGCCGTTGTTCGCGGGAATTGGGCATCCCATCGGCCCTCGGAGAATAAGTGTCGCCGAAGATGCGGATCGTCATACCCTTGTACTCGATCTTCGTCTCGGTGTCCGGGAATGACCGACCCTCAGCGCCGCTTACGGCCTGTTCCTTCTTGTTCGTCGAACCCGGCCCTGCAAAGTGCGTGACCTTGGCGTCCTTCATGGCCCGCTTGCAACCTTCTTCGATGGCCTTCGCCAACGTCCTATTCGCCTCGACGGTCCGCGGATCGCCCGGGCGCCCGAAAGGGTTGAAGTCGATGATCGGTATGCCGAGCACCGAGCCCGGCTCGGGCAAATACGTGACGAGGGTCTTGGGATCGGGTTTCGGTTCTTGGCGGAGCGCCCGATCCACGTCGTCGACGCTGATCGGGCCGGTCTCATGCGCCGGGGGACCGAGGGGAACGCGCGGCCGGATCGGTTGCTGCGGTCGCGGCCCGGGGAGCGTCCATTGCGCGTCTGCGGGGAATGGGTCGCGATTGCGACGGCTGGGAAGTCGTGGCGGCAGGTGTTCCGGGGCAACCTCAAGAAACCCGCGTGGCCCGAGGCCGCGTCGTACGCGCGGGGCCATTCCGCCGGGCGAAGGTGGGCTGATTGAGCCTGCCCCGCCGGGCGGCGGGCCCTTCGTCAAAACGACATCGCCGGCCTCGTCATCAGATTCGAGCCTCGTCTCATCCCGCTCGCCGCCCATCGTATCTGCAAATGCTCGCTGTGCACGGCCGGCGCGCTCGACGAACGCAAACCAATCGCGCCCCTTGGCGCGGGCCAAATCGGACACGGCGTCCTCCAGCGCGCGCTCCGTCTCGCCGTTCGGCGCGAGCCAGCCGTCGTCGACGAGGCCCTTCGCGCGCTGGAACTCCTTGATCCCGTTCGTCGCCGCTTCGTCGATGAAGCCGTGCGGCTTGTCGAACGGGTCTTCCGGGAGGTAGCCGAGCGCGCCGAGGGTGCGCTTGACGGCGGCGACATCCTCGCGCCGGTTTTCGAACCCGTTGCCGACAGTGCCGGCAAGCGCGGTGGGCGGATCGTAAAGCAATCCCGCGCCGCGCGGTTTCTCCAGCAGTTCGTTGTTGATCGCGCGCTCGGTCGGGCCGCCGGGATTGGCGATACCGTCGACTTTGAGGCCCTTGTCTTGTTGATAGCGCTCGAGGGCGCCAATCATCGGCTCGGTCGCGTAGCGCTGGGCGTTTTCCTGGTATTCAGCCGGAGGCATGTAAGCCTTGATTTTGCGCAACCTGTCGTCGAGCGCTTCGACATCTTCGGGGTTATTTTCCTGGCCCTTGCCGACCGGCGACTGAAGGTAGAGCAATTCAAGATCGTCGATCATTCGTGCGTCCGATTCGAAAGCGTCGCTTGCCCAGAGCGACGTTGGTTGCAGGACCTCCGCACGAGAAGGGAAAATAGTCGGAAAATTTCCAGTGTCAAGAACAATAATAGAACATCAGGTCTGAGATTCGCCTGCTTCCGCCAGGACGGCGCGCCATCTATCCTGCCGCGGGCATTGAACTGCGGAGACCGTGCATGCGCCGTCGCCATTCACTTCTCTTGCTCGCCGCCGCGTCGGTCGCCGCGCTCGGTCTCGTCCTTTCACCCGCCCCGCGCATTCACGCCGTCGGCGCCGAGATTCCGCTCTTCGACGCGCACGTGCATTGGTCGGAGAACGCGCATGACGAGATTCCGCTCGAGCGGGCGCTGGCGATCCTCGACAGGTCGGGGGTGCGCATGGCGGCGGTATCGAGCACGTCGGACGAGGCGACGGTGCGCATGTATCGCGCCGATCCCAAGCGCGTCGTGCCGATGCTGCGGCCGTATCGCACGCGGTCCGACATGGGCGGCTGGGCGAAGGACGCGAGCATCCCGCCCTATCTCGCCGAGCGGCTGAAGCTCGGCGTCCACAAGGGCATCGGCGAATTCCATCTCTATGGCGAAGACGCGGCCTCGCCGGTGATGAAGGAGATCGTGGCGATGGCGGTCGCGCGCAATCTCGTCCTGCACGCGCATTCCGATGCGCGCGCGGTGGAGATCCTGTTCCGCCACGATCCGCGCGCGCGCATCCTCTGGGCCCATGCCGGCTTCACCAACGCGGCCGAGGTGGATGCGATGATGGCGCGCTATCCCAATCTCTGGGTCGAGACGGCGATCCGCCACGACATCGGGCCGGGCGGCGCGCTCGCCGAGGATTGGAAGGCGGTGTTCCTCAAATATCCGGACCGCTGGCTGGTCGGCACGGACAGCTACATCACCTCGCGCTGGCACCGCATGCCCGAGATCCACGCCGAGACGCGCGCCTGGCTCGCTAAGCTGCCGCGCGAGGTGGCCGAGAAGATGGCGTGGCGGAACGGCGTGAAATTGTTCGGCGTCTCCGCAGACGCGTTCACCGGCACGGCGCCGGCAAAGAAGGCGGAGTAGGTTTCACGCGGAGCCGCGAAGGCGCGGAAAATAAGAAGAAAGAGGACAAACCACGGAGGACACGGAGAACACGGAGGAGAAAGCTCTGCGCGCCAAGGGCGCGCTATCCCGAGCTTCTCCGTGTCTTCCGTGTCCTCTGTGTTTCATCCTTGTCTTTCCGCGCCTTCGCGGCTTCGCGCGCGCTATGCGGCGGCGGTGCGGACCCGTATGATCCGGCGAACAACGAGCGATGGCGGGGCGCGATGATGCGTCGGCGCGATGTGTTGGCGGGCGGCGCGCTTCTGCTGGCGGCCGTGCCGGCGCGCGGCGAGCGCGGGCGGAAGTTCCTGATCGGCCGCCTCTCGCCGCTCTCGCCCGAAAGCGATCCGCCGATGGCTGCGGGACTGCGCGATGGCCTGCGCGAGCGCGGCTGGCGCGAGGGCGCCGACTACGAGCTCGCGTTCCGCTATGCGAACGGCGATGCGCGGCAGCTTCCGCGCCTCGCCGCCGAGCTCGTCGCGCTCGGCGCCGACGTGATCGTCGCCGGGTCGAACGCCGGCGCGCTCGCCGCGAAAGCCGCCACCGGCACGATCCCCATCGTTCTCGTCACCACCGGCGATCCGCTCGCCGCCGGCATCACCCAAAGCCTCGCGCGCCCGGGCGGCAACGTCACCGGCGTCACCACGATGGGCTTCGAGCTGAACGCGAAGCGGCTCGAGCTGCTCAAGGAATTCGTGCCGCGCTCGACGCACTGGGCGTTCCTGTCCGATCCCGTATCGGGGCAGAATCCGGCGCTGGTCGAGAGTGCCGAAGCTGCGGCGCGGGCACTCGGCGTCCGGCTCAGCGTGCTCGATGTGGATGGCGGCCGCGATATTGCGTCTGTATTCGAGCGGCTCGCCGCGGCGCGCGTCGACGCGCTGATCGTGCCGCCCGGCATCTTCTTCATCGATCGCCGCCGGCAGATCGTGGAGCACGCGGCGCGCGCCCGCCTGCCGGCGATCTATTTCGATCGCCGCTTCGTCGATGCCGGCGGGTTCCTGTTCTATGGCGCGGGACTCGCCGCGATGTACCGGCACGCGGCCGGCCATGTCGACAGGATCCTGCGCGGCGCCCAGCCCGGCGCGCTGCCGTTCGAGCAGCCGGCGACGTTCGAACTGGTCATCAATCTCAAGGCCGCGCGGGCGATCGGCCTCGCGGTGCCCGAAGCGCTGCTGCTGCGCGCGGACGAAGTGATCGAATAGAAGCGATGCCGGTCGCGGCGCATGGGCGCGTCGTCGGACGGGAGCGCGGCCGGATCGGGCCCTGTCCGAGGGCATGGGCATACTATCCTTTTTATTGACTTTGTTCTCATTTCGGCGTAAACGGATGCGCCAGTTTGGCTCGGCGATCCGCCGCCGCGGGCCGATGGCGGCCGAGCGGCGCCAATGGGCGGCGTCGTCGGGACCGGGGCGCGAAAAGCCAAGAAAAGCCAAGGTCGGCGGTCCCAAAAGCCAAGAAAGGCCAAGGTGGCGCTTGGCGAAAGGCTGAGAAAAGCCAAGGTCGACGGCGCCAGAAGCCAAGGAAAGCCAAGGAAAGCCAAGTATGCGGCGAAGCGGCGGTATCGGCCGGGCGCGGCCTCGGTGAAATTGCTTAGACGCGGGAGCGCCGCGCATAAACCCATCCTTCACCACATTTCGCGATTATGGGTGTGAAGGGGATCACTGCAGCGGTCTCTGTCCTCTCGCACAGTGCGGCCGTTCCGGCTAATTTCTCGCGCGAGGGCCAAGGCAATGAGGGTCACGATGAAACGCTCCCGCTACGTCGCTCTGCTCGCCATGGGTGCCAGCGCGCTGGCGCTTTCGGCGTGCGGCGAATCGGAAACGCCCGCCGGCGTCTACACCTCGGTCGATCAGTGCATCGCCGACAAGCAGTTTACCGACGCCGAGTGCCGCAAGGCGTTCGATTCGGCCAAGGAAGAGCACAAGAAGGTCGCGCCCAAATACGCGTCCAAGGCGGATTGCGAGGCCGATTTCGGCGCCGGCAAGTGCGAGGAGTCGCCCTATCGCACCACGTCGGGCACCTCCACGTTCATGCCGCTGCTGGTCGGCTACATGCTCGGCCGCACGCTCTCGGGCCAGCCCGGCTTCACGCCGCAGCCGCTCTACCGCACGCCCGGCGATTCCACGTTCCGCACCGGCGACAACCGGCCGGTGACGAGCAAGACCGGCCTCCAGAGCGTCCCGCATTCGGCGACGACGTCGGCGTTCAAGAGCTCGACGACGACGCGCGGCGGCTTCGGCCGCAACGGCGCCGTCTACGGCAGCACGAGCCCCGGCCGCGGCGCCACCACCTCGGGCAGCTGACGCCCTCACGGACACCGTTTTCGCGCGATCGCGCGCCCGGTCACATGATCGGGCGCGTTTTCGTCGCGCGCCTACAAAGAACCACGGAGGCACGGAGACACGGAGAAAAGAACAGCGCGCCAAAGGCGCGCAATAAATTCTTCTCTGTGTATCCGTGCCTCCGTGGTTCAATCCTATTTGCTTCACGCACGGACCCGACGCATGGAACGCATCGCCGTCACGCCCCGCTCCGACTGGAAGAAGACCGCCGAGGAGCACGGCTTCGATTTCCACTCGCTCGAGGGCGATCCCTATTGGGACGAGAGCGCCTACTACAAGTTCACGCTCGAGCAGATCGAGGAGCAGCTCGAAAGCGCCGCCGAATCGCTCGAGGAGATGTGCTTCGACATCGTCGACCGCGTCTGCGCCTCCGAGGAGCAGATGGCGAAGCTCGCGATCCCCGAACAGTTCTGGGACTACATCGTGCAAAGCTGGCGCGGGCAGGAGCGCAATCTCTACGGCCGCATGGATTTCGCCTACGACGGCAAGAACCCGCCGAAGCTTTACGAATACAACGCCGATACGCCCACCTCGCTCTACGAGACCTCGATCTTCCAGTGGGTGTGGCTCGAGCAGGCGATGGAACGCGCGATCATCCCCAAGGGCTGCGACCAGTTCAACTCGATGCACGAAAAGCTGGTGGCCGCGTTCGGCAAGCTCGGCATCGACGGCAAGCTCGCCTTCGCCTGCGCGCGCGACAGCCTCGAAGACAAGGGCACGATCGAGTACCTCGCCGACTGCGCGCGCCAGGGCGGGCTCGAGACGCAGAGCCTCTACATGGACGAGATCGGCCTCGATCCCGAGGGCCGCTTCACCGATCTCGACGACATGACGATCCCGTGGCTGTTCAAGCTCTATCCGTGGGAGTGGCTGTTCCGCGAGGATTTCGCCAAGCACATACCGGGCAGCGGCACGCATTTCATCGAGCCGGCGTGGAAGGCGATCCTGTCCAACAAGGGCTTCCTGCCGCTGCTCTGGCAGAAGAACCGCAATCACCCGAACCTGCTGCCGGCGTTCTTCGAGGGCGATCCGGACGCGCGCGCGCTCGGCGATTCGTTTGTGCGGAAGCCGCTCTACTCGCGCGAGGGCTGGAACGTCGAGGTGACGGTCAAGGGTGTGAAGCGTGCGGCCAAAGACGGCAAGTACGGCGCCGAGGGCCACATCGTGCAGGCCTATCATCCGCTGCCCGATTTCGGCGGCGCGTTCCCGATGTGCGGCGTGTGGCTGGTGGCGAGCGAGCCGGCCGGCATGTGCATCCGGGAAGACCGCAACATCGTCACCACCGACGACGCGCGCTTCATCCCGCACGTGATCCTCGACTAGCGCCGATGCCGCTCGACGCGCTGGAGATCTTCTGCGGCTGCTGCGAGGTGTGCCTCGCGGTCGCCGACGCCAGCGGCAGCCGGCGCGAATCACGCGAGGAGCGCGCCGGAAAGGCCGCGCAAACCTCGCGGCTCGTGCGGATGGCGCGCGAGGAGAGGCGCGGCGTGCGCCTCACCTTTGCGAAGCGCCGCATCGTCGACGTCGAATTCCTGTCCGGCCCTGCCGCCGGCAAGCTCGCCTCGACGATGCCCGACATGGAGCTGAAGCGCCTGGCGCTGGCGATGCCGCACCGCACCGCGCGCTTCGCGATCCGCCGTTTTCTCATCCACCGCAAGGCCAACCGCGTGGCGGGGCCCGGCGAGAGCGTGATCAAGCGCTAGCTCTTCGTGCCCCACACCGCCCAGCAGCGGTGCGGCACCGCGAGCGGATCGGCGGGAAACGCGCGCGCGAGCAGCGCCGCGTGCGCGGCATCGAAGGCCGCGACTTTCTCCGGGGGCAGGCTGGCCGCAATTCCGGCGCTGGCGCGAATGCGCCCGCGCCAGGCCTCGTGCGTGTATGCCACGTCGGTCTCGAAGCCGAACGATTCGATCGACCGGAAGCCCCCGTCGCGCAGGTCGAGATACCACGCCGGGTACGGCGCCGACTTGCCGGCGCCCGCCCAGGCGGGATTGTGCGCGAGGATCAGGTCTTCCGTCGCCGCGACGACGCCGCCGGCGAGGCGCAGCCAGTCGAAATGCGCGATCATCAGCGTGCCGCCCGGCTTCAGCACGCGCAGCACCTCGACCGCCGCGCGCGGCCGGTCGAACCAGTGCCAGCACTGGCCGGCGACCGCGAGATCGAACGCGGCGTCGGGCAGGCC
>ERZ761602.7581-NODE-7581-length-11425-cov-7.186280_pt1 | contig 11425 bp, 8 predicted proteins | sample MGYA00512165_ERZ761602 | MGnify/ENA primary metagenome ERZ761602 (study PRJEB28899, sample SAMN02445085) | bioreactor sludge metagenome | biome: EBPR sludge; isolation source: Thorneside wastewater treatment plant | place: Australia: Brisbane, Thorneside... | reverse complement strand
GCAGCACGGTATACGCAGCGGCGAAAGCGCGGCAGGCGCTGCGCCAGCAGCAGCGCGCCGACGCGCAGCGCGGCGGCCACTGGCACCTGGCGCGCCTCTACCTCGGCCGCCACGGCGGCGGCGCGCTGACCGGCGCCGGCCTGGCGCGCGCGCCGTTGCGCCATCGCGCGGCAAGCGAATTCCTCGACAGCGAACGCGGCGCCTCGCCAGTGGCGGCGCCGGCCGCTTTCGTCGGCCGCCGGCGCGCGCTGCAGCACGCGCTGCGCGAACTGCACAATACGCAACGCGCCGGCGTGCTGCTGCACGGAATGGGCAACCTCGGCAAATCCAGCCTGGCGGCGCGCATCGCCAGCCGGTGTACGCAGCAGCGCACGGTGGTCGTCTTCGAACGCTACGACGCGCTGGCCATTTTCGACCGCCTGCTCGCCGCGCTGCCCGGCGAGCAGCGCGCGCTCTGGCGCGACTGGCGGCAACGCCTCGCGCAGCCGCCGCAGAGCGCGCCGGAATTCGCCGACGCGCTGGCGGCGCTGCTCGCCGCACCGTTCGCCGCACAGCCGATCCTGCTGGTGATCGACGACCTCGAACGCATCCTGGAAACGCCGCTGCCCACCGCCGCAACGCTCGCCGTGCAGGCCGCGTACCGGCCGCTGCTGCTCGCCATCGTCACCGCCTTCGCGCACGCGCGCGCCGACGGCAACGCCTCGGCGCTGCTGCTCACCAGCCGCTACCGCTGCACGCTGCCCGACGCCGGCGGGCGCGAGCTGGCAGAGACGCTGGCGGTCGTGCCGCTGCAAGCAATGAACGAGCGCGAACGCGAAAAGCAGCTCGCCGCGGCGTACCGCCTGCACGCGGCGGGCCAAGCGGCCACCGCCGGCGCCACCGCCGTTCCCGCCGCGCTGGCAGCGCGCGTACTGCACGTCGCCGCCGGCAACCCCGGCCTGCAGGCCATCCTCACGCGGCCGCTGCTCGCCGGCGAAAACGCCGCGCTCGCCGCCGCGCTGGCGGCGATCGAGCACTACCAGCGGCACGGCGAACCGCCGCCGCAACTCGCGCACCTGGCGCACGCGGGCGGCGAAACCGCCAACGCCGTCGCCGCCTTCTTCCAGCGCATGGCCTTCGCCAGCTACCGGCAGGCGCTCGCCGACGAACAGGCGCAGCAACTGCGCGCGTGCAGTGCGTTCCCCGAAAACTTCCCGCTGCCGCTCGCCGCGCTGCACGCCGCCGGCAGCGCGCTCGGCGTCGCCGCCCCCGAACGCGCGCTGGCGCGCCTGCTCGCACTCGGCCTCGCCGACGACTGGGGCGAAATCGACGGCAACGCGCACGCCGCGGCCAACGCGCTGGCGACTCCGCTGCTGCCGACGCTGCGCGCCGACGAAGCAGCGCGCATCGCCAGCGCCGCGCTGACGCCACTCGCCGCCGCTTGGCGGCAAGGCGATGGGCGATTCGCCCGGGACGCGCGCGCGTGCGAACTGACGCGACTGGCGCTCGCCAGCGACGACTGCCCGCCGGCCCTGCTCGCCGCCGCCGCCGACGCGGCTGCGGACTACCTGTTTCACCGCCAGCACGACGCACGCAGCGCGTACGACGACGTCGTGCAGCCGGCGCTGGCACAGCTCGGCGACGCAGCGAGCAGCGGCTTGCTGATCACCGCGGTCGATTGCGCCGAACTGCTCGGCGAGTCCGCGGCGCAAGACGACTATCTGGCGCAACTGGCGCAGAGCGCGCGCACTGAATCCGCTCGCGGCAGCGCGCTGCTGCGGCAGGCAGGCCGCTGGCAACAACGCGGCGAGATCGACGCCGCCGAGACGGCGTACCGCGCCGCCGCGCAAGCGTTCGACGCCAGCGGCAACGAACGCGGGGCAGCGATCGCGCGCGGCGGCATCGCCGACACGCTGCAAGCGCGCGGCGAAGTCGACGCAGCGCTGCGCATCCGCCGCGAAGAACAGTTGCCCGTCTTTCAACGCCTCGGCGATGTGCGCGAGTGCGCGGTGACCATGGGCAACATCGCCGACATCCTCTTCCAACGCGGCGAACTTGACGCAGCGCTGCGCATCCGCCGCGAAGAAGAGTTGCCCGTCTATCAACGCCTCGGCGACGTGCGCGAGTGCGCGGTGACCATGGGCCAGATCGCCGACATCCTCTTCCAACGCGGCGAAGTCGACGAAGCGCTGCGCATCCACCGCGAAGACGAGTTGCCCGTCTATCAACGCCTCGGTGACGTGCGCTCGTGCGCGGGGACCATGGGCCAGATCGCCGACATCCTCGTCCGACGCGGCGAACTCGACGAAGCGCTGCGCATCCACCGCGAAGAAGTGTTGCCCGTCTGTCAACGCCTCGGCGACGTGCGCTCGTACGCGGTGACCATGGGCAAGATCGCCGACATCCTCTTCCGACGCGGCGAAGTCGACGAAGCGCTGCGCATCCGCCGCGAAGAAGAGTTGCCCGTCTATCAACGCCTCGGCGACGTGCGCGAGTGCGCGGTGACCATGGGCCAGATCGCCGACATCCTCTTCCAACGCGGCGAACTCGACGAAGCGCTGCGCATCCGCCGCGAAGAACAGTTGCCCGTCTATCAACGCCTCGGCGACGTGCGTTCGTACGCGGTGACCATGGGCAAGATCGCCGACATCCTCTTCCGACGCGGCGAACTCGACGAAGCGCTGCGCATCCGCCGCGAAGAAGAGTTGCCCGTCTTTCAACGCGTCGGCGACGTGCGCGAGTGCGCGGTGACGATGGGCAAGATCGCCGACATCCTCTTCCAACGCGGCGAAGTCGACCAAGCGTTGGCGATGGACGAGGAGTACCTGCGGTTGGCGGAAGCGCTTGGCGCTCGCGATGGCATCGCGTACGCGCGCTATTCGCGCGCGCAGATTCGTCTTGCGCGTGGCGACCATGAGCGCGGTGCGTTGCCGGAGATTGCGGACGATCTGGCACAGGCGTATGCAATCTCGCGCCAGATGCGGCGGGTCGATTTCATCGGCGCCATTGGCGCGTTGTTCGCGCCGGTGCTGGCGCTGACTGGAAGGCAGAGCGAGGCGCTGGCGGTGCTTGACGAAGCCGAGGAGGCATTCGCCACGCTTGGCTGGAGCGGCGAGATCGCGGACGTACAGGAGTTGCGCTCGCGCATTGCCGGCATGGCCGCGCGTTGAGATCGCGGGGCGCGCTGTTCGTGCCGATCATTGCTCACCCCTTGGCTGGCTGCTCTTCCCGATGGCTCTTCCGGGGCGCTCTTCCCGGGCGCTCTTCCCGCGTCCTCCAGGCGCTTCTCCCCGGCGTCTCTCCCCGGATGCTCTCCCCGATGTCTTCGCCCTCAAATCCCAGCTTCCGGCCCGGCATCGACGCTGATGACCCTCGAACCCCGCTACGCGTGCATTGCATTTCCCATCTCTCAGCGCTTGGCGGGGCGCGCCAGGCCGAGCAGATCGCGCGCCTCGTCCGGTGTCGCTGGCGGGCGGTCCATTTCGCGGCTGATGCGCGCGATGCGCGCGACCAACTGCGCGTTTCCGGTCGCCAGTTCGCCCTTGCGGTAGAAGATGTTGTCCTCGAAGCCGACTCGCACGTGGCCGCCGAGGACTATCGCCAGCACGGCGAGCGGTAACTGCGCCGCGCCGATTCCGGCCACCGTCCACGTTGCTCCGGGCGGCAGTTGCGAGCGCAGGAACATCAGCGATTCCGGCGTGCCGGCCATCGCGCCGGGAACGCCGAGAACGAAGTCGACATGCACCGGAGCGGCGAGCCATCCCTTGCCGATCCAGCGCACGGCGGTGGTCAGCATGCCGGCATCGAAAATCTCCAGTTCGGGCTTGATGCCGTAGTCCTGGATCGTCCGTGCGAACCGCGCAATATCGGCGGGGTGATTGATGAACACCTCGTCGCCGAAATTGACCGAACCCATCGACAGCGTCGCCATTTCCGGCGCCAGGCTCAGCGGCGCCAGCCGTTCGGCGGCGCTCATGCCGATCGCGCCACCGGTTGACACCTGAATGATCGCGTCGCAGCGCTCGCGCACCGCGGCGATGATCTGCTGATAGACCGCCTTGTCCTGCGTCGGGGTGCCGTCGGCGAGTCGCGCGTGCAGATGAACGATCGCCGCGCCGGCCGCGACGCAGGCGGCGGCATCGGCGGCGATTTCCTGCGGCGTGATCGGCAAGGCCGGTTGTTGCTCCTTGCGTACTTCGGCGCCGGTCAGCGCGGCGGTAATGATCAGCTTGTCCATCGCCGCTGCGGCAGGCTAGCGCGCGATGCGCTGGCAGTCGACCGGCACGACGCAGGTGCCCGCAGCGCGACAGACGATCACCGGCTCGGCCAGCACGTCGGCGGCCGAGGGCTGCGTCGCGCTACCCGTCGAGGCGATCACCTTGCGCGCTTCGAAAACCATCTTGCGCGAGCTGCGGCCGATCGACACGATCCGCCCGCTGGCTTCGATGTAATCGCCGGCATGGACCGGGGCGAGAAACTCGACGCGGTCGTAGGCGACGAACAGACCTTCGTCGCCATCGCTGCGGATGAGCAGTTCGGTGGCGACATCGCCGAACAGGTTGAGCATCTTCGCGCCGTCGACCAGTCCCCCGGCGTAATGGGCGTCGTGCGCGCTGATGCGCAAACGGATGAGGCTGCTAATTTCCGACATGGTGAACTCCTTTCTGGCGAGCGGTTCTTTTGATCCATTCGTGGATGGCGAACGAGGCCACGTCCTCGGCGTAGGTCTTGCTGCCGAAACCGGCGTCGTACCCCAGTTCCTTGGCCAGTTCGTGACTGATGCGCGGGCCGCCGACGATGAGGATCACCCGTTCGCGCAAACCCTCGGCTTCGAGCAGATCGGCCAGCCGGGTCAGATTGTCGAGGTGGATGTTTTTCTGCGTCACCACCTGCGAAACGAGAATCACGTCGGCCTTTTCTTCGATCGCGCGCACCACCAGATCTTCCGAGTCGACTTGCGCGCCGAGGTTGATCGCACGCATCTGGTGATAACTCTCCAGGCCCTTATGGCCGTTGTAACCCTTCATGTTCATGATCGCGTCGATGCCGACGGTATGGGCATCGCTTTCGATGCAGGCGCCGACGACGACCATCTTGCGCCCCATTTTTTCGCTGATCAGACGGTCGACGCCGTCCTTGTCAAGCCTCGCGTAGTCGGGCCGGGAAACTTTGATCGCCGCCAGGTCGACGCGATGGCGACACTGGCCGTAGACGATGTAGAAGCTGAAACCCTGCCCCATGTCTTCCGCATGCACCACCGCCGCTTCGTCCAGGCCCATCATCGCCGCCAGTTGGCGGGCCGCTTCGCGCGCCTGCTCGTCGAGCGCCACCGGCAGGGTGAAGGAGAGCTGCACACGACCGTCGTCGAGCGTGTCGCCGTACGGCTTGAGCCATTGTTCGGCCATCTCAGTGTCCTCCCGGCAGCATCAGGCGAGGAAAGGGATTGAAGTAATCGTCGGCCTTGGCGAGCACCCCGTCCAGCCCGCGGCCGTCGTCCGGCCGACGCGCGATGTCGGCGAAAACACCCTGACCAATCGCCGCCGGCAAGCCGATTTCTTCGATCCTGGCGAGCAAGTGCCCGGTCTCGTCGAGTACCGCCTGCGCGCGCCGCTCGATCTGGCCACCGCGTTTGAACTCGACTTCCGCATGCAGATCGCGCAGCGTGTTGAACACGTACCTGGCGTTCTGCACGGCGAGAAAACGGTCCTGGATCAACGGCGTATGAATGGCCTCGGTCATCATCCCGAGGAGGTGGATGTTCTGTTGCGTGAGCGCACTGACGACGTTGAACAGCGCATCCTGGAGGTGCCCGCGGAAAATGTTGCCGGTCATGTGCCTGGTCGGCGGCATGTACTTGAGCGAGGCAGCGGGAAACACCTGGCGTACCAGTTGCGCCTGCGCGACTTCCCAGAGAAAGCCGTTGGTCATTTCGGGATCGATCTCGAAGGCGTGTCCCAGGCCCATCTGTTCCGGCGTCAGACCGGACAGACAGGCAAACTGCTCGTTGATCAGTTGCGAGGCGAGGACAGTATGCGCTGCCTCGCAGGCATCGGCGGTGGTCAGATAGTTGTCTTCGCCGGTGTTGATGATGATCCCGGCAAAGGCATTGACCATGCGCGAGAAGAACTGGTCGATGAAAGTCCGCTGCAGGTTGATGTCGCGGAAGATGATGCCGTACATCGAATCGTTGAGCATCATGTCCAGCCGCTCGATGGCGCCCATGGCGGCGATTTCCGGCATGCACAGGCCCGAGCAATAGTTGGTCAGACGAATGTAGCGTCCGACCCGGTCTGCCGTTTCATCGAGCGCCGCACGCATCAGGCGGAAGTTCTCCTGCGTGGCGTAGGTGCCGCCGAAACCTTCGGTCGTCGCGCCGTACGGAACGTAATCGAGCAGGCTCTGGCCGGTCGAGCGGATCACCGCGATGATGTCGGCGCCCTGCTCCGCCGCCGCCCGCGCCTGCTTGACGTCCTCGTGAATGTTGCCCGTGGCGACGATGACATACAGCCACGGCGTGCGCACCTCGCCAAAACTGGCGATCACCGCCTCGCGCGCGGCGCGCTGTGCGGCGATCTGCGCGCAACGCTTGCCGGCTTCCTCGTCGCAGGCCGCGCGGACGAGCGGCGCGTTCGCCGGCCGGCGCAGGCGCAGCGTGCCGGCAGCGACTGCTTCGGCCACCTGCTGGACCGTCGACTGCTGCTCGAGCATTGCCCCGATGACCACCGGCGCCGCACCGTGCGCCAGCAAGTCCTCGGCCTGCAAGTGCTCGACGAGCCGATTCGGCAAGGGAACGCCGTTTTCATCGACGCCGTCGACGCCGAGCAGACGCAGCGTCGCGCGCTCGACGCTGGTCGTCGTGTAAGGCTCCATCTGCGCGCGGACAGCGCCGGCGATGCGCCGCGCCGATTCGCGCGCGCGGTCGATTTGCCTCTGATCGAGATGCAGACGCGTCATAGAGAAACTCCGCTGGCGATCAGCTCGTGCTCGCGCATCACATCGCTGACCTGGTGTTCGGGAAAAGCCCGCCGGGCGGCGTCGAGCAAATCTGCGGCGACGACATCGCCGCCATGCGGCGCGCAGGGATTGACGGTAATGCCGACGATGGCGATGCAGCGCTCGGCCAGCACGCGGCCACCGTGCTGCTGGAAATGCCGCAGATCGGCGTGCTCGATGAACAATTTTGTTCCGTCGGCGACCACCAGCGTCAAACCGGGGTTGTCGGCGAGGAACTGTCGCAGCGTCGGCCAGAGCCGCTTGCCGACCGCACCGCTGAGCGCGATCATCGCCGGCGCCCGGTCGGCGAAGGCGCGCAATGCCGCTGCCGCGTTCACGGTGGCGACGTCGAGGTGCGCGACGAGCTGGCCGGCGCGATCCCAGACGCCGACGCCGCCCTGCGCAAATACCGGCCGGCAGCGGCGCGCCGTCTGCGCGTCGGCCTGGGCAATCTCGAGCATCGCCAGGCGCTCGCGCGTCTTGCGCAGGATATTGCCGATACCGCCGCCGACGGCGGCGCCGGTGGCCAGGATCACTCCCTCGGCGACCGCCGGCGAAGCGTGCTGGCTGCGGCCAAGCGCGCCGTCGAGCACGATCAGCGCGCACGCGCACTGGCGCAGTTGGCCGATGATGCTTTGCTGATCGGCAGCGCGCGAAGCGCCGGCGACTTCCATCGTGCCGTGCTCGAGCACCTGCACGAGGACGATTTCGCCCATCGGACTGCCCACCCCGCTCGCAGCGAGCAGCTTCCAGCGCACGCAGGCGCGCGCCAGGGTGTCGCGCGCGGTGGCCACGATGCTCCCCGGCCAGACGCGCACCGGCGGCTTCGGAATGTCGAAAACCTGGTCGCGCTCTTCGCCGTCGCGTCCGATCGAGGTCAATCCGATGGCCACGCCGTCGTGCGCCGCGCAGGCCAGCAGATGGTTCAAGGCCACCGTCTTGCCGGTATTCTTGCTCATGCCCATGACGGCCAGCGTGGTCAGGCCACGCCGACGGATCTGCCGCCAGAGAGCGCTGCCACTCACGCCGACTCCCACGGTTCGCTGCGCATCACGACCGCCAACGCCGCTCACCCATACGACTCTGCGAACAGGCGGCGCAGCTCCGGGCTTTCGCGCAGCAGCGCCAAGGCATACAGCGCATGGTCTCTGGCGTAGCCGTTGCCGATGATCATCTCGACATCCTTGCCGACGCCTTCTGCGCCCAGCGCGGCGGCGGTAAAGGAGGTCGCCATCGAGAAGAAGTAAATCCTGCCGCGGTCGCGCGTGGACAGGATGCTGCCCATTTCGGTGTTCGGGATGTTGACGCAGTTGATCGTCACGTCGGCCATCTGGCCGCCGGTCACTTTGGCGATGGCGTCCATCATCGCCACCGCGTCGGTCGCGTCGACCTGCACGGCGTGATCGACCCAGCCGAGCTCGCGCATTCGCTCGCAGTCGTCGGCGAACGGCGATACGCCGATCACCCGTCCCGCCGGGCCGGCACGCTTGCGCGCTTCATAGACGCACAAGCTACCCGACTTGCCGCCACCGCCAACCACCAGCACCGTGTCGCCCGGGCGAACCAGGCGTGCAGTCTGTGCCGGCGCGCCGGCGACATCGAGAATCGCCAGAGCCACCGCTTCGGGAATGTCGTCCGGCAGACGGGCGTACAGCCCGGAGGCGAACAGGATCGCCTGCCCGTCCACCTCGATCTGGTCCTTGTCGAGATGAATCTTCCGGATGCTGCGGATTTGCAGTGGCGTCAGCGACAGCGAGACCAGCGTGGCGATCCTGTCGCCTACCTTGAGGTCGACCTTGTCGGCCAGTGCCGGGCCGATTTCCGCCACCCGCCCGATCAGCATGCCGCCCGAGCCCGTGACCGGATTATGCTGCTTGCCGCGCCGCTCGACGGTTCCGCAGACGATGCCGGCAATCCGCTCGAGATCGCCGGCAGCCTCCTGCCTGATCTGGGTGAAACTGGCGGCATCGATATTCAAGGCGGAGACGTCGATCCGGATCTCGTTGTCGTAAATGGCCATCGAATTGTCGATCTTCCACGCGCCTTGCGGCAGCACGCCGAGCGGTTCGAGAACGCGGTGCGTGCCGTAGGGCGAACCTGGTCGCATGCCTGATCTCCTCAGTTGCTGCGCGTCGGCAGCGCGTAGCCGCGGCCCAGCCCAGGCATCTCCACCGTCCGGCCGGCGTAGTTGCGGCACTTGACCGTCGTTCCCGAGCCGTCCGGCAATTCCTCCTCACGCACGTAGCTGGGAATGATCGGCAGCTTGCCGAGACCGCCGAGGCCATCGACGATGAAGGTCGGCACCGCCGGGCCGCTGATCCAGCCGCGCAGGCCCTCGTACAGTTCCAGCATGCGGTGATAGGGAACGATGAAATGGTGCGCGCCTTCGACCATGTCGGTCGAGTAGACGTAGTACGGGCGAATGCCCATTTCGATCGCTTGCAGGAACAATTCGCGCATCACCTCGACGTCGTCGTTGACCCCCTTCAGGCAAACCGTCTGCAGGCCCATCATGATCCCCGCCTTCTGCAGCATCTTGACCCGCGCACGCAACAACGGCGTGATTTCCTTCGGGTGATTGATGTGCGTGTTGACCATCTGCACGCGGTGCTTTTCGAGCAGCGCGCAGAGTTCCGGCGTGATCCGCGTCGGCAGTTGGACGATCATCCGCGTTCCCAGGCGCAGGAAACGGACATGCGGCGCGCGCCGGCGGATTTCGCCGAGGATCTCGTCCAGGCGATCATCGGTGAAGGTCAGCGGATCGCCGCCCGAGAGCAGCACATCCTGAATCTGCGTGTTGGCGGCGATGTAGTCGATCGACTGCTCGATCGCGTCCTTGTGCACCGAACCGGAGGGCTGCGAGACCATGCGCTTGCGGGTGCAGAAGCGGCACAACGTAGCACAGGTGTTCGAAACGAGAAAAAGCACCCGGCGCGGATAGCGATGAACGATGCTCGTGCCGGGAACGGTGTCGCCTTCTTCGCCGAGCTGGTCGAGCATCGTGGCGAAGCCGGGCCGGGTCTCCTCGGCAAAGGTCGGCAGATATTGCCGACGGATCGGGCACTGCGGGTCGTCGCGGTCCATCAGTTGGGCGATGTACGGCGTGATCGACACGGCGAACTTGCTGTACACGGTCTGATCGACGTTCTCGACATGGTTGAGAATGCCGTTCAGTTCGCCGTGGTGCGTATAGCGCCGCGCGAACTGCTTCTGCCACGACTCGGCCGCCGGGTCGTAGGCGTCCAGTTCTTCGCGCGTGAGGAGTTTGTTGTTGACGTTGAACTCGATGGTCTGCAGCATGCAAGTCTCCTTTTATTGGTCTTTTTGACGACATCCCGAGCAAAAGTGCGGTATGGCTGCAGTCTAGGCAGCAAGCGCGCCGACCGAAACCGACAGAACGCCTGAAATGCCCGGTAATATTCGGTCATATTGACTGATTGTCAGACAAACCGGAGGAATGCCAATGGCAAGAACCCTGGACAACCTCGATCACCGGCTGATCGAGCTGCTGAAAGTGAATGCCCGGCTGCCGATGGTGACCCTGGCGAAAGCCCTCGGCTGCGCCCGCAGCACCGTCCAGTTGCGCCTGCAGGCGCTCGAGGACAGCGGCACGATCACCGGCTACACGGTCAGCGTCAAGGCGCCGCGCAAGGACGCCAACATCCGGGCGATGGTACTGATTGCCAGCGATTCCAAGGTCGAATACGACGTCGTCAAGGGGCTGAGCCGGCGGCACGAGATCGTCAAGCTGTATACGATCAGCGGACGCTACGACTTGTGCGCCATGTTGAGCACCGAAACGACCGAGGAGCTCGACGCAGTCATCGACAAGATCCGCGCCATCAAGGGCGTCGTCGATACCTTTTCGACGATCATCCTGTCCACCAAGCTCGACCGTCCGGAATAGCATCTGCGGACACCGTGTCACCCCAGTTCAGCGCCCGCAAGCCGAGAACCCCGCTTGCCTTGCGTCGACCATGAATCGCGGCTCCATCCCCCGTCCCCGCCCAGATGGAGCGTCTCCCGCTGGGGCCACAGGAAAGCACGGCAAAGGGTAGAGTAGAGGACAGGCTTTCGCCTGCCCTCCCTCATCAAACCGTGCAGGCGATTTCCCGACATTACGGAGCAACCACCCCCCTGCCCCACCGCCAGCTTGGCGAAGATAGTCGTGTTTTCAATGAACAGGCGACTCTTCATGGCAGACCTTGACGTGGTAGCCGCCCTGATCAGGAAGCGCGCCGAGCTGGCCGACCTGATCGAGCATCAACAGAAGAAAACAAGGCGTTTGCCGGAAGTTCGCGCCCACATCGAAGCGACCGTCAAGCTGTCTTCCCCAGACTTCGAGCTGCGCACCGGGGCCAGGGCACGGCCGTTTCGAAACCGCTTTTTTTTTTCGGGCCAGGCGAATGCCAGCGGATGGTCCTGGACATCTTCCGTGAGGCGCAAGGCGTGG
>ERZ761602.7580-NODE-7580-length-11428-cov-4.376857_pt1 | contig 11428 bp, 7 predicted proteins | sample MGYA00512165_ERZ761602 | MGnify/ENA primary metagenome ERZ761602 (study PRJEB28899, sample SAMN02445085) | bioreactor sludge metagenome | biome: EBPR sludge; isolation source: Thorneside wastewater treatment plant | place: Australia: Brisbane, Thorneside... | reverse complement strand
CGGTGGTCGTGCCCCGGGACCAGGCGCCCTGCAAGGACGTCAGCATCCCCCGGGAGAAGATCTCCCTGGACCGGGACCTGCCCCACACCTGGCTCGGCAGGGAAGGCGCGTCCTACGTGACCGGCGGCGTCGTCACCACGAAGGACCCGGAGACCGGCGCCCGGAACGTGGGCTGGTACCGGCTCACCCAGCTCTGGAACGCGGAGCACCCGACCGGAGGCAGCTACACGAACGAGCGCCAGAAGCGGTACCTCTCGGCCTTCGCCTTCTGGAACCCGCCCATGAGCCACATCGGCCTGCACCTCGCGAAGGCCCAGCGGATGGGCAAGCCCCTGGAGATCGCCATCGCCTGCGTGTGCGACCCGGCCGTGCATGTGGCGGCCTGCACCGCGGTGCCCTACGGCCAGGACGAGTTCGCCTATGCGGGAGGCCTGCGTGGCGAGCCGGTGCCGCTCGTGAAGTGCGACACCGTGGACCTGGAAGTGCCCGCCACCGCCGAATTCATCATCGAGGGCGTGTTCCACCCCGATGTCGAACAGGAGACCATCGGCTGGCACTCGAACACCGTGGGCTACTACGACAAGGTGCAGGTCTTCCCGGTCTTCGAGGTGCAGCACATCACCCACCGGAAGAACCCGCTCTGGTACTCCACGATCGAGATGATGCCGCCTTTCGACCACAACTTCCTCGGCCTGATGCCCATCGAGGGCGAGATCCTCGCCGACCTGCAGGGCAAGATCCCCGAGGTCCGCGACGTGGTGGTCACGCCGAACCTCACCTACATCGTGCAGCTCACGGTGGACGGGGCCCAGAAGCCCCACCCGGAGTTCGGCAAGTACGTGCTGCACGCCGTGTGGGGCGCGGCCGGCCGCTGGGGCCGCACGGCGAAGTTCGTGGTCGTGGTCGGTCCGGACGTGGACCCCTACGACCTCACGGCGGTCGAGTGGGCGATGCAGACCCGCGTGCAGCCCGTCAGCGACTCGATCCTGAACAAGTCGGCCCAGGCCATGGTGCTGGACCCGTCGGCCCCGAAGGGCGCCCAGGGCTTCGCCCTGCAGTCGGAGCAGATCGGCTTCGACGCCACCATCAAGATCCCCGAGCGCTTCACCGACTACGCGCCGGTCAGCCAGGCGGACCCGGACGAGGTAAGGGCGATCGGCAGGAAGCTGGCGGGGGTTCTGGGCTAGGCCTGCCCGTCAGGCGGCTGGCGGATCGCCCGGCGGAGGTCACCGAACCGCTTGCGGTACTGGGCCGGCGTCAGCCGCACGTGCCGCCGGAAGAGCCGGCCGAAGTAGCCGGCATCCTCGTAGCCCACCTCGTTGGCGATGGCCTCGACGGGGTCGCTGCCGGCCTCGAGCATCTGCTTCGCCTCCTCGAGGCGCAGGGCGTGGACGTACTCCAGCGGCGCCATGCCCGTCGCCTGCTTGAACCGGCGCTTGAACGTGCGCTCGGCAAGACCCGACATGAGCACCATGCTGCGCACGGGGTTCGGCTCTGCGTAGTGGGTGGCGATCCACGACTGGCAGCGGGCGATCACCGCGTCGTCGCACTGGCGGGTGCGGGCGAGCCGGGCATAGGGCTGCTGCCCCACCTGGTGCCAGTCGATCAGGTTGATGCGCGCCACCTGCATGGCCGCCTCCACGCCCACCGTGCGCGCGATCAGGTACAGCGCCAGGTCGAGCCAGGACGTGCCACCACCGGCCATGACGAGGCGCTGGCCCTCCCCGGACACCACCAGCGCCTGCTGGGCGCGGACCCTCACGGTCGGATGCCTCGCACGCAGCACGTCGCACCAGGCCCAGTGGGTCGTCGCGTCCTGGCCGTCGAGGAGCCCCGCCTCCGCAAAGAGCATCGCGCCGGAACAGGACGCGGCGAGCAGGGCGCCGGCCGCGTACCGCTCGCGCAGCCAGCGTACCTCCGGGTCGAGCCGCCCGGCGAGCGGTTCCCCGGGCGCGATGTTGACCTCGGGCACGCAGACGATGTCGGCCGGTCCGCAGTCCGCCAGCGTCGCATGTGGCGAGATGAGGACGCCGTTGCTGACCTCGATGGCGCCCGCGGCCCGGGCCACCAGCCGCACGTCGATCAGCTCCGGACCCGGCTGCCCGTCGGTGATCACGCCCCAGTCCCGCCCGGCGGACAGGAACAGGTCGTGCAACCCGTAGACGACCGACGCGGTTGTCTCGGGAAAGACGAGGATGGCGACGCTGGCGGGGTTTGCTGACACTGCCGTTCTCCCGTGGCCGATTTGTCCGGTTCGTTGCCGGAATGGCTGGGGCCGCCGGGCCTCTGCCGGGCGAGGATGCGCACCTGTCGAGGCATTCTCACCCGGAGCAAACGTCATGAGCAAATACCGCACCAAACTGCCCCAGCTGGGCGATTCCCTCTTCCTGACGGACGGCGGCCTCGAGACCACGCTGCTGTTCCAGGACGGCCTGCCGCTGCCGCACTTCGCCGCGTTCGACCTGCTCAAGGACGAGGCGGGGCTGACGCGTCTCGGTGCCTACTACGAGCGCTACCTGGCCATCGCCCGCCAGCGGTGCGTGGGCGCCATCCTCGAGTCACCCACCTGGCGGGCCAACCCGGACTGGGCCGCACGCCTCGGCTACGGCGCGGAGGAGCTGGCCGATGCCAACCGGCGCGCCATCGGCCTGATGCTGGAACTGCGTAACCGGCACGAGACCCCGGCAAGGCCGCTCGTGATCAGCGGCAACCTGGGACCGCGGGGCGACGGCTACCGGGCCGACGCGCAGATGACCGCCGGGGAAGCCCGCCGCTACCACGGTGCCCAGGTCGAGGTGTTCGCGGCCACGGACGCGGACCTGGTATCCGGCTTCACGATCAACTACGCGGAGGAGGCCATCGGCATCGTACTCGCCGCGCGGGACGCGGCCATGCCGGTGGTCATCGCCTTCACGGTGGAGACGGATGGCCGCCTGCCCTCCGGCGAGGGACTCGCGGCGGCACTCCGCCGCACCGAGCAGGAGACCGCCGGCTACGCGGCCTACTACATGCTGAACTGCGCCCACCCCGACCACTTCCGCGAACTCGACGCGGTCGAAGCCGGCCTCCCCGGCCGGATCCGGGGGCTGCGGGCCAATGCCTCGCGCAAGAGTCATGCCGAACTGGACGAGTCCACCGAACTGGATGCCGGCGATCCGGCGGAGCTCGGGGCGCAGTACCGGGCCCTGCGGGAGCGGCTGCCGGGACTCAGCGTCCTGGGCGGCTGCTGCGGGACGGACCACCGGCACGTGGAGGCGATATTCGCCGCCTGCGGGTAAGGCCCGGCCCTACCCGCCCCAGGGATTGATCACCACGAGGCCCGGGTAGCGGAAGTCGCCCGTGTTCCGCGTCACCAGACCGAGGCCGTGATGCAGGGCCGTCGCCGCCAGCAGGCTGTCGACGGTGGGCAGTGACCGGCGCGAGTCCGCTGCGAGGCGGCCCCAGCGGTCGGCGACCAGGGCGTCGACCGGCAGCAGCCGGTCGCCGAACCAGGCGGGCAGGTCCCGGTCGAGCCAGGCCCGCAGGTGTTCCTTCCGGCTGCCCGCCGGCAGGCGCTCGATGCCGTGCCGGAGCTCGCCCTGGGTGAGGACGCTCAGGTGGATCGTCTCGTAGGGCGCCTGGTCGAGCCATTGCAGCACCGCGCGGGCGGGCTGCGCCCGGGCGAGCTCGGAGACGACGTTGGTATCGAGCAGGTAGGCCAACGCCCCGGCTCACACCCGCACACGGCGGTTCGTCGAGCGGGAGCGCCGGAGCTTCAGGTCGGTACCTGCCAGCGGCGAGGAGCGAATGAACTCCACGAACGAAAGCCGTGGCGCGCACAGCCGCCGGTACTCCTCCGCGGAAACGAGTACGGCGGCCGGCTTGCCGTGCACCGTGATTTCCTGGGGCCCTTCCGACTGGGCGGCCTTCACGAGCTGGCTGAAGTGTGCCTTGGCGTCCTGGAGCTGCCAGTTTGGCATGGCGGGCGGATCTCACATCTGACCAGACTGGTCAGATTTTCCCGCCACAGGGATGGCGGGGTCAACCACCATTTCCGGCTGTTGCGACCGGATTCCCGTCAGGGCACCGACTCGAGCACCAGCACCCAGTCCGCCGCCCCCTGGCTGTTGTTGCCGGCCGGGGCGAACCCGCGGCTGCCGGAGGCATCGAACGGTGAGCCGGCGATGTTCGTGTAGCCGCCGCTGGCCGGATCGAACCACCGGGCATTGACCCGGGGGCCGGCGAGGTCGCCCAGGTCCACGGTCAACGTGCGGACGGCGGGCGTATAGAGGAGTGCAAAGCTGCCGTCGCTGGCCCGGGACGCGACCGCCCGGGCGGCGCCGGAACCGATGCCGCCGGTGAGGAAACCGTTGCCGGTATCCGGTGCGAGCAGCCACCAGGACCGGGTGGTGAACAGCGCCTTGACGTGGGGCATGGCGCGCGCGCCCTCGCTGTCCAGGACACTCTGCCAGCCACTGCCGAAGTACCACATGGGATCGTTGCCCATGAGGTGTCCGGCAATCGATCCCGACAGCAGGGCCTGGTAGGCCTGCTGGCGGATGAAGGGGCCGTCGCCCCCGTCGTCCTCGTAGCGCGCCTCGCTGAGGAATACCGGCAGGCTGGAGGACGCCCAGGCCGCAAAGGCCTCGTCGACGACGTCGGTGCTGCTCGTGTAGATGTTGTCGACGTCCAGCCAGGGCTCGCCGCCCGCCACCGAGTCCCCGGCGGAGGTGCCGCGCTCCGCGTGCCAGGTGTGCAGCCACCGCCCGTCGGGGTCGGACTCCACGATGCCATCGCGGATGGCATTGGCGAGGGCGAGGCCCGGATTGGCCGGCGGGTCCCGGTCACCGCCGTGCACCCAGAGGATATTGTCCCGGCCGGCGAAGCGCTGGCCCACGTAGCGGCCATAGTTGCGGAGCTTGGTGGTGCCGTTCGCAACCATCTCCGCGTACCAGCCCTCGGCGGTACTGGGGTAACCCATGTAGGACGGCGTGAGCAGCACGAGCATGCCCTTGGCGGCGGCCAGGTCCACGACCGCCACCGCGTGGTCGAAGTAGTCGTCGTTGGGCGTGGCAAAGTCCCCGGCGGTAAGGAAGGGCGCCTCGCCGGCCCGGTTGCGCGGCGCGTCGTCGGCGAACTGGTGCTCGATGAGTTCTACCAGCACAGTGTTCACGCCCCGCTGCCGGCGGTCCTCCAGGTACTGCTCCGCCTCGGCCAGCGTGAGCTGAACGATGAGCGACCAGGCGGTATCGCCGTTCATGAAGAAGGGCGCGCCCTGGGCATCGACCAGGTAGCGCTTGCCCGCTTCGGTGCGCAGGGGGAACGCGGAGGTGCTGGAGGTCACCGTCACCGTGCGGGAGGCACTGCCCTGCCCGCCCGGGCCGGTGCAGGTGAGCGTGAAGGTCGTGGTCGCGGCGAGGTTGCCCGTGGACTGGTTCCCGGACGTCGACTTCGCGCCCGTCCAGCCGCCGGAGGCCGTACAGGACGTGGCATTGGTGCTGGTCCAGGAGAGCTGGGCCGCCGCGCCACTGGCAACCGTCGCCGGCGTCGCGGCCAGCGTGACAGTGGGTGCGGGTGGAGTGTTCGACACCGTGACCGTCACGGTGCGGACGGCGCTGGCGCCGTCGCCATCGCAGGCAAGGGTGTAGCTGGTGGTGGCCGCCAGGTTGCCGGTGGACTGGCTGCCGGACGCGGCCCGGCTGCCGCTCCAGCCGCCGGAAGCCGTGCAGGCGGTGGCGTTGGTGGCAGTCCAGTCCAGGGTCGCGGCAGTGCCCGGTGCAATCGTGGCCGGAGTGGCCGTGAACGTCAGCGAGACATCTGCCGGTCCGTCCTGGGTACCGCCGCCACCGCCGCATCCGGCGACAGCCAGCAGCAGCGCCAGGACGCAGCCCGGCCGGACCGGACTCACGCCCGGCGCGGGCGCCGGCCCGCGAGCAGGGAAAGCAGCAGCAGCAACCACGGATCCAGCGCTCCCGAGCCGCCAGCCTCTTCCCCGGCGGGTTCTTCCCCCGCAGGGTCTTCGCCGGCGGGCGGCTCTTCCGCGGGCGGGTCACCGCCGGGCGGTGCCGTGACGGTCACCGTGACCGACCGGGCGATGCTCCCGCCGGCGCCGGTGCAAGTCAACGTGAAGGTGGTGGCGGCGGCCAGGTTGCCCGTGCCCGTGCTGCCGCTGGTTGCCTTCGCGCCACTCCAGCCACCACTGGCCGTGCACGCGGTGGCGCTGGCACTGGTCCAGTTCAGCGTCGTGCCGCTGCCGGCAGTGACGCTGGCGGCAGCGGCCGACAGCGAGAGCGTCGGGGCAGCCGGCGGTGCACCGACCTGGACCGACGCGGACGCGTTGCCGGTCTGGCCCGTGCCGTTGCTGCAGGTCAGGGTATAGGTCGCGTTGGCCGTGAGCGCGCCCGTGGACTGGCTACCCGTGACGTTTCGGGACCCGCTCCAGCTGCCCCCAGCCGCACAGCCGGTGGCACCCGTCGCGGACCAGCTGAGGGTCGAAGCACCCTGCCAGGCGACGCTGGCGGGCGTGGCCGTCAGGGTCACGACCGGCGCCGGCGGCGAGGCGATGGAACCCTTGAAGCCGGCGGTGACGGCCCAGCCCGGGTTGCTGGCGGTGGTCCGCACGTAGGCGCCGGCATCGGCGGTACCGGCGCGGGACGTGCCGTTGAAGTCGTCCGCCGGCTGCAGGCTGGCATCCGCCGCGCCGATGAGCGGCGCCGTGGCGGTGGGATAGAGGTTGCGGGCCGCGGCGTTGACGAAGTCCAGGGCCTGGCTCCGGCCCTCGGTGTAGCTGCCAACCGGGAAATTCGGCGGGGCCTCGTCGAAGACGTTGCCCGCGAGCGTCACGCCGGTGAGCGTGCCCACCACGTAGTCGTCGGTCGGGCAGTAGACCGCGTTGTTGGCGAACACCATCCCCGGCCGGCCGGCCCAGCCGTTCATCCGCAGGCAGGGGGCGCCGCCGACGAAGGTGTTGTTCACGATCACGAGGTTGCCCGGTGAGACGCCGTTGTTGCTCTGGGCCGTGAGCCCGCCGCCGTCGCCGGGAATGACGATGTTGTTGCGGAAGATGGTGTCCGCCGACACCTGCAGGCCGGCATCCGGGCAATTCCACATCACGTTCCGCTCGACGATGTTCGGCGGGTTCCCCTGGGTGCCATACAGGATGATGCAGGGATAGAAGGTGTCGTGGATGACGTTGTCCCGGATGATGTTCGAGTGGGAGCCCTTCTTGATCTCGATCCCGTCACCCTGGTCCGAATTGCCGGTGTCGTGGATCCAGTTGCCCTCGATCAGGGAGTCGCTCACCGCGCAGCTGCCGTCGTGGCAACCGACGTACATGCCCTCGCCGGTATCCGCGGTGTCGTAGATGTGGTTACCGCGGGCGGTGATGTGGTGCATGCTGCTGCGGAAGTTGATGCCCACGAGAATGTCGTGGATCTCCAGGTCCTCGAGCGTGATGTAGGACGGGCCACCGCTCATGTTCACGCCGTCACCCGTGCCACCCGTGATCTCGAGGCCGCGGATCGTCAGCCAGGTGGCGCCGACGATGTCGATGGTGTTCTCCACCGCGCCGCCACTGCGGGTGATCAGCGGCCGGGCCTCGCCCGCCGCCGCCTCGATCACGACCGGCTGCGCCTCCGTGCCCTTGACGGTGATCGCCACCCGCCCGCCTTCGGCGTAGGTGCCCGCGTGCACGACCAGCGTGTCACCGGGGGCCAGGGACTCGGCGGCATCCTCGAAGCTGTTGCCGGGATAGAGGTGCTGGATGGCGGCTGGGGCCGGAATCGGGGCCATGGCCAGCACGGCCGCCAGCACGAGCAACAGGCGCGCGGGCGCGGGGCGGCGCCGGCGCCGGCGCCGGCGCGCGATGGTCGGGGTGATCAAGGTGCGGGTCCCTCCGCAGGCCAGGCATGCAGGTTAGGCCGTCGCCCCGAGGCCCACAAGCAGACGCACCGGCGGTTGTGAACTGGGTCGCGCGTTCAGAGAACGTTCAGCGGGCGCCGCAACTGCTAAAGTAGTGGTGTGCGCGCAGGGCCAGGGACAGGGCGGGCGGACGACGTTGTGCAGGGAGCGCGGGCGCCCCTGCTCGCACTGCTGGCCGCCGTCCTGGCGGGCGGCGGTGGTGGTGGTGGTGGTGGCGGTGGTGGACCGGCCGACCCCCAGCCCACCGTCACGCTGACAGCCTCACCCCAGCAGGTCCCCGCGGGCGACAACACCACCCTCAGCTGGTCGGCGACCGACGCCACCGGCTGCGAGGCCTCGGGCGCCTGGGCGGGAGACCGTCCCCTCGCGGGCAGCGAGGCGGTCGGCCCGATCCGCGGCACCACGGAATTCCAGCTCGCCTGCACCGGCCCCGGCGGCTCCCGGACCGCCACGCTCACCGTCCTCGTCGCGGCCCCCGCCAGCACCATCTCGGGCCGCCTGCTGGTCGGCGCGACCACCCAGGTGGATTCGGACACCAACGACCCGCTGGCGCCCCGGGTCACCAACAACAGCGTCGGCACCGCCCAGTCGCTGCCCAATCCGGCCATCGTGGGCGGCTACGTGGCACTCGCCGGCAGCGGGCCCGCGGGCGCCAGCCAGCCGGCCGGTGATCCGTCCGACTTCTACCGGGTGGCCTTTGCCGCCGGACAGACAATCGAGCTTGCCATCGCCGCCGATGACCCTGTGGCCAACGACCTGGACCTCTACCTGCGGACCGGCTCCGGCAGCATCGTGGACGCCTCCGTCGGCACCGGCCGCATCGAGCGCATCACCGTGCCTTCCAGTGGCACCTACTACGTGGAGGTGCAGGTCTACGACGAGGCCACCGGGGGCGCGGCCAACTACCGGCTGAGCCTGGGGCAGACCCTGGCGACCGGCGCCAGCGAGGCGCTGGCGATCTCCGGCGACTTCGTGCCCGGCGAACTGCTGCTGAAACTGGCGCCGGCCGCGGCATCGACCGCGGCCCGCCGGCAGCCCGCCGGCGCGCTGGGCGACCGGCACGGCCTCGAGCAGGTGGGCGGCGCACCGGACCGGGAGCTGCACTACCGCCTGGACACGGGCGCCGGCAACCGCGCCCGGGCCACGGTCCTCGGCGCGGACGGCGGCGACGCTGCGGTGCCGGCGACGGCCACGGCGCCACCGGCGTTCGTCGCCGACGAAGGGTTCGGGAAGTGGTCCACCCTCATGGCACTGAAGCGCCTGCGCCAGGACCCGGACGTGCGCTGGGCCGAGCCCAACTGGATACTCTCGGCCTCCGCGGTGCCGGACGACCCGTCCTACCCGCGCCAGCGCTGGCACTATGAGCAGATCCAGCTGCCGGCGGCCTGGGACGTGACGGAGGGCAGCAACGACGTGACCATTGCCGTGATCGACTCCGGCATCCGGGCGACGCACCCGGACCTCACGGGGCGGCTGTTCGACGGGCGGGACTTCGTGCGGGGCGACAACGCGGGTGATGGCGACGGCATCGATGACGACCCGGAAGACCCGGGATACCAGGGCGCCGGCGGCTCGCTCACCTTCCACGGCACCCACGTCGCCGGCACCGTCGCCGCCTCGGGCAACAATGCCGTCGGCGTCACCGGCGTGGACTGGAACGCCCGCATCATGCCCGTGCGGGTGCTCGGCAACGACGGCGCGGGTTCGCTGGCCGACATCATCCAGGGCATCCGCTATGCCGCGGGCCTCGCGAACGATTCCGGCGCGGTGCCAGTCACGCCGGCCGATGTCATCAACCTGAGCCTCGGCGCCCGGCGCTCCTGCACGCAGGCAGAAAGCGACGTGATCGCGGCCGCCCGGACGGCAGGCGTCATCGTCGTTGCCGCGGCCGGCAACGATGCCACCAGCCTCCCCGCGTCGCCGGCGTCCTGCCCCGGCGTCATCGGCGTCGCCGCGGTGAATTCGGTGAGCACCCGCGCGTTCTATTCCAACTACGGAAGCTGGGTGCGGGTCGCCGCGCCGGGCGGCGACAGCACGGACCGGAATGGCGACGGGTTCCCGGACGCCGTGTTCAGCACCCACGCCGCGCTCCAGGGTGGCTCGATCATCAACACCTACGACTTCCTGATCGGCACCTCGATGGCCGCTCCCCACGTGGCCGGCGTCGTCGGGCTCATGAAGGCCGTGAACCCGGACCTCACGCCCACCGACGTGGACACGCTGCTGTCCGCCGGCCTCATGACCCGGGACCTCGGCGTGCCGGGCCCCGACGAACTCGGTGTCGGCCTCATCGACGCCTCGCGGGCGGTCCAGGCTGCCGCCAGCACGCCGCCGCCGCTGCCGCCCCAGCTGTCGCTGACACCGCGCTCCCTCAACTTCGGCAACGTCGGCACCGAGGCGGAGGTCCTGGTGAGCAACACCGGCGGCGGATCGCTCTCGATCACGTCGATCTTCAAGGTCGCCAGCTGGGTTCAGGTGGTGGCCGACCAGGTGGACGCGACCGGGCTCGGCACCTACCGCATCGTGGTGGACCGGGCGGGGCGTCCGGCGGGCACCTACAGCACCTTCGTGGAGTTCCGCTCGACCGCCGGCGACCAGCGGGTGGACATCCTGATGCAGGTGGCCACCAGCCCGATCGTGCCGGGCGCCGGCCGGCACTACGTGGTACTCGTGGATGAGAGCACCCTGCAGATCACCCAGCAGGTGGCGATCCAGGTGCAGGGCGAGGAGACGGGCTTCGACTTCGGCAGCGTGACGCCGATCTCCTACCTGCTGCTCGCCGGCACCGACATGGACAACGACGGCCTCATCTGCGACGACGGCGAGGCCTGCGGCGCCTACCCGGTGTTCGGCGAACCCACGACCATCCAGCCCACGGCGGCGGACCTGGCCTTCGAGACCGCCTTCCGGACCTACAGCACGGCGACGGCGGACGCGGCGGGCGTGGCCCTCAGGTCGCCCTGACGGCCCGGACGTCCGGCAGCACCTGCTCCGCAAACAGCCGGGTCTGCCGCACCATCGCCTCCTGCCGGGCGCCGTGCGGGTGCGGGACCGGCGAGCCGCCCAGCAGGTAGACGTGGTCGAGGCCCAGGCCGATGAGGTGCCGGAGACGCTCCCGGCACTTGGACGGCGGTCCGCAGATCGAGAACCAGTCCACGAACCCGTCGCTGACCATCTGCAGGTGGCTGCCCTCGTTCTGGGCGTGCCGGGCCATGTCGTAGCCGGACTTCATCCGGATCGCCAGCTCCTTGAGCTGGGGCGGCAGGTGCTCGACGGGCGAGTCCTTCATGCCGGCGAAGTGGGCCACCATGCCGGAGATCATGCGGCCGAGGTCGATGGCGCGCTGCTCGTCGGGATCGCAGACCAGGTTCACGAAAGCGCCCACGCTGAGGCGCGTCCGGTCCCGGCCGGTTTCCTTCAGCCGCGCGTTGAGGGTGTCGAGGGCCCAGGCGATCCGCTCCGGCGCGCTCCCCACCGCGAAGGTCACCCGGTCCGCCACGTCGGCGGCCATGCGGATGGTGGCCGGCCC
>ERZ761602.7578-NODE-7578-length-11430-cov-10.562286_pt1 | contig 11430 bp, 5 predicted proteins | sample MGYA00512165_ERZ761602 | MGnify/ENA primary metagenome ERZ761602 (study PRJEB28899, sample SAMN02445085) | bioreactor sludge metagenome | biome: EBPR sludge; isolation source: Thorneside wastewater treatment plant | place: Australia: Brisbane, Thorneside... | reverse complement strand
TTTGTGGGAGCGGGTTTATCCCGCGATCGGGTTACCCGGAAGAGCCAATCGCGGAGTAAATCCGCTCCCACGAAGGACGAGTCCGGGCCGATGCGGCAGGGCGGTCGCGGAGTAAATCCGCTCCCACGAAGGACGAGCCCGGCCGATGCGGCAAGGCAGTCGCGGAGTAAATCCGCTCCCACGATCCGCGCCGCGCGACCCCGCCGTCGGAAATTTCCCACACTGGATTCGGAATCCGGTTGACGACGGCACTCGCGCGACCTCGGCAACATCGCGACATGAACAACATGGCCCCCAGAAGTTCCGCGTTGCGACGAGGTCGGCGATCGATTGCCGGCCAGCCTTATCTGATCACCACGTCAACACACGAGCGGGTTCGATGGTTTGCCGATCCGGCCGATGCAGATCGCGCTGCCAGCGTGCTGAATGACAAGGTCACTTGGCCCGGCGCCACGGCGCTGGCATGGGTTCTGATGCCCGATCACCTGCACCTGCTGTTGGCGCTCGGCGAGACCGAAACCCTGCCGCAAACAATTGCGCGAGTCAAAGCACGCATTTGGCACCAGCTGCGCCGGACGTCAGGTACATCGCTGCAGCTGTGGCAGAGCTCGTTTCACGACCATGCGCTACGTCGCGAGGAGGACCTGCTGCTGGCGGGTCGCTACCTGCTCGACAACCCGGTACGTGCTGGTCTTGTTGAGCACCATTCCGATTGGAAGTGGCGTGGCGGAAGTCTGCTTGCCGCCATCGAGGCGGAGTGGCCCTGAGCCGACACGAGCCCGCGACCTGCCTCACGGTGCGAGCGGGTTTATCCCGCGATATGCTGTTGTGGGAGCGGGTTTATCCCGCGATCGGGCAAGCCCCGGGAGAGCCAATCGCGGAGTGAATCCGCTCCCACAGAAACGGTCGCGGGGTAAATCCGCTTCCACAAGAGCCGCTTCCACAAGATCCGCTCCCACGAGAGCCGCTCGCCCAAGATCTGCTCGCAAAAAAGCGAAGGGCGCCGCGGTTGCCCGCGACGCCCTGGCTCATGCGCAGCTATCCGGCTACGGGCAAACGTTCTGATAAAGACACGCCACCCACTGCGGGTTGTCGATGAACGGGTTGCGGTTGCCCTGGTAGTTGAACACGGTCTCGTTGCGCAGGCGCTCGCGGTCGTCGACCGGATCGGCGGCGTGCCACTGCAGCAGCGTCGCCAGCAGGCCCATGTAGGCGACCGAAGCATTGCCGCCGCTGGCGGTGATCAGCGAGGCATTGTCGGTCAGCCGCAGGTCGGGCTCGGCCACACCGGTGACCCCATGGGTGCCGCCTTCGTAGCGGATGTCCATGTAGAACATCGCGCGCGCGACGTTGCCCTTGAGCTTGTCCCACACCTGCCAGTAGTTGCCGCAGCGATAGTTGCTCTGGCCTGCCCCGCCCTGTCCGTAGTAGACCAGCGTGGCGAATGCTTCCGAGCCGGCCGGGCAGTTGCCGAAGGGCAGGTTGCCGCGTGCGGAATTGTGGCTGATGTCCGAGGCCATCAACATGTGCGTGTCGGTGTATGGGTAGTTGGTCGACCCATCGTTCGGGAAACCGAGCGACTTCGGCCAGGTGTGTTCGCGGTTGTAGTTGTTGTTGCCCGCGCCCGCCTTCGGATAGGTCGCGTTCTTGTAGATGTCGAGAATGTTGTTGGCGTTCAGCGGATCCTGATCGGCGCGATCGAGCACGTACCATGTATCGACACTGCCGTTCTGCGAATACGGCAACTTGGTGTGGTCGTCGATCACCGGGTGCAGCGTGGCGCGCAGGTTGGCCGCGCTGGTCGCGTTGACGCTGGCGTAATAACCGCTGCCCGTGCCGGCGACGCCGAAGTTCATCGTGAAGTTGCTGGCCATCGGCGTCGGCGTGCCGTCGATGTCGGTCACGCGGCTGGCAAGTACCGTCAGCGTGCAGCTCTCGTTGGCGGTGAAGTCGACATTCGGGTTGATCGTGTAGCTGGCGCCGCTGCCGCTGATTGCGCTGGCCTTGGTGCCGCTGACGCTGCACACCAGCGTGCTCCAGCCACTGGTCAGGGTGACCGATTCGCTGAAGGTGACGCCGACGTTGCCGTTGGTCGGGTGATTGCTGGTGCCATTGCTGGGACTGGTCGCGGTGACCGTCGGCGCCGCATCAGCCGGCGCACCGGTGACGTAGCTACCCACCAGTGAAACGCCGGACACCGTGTTGTACATGCGCACCATCACATGCCAGGTACCGGCGCTCGGCGTCGGGAACGGGCAGGACTCTGCGTTACCCGTCGCGTATGGACGGCAATCGTAGCTGGTGGTGGTCGGAGCGGTACCGAACCGGACGTACAGATCGGCGTCGCCAGTGCCACCGGAAGTCGCGAAATTGAGGTTGGTGGCGCCGCTCGGCACCGCCATCGTATAGCGCCGTTCCACGCCTGCCGCACCACCGATGCCGGTGACCGCGACGCCGTTCTGCAGCACCGTGGTGGAGCTGCCGGCCACGGTGAAACTGAAGTTGTGGTTGGCCGCCATCAAGGTCGGCGTGCCGTCGGTATCGGTGACCTTGGAGGCGATCACGCTGACACTGCAGACTTCGCCGGCGGCGAAATCGGTGTTCGGATTCAGCGTGTAGCTGGAACCGCTGCCGCTCTGCACCGCACTGCGTGCACCGCTCGGGCAACTGATCGTGTACCAGCCGCTGGCCAGCGTCACTGCTTCGCTGAAGTTGATCGTGACATTGCTGCTCGCGGCAACCGCCGTGGCGCCATTCGCCGGCGAGGTGCTGGATACCGTCGGCGCCACATCCGTGGTGCCGCCGCTCAGCGTCTGACCGCTGTTGCACGCGCCCCAGGACGAAGTCGATGGCGCGCTCCAGGTGAATTGCGCTGCGGTATTTCCGGTACCTTTGCGCTGCAACGATTGCGTCGACAGCGTCGACGAACTCTCGCTGACGCCCATGTTGACGCCGACGCGACCGGCGGCCAGACCATCCAGCGCGGTGAAGCTGCCGCCGTAGGTGATGAACTCGACCACGGCGTTGGACGCGTTGATCAAGGCGACGCCGTCGGGATTGCCGTTCTGGATGCCGGTCACCGCAAACCAGGCCGTGCCGTGACCACCGCACTGGTTGGCCAGCGTGCCCGACAGATTGACCGTCTGGTAGGCGCGGCGGTCGCCGCCGTTGTAGAGCACGATTTTCCAGCCGCTGAGGCTGGTGCCCGCCGTGCCGATGATCTCGACGCGTTCATTGGCATCGGTGCCGCTGTTGTCGTAGTGGAGTTCGTTGATCCAGACATCGGCCATTGCGGCCGAACTCGAACCCATGAAAAGCGCGCACACAAGAGCGCGCCGCGCAGCCGCACGGACATCAATCATGATCAGGCTCCCCAGCCCTCCCCGAAGGTCGCGCACTTTGCTCGCGCGTTCAGCGGAAGTCAATGGATGTTGTTTGACGGTTTTGTGGCGGGAATGCTGGGATTTGGACGTCTGGACGGCTGGCCGGACAGCGGTGAAACGTTAAACGTTAAACGTCAATGGGTGCGCGCTTTGATTGACGTTTCCCGATTCACTTTTCACCCTGCCTGCCTCAAAACAGCACCTCGCCGCAGTGATCCGCCGCTCCAATTGACGTTTCACATTTCACTTTTCACCCTGCTTGCCGAACGACCACCCCTCGCGCAGAAGGTCCCGGGTGTACCCATACCCCATCGCAATCGCATCGTCGAAACGCTCCCAGGCGAGCAGATCGATGCTGTCGACTGGCGGTTTCAGCATCAGATCGGAGAGATCAGCGTTGGTTTCGGCGGTGCTGGCGGAATTGACCATGCCGGCGCGCAGCAGGATGCGCAGGATGCCGGGGCGTTTGGGCGTGCCGCGCCAGCGTTGCGCCAACAATTGCCAGATCGAGGGCAGATCGGTCTCGTCGAGTTCGGCCGCCAATGCGTGCTTGCCGGCAATGTCGATGCCGATCACTGGTCCGGCATTGAGCCGGCGCATCGACGACACCGGCAGGTTGTCGATGACGCCGCCGTCCACCAGAACGCGCCCGCCGCTGCACACCGGCGGCAACACGCCGGGAATGGCGATGGTGGACCGCAGCGCACGCCACAGTTGCCCATGGTCGTGCACGACCGCGCAACCATGCGCCAGATCGGCCGAAACGCAATAGAACGGCAGCGGCAGATCCTCGATGTCGCCCAAACCGAACTCGCGCTGCAGCAGCTTCGAGGCCTTGCGTCCGGCCACCAGCGACACCAGCGGCAGCGTGTAGTCGCTCAGCGGGTTACTGGTTACGAAAGCTCGGTGGAAGGTCTGGTGGAAGGTCTCGTCCTCCCATTCCAGCGCAACACCGGCGGCCATCAGCGCACCGATCGAGGTGCCACCGACGGCATCGATGGTCAGCCCGGCTTCGCGCAACGCACGGATTGCGCCGATGTGGGCAAAGCCACGGGCGCCGCCGCCGGAGAACACGACGCCAACCGAGCGGCGTGCGATGCGTCGCGCCAGTCGTTCGACGTCGACATGGTCGCGCACATGCACGTGCTGGTCGGTACCGAGGCGTTCGCGCCAGGCACGCGCTGCCCCGGCGACGATGCGGCCCGGCTGCAACAACGCCAGCAGAGTCGACTGGTGGCTGTCGCGTTCGGGCAACGGTGAGCTGAGTGCGCTTGGCGATTGCAGCGCTTCGGCGACGATCAGCAGGCAATCGGCTTGTCGTCGGCAGCGCTCGTTCCATGCCGGTTGGCCGCGCTGACCCACGTACAAAATGTACTGATGTTCGGCTTCCAGTCGGTGCAGGGTGGCAATCGGCGCCTGCAGAAAACCGTCGGCATCGACCACGGCGACATCGCCGAAGCGACCCAGCGCGCGGCCGAGCCCCTCGACCAGTGCATCCAGATCGATACCTTCGTGGGCCGGCAGCAGCGCCAGCGTTCGCGGCGGCGGCTCTTGCTGGCGACCCTGCAGGGTACGCTCAAGGCGATCGACTGCGGTCCGCGCCACCGCCAGCATGGCCTCCGGATGCGCTCGCGCCAGGCGTTCGAAAGCCTCCAGACTGAAGCGCACCACCTCCGAATCGCGCAGCGCGCGCACCGTTGCGGTGCGCGGATGCCCGGACAGCAGGGCCATTTCGCCGACCGTTTCGCCCGGATGCACGCGGCCGATCAACGCCAGGCGTCCGTCGCTGTCGCGAAACGCGCCGAGGCAGCCGGCAACCAGCACATAAACCGCGTCGGGCGCATCCTGCTCGTGGAACAGTTCGGCGCCACCGGGCAGCGCGATCCACTCCAGCTCGTCGGCCACCCGCGTCAGCGAACGCCGGTCGAGGCCGACAAACAACGGCAGATGGGCGACGCGCGCCAGCAATTCCGAGCGGCGGGTGGTGGGTTCCATGGGTGCAGTCTGGTCAATGGCGGGCGTTGGGGCAAGCTGTTGCAGCAGTTCTGGTGGCACTCGCAGTAGCACTTGTTGGCACATCCAACCGGGCGGCAGTTCCGCTGACTGTTTTTCTTGTCCGCAAAGGACGCAAAGAACGCAAAGAGGGCCTTGAAATTCATCGCGTTACTCATGCCGACTTGCGTCGATCGAACCGCTCTTTGCCGCTTTCCTTGGCGTCCTTTGCGTCCTTTGCGGACAAAAAAGACAGCTCTCCCGATGCCGATGGCTGCCATCGACAAACGGATGCACCACCCTTGCACACCGCCCTCGCCGACCTCACTTATGCTTTCTGCCTGTCCTGAAATCGCAAACGAGCTGTTGCAGCAGTTCTGTTGGCACTGGCAGGCGCGCTTGTTGGCACATCCAACCGGGCGGCAGTTCTGCTGACTGTTTTTCTTGTCCGCAAAGGACGCAAAGAACGCAAAGAGAGCCCTGAAATTCATCGCGTTACTCATGCCGACTTGCGTCGATCGAATTGCTCTTTGCCGCTTTCCTTGGCGTCCTTTGCGTCCTTTGCGGACAAAAAAGACAGCTCTCCCGATGCCGATGGCTGCCATCGACAAACGGATGCACCACCCTTGCACACCGCCCTCGCTGACCTCACTTATGCTTTCTGCCTGTCCTGAAATCGCAAACGCCCCATGACCAATCCCCTGCTCGAAGCCACCGCCCTGCCCGCTTTCGACCGCTTCGCCCCCGAGCATGTGCTGCCGGCGGTCGATACCTGCCTGACACGCTATCGGCAGCGCGTCGAAGAGGTCCTGCAGCAGGCGGGCGCGAACCCGACCTGGGATTCACTGATGGCGCCGCTGGAAGCCGAAGAAGCCGCATTGGAACGAGCCTGGGGGCCGGTGACGCATCTCCATGGTGTCGCCGATTCCGACGCTCTGCGCGAGGTCTACCAGCAGGCGCTGGATCGCATCACCGAGTTCAGCAGCGAACTCGGGCAGCACCGCGGCTTGTTCGAGGCGGTGCAGCAGTTGCGCAAGGCGCCGGCGTTCGCCGACCTGCGTGCCGACCAGCGCGCGGTCATCGAACATGAACTGCGTGATTTCCAGCTTTCAGGCGTTGCGCTCGAAGAACCCGCGCGCACGCGTTTTCGCGAGATCTCGCGCGAACTGGCGCAACTGGAAACCGCCTTCGAACAGGCGATCCTCGACGCCACCGATGCCTACATCAGGCCGCTGACGGAGGCCGAGCTGACCGGCATTCCGGATTCCGAGCGTGGAATCCTGGCCCAGGCGGCGTCCGACCACGATCTCGAAGGTCATGCGCTGTCTCTGCAGTTTCCGGCCTACAACGCGGTGATCACTTATGCCGACGACCGCGCACTGCGCCAGGAGGCCTACACGGCGTTCGGCACGCGCGCCTCCGACCGGGGGCCGCAGGCGGGCCAGTTCGACAACGGTCCGCGGATCGAACAGATCATGGCGCTGCGCTACGAGGCAGCGCGTCTGCTCGGCTTCGAAAATCCCGCCACCCTGTCGCTGGCCACCAAGATGGCGCCGACGCCTGAACGTGTGCTCGGCTTTCTGCGCGACATCGTGGACCGCGCGAAGCCTGCTGCAGCACGCGAACTGGCGGACCTGGCCGAGTTCGCGCGCAGCGAATGCGGCATCGACGAGATCAAGCCGTGGGACGTGCCATACGTGTCCGAGAAGCTGCGACTGGCCCGCTACCAGCTCTCCGACGAAGAGTTGAAGCCGTATTTCCCGCTGCCGCGGGTGCTCGACGGCCTGTTCGGACTGACCGAGGCGCTGTTTGGCGTGCGTGTGGTCGAGCGCAACGGGGTTCCGGCATGGCACGCAGATGTGCGCCACTACGAATTGGTCGATCGCGATGACAAGGTCGTCGCCGCGTTCTATCTCGACGCCTACACCCGCGCGAAGAAACGAGGTGGCGCCTGGATGGACGTCTGCCGCACGCGCTTCCGGCGTGGCGATGGCCTCGAACGTCCGGTGGCCTACCTGACCTGCAATTTCGCCCCGCCGGTCGGCGGCAAACCCTCCCTGCTGACCCATGACGACGTCACCACCATGTTCCACGAGTTCGGCCACGGCCTGCACCACATGCTGACCGAAGTCGAAGCGCGCGGAGTGTCGGGCATCAGCGGTGTCGAGTGGGACGCGGTGGAACTGCCGAGCCAGTTCATGGAGAACTTCTGCTGGACGCGCGAGGGCCTGGATCGCATTGCGGGTCACGTCGACAGCGGCGCGCCGATGCCCGAGGATCTCTACCAGCGCCTGCTGGCCACGCGGCACTTCCATGCCGGCCTGTTCCTGGTGCGCCAGCTCGAGTTCGGCCTGTTCGATTTTCGCCTGCACCTGGAATTCGAACCCACCCGCGGCGCGCGTGTACTCGAGTTGCTGGAGCAGGTGCGCAATGAGGTCGCCGTGCTGCACCCACCGAGCTGGCAACGTTTCCCGATGAGCTTCGGTCATGTGTTTGCCGGCGGTTACGCGGCCGGTTACTACAGCTACCTGTGGGCCGAAGTGCTCAGCGCCGACGCTTACGGCGCGTTCGAAGCCGCCGGCGTGCTCGACGCCGACACCGGCGCGCGTTTCCGCCGCGAAGTGCTCAGTGTTGGCGGCTCCCGCCCGGCACTGCAGTCGTTCACGTCATTCCGCGGCCGCGAACCCGAAGTCGATGCGCTGATGAAGAGTTACGGGTTGGCGGCGTAGTCGCGATCGCTTTTCTGTGGGAGCGACCTCGCGTCGCGAGCTTCTGCCTTCTTGTGGCAGCAGGCACCGCCCGGGAGCTTGCAGCGGATCGGGGTAAAGCTCGCGGGACAAGCCGCTTTCACAGCATATCCTCTAAACGTTTGATTGTAGAGCATTTATTTGTACATCACGTTGCCTGCGCAGCGGGCTACGTGACAATGGACAGCGTCACGTAGCCTGCTGCGCAGGCAACGTGACCTACTTCCGTGTGTTCTTTGCGCGAATAAGCGCACCGACAGGGGCGACCGGGACTTCCACAGGTCACGCGGCCAGCACGTAACTCGCAGCCAAGCCGACGAAAATCGCCATCCCCACCCAGTTGTTGTTGCGAAACGCACGAAAACACTCGTCGCGCTCGCGGTCGCGCGCATGCCACAACTGCCAGACCAACAGCAGGGCGGCAACGCCCAGGCCGGCGAAATACGGGGTCTCGAGTTCAGCGCGCTGGCCGACCAGCAGCAAGGTCAGCAGCGCCGATCCATTGAGGATGCCCACGGCGACCAGGTCGAGCTCGCCGAACAGGATCGCGGTCGAGCGCGAACCCGCCTTGATGTCGTCGTCGCGATCGACCATCGCGTAGAGGGTGTCGTAGGCGGTGGTCCACAGCAGGTTGGCGCAGAACAGCAGCACGGTGATCGCGTCGACCTCCCCGCGAACGGCGGTGTACGCCATCGGGATCGACATGCTGAAGGCGGCGCCGAGCACCATCTGCGGAAATGCGATGTGGCGCTTCATGTACGGATAGCTGATCGCCAGAGCCGCGGCAACCAGGGCGAGCCAGACGGTCAGCGCGTTGGTCAGCAGCACCAGCGCCAACGCGCCGAGCATCAGGACGGTGAACAGAATGAGCGCATCGGCGGTGCCGACTTCGCCGGTCGCCAGCGGGCGCGCGCGCGTGCGCTCGACCTTCGGGTCCAACCAGCGATCGGCGTAATCGTTGATCACGCAGCCGGCCGAGCGGGTCAGCACCACCCCGGCAACGAAGATCGCCAGCGTCCCGAGCGGCGGCACGCCGTCGGCCGCCAGCCACAGTGCCCACAAGGTCGGCCACAGCAGCAGCAAGATGCCGATCGGTCGATCCAGTCGCATCAACCGGGCGAACGCACCCAGGCGCGATGTTCGCGCTTGATCGTCGGATGCAACCATGCGCCGCCCAGCCGAGGTTTCGACCAGTCGGTAGTGCGGGCGGGCAGCCGGAGGTGCGGGTTTCTTCGGGGCAGGCATCCGCCGATTCTGCCATGGCCGCGTGCCCGCAAGTGGCGCGCTCTGGTGGGTCCAGACTTGTCTGGACGCTTCTGCCGTCGCCGACTCACCTCCTCCCCCATTGGTCTACACCCCCTATCGCTTGCGACCAAAGTCCAAGCGCGCCCTCCGCGCGCTGGGCTAACCTTGGCCTCACTCGACCACGCCATCGTTACGGGAGGACACCATGGCTCATCTGTTCCCGGTGCAACCGGAATTCGCCGCCAAAGCACGCTACAACGCCGAGCGCTATCAGGCCGACTACGCCGAATCGGTGAATGATCCGAATGGTTTCTGGAAGCGCATCGCCGGTCGCCTCGACTGGTACACGGCGCCGACGAAGATCCAGGACGTCAGCTTCAATGCGGAAGATTTCCGCATCCGCTGGTATGCCGACGGTGAGCTGAACGTTTCGGTGAACTGCCTCGATCGCCACCTGGCCACGCGCGGCGACAAGACCGCGCTGCTGTGGGAGGGCGACAACCCGGCCGAGCACGAACATGTCACCTATCGCGATCTTTACGAGCGCACCTGCCGCCTGGCCAATGCGCTGCGCAAGCAGGGCGTGAAGAAGGGCGATCGCGTCACCATCTACCTGCCGATGATCCCGGAAGCCGCGGTGGCGATGCTCGCCTGCGCGCGCATCGGCGCGGTGCATTCGATCGTGTTCGGCGGCTTTTCGCCGGACTCGCTGGTCAGCCGCATCGACGACTGCCAGTCGACGCTGGTGATCACCTCGGACGAGAGCCTGCGCGGCGGTCGCATCGTTCCGCTGAAGGCGAATGTCGACGAGGCGCTGAAGAACCCGGCGACCAAGTCGGTGCAGAAGGTCATCGTGGTCAAGCGCACCGGTCGCCCGGTCGAGTGGTTCGAAGGCCGCGACCTCTGGTACGACGAGATCACCGCGCGCGAACGCGCCGAATGCGAACCCGAGCGCATGAACGCCGAGGATCCGCTGTTCATCCTCTATACCTCCGGCTCGACCGGCAAGCCCAAGGGCGTGCTGCACACCACCGGCGGATACCTGGTCTATGCCAGCTTCACCCATGAAGCCGTGTTCGACCTGCGCGAGGACGACATCTACTGGTGCACCGCCGACGTCGGCTGGGTCACCGGCCACAGTTACGTGGTCTACGGGCCGCTGGCCAACGGCGCGACCTCGCTGATGTTCGAGGGCATCCCGAACTACCCGAACGTGTCGCGCTTCTGGCAGGTGGTCGACAAGCACAAGGTCACCATCATCTACACCGCGCCGACCGCGATCCGCGCATTGATGCGCGAGGGCGAGGCGCCGGTGAAAGCCTGCTCGCGCGCCTCGCTGCGGCTGCTCGGCACGGTCGGCGAACCGATCAATCCGGAAGCCTGGGAGTGGTACCACCGCGTGGTCGGCGATGGCCGCTGCCCGATCGTCGACACGTGGTGGCAGACCGAAACCGGCGGCATGCTGATCACGCCGCTGCCTGGCGCCACCGATCTCAAGCCCGGTTCCGCGACACTGCCGTTCTTCGGCGTGCGCCCGGCGATCGTCGACGCCGAAGGCAACTTCCTGGAAGGCGCGACCGAGGGCAACCTGGTGCTGCTCGGCAGCTGGCCGGGCCAGATGCGCACCGTCTACGGCGACGACCAGCGCTTCTTCGACACTTACTTCAGCACCTTCAAGGGCACCTACTTCACCGGCGACGGCGCTCGTCGCGACGAAGACGGCTATTACTGGATCACCGGCCGTGTCGACGACGTGCTCAACGTCGCCGGCCATCGCCTCGGCACCGCCGAAATCGAAAGCGCACTGGTCTCGCACCCGGCCGTCGCCGAAGCCGCCGTGGTCGGCTGCGCCCACGACATCAAGGGCCAGGGCATCTACGTCTACGTGACGCTGAAGACCGGCATCGAGGCCACCGAGGCGCTGCGCAAGGAACTGCGCGAGCACGTGCGCAAGGAAATCAGCCCGATCGCCACCCCCGACTACATCCAGTGGGCACCCGGCCTGCCGAAGACCCGCTCCGGCAAGATCATGCGCCGCATCCTGCGCAAGATCGCCGCCAACG
>ERZ761602.7577-NODE-7577-length-11432-cov-10.764525_pt1 | contig 11432 bp, 10 predicted proteins | sample MGYA00512165_ERZ761602 | MGnify/ENA primary metagenome ERZ761602 (study PRJEB28899, sample SAMN02445085) | bioreactor sludge metagenome | biome: EBPR sludge; isolation source: Thorneside wastewater treatment plant | place: Australia: Brisbane, Thorneside... | reverse complement strand
ACCAGCGTGACCGGGATGAAGATCTTCCAGCCCAGGCGCATGATCTGGTCGTAGCGGTAACGCGGGAACGACGCGCGAACCCACAGGAACATGGTCACGACGACGAAGGTCTTGATCGCCAGCCAGATCCAGCCGGGGATCCAGTTGAACAGGGCGCTGTCGATCGGCGGCAGCCAGCCGCCCAGGAACATGATCACGCACAGCATCGAGACCAGGATCATGTTCGCGTACTCGGCGAGGAAGAACATCGCGAACGACATCCCCGAGTACTCGATCATGTGGCCCGCGACGATCTCCGACTCGCCCTCGACGACGTCGAAGGGGTGGCGGTTGGTCTCCGCCAGACCCGAGATGAAGTAGACGACGAAGATCGGCAGCAGCGGCAGCCAGTTCCAGCTGAGGAAGTTCAGCCCCATGTCCGCGAACGTGCCCCTGTCCTGCGACATGACGATGTCGGTCATGTTCATGCTGGCCGAGACCATCAGCACGACGACCAGGGCAAAGCCCATCGCGATCTCGTAGCTGACCATCTGGGCCGAGGCGCGAAGTGCCCCGAGGAACGCGTACTTGGAGTTCGATGCCCACCCGGCGATGATCACGCCGTAGACCTCGAGCGAGGTCACGGCCATCAGGAAGAGCAGGCCTGCGTTGACATTGGCCAGCGCCACGTCGGGGCCGAAGGGGATCACGGCCCAGGCCGCCAGCGCCGGCATGATGGTCATGACCGGGCCCAGGAAGAACAATCCCTTGTGCGCCGCACTCGGGCGGATGATCTCCTTGAAGACCAGCTTGACGGCGTCCGCGATCGGCGTCAGCAGGCCCATCGGCCCGACCCGGTTCGGGCCGGGACGGATCTGCGTGCGGCCGATCGCCTTGCGCTCCCACAGCGTCAGGTAGGCCACGCAGCCCATCAGCGGCAGCAGTAGCGCGACGATCTTGACGAGGCTCCAGACGACGAGCCATGCCGTCGGACCGAGCAGCCCCTCGCCCCAGGTGGTCAGTTGCTCGATCATGCGTCGGCCTCTTCCGTCTGCACCACGCGCGCCAGTTGCAGCGTGCCGGTCATCGCGCCGAGACTCGCCGTGTCCGGATGGCCGGCCGGCACCCGAACGGTGCCGGCGGCGAGCGTCGGGTCCAGGCGCGCCTTCAGGACGACATGGCCGGCGCCCTGCTCGACTCGCACGGCGTCGCCCTCCGACAGGCCGAGCGCCTGCCACAAGTCGGCGGGCAGGCTCGCCCGCGGCGGGCGCGCGTCGACCGTCTTCTGCAGCGATGGCGAATGCCGCACGAGCGCATCGGTCGAATAGATCGGAACGTCGGCCAGGCGCTGCAGGCCCGGCACGCTTCGCGGAGCCGCCGGTGCTGCGCCCACCCGGTTCGTCAGGCGCTCGGACAGGACCGACAGGTCGCCCAGAGCCTCGGTCCGCACGGCATCCACCGTCTCGTGCGCGAAGCCCTCGAGCCCGAGCAGGTTGCCGAGCACGCGCAGGACCTTCCAGGCCGGGCGCGTCTCACCCACCGGCGGCACGACACCCACGAAGCTCTGCACGCAGCCCTCGGCGTTCACGAAGGTGCCTCCGGTCTCGGCGAAGGGTGCAACCGGCAGCAGGACGTGCGCGCCCTCGACCGCCGCATCCTTGAACGAGGTCAGCGCGACGATCAGCTCGGCCGCTCCGAGTGCCGCATGGGCGGCACGTGCGTCGGCCATGTCGAGCACCGGCTCGACGTTGAGCAGCAGCAGGCCCTTGCGCGGCTGGGCGACCATGGCCGCCGCGTCCAGCCCACCAGGGCCGGGCAGTGCATCGACGAGTTGCGCACCGACGCTGTTGGCGGCCTCGCCGAAGAAGCCACAACGCGCGCCGGCCTGCGAGGCGATCCAGTGGGCGACAGCCAGCAGGTCCTGCGCCTGCGGGTGCTGCGCGGCGGCGTTGCCCAGGAGCACGGCCTTGCGTTCGCCGGCCAGCAGCACCGCGGCCACGGCGCGCGCCTCGTCGGTGGCCTCGCCCGGCAGCGGCGGCTGCGCGCCGGTCTCGGCGCCGATGGCGGTCGCGATGTCGGCCAGGGACTGCAGCCAGTCGGACGGTGCCGATGTGACGCGTTGCGCGAGTGGCATGAGCCACTCGTCGTGCACGGCGTGCAGGCTGACCACGCGGGCGCCGCGGCGCGCGGCCTGGCGCAGGCGCTGGGCGAATAGCGGATGGTCCTTGCGCAGGAACGAACCGACGACGAGAGCCGACTGCAGCTCGGAGAGGGCCGCGATGGGCATGCCGAGCCAGCGCGCCGTCCCGGGCACGAGGCCGTCGCGGCGGAAGTCCGCCTGGCGCAGGCGGTGGTCGACGTGCGGGCTGCCGAGGGCTCGCACGAGCTTGCCGAGCAGGTGCAGTTCCTCGCAGGTCGCGTGCGGCGAGCCGAGCGCGCCGATGGCCGCCGGGCCGTGATCGTGCACCACGCGCTTGAGTCCCGAGGCCACGTAGTCCAGCGCCGTGCTCCAGTCCACGGGCTGCCAGTGACCGGCCTGCCGGATCATCGGCTGCGTCAGGCGCTGAGGGCTGTTCAGCGCCTCGTAGCTGAAACGGTCGCGATCGGCCAGCCAGCACTCGTTGACGGCCTCGTTCTCCAGCGGCACGACACGCAGGACCTTCTGGCCCTTGACCTGCACGATCAGGTTCGCACCGGTCGAGTCGTGAGGGCTGACGCTCCTGCGCCGCGCCAGTTCCCAGGTGCGCGCGCTGTAGCGGAACGGCTTGCTCGTCAGGGCGCCGACCGGGCAGATGTCGATCATGTTGCCCGACAGTTCGGAGTCGACACTGCGGCCGACGAAGGTCGTGATCTCGCTGTGCTCGCCGCGGTTGAGCATGCCCAGCTCCATGACCCCGGCGATCTCCTGCCCGAAGCGGACGCAACGCGTGCAGTGGATGCAGCGGCTCATCTCCTCCATCGAGATCAGCGGCCCGACATCCTTGTGGAAGACGACGCGCTTCTCTTCCGTGTAGCGCGAGGCCGAGCCGCCGTAGCCCACCGCGAGGTCCTGAAGCTGGCACTCGCCGCCCTGGTCGCAGATCGGGCAGTCCAGCGGATGGTTGATCAGCAGGAACTCCATGACCGACTTCTGCGCCGCGACGGCCTTGGCGCTTCGCGTGCGCACGACCATGCCGTTGGTCACCGGCGTCGCACAGGCCGGCATCGGCTTCGGCGCCTTCTCGATGTCGACGAGGCACATGCGGCAGTTGGCCGCGATCGACAGCTTCTTGTGGTAGCAGAAGTGCGGGATGTAGGTGCCCGCGGCCTCGGCCGCATGCATGACCATGCTGCCCTCGGGCACGCTGACCTTCTGGCCGTCGAGTTCGATTTCGATCATGGCGATGTCGTGTTCCCGCTCAGGCTGCGCGCGCGACGGCGCAGGCCTTGTGTTCGACGTGGTGGACGAACTCGTCGCGGAAGTGCTTGAGCATGCCCTGGACCGGCATCGCCGCGGCGTCGCCCAGCGCGCAGATCGTCCGCCCCTTGATGTTGTCGGCCACGTTGTCGAGCAGCGCAAGGTCCTCCGCCCTGCCCTTGCCGTGCTCGATGCGGTCGACCACCCGCCACAGCCAGCCGGTGCCTTCGCGGCACGGCGTGCACTGGCCGCAGCTCTCGTGCTGGTAGAAGTAGGACAGGCGCAGCAGGCTGCGCACCATGCAGCGGGTGTCGTTCATCACGATGACCGCGCCCGAGCCGAGCATCGAGCCGGCCTTGGCAATGGCGTCGTAGTCCATCGTCAGGTCCATCATGATGCGGGCGGGCAGGACCGGCGCCGACGAGCCGCCCGGGATCACGGCCTTCAGTGCACCGCCCCGGACGCCGCCGGCGAGCTCGAGCAGGGTCGCGAACGGCGTGCCCAGCGGGATCTCGAAGTTGCCCGGCCGCTCGACGTCACCGACCACGGAGAAGATCTTCGTGCCCCCGTTGTTGGGCTTGCCGCACTCCAGGTAGGCCTGGCCACCGTTGACGATGATCCACGGCACGGCCGCGAAGGTCTCGGTGTTGTTGATCGTCGTGGGCTTGCCGTACAGCCCGAAGCTCGCCGGGAACGGCGGCTTGAAGCGCGGCTGCCCCTTCTTGCCCTCGAGCGACTCGAGCAGCGCGGTCTCCTCGCCGCAGATGTAGGCGCCGAAGCCGTGGAAGGCATGCAGCTGGAAGCTGAAGTCGCTGCCCAGGATGCGGTCGCCCAGCAGGCCGGCGGCGCGCGCCTCTTCCAGGGCCTCCTCGAAGCGCTGGTAGACCTCGAAGATCTCGCCGTGGATGTAGTTGTAGCCGGTCCGCACGCCCATCGCGTACGCCGCGATCGCCATCCCTTCGATGACGATGTGCGGGTTGTACAGCAGGATGTCGCGGTCCTTGCAGGTCCCCGGCTCGCCCTCGTCCGAATTGCACACCAGGTACTTGGCCCCGGGAAACGCGCGGGGCATGAAGCTCCACTTCAGGCCGGTCGGGAAACCCGCACCGCCACGCCCGCGAAGGGCCGAGAGCTTGACCTCGGCGATGACCTGGTCGGGCGTCATCCCGGGCCCGCCGTCCACGCCGAGGATCTTCCGGAGTGCCGCGTAGCCACCGCGCGAGACGTAGTCCTGCAGGCTCCAGTTGCGGCCGTCCAGGCCGGCGTAGATCTGCGGGCCGATGTGACGTCCGTGGAAGCAGGTCTCGCGCCCCGCGGCCTTGAATCGCGACAGGTCGACGGCAGCCATCAGCCTTGCCTCTTCAGCAGATCGACGAGCTCGTCGAGCCGCTCGGCCGACATGAAGCTCAGCATCTCGCGGTCGTTCACGAGCATCACCGGCGCGTCGGCGCAGGCGCCCAGGCATTCGCAGGGCTGCACGGTGAACGTGCCGTCGGCGGTCGTGCCGTAGGGCTCCACACCGAGCTTGCCGCACAGGTGGTCCAGCGCCTTGTGCCCGTCGCGCAGCTGGCACGGCAGGTTCGTGCAGACGTTCAGCTTGTACCTGCCGACACGCCGCTGGTTGTACATGTTGTAGAAGGTCGTGACCTCGCGAACGGCGATCGGCGGCATGCCGAGGTAATCGGCGACCGCCTCCTCGGCCTCGGCCGAGACCCATCCCTGCTCGTGCTGGACGATGGCCAGGCAGGCCATCACGGCCGACTGCTTCTGGTCGGGCGGGTACTTGGCGACCTCGCGCGCGAAGAGCGCCCTGGTCTGGTCGGACAACTGCATCATCGATCGATCTCGCCAAACACGATGTCCATCGTCCCGATGATCGCGACGGCATCGGCGATCATGTGGCCACGGCTCAGTTCGTCGAGCCCCGCCAGGTGGCTGAATCCCGGCGGCCGGATCTTCAGCCGCCACGGCTTGTTCGCGCCGTCGCTGACCAGGTAGATGCCGAACTCGCCCTTCGGGTGTTCGACGGCCGCATAGGCCTCGCCTTCGGGAACGTGGAAGCCTTCGGTGAAGAGCTTGAAGTGGTGGATCAGCTCCTCCATGCTGCTCTTCATCTGGACGCGCGACGGAGGAGCGACCTTGTGGTTGTCGGTGATGACCGGCCCGGGGTTGCGGCGCAGCCATTCGACACACTGCAGGATGATGCGATTGCTCTGCCGCATCTCCTCGACGCGCACCAGGTAGCGGTCGTAGGTGTCGCCGTTGACGCCGACCGGGACGTCGAAGTCCATCCGGTCGTAGACGTCGTAGGGCTGCTGCTTGCGCAGGTCCCAGGCGATGCCCGAGCCGCGCAGCATCGGGCCCGTGAAGCCGAGGTTCAGCGCGCGCTCGGGCGAGACGACCCCGATGCCCACCGTGCGCTGCTTCCAGATGCGGTTCTCGGTCAGCAGCGTCTCGTAGTCGTCGACGTTCTTCCAGAAGCGCCGGCAGAAGTCCTCGATGAAGTCCAGCAGCGAGCCCTGGCGGTTGGCGTTGAGGGCCTTGATCGCCTTCTCGTTGCGGATCCGGCTCACCCGGTACTGGGGCATCGCGTCGGGAAGGTCGCGGTAGACGCCGCCCGGCCGGATGTAGGCCGCATGCATCCGCGCTCCCGAAACCGCCTCGTACATGTCGAACAGGTCCTCCCGCTCGCGGAAGCAGTAGATGAGGATGTTCATCGCGCCGCAGTCCATGCCGTGGCAGCCCAGCCACAACAGGTGGTTCAGCAGTCGCGTGATCTCCGCGAACATCACGCGGATGTACTGCGCGCGCTCCGGCACCTCGATGCCCAGCAGCTTCTCGATGGCCAGGCAGTACGCATGCTCGTTGGCCATCATCGACACGTAGTCGAGCCGGTCCATGTAGGGCAGCGACTGGATGTAGGTCTTCTGCTCGGCGAGCTTCTCGGTGGCGCGGTGCAGGAGCCCGATGTGCGGGTCGGCGCGCTGGATCACCTCGCCGTCGAGCTCGAGCACGAGGCGCAGCACGCCGTGGGCCGCCGGGTGCTGCGGCCCGAAGTTGAGCGTGTAGTTCTTGATCTCGGCCATCTCAGTGCAGGCCCCCGTAGTTCTCCTCGCGGACCACCCGCGGGGTGTTCTCGCGGGGCTCGATCGTCACCGGCTGGTAGATCACCCGCTGCCGCTGCGCGTCATAGCGCATCTCGACGTGCCCGCTGACGGGGAAGTCCTTGCGCATCGGATGGCCGATGAAGCCGTAGTCCGTCAGGATGCGCCGCAGGTCCTCGTGGCCCTCGAAGACGATGCCGTAGAGGTCGAAGGCCTCGCGCTCGAACCAGTTCGCCGCGCTCCACAGCGGGGTGACCGACGCGACGCTCGGCAGCTCGTCGTCCTCGGCGAAGACCTTGAGGCGCACCCGCCAGTTGTGGGTGACGCTCAGCAGGTGCACGACGACGCAGAAACGGGGGCCCTCCCAGGGCCGGTTCGCGTAGCCGGCATAGTCGACTCCGCACAGGTCGATCAGCTGCTCGAACTTCAGCGCCGGGTCGTCGCGCAGCGCGCGAGCGGCCGACGGATAGTCGGCAGCCGAGACCGTGATGGTGATCTCGCCGAGGCGGCGCACGATCGAGCGGATCGCGCCGCCGAGTGCCGCCTCGACAGCGGCTTGCAGGTTGTCCAGGCGTTGGCTCATGATGGGATCAGGTCCTGGCGATGGTGTTCTCGCGGCGGATCTTGGCCTGCAGCTGGAGGATGCCGTAGAGCAGGGCTTCGGCGGTCGGCGGACAACCCGGCACGTAGACGTCCACCGGCACGATGCGATCGCAGCCGCGCACGACCGAGTAGCTGTAGTGGTAGTAGCCGCCGCCGTTCGCGCACGATCCCATGCTCAGCACCCAGCGCGGCTCGGCCATCTGGTCGTAGACCTTGCGCAGCGCCGGCGCCATCTTGTTGCACAGCGTGCCGGCGACGATCATCAGGTCGCTCTGGCGGGGGCTCGGGCGGAAGAGCATGCCGAAGCGATCGATGTCGTAGCGCGAGGCGCCGGCGTGCATCATCTCGACGGCACAGCACGCGAGGCCGAAGGTCATCGGCCACAGGGAACCGGTCTTCGACCAGTTGACCAGCTTGTCCACCGAGGTGGTGACGAAGCCTTCCTTGAGTACGCCTTCGATGCCCATGCTTGCAGACTCCGCTCACTCCCAGTCGAGGGCGCCCTTCTTCCACTCGTAGACGAAGCCGACGACGAGGATGCCGAGGAAGACCATCATGGCCCAGAACCCGGGCTGGCCGATCTCGCGCAGCGCCACCGCCCACGGGAAGAGGAACGCGATCTCGAGGTCGAACAGGATGAAGAGGATCGCCACGAGGTAGTAGCGGACGTCGAACTTCATCCGCGCGTCCTCGAACGCCTCGAACCCGCACTCGTAGGGGCTGTTCTTCGCCGCATCCGGTCGCTGCGGCCCCATGACGAACCCGATGAGCTGCGGAGCGATGCCGACCGCGACGCCGACGAGGATGAACAGGATGACCGGCACGTACTCCTGGAGGTCCATCTCGTTTCCCGCGGGTCTTGTCAGTTAGACGTCAAGATTCGTCCGGGCACGAAAAAGGCGCCTCTCGCGGTGGCGACACCACGATCCGGCGCCTGGCCAATCCGCCGCAGGCCCTGCCTGCCGGGCGGCCCGCGGATCCCGACCCGGACGGAACCGGGGCCCACGGTCAAAGAGCAACTGGTGCCGACGGCGAGACTCGAACTCGCACAGCTTTCGCCACTACCCCCTCAAGATAGCGTGTCTACCAATTTCACCACGTCGGCTGGAACGGCCACCTGGGCCGCTGCTGCGGGGCACAGGGCCGCAGCCTTGCCCGGTTCGCATGAGGTCTCGCTCACCGGACAGCCTGGAATTCTAGTCGCCTTTCGCAGGCTTTCCCGCATCGGCCGCTCGGGCACGGGCCCACTCAGCGGCCTGCGGGTGAAGCCGGGCTGGCGGGAAGCGGCACGGATGTGGGGGCCGCCGGGATAGCGCCTGCTGGAGCCGGGACTGCGCCTGCCGGAGCCGCCGGGATCGCGCCTGCTGGCGCCGTCGGTATGGCCCCGGCAGGCGAGGCCGGTGCGCTGGCGGCCGGTGCCGCCTGGTCGAGGATGCTGCCTTGCGCCGCGGCGCGCCCGGCACCGTGCGTGTTGAGATACACGAGGCCCAGCGTGCAGACGAAGAAGACCGTCGCGCAAATGGCAGTGGAACGCGACAGGAAGTTGGCGCTGCCGGTGGCGCCGAACAGGCTGCCTGAGGCCCCGCTGCCGAAGGAGGCCCCCATGTCGGCACCCTTGCCGTGCTGCACGAGCACGAGGCCGATCATCACGAGCGCCGAGAGGATCTGCGCGACCAGGAATAGCGTGAACAGGATCTGCATCTTCGAATGGCTCCGGGTGTCGGTGCGTGCTGTTGCGCGCCTGCGCCGATGCGGCGTGGCGCTCTCAGCGGGCCGCCCGGCAGATCGCGACGAAGTCGGCTGCCTTCAGCGAGGCCCCGCCGATCAGGCCGCCGTCGATGTCGGGCTGCGCGAACAGGGTCGCGGCGTTGTCGGGCTTGACACTGCCGCCGTAGAGGATCTTCATCTCGTCGGCGCGAGCGCCGGTGGCCGCCCGCAGCTGCGCGCGCAGCAGCGCGTGCACCGCCTGCGCCTGGTCGGGCGTCGCCGTCAGCCCCGTGCCGATCGCCCAGACCGGCTCGTAGGCCACGACGATCTCCCCCGCGCAGTGGGCCAGCGTGTGGATCACCGCGGCCAGCTGCCGCTTGACCACCGCCTCGGTCTCGCCGGCCTCGCGCTGCACCCGCGTCTCGCCGACGCAGACGATCGGCGTGACACCACGCGCCAGCGCGGCCTTGGCCTTGTCGGCGACGAGCGTGTCGGTTTCCGCGTGCATCGCCCGCCGCTCGGAGTGGCCGACGATCACGTAGCGGCAGCCGAACTCCGAGAGCATCGTCGCCGAGACCTCGCCGGTGAAGGCGCCCTGCTCATGGGCCGAGCAGTCCTGGGCACCCCAGCGGATGTCGCTCCCGGCCAAGGTCACCGCCGTCTCCGACAGGAACGGGAACGGGACGCACACCGCGACGTCGGCGACGAAAGGACGGGCCTGCAGCAGGCCTTCGAGCAGCGCCGCGTTGGCCGGGCGGCTGCCATGCATCTTCCAGTTCCCGACGACGAGCTGGCGACGGTGGGTCATGCTCAGGTCCTCCACTGCAGAACGATCTTGCCCACGTGGGCACCCGACTCCATCAGCGCATGCGCTTGCGCAGCCTCCACGGCCGGGAAGACCCGGTGGATCGCGGGCCGGATCCGGCCGGACTCGAGCAGCGGCCAGACCCGCTCGCGCAACGCACGCGCGATGCCGGCCTTGTAAGCGAGACTGCGCGGCCGCAGCGTCGAGCCGCTGATGGTGACGCGCTTGCGCAGCAGCAGGCCGGCATCGATCTCGCTGCGCGTGCCGCCCTGCACGGCAATGACGGCGATGCGGCCGTCATCGGCCACGCACCGCAGCTCGCGGCCGATGTAGTCGCCGGCGACCATGTCGAGCACGACGTCGACGCCACGCGCCGCCGTCAGGCGCTGCACCTCCGTGACGAAGTCGTGCGTGCGGTAGTTGATGGCGTGGTCGGCGCCCCAGCCGAGGCAGGCCGCGCACTTGTCGTCGCTGCCGGCGGTGGCGATCACGGTGCAACCCCAGGCCTTCGCGAGCTGGATCGCGGTGACGCCGATGCCGCTCGTGCCGCCCTGCACCAGAATCGACTCGCCCGGCTGCAATCCCGCGATGTCGAAGGCGTTCTGCCACACGGTGAACAGCGTCTCGGGCAGCGAGGCTGCTTCCGTCGTGCTCCAGCCGCGCGGCACGGGAAGGCACTGACCGGCCGGCGCGACGCACCGCTGTGCATAGCCTCCCCCCGCCACCAGCGCGCAGACGCGGTCTCCGATGCGCAGCCCCTGCGCCTCGAGCGCCGACTCATCGCCGCCGACCAGCGTCCCGGCAATCTCCAGGCCGGGCAGGTCCGACACGCCGGCCGGCATCGGGTACAGGCCCATGCGCTGCAGCACGTCCGGGCGGTTGACACCGCTCGCATCGACGTCGATGAGCACCTCTCCGGCCCGCGGCACGGGCTCGGGGCGCTCGCAGGGCTGCAGGACCTCGGGTCCACCGGGCCGGACGATCTCGATCGCGTTCATCGGTGCCGGACGATGCACGGCGGCGTCATCTCGCTGGTTGGCGCGGCCAGATCAGGACTGACCGCTCGGCCCGTCACCCGTGGGCGACTCGGCGGCCGAGGCGGCCGGCGGAACCGCAGGCTCCCCGCCACCCTCGGAGGCTTGGACGTCGCGCGGCTCGCGCGGTTCCCGCGGCTCGCGACGAGGCCGATCGCCACGGTCGCCTCGATCGCCACGCTCACGGCGCGGCCCACGCTCGCCCCGTTCGCTGTCGCGACGCGGACGCTCGTCCTCCGCATAACCCTCGGGCTTGTCGAGCAGGGCCTTCATCGACAACTTGATGCGCCCCTTGTCGTCGGTCTCGAGTACCTTGACTCGCACCATCTGCCCTTCCTTGAGGTAGTCGCCGACGTTCTCGACACGCTCGAAGGCGATCTGGCTGATGTGCAGCAGGCCGTCCTTGCCCGGGAGGATGTTGACCAGCGCCCCGAAGTCGAGCAGCTTGGTCACCGCCCCTTCGTAGACCTTGCCGACTTCGGCCTCGGCGGTGATCTCCTCGATGCGCTTCTTCGCGTACTCGGCCCTTGCCGAGTCCGTCGAGGCGATCGTGATGGTGCCGTCCTCGGCGATGTCGATGGTGGTGCCGGTCTCCTCGGTCAGCGCGCGGATCGTCGCGCCGCCCTTGCCGATCACGTCACGGATCTTCTCGGGGTTGATCTTGACCGTGTACAGGCGCGGCGCGAACTGGCTGACCTCGGCCTTCGCGCCGCCCATCGCTTCGACCATCCTGCCGAGGATGTGCATGCGCGCCTCCTTGGCCTGCGCCAGCGCCACCTGCATGATCTCCTTGGTGATGCCCT
>ERZ761602.7576-NODE-7576-length-11433-cov-7.318685_pt1 | contig 11433 bp, 9 predicted proteins | sample MGYA00512165_ERZ761602 | MGnify/ENA primary metagenome ERZ761602 (study PRJEB28899, sample SAMN02445085) | bioreactor sludge metagenome | biome: EBPR sludge; isolation source: Thorneside wastewater treatment plant | place: Australia: Brisbane, Thorneside... | reverse complement strand
ATCAACACTCCGACCAAGCCCTCCCTAATGGTCGGGCCTCTGCAATTGTCGACACGATTTACTTCGGCGGCGGCACTCCTTCACTGCTCGAGCCCGAACAGATAAAGAGAATTCTAAACGCAGTGACCTCATTGTTCTCTGTGGATGAATCCGCCGAGATCACGATGGAGATGAATCCGGCGACGGTCACGCCGGAAAAGCTCGATGCTTACAAAAAGCTCGGCATCAATCGGGCGAGCTTCGGTGTACAGACCTTCAACGATCGCGACCTCAAGCTCCTCGCCCGCGGCCACGACGCGAACGACGCACGGCAAACCTACCGGATGCTCCGCGAGGCAGGATTCGATAACATTAGCTTTGATTTGATCGCCGGTCTGCCGGGACAAACTCTAGAGGATTGGTCGCAAAATCTTGATGAAGCAATGGCGATGGAGCCCGAGCATCTCTCGCTATATCTGCTCGAGATCCACGAATCCACGCCGCTCGCCGAACAGGTCCGCAGCGGCCGCCGGACACCGATCGACGACGAACTTGCGGCCGAGATGTACGAGCTGATGCTCGACCGACTGGCCGCGGCGGGATACGAGCAATACGAAATATCGAACTTTTCAAAACCCGGTTTCGAATCGCAGCACAATACAAAATACTGGCGGCTCGAACCGGTCTTCGGCTTTGGCGTCTCCGCTCATTCATTCGACGGCAGCGAACGTTACGCCAACGAACGCGACACGGCAAAATACGTAGAGCTGATCGAACGTACCGGCTCCGCCGAAACCTTCCGCGAAACCATCGACCTCGCATCGGAATACGCCTTCCTCGGCCTGCGGCTCAACGAAGGTATCGTTCTCGGCGATTACGAGAGTCGTTTCGGAATCGACATTTCCAAGAGGGTCGCCGGACTCCTCGAAAACGGCCTCGTCGAGATGTCAACCGACCGCGTTCGTCTAACGCGAAAAGGAATGCTCTTTTCAAACGAGGTTTTCGGCGAGTTCGTCTAGTTCAACCGACTGATCCTTCCTTCTACTCTTGGTGAGATGGTCGAGTTCGGGGAGTCCTTTATGGCCTTTTCGAAGACCTCGGAATCTTTCGGCGCTTTGTCGGCAGCGAGCAGTATCTTCGCTTCTTTGAACATCGTGTAGCCATCGCCAGACCGCGAGACGAGAAAGTCGGAGGTCGCGATGGTATATACGGCATCGTCCACGACACGCTTTCCGCCAACAAATGCTTCCGTAACACGCTGGCCGGGCAATTTGCCGGCGTCGAAGGTGAATTTAAGTCCCGAGACCTGCGGAAAACGCCCGGGTTCGCTGTCTTCGGCCGAGCGGGCAACGCCGTGTTCGAGGATCGACATAAGCGTTTTCCCCGTAACCTCGACCTTGACGATCGGGTTGTTGAAGGGCAGCATCGAGAGCACGTCGCGCTTCGTTAGCGGCCCGGGGTTGTACGAAAGATCGGCCCGGATCGAACCGCCATTTACAAAGCCGATATCGGCACCGACCGCATTTCGATATGCATCGGCGATGAAGTTCCCGATGTCGGTTTCTTTGTTCCTCACCGAATACGAAAGAGCGTCGAGCGGCACCGAGGTCGCGCCGATCCCCACCTCAAGCTGGTCGAGAAGATCTTTGTACTTGGCGATCACCGGAGCGAATTCGGGAGCGTCGGCGATCTGGTCCGTCACCGGAATCACGCGCCAATCCATGCTCACAAGCTTACCGGACCTTTTGTCGATGAAGAGGTCGAATTTGCCGACCTCGCGGGCATCGGCCCACATCTTGAAGATCGGCACGCCGGCGGCCGATGACTGCAGAAGCGTGTGCTCGTGCCCGCCGAGGATGAGATCGATGCCGGGCGCGCAGGCCGCGAGCTTTTTGTCCTGTGCCATGAAAAGATGGGTCAGGCCGATGATTGTGTTCGCTCCGGCGGCCCGCATTTTCGGGATAAGCTCCTGGGCCGTTATGCAATAATCCGCGACCTGAAGGTGCTCCTCTATCGATGATGTCTCTTTCGTTTCAGGCAGGAGCAGCCCGATAATGCCGATCTTGACGCCGCCGATCTGGCGGATAACGAACGGCGGCATATCGGCAAAGATCTTTCCCGTTTTTGTGTCGATGACGTTCGAACCGAGCCAGGTGAACCGCGATTCCTTGATGCGGTCGAGGAGTTCATTCGTCCGGATGTCGAACTCGTGGTTGCCGAGCACGCTGTAGTCGAGCCCGACCGCGTTCCAGGCATCGATCATCTGCTTGCCACGATACGTTCGCGTCTCGACCGAGGGCGAAAGTGTATCGCCGCCGAGCGTCATCAGAGTATTCGGGTTGTCTTTCAGGGCCTCTTTGCGAAGCGTCATAACGCGTGCAAGGCCGCCCCGCTTGCCGCCATCGACCGGTGTGAACTGATAGGTGTCGTTCAAGTGGAGGATCGTCACGCGAACGGTCTCCGGCTCCTGCCCGACAGCCGCAGCCGCAAAAAGTACGCTAACAAGGAGGCCAAATAATAACTTCGAATGGATCTTTAACATGGCACTATTTCATTTTACGTTCGGAGTAAGTGAGAAGTGAACGGTGTTAAGTGCAAGAGAACAAATGATAAATGATAGATGAAAAATGATAGATGTATGGTGAAAGATGTCGGGAGCTGATCATCAAAGAGCCCGTAACGACATCGACTCATTCGTTGCCTCACGCTAATTCATCTATCAATTATCATCTCTCACTTTAATCTCACATCTCCCCTAATCACTCGCCAAAACATCTTCCATTTTCAGATGTGTTCTTGCTTCCCAAAGTTCGGGAAAGAATTTCTTCTTGAGCGTCGTCGTCAGGTACCCGACGCCGTCCGAGCCACCCGTTCCGCGTTTCATTCCAAGCATCCGTTCGACCATCTGGATGTGGTTGTAACGCCAGGCGATTACCAACTCGTCGTGCTCGATCAGCAGATCCTGCATGTTGTAAAGCTCGGCGTAACGCTCGGGATTTGCGAGCATCTTTACGGTCGAGTTGACCCGTTCCTCGTAGCTCGCAGCCGAGAGGCCGTTTCTTTCGAGCAGCGACCAAAATGCATCGGCAAGCGACGGGGCATCGAACCTCGCCTTTAAGCACCCATACGCAAATTCGTCCTCGCGAAATGATTCGAGTATCTTCTCGTCCTTTGCCCCGGATGAAAACTCGAGCTCGCGAAACTGCATCGATTGAAACCCGCTCGCCGGGTTCAACTTGTCGCGAAATTCGAGAAAGCCGATCGGAGCCATCGACTCGAGAATGTGGATCTGAGTTACCAGAATACGCTCGATAGAATTGACGCTGCGGAGCGAGTGATTGGCACGAAAGAGCCGACCCTCGCCCATCCAGCCTATACAGGCGTCAAGCTCGTGAAGGATCTGCTTGAACCAAAGTTCATATGTCTGATGGATGATTATGAAGAGCAGTTCATCGTGGCTTTCCGGTTCGGAGAGCGTTTGCTGAAGGCGGATGAGCTCCGGCACCTTGAGATACTTGTTGTATGAAAGCGGTGCGTCCCCGCCATAAGATGTTGACATTGCTAAACCTGTTTCTTAACACCGTAATCATCGGCTATCGGCAACTTTCTGTCAATTTTCAAGAAATTTGTCGGTTTTCCCGAAAAAGTGCTTGACACCGGCGTTAAATATAAGTAAATTCGCCTTCATCGAAGATTATACCCGCGTAGTCTAAACAACAGGTCTTGCAATTTAAGATTTGATTGAACTTTGAGGTTCTCCCCTATCAAGGTAGGGCGGTGCTTCATCTTCGACATCTTCGACGCTTTCCGATCAAGGGGTTACCAGGTTTGGTTCTGCCGCATGATAACGGACAGAAAGAAAATTGATTTTTGAGGTTTGTAGGAGGAATCAGAATAGTGATGTCTAAAACAGTAGGAATGGTCAAGTGGTTCAACAACGCCAAGGGCTATGGCTTTATCGAGCAGCCCGGCGAACAGGACATTTTCGTGCACTACAGCGCGATACTTGGCGATGGCTATAAGACCCTTATCCAAGGACAGGAAGTTGAGTTTGAGGTGACGAACGGTCCAAAAGGCCCGCAAGCTGAGAACGTTCAAACCCGTGCCTGAGATTGAACAATTGACCGTTTTCAATCACCCTGCATTTGATCGAAAGCGATATTTTAAAAGCGGCCGCCAAAAATGGCAGCCGCTTTTTGTTTTTCGATGTTGCCGCAGCTAGACGAGTTCCTCGCCCCGTGCACGGAGCGTCCGCCGCCAAAGCTCGCGGTAAGACGTAAAGCGGGCAACAAGGCCCTGCAATTGATATCGCTGGCTATAGTTCAGGTTCCGCTTGTCCGTCAGCCGTTTTAGGTTCGCCTCAAGCCGGGCACGTGCCTCTAGCGGCGGCCGCTTGGCCGAACCGTTGAAATAGATGTCAAAATCGATCTTTAACCTTCGGATCGCCTCTTCGATTCGGGTGATCTCCTGATCGATCGCTGCGGTCTCTTCAAGCCTTGAAGCAGTTTGACGGACGGAGGATGATATCTTGTGTCGCATTGGCATAGCTTGTGGGTGCGGAGGGTCGGCCGTTGAGAAAATGGCCTTTTAATTAAAATTACTATCCGCCCGACTATTCCAAAAAAATTCCGCGTGTGCTATTGATGGTTTATGTCCGAAGCCGCCAAGCGTCCAATGCCAAACCCACTTAGCCAGCTTCCCTCGATCGATGAACTGCTTCAGGCCGATGCCGTATCGTCGATGATCGCGGCGTTTGGCAGCGGCCGTGTTAAGAGCTGGGCACGACTCGCTGTCGAGCATCTGCGAGCGGAGATGGTGAACGCACCATTGATGGAAGCGGCCACGAAGGCCGACCTTGCTGCCGCGGCTGCTATAGAGATCGGGCGGCTTCGCGATGAGTTCTCGCGGTCGCTGCTCGCGGGTGTTATCAACGCGACCGGAGTCGTTATCCACACGAACCTCGGTAGGGCTCCGCTTTCGGAAAATGCGAAGAAAGCGATCGCCGAAGCCGCTGCCGGCTACTGCACGCTCGAATACGACATCTCGACCGGCAAACGCGGCAAGCGGGGACGCGGTGCGGAAGAGTTGATCGCCTCGCTGACAGGTTCTGAAGCCGCCGTCATCGTCAACAACTGCGCCTCGGCAGCTTTTTTGACATTGACGACGCTCGCTGCCGGCCGCGAGGTGGTCATCTCCCGCGGCGAACTGGTCGAGATCGGCGGAGATTTTCGCGTGCCCGACGTCCTTGCCAGCTCGGGCATCACTCTGAAAGAGGTCGGCACAACCAACCGGACAAAGCTTGCGGACTACAAGAAAGCGATCGGCGAAAACACCGCGATGCTGCTCCGCGTTCATCCCTCGAATTATCGGATCATCGGCTTCACTTCGTCGCCCGGCAATGCGGAGCTTGCGGCGCTCGCTCGAGAGAAAAGCGTCGTGTTTTTCGAGGACGCAGGCTCGGGTGCGGTGGTCGATCTGAGCGATTTCGGCCTCGGCGATGAGCCGCTTATCTCTCGTTCGATAGCCGAGGGGGCAGACCTCGTAGCCTTTAGCGGCGATAAGCTGCTCGGCGGGCCGCAGTCGGGTATTATCGTCGGCCGGCGAGAGCTGATCGAGACGATCCGGCGTCACCCGCTTTACCGGGCACTCCGGCCGGACAAGCTGACCTACGCCGCACTTGAAGCCACACTCCTCGCTTACGAACGCGGGACGCATTTCGAAGAGATTCCTGTTCTAAAAATGCTTTCGATGCCGGAAGCCGAGATCGAAAAGCGAGCTAACTCCTTTGCAGATGAGTTACGAAGCAAGTTGCCTGAGGGCCGTTACATTGATGTTGACGTGATCCGAGGAGAATCTGCTATCGGCGGCGGCTCGGCTCCGGGCATTCACCCGGAAACCACGCTCGTCGCATTGACCGGCCGCACCATTTCGGCAGACGAGATAGAACGACGACTACGGCTTGGAAATCCAGCGGTCATCGCCCGCATCGCCGAGGACAAAGTACTTATCGACCTGCGGACGGTCCGTAAAGATGAGGAAGCTGAACTGCACGGTACACTTTCCTCTATCTGATATCTGAACTGTCCGTTATTTAACGCCATCGAATCGCGTGTTGACGTCGAACCGGGCAAAACTGCGATACCGGATCGTCTGCCGTCTTGCCTCTCTGACCTCTGGCTCCAGTTGCCTCCCAGGCTCGAGTTTCGCGATTTCGCGACGGTTCGTCTGTGGGTTGAAGCTCGCGAAGACAATGGTCTCCGGCACCATTATTCCCAGATCGCTCGGCACAAAGAGCGATTCCATAGTCATTACCGTTAGCGGGCCCGCGAAAAACGGTGACCGGGCAGTCACTTCCTTCGAAAATTTCAGAACTTCTGCAGTTTCGCGATCGAGCCATATTGTTCCGGCCCACCGAGGTTGTGACAATTTAAGAGCTTTCGGCGCATCGATGTCGATTTTAATGTTCGCATCTTCCGCGACTTGCCGGAAACGCACGACCACCGCTTCACGCCCTCCGATCCGGTCTGTCTCTATTTCTTCGTATTCAAAGGCTGAGGTGTCGGTAATGTGAAAGAGAAAGCCCTGCCAAAGCGGCGCGTTGTAGAGTAAAATATCTTCGTCGTACCTCTGGCTTTCCTTCTTGATCCTTTCCAGCTCTTCCTCGACGGAGCGGGCCTTTGCAAGGCGCTCGAAGAATCTGACGGCTCGGCGATCACGACCCTTCACGATCTTGCCGTCCACCTCGCGGACGTGCCGATACTCGGTGACCGAGCCATTCTCTGTATGCGAAGCTGGCTGGTAAATGATCAGGTCGGAGACGATGGTACGGCGCTTTTCGAGGAGTCCGTCCTTGTCAAAGATCTCGGTCGTTCGCGTTTCCTCGGCCGTCAGGTCCTTGAACGTCTTGTTGTATTCGTCGGACCGTTCTGACGCTTTATTGAGAAAAGCCTTAAGCTCAGCGGTTGTAAATCGAGGCCGCGTTGAAGGTTCCTGGGCCGCCAGGGGGAGAAGCGCCGCCGCGAAAATGGTGGAAAGCAAGGAAAGATAAAAGATGCAGCCGGAAAACTTCATCGTAATATTCCTCTTGAGTTGCCTTGAAAGCAATCAACCGTTCGTTGCTGCGAAATCGCGCATGAATTCAGTCAGACTTTCGACGCCCTCACGCGGGAAAGCGTTGTAAATCGACGCCCTGATGCCGCCGACCGAACGGTGGCCTCGGAGGCCGCTCATCCCGCGGCGTTCGGCCTCGGTGCAAAACCTTTCCTCAAGCTCTTTACTCGGCAGGCGGAATGTGACGTTCATCAGCGACCTTGCCGCTCGCTCGGCGTGGCCTCGGTAAAAGCCGTCGCTTGCATCTATCGCCTCATAAAGCAGCTTTGCTTTTTCGCGGTTCCGCTCGGCCATCGCCGCGAGCCCGCCCTGCTCTTTCAGCCAATCCGTGACCAGCCCGATGAGATATATTCCCCAAGTGTTCGGCGTGTTGGGCATCGAGTAGGCACTTGCGTACGTCCGGTAATCGAGAAGCAGCGGCAGGCCATCCGGAATACGTTCGAGCAGGTCCTCGCGGATGATGACGACCGTAACGCCGCTCGGGCCGATGTTCTTCTGAGCTCCGGCGTAGATCAACGCATATTTCTCAACATCGATCGGCCGCGAAAGAATGTTTGACGAAGCATCGCAAACCGCCGGAACGCCGCCTGTATCGAGGTCGTAGTGAAACTCAACGCCGTCTATTGTTTCGTTCGAAGTGTAGTGGACATAGGCAGCATCGCGGGAAAAGGCAAGTTCGTCATTTACCGGCACCGTGCGAAAACCGGCGGCCTTTGTCGAAAAGATCTCGTTCACGGAACCGAACCGGCCGGCTTCCATTATGGCCTTTTCGCCCCAGGCACCGGTCGTTATGTAGTCTGCATAGCCGCCGACCAGCAGGTTCATCGGGACCATCGAGAACTGCATCGTCGCACCGCCGTATGTGAAGAGCACGCGGTAATTTGCCGGCAGGCCCAGAAGCTCGCGAATTCCCGATTCCGCCTTGTGAAGAACGCCCTCGAACTCCGGCGAGCGGTGGCTCATTTCCATCACGCTCATGCCCGCTCCGCCGAGCGACAAAAGCTCTTCCCTTGCCCGCTCAAGCACCGGTTCGGGCATTACGGCAGGCCCGGCACTGAAATTGAAGATTCGGCTTGTCATGTTCGGCAAATTGACCAAAGTAAGGCACTCCACTAGGCCTTCGGCACGGTTTTTCGCAAATTGTTACCCATTCACCGCGATCCTCTCGAAAATCGAGCAGATTTCGGGTAAACTTTAATCAAATATAAACCCTAATCCCGGGTTCTGCATCCTAGTCGTGCGATCTGAAGGAAACAGGACCGATAGATCGGAGAAATCGTTATGTTCAAGAGAAAGTTTTTTGGTTCGATGGCCGTTGCGGCCTTCGTTCTCTCGCTTGGTTTTACGGCCTTTGGCCAGACGGCACCGGTTCGCGGCAAAGTTCTTATTGAACAGCCTGACGGGACGAAGGTTCCTGCACCGGACATTACGGTCGAGGCCTATCGGTCGGATATCTCAAAGGGAAAGCTTCCCACGGCCAAAACCAATCGTCGAGGTGAGTTCAGCTTTGCAGGCGTCCTTTTCGGAGCACGGCTTATCATCGCGGTCGGCGGTCCGGGCATCACTCCTTCATATCTGGTAAATATATCCCCGGGTAATGAGAACGTCGAATTCGTCGTAAAGCCGGGCGATGGGCGAATTCTGACCGAAGAAGAAGTTCGGGCGGCCGCGGCACAGTCGGGCGGTGCTCCTGCGGCCGGACTTTCGGATGAGGAGCGGAAGAAACTCGAAAAGGAACAGGCTGAGTTCGAAGCAAAGCGGAAAGAGGTCGAAGCCGCGAACGAACGGGCAAAGCGCGGAAACGAGGTCCGCCAGCAGACTCTAAAAGAAGGCAGCGAGGCCTTTTCAGCCAAGAACTATGATTTGGCTATCGTCAAGTTTGACGAAGGATATCAGGTCGATCCCGATTTTGTCGGTGCAGCCCCTCTCTTTTTGAACAACAAGGCCCTTTCGCTCAGGCAGCGCGCCGTCGCAACTTTTAATGAGAACGCCAACAAGCCGTCCGCCGAGAAAATTCCGGCAATGGCAAAGGTCAAGCAGGATTTCTCGGAGTCAATAGATTCCTACCGCAAGGCTTGGGACCTCGCGGCCAAGGCTACCGCAGCAGATATGAACGTGGTCAGCCAGTTCAAGAAGCAGACGCTCGATGGCTCGCGTGAAACCATTAGCCTTATGGTCCGCACCGAGCAGGCCGTACCCGAAGCGGCAGAATCGGTAAAAACTTTGCTCGAGGCCAATATTGCTGCCGAAACGGACGAAAAGCGCAAACTGGAGACTCTGCTGATCCTTGCGGACTTTTACCGTGTTGCCGGTGATTCGGATAACGCGATCACCGTTTACAAGGCCGTTCTCGAAGCCGCCCCGGACAACATCGATGCGATGGCCGGTGCCGGTCTTAGCCTTGTCAACGCCGGCTACCTGAACAGCAACGATGCTCAGCTTCAGGAAGGTGCGAACCTGCTTCAGAAGTTTGCCGAAGCGGCTCCCGCAAACCACCGCTACAAGGCTGATGCAGCAGGGCTTATCGAGGCTCTCAAGGCCGATAAGAACATCACCCCGCAGCGGACGACCCGCCCGAGCACTCGCCGTAGGAACTAAAGAGCCATATCCAATGGGGGATGAAAAAGCCGGTTGCGATGGCCGGCTTTTTTCTTTTCATCGTTTCTATTTGTCACAAATCCATCACCCTCGGTGTTTCTCCGTTGAATATCCCTTGCGGGCAAATAAATTTCATTTGGAGGCACTAATGCAGCATTTTTCTACTCATTTTGGCCGGGCGGCCGCACTTTTTATCATCATCATCTTCGGCAATTGGATCATCGCAGCACAGGACACGGTTTCGGGTACTTGGACGGCGAAGGTCAAAGACGCCGCATCCGGCAAGATCAACCTCTCCTTTGAACGCAAAGGCGTACGCGGCGGCAAGTATCAAAACGGCTCGACATACGATATTTCAGAACTCAACGGCCTGAGCACAGGTTCGCTGCAAAGCGGCAGCGTTAATTTCTCGCTTGTACGCGAAGCCGGTACGATCCAATGCGAGGGAACGTTTACGGACGGCAAGGGCAGCGGAACCTATCGCTTCGTGCCGAACTATGGCTTTGCCGATGGCCTTCGGGCACGCGGCTTCGATCTTGATTCGGACGGCAACTCGAATCGCGGATCGAGCCTTGAAGAAAAGCTCTTCATGGCCGCGATGCTGAACGTAACGACCGCACTTGCTGACGACCTCGCCGGGGCAAACTTCGGCAAACTGGGCCTCGACGATCTTTTCAAGGCCGCGATCTTCAAGATCGACGGCAAGTTCATGGCGGAAATGAAGGCGACCGGCTTCCCGAATCTTTCAATGGACGACCTAGTAAAAGCCCGCATTTTCAAGATCGATGCCGAGTTCGTCCGCGGTATCAAGGACATGGGCTTCGGCGCGGACAACTTCGAGCACCTTGTGAAATACAGCATCTTCAAGGTCACGCCCGAGTATCTCAGCTCGCTTCGCAACGAGGGCCTCACCAACCTCGACCCCGAAGAGGTCGTAAAGCTGCGCATCTTCAAGGTCGATGCCGAGTTCGTCCGCAAGGCACGGACCGAAAATCCGAACATCAGCGTCGGCGACATCGTCAATAAGAAGATCGGCGTTTGGGTGAATTAGTTCTTTCTTCCACCGATCCTGTAGATAAGAGGCTTCGGCCTCTTTTTTTGTTCGGCCAGACTAGAATTTTGCCCGCTATTGAACTCTTTATATAATAGGGAGTCCCCTTCAATCCCAGTTTCTTATTTTCCTGCCCTCGCCGAATTTTCAGAGCCTCATTATGCGAAGAACGATCTTGTTGGCATCGATACTATTTTTGGCCATTGCAACCTCGCACGCAGCGGTGTACGACGTGCGGCCGGACGATCCGGCGATGAACGATATTGCAGATGTCCCTTGGGCGACGCTTCAGCCGGGCGATGTCGTGCGGATACATTGGCGGCCCGAGCCGTACCGCGAAAAGTGGGTGATCTGCCGCCAAGGTACCGCAGACCAACCGATAACCGTAACCGGCGTTCTGGGCCCAAATGGTGAGTTGCCGGTCATCAGCGGCGTCAACGCGACGACACCCGCAAACCTGAACTTCTGGAGCGAACAGCGTGGCGTAATCAAGATCGGCGGAGCAAATATACCGGCGGACACGATGCCTCGTTTCATCGTGATCGAGGGCCTCGAGATACGCGGTGCCCATCCCGACCATCAGTTCACAGGCCGCAACAACGTGGTGCAGAATTACGCATCGGCCGCGTCGCCGATCTTTATTGAAAAGGGCGAGAACATTATCATCCGCAACAACATCATCACCGATGGAGCGA
>ERZ761602.7575-NODE-7575-length-11434-cov-5.575270_pt1 | contig 11434 bp, 6 predicted proteins | sample MGYA00512165_ERZ761602 | MGnify/ENA primary metagenome ERZ761602 (study PRJEB28899, sample SAMN02445085) | bioreactor sludge metagenome | biome: EBPR sludge; isolation source: Thorneside wastewater treatment plant | place: Australia: Brisbane, Thorneside... | reverse complement strand
CAGGTGCTGGACGACGGCCGCCTGACCGACGGCCAGGGCCGCACCGTGGACTTCAAGAATACGGTGATCGTGATGACCAGCAACCTGGGCAGCCACCTGATCATGCAGATGGCGGGCCAGCCGTCGGAGACCATCAAGGACGCGGTGTGGGCCGAGGTCAAGGGCCACTTCCGGCTCGAATTCCTCAACCGCATCGACGAGACGGTCGTCTTCCACGCGCTGGACCAGGCGCACATCGAGAACATCGCGAAGATCCAGCTGCGCCATCTCGAGCAGCGGCTGGAGAAGCTGGAGATGAAGCTCGACGTGAGCCCTGCGGCGCTGCAGGAGCTGGCCAAGGTCGGCTTCGACCCGGTCTTCGGCGCGCGGCCGCTGAAGCGCGCGATCCAGCAGCGCATCGAGAACCCGGTCAGCAAGCTCATCCTGCAGGGCCGCTTCGGGCCCAAGGACGTGATCCCGGTGGACGTCGAGCGCGGCGAGTTCGTCTTCGAGCGCGTCGTGCACTGACCCGTCGCGGGCCGTGCGGCACGCCGCGCGGCCCGCGCAGGCCGCGCGCGGGGCGCCGGCTCATACGGCTTCGCATTCAATGCGATAACAAGACGCGAAGCCGAGGACAGTGCTGACGCACGGCGAGGCGAAGCAACGCGGTTCGCGCGTTGAATGCGAAGCCGTATCAGCTGCCGTTGCCCTGCGCGAGCAGGTCCTCCTCCAGCGCGCTCGGCACCAGCGAGGGCCGGCCCACGATCAGCGGGTCGACCGGACCGACCGTCGACTGGTCGCGCCGCGCGTACGGCAGTCGCGTCAGCACGTAGCGCAGCGCATTCAGGCGCGCGCGCTTCTTGCAGTCGCTCTTGATCACGGTCCACGGCGCGTCGGAGGTGTCGCAGTGCACGAACATGGCCTCCTTGGCGCGCGTGTACTCGTCCCACTTGTCCAGGCTGGCCATGTCGATGGGGCTGAGCTTCCACTGCTTCAGCGGGTGCACCTTGCGCTCGCGGAAGCGCCGGCGCTGTTCGTCGCGGCTGACCGAGAACCAGAACTTGAACAGGTGCACGCCGCTGCGCACCAGCTGGCGCTCGAACTCCGGCGCCTGGCGCAGGAATTCGTCGTACTCGGCGTCGGAGCAGAAGCCCATCACGCGCTCGACGCCGGCGCGGTTGTACCAGCTGCGGTCGAACAGCACGATCTCGCCGCGCGTGGGCAGGTGCTGGATGTAGCGCTGGAAGTACCACTGCCCGCGCTCGACCTCGCTGGGCTTCTCCAGCGCCACGACCCGCGCGCCGCGCGGGTTGAGGTGCTCCATGAAGCGCTTGATCGTGCCGCCCTTGCCGGCCGCGTCGCGACCCTCGAACAGGATGACGACGCGCTGACCGGTCTCCTTGACCCAGGCCTGCAGCTTCAGCAGTTCGACCTGCAGGCGGTACTTCTGGCGCTCGTAGCTCTTGCGCGAGAGCAGGTTGCGGTAGGGGTAGGCGCCTTCGCGCCAGCCGGCGGACAGCTCGGTGTCGGGGTCGACGCCCTCGGGTGAACGCTCGGCGTCGGGCTTGAACAGCGCGCGGCGCAGCGCGCGCGCCTCGTCGGGCGACGCGCCGCTGATCAGCGCCTGCAACTGGCGCACCGTGTCATGCGCGGCGCCGCCGTCGCTGCCCTTGGCCAGCAGCTCAGCGACCACCATGCGCTGCACCGTCGTCGCGGTGCTGGTACGGCGGGCGATGCGTTCCGCCTGCGCGCCGCGCGTGCCGCGGCCCGCCGAGGTGTCGCCGGCGGTCACCGGGCGTGCGCCGGCACGTGCGGCTGTCGTCCGGCGGCGCGCGGCCGCGGGCGTGGCGACCGCCAGTGCATCGGGTCGGGCTGGCGTGGCAGGGGTGCGTGTCGTCTTGGGCACGGCAGATCGGCCTTTCCCGGGTCGGCGAGGACAGACCCGTGCTCGGTTGAAAGTCCTCATCATGCCCAGCGGCCCCATCGGGCGCTTGATGGCGGTCAAGCGATGACCGCGAGCCCTGGGCCGTACCACGCTGCAGCGCCGGGCGGGCGGGCCGCGCCGGGGCGGGCGGCGCTCAGCCGCCGCCGGCCGGCGGCGGACGGAAGCGGTCGACGATCGCGGCCAGCGCCTCGAACCTGAACGGCTTGGTCAGGTAGTCGCTGAAGCCGGCCTGCCGGGCCTGCTGCACGTCGTGCGGCATCGCATTCGCGGACACGGCGACACAGGGGATGCCGGCGGTGGCCGGATCGTCGCGAAGTCGCTGCAGCAGCTGCAGCCCGCCGAAGCCCGGCAGCGCCATGTCCAGCAGGACGAGGTCCGGCATCAGCGAGCGCGCAGCCGCCAGCCCCGTGGGGCCGTCGGACGCGGTGTGCAGCAGCACGCCGGTGCACTCGGGGCGCGACATCATCGCTTCCATCAGCAGCACGTTGACCGGGTTGTCCTCGACGTAGAGCACCCGCACGGGCGGTCGCGGCGGTGCCGGGGCAGGCGCCCGGGCAGGGTTCCGGGCGGGCATCCGGGCAGGTCCCTCGGCGGGCTCGCGCGGCGGCGACCGGTCCGGCGCCGGCCCGGCGCCGGAGGCGACGCCGCCTGGCGCATCCGGCGCCCAGGGCCTCGTCGACGCGGCCAGCGTCAGCACGAAGCGGCTGCCCCGGCCGGGTTCGCTGCTCGCCGCGAGCGCGCCCCCCATCGCCAGCGCCAGCTGCCGGGCAATGGTCAGGCCCAGCCCGGTGCCCTGTACCGTACCCTGCTCGGCGCCGGCGCGTTCGAAGGGATCGAAGATCGACTGCAGCTGCTGTGGCGTCAGGCCCGGGCCGCTGTCCTGCACGGCGACCTGCACCTGGTCGCCGTCGCCGCCGAGCTGCACCTCGACGCGGCCGCTGTCGCGGTTGTATTTGACGGCGTTGGACAGCAGGTTGACGAGGATCTGCCGCAGCCGCGTGCGGTCGGCCCAGGCCGCGGGCAGGGCAGGGTCGGCGGCCGGGCCGTGCAGCGCGATCGCGCGCCGCCGCGCCAGCGGCTCGACGAGCGCCAGCGCCTCGGCCACCAGCGGTCCGATCTCGACGGCTTCGCGGCGCAGGTGCAGCCGGCCGGTCTCGGCGCTGGCGATGTTCAGCATCTCGTCGACCATCTGCAGCAGGTGCTCGCCCGCGGCGTGCACCTGCTCGAGCTGCCGCCGCGCGCTCGCCGAGGCCCGCACCGCGTCGTCCATCGCCAGCAGTTGCGAGAAGCCGAGCACGGCGTTCAGCGGCGTGCGCAGTTCGTGGCTGACGCGCGCCATCAGCGCGGACTTCGCGCGGTTGGCCGTCTCGGCACGCTCCGTCGCAGCGGCCAGTTCCCGCGTGCGTTCGGCGACGCGGGCCTCCAGCGACGCATTCAGCGCGTGCAGCACCGCTTCGGCGCGGCCGCGTGCATTCACGTTGACCAGCATCTGCGCGAACAGCTGCAGCAGGCCCATCTCCTGGGTGCCGATGGCCCGCAGCTCGCGCACGAAGTCGAAGCCGACGAAGCCCGTGCAGCCCTGCTCGTCGAGCAGCGGCAGGGCGACCGTCGTGCGTATGCCCTGCGGCTCGAGCACCTGGCGCATCGGGTCGCCGGCGTCGAGGGCGGCCACGTCGGGCACGAACAGCGGGTCGCCGCGCTGGTGGGCGGCGAGCCAGTCTGGGAACAGGTCCACCGGCAGGTCCTGCAGCGCCTCGCGCTGCGGCGTGATGCCGGGGGCGCACCACTCGTGGGTATTCGACGTCGTGCCGGCGGCGAGGTCGTAGGCGAAGAGGTAGCCGCGGTCGGCCTCGACGAAGGCGGCCGTGTCGGCCAGCGCACGCTCGACCTCGGCCTCGGTGCGCGCCGGCGGCAGGTTGATGAAGCGGCCGGCAAGGCGCAGCAGCAGCGCGACGAAGGCGTGCAGCCGCTGCGTCTCGGACGGCGCCGGCGAGGCCGCTGGCGCCGGAGGGTTCGGTGGGCTCGGTGGGCTCACGATGGCGCGAGCATAAGCGGCGCACGCCGTGCGAACCCGCGCGCCGGCGGGTGCGCAGGGGCGCCCGTCGCGCGCGACGGCGACCGGGCCGCGCCGCCTACTGCGGTGCCTACTGCGGCGCCTCGATGCGCTCGAGCTGCAGCTTGGCCAGCGTCAGGTTGCCGGTGGCGGCCTGCAGCACCAGGTGCACCGCCACCCCGGGGTGGCCGGGCACGGGGCGCAGGATCAGGTGGTGGCTGGGCGTGCTGATGGCGGCCTCGGTGCGCACCGGTCCCATGCCCAGGCCGCGTGCGGCCTCGCCGGTGGCGGCCAGCAGCGCGGCCCCCTGCTTGGCCAGCCGTTCGGGCGCCGGCGAACTGCCGGCCGAGGCCATGACCTGCAGCGAGTGGGTGTCGAAGACGCAGCAGGCGACCACGCCCTTGATCGCGGCGCAGCGCTCGATGTAGCCGGCCCAGTGGGTGCCGCCGGGCACCGGCATCGGCATCGTCATCGGCCGCGTCTCGGCGGGCGCGGACCGCGGCGCCTGCGGCGCGGCCGCGGCGGGCGCGGCCGGCGCGGGCGAGGCCGCGGCGGGCTCCAGCGGCATCGGCTCGGTCGGCGCCTGGGACGGCGGCACCGCGGGCCGCGGCAGGGCATCGTTGAGCTCGGTCGACAGCGCACGCTCGCCGCCGGGGCGGCCGTGCAGGCGGTTCCAGGCGCCGCCGATGAAGTTCCAGGCGTACTTGGGCTTGGACGCGTGCGGCGTCACGTGCACGGCCACCGGCGTGTCGGCGCCCAGCTGCGCGGCCGGCGCGGCCAGCGCGATGCTGCTGCCCAGCGGCAGCAGCAGCAGGTCGCGGTTGGGCCAGGGCCCGCGCCGCAGCGACTCGTGCAGCGGCGCCAGCTGGCCGGCCAGCGCGTTGGGCGGCAGGTCGCCGACCAGCAGCACGCCGAGCTTGCTGTGCGCCAGCAGCACGCGCGCGATCTGCGCGCGCTGCGCGGCGTCCACCGAGACGTCGGTGGAATAGACGCGCACCGCGCTGCCGTCCTTCAGCGCCACCTCGACGAACTGCAGCACCGCCAGTGCCACGCCATGGCCCTGGCGGCGGATCGACAGCCGCTGCACGCGCGCGCCGGCCGCCGCGGCCAGGCTGGACAGCAGGCGCAGCGACGCACTGGTGCCGACGTCGTGCAGCGCGATGAATTCCGGCTGGTGCAGCGAGAACTCCTGCTGCAGCGAGTGCGCCACGTCGCCGGTGACGAACAGCTCGACCTGGTCCTCGCCGATGCGGCGGCCGACGTCGTTGCGGCCCTGGCCCAGGTAGTCGTCGCGGTCGGCGACGATCTGCGTCTTCGGGGACAGCAGGTCGTCGCGCCCGCGCACCATGCGCTGGGTGTCGGGCCATGCCGGGTCGTCGCGGCCTCGGGGCATCGGTTGCGCGTGCGGGGATCGCACGGGGGACTGCGGGCTGCGGTTCATCATAAGGCGCATGTCGGCGCCGCCGCATCCTCCTTGAGGCGCATGGCGCGCGCGGCGCTCCCTAGAATCACAGGCTCTGCAAGCAGCGGTGAGAAGTCACGACATGAATGCCGAAACCAGCGCGCCGCCCCCGGTGGTCGTGATCGGCGCCGGGCTCGGCGGGCTCGCGGTGGCGCTGCAGCTGGCCGACCGGCGCCCCGTCGTGGTGCTCGCCAAGCGCAGCCTGTCGGAGAGCGCCACCTCGTGGGCGCAGGGCGGCATCGTCGGCGTCCTCGGCGACGACGACAGCATCGCCAGCCACGTGCACGACACGCAGGAGGCCGGCGCCGGCCTGGTCGACGAGCACACCGCGCGCTACATCGCCGAGCACAGTGCCGACGCCGTGCGCTGGCTGGTCGACATGGGCGTGCCCTTCTCGCCCGACCCGGCCGGCCCCCTGGGCCTGCACCTCACGCGCGAGGGCGGCCACGCGGTGCGCCGCATCGCGCATGCCGCCGACGCCACCGGGCGCGCGATCCACGAGGCGCTGCTGGCGCGCGCGCTGGCGCACCCGCAGATCACGCTGCGCGAGCGCTGGATGGCGGTGGACCTGGTGACCACGCGCCACCTGAAGGACCGCCGCGGCGAGCGCCCGCGTTGCTACGGCGTCTACGTGCTGGACATGGACCATGGCCGCGTGGAGACGCTGCCGGCCGCGGCCGTGGTGCTGGCCACCGGCGGCGTCGGCAAGGTCTACCGCTACACCAGCAACCCGGACACCGCCACCGGCGACGGCATCGCGATGGCCTGGCGCGCCGGCTGCCGGGTCGGCAACATGGAGTTCATCCAGTTCCACCCGACCTGCCTGTACCACCCGCAGGAGCGCAGCTTCCTGATCACCGAGGCGCTGCGCGGCGAGGGTGCGGTGCTGACGCTGCCCAGCGTGGGGCCGGGCGACCCGGGGGGCAGCCGCTTCATGCCGGCGCACGACGCGCGCGCCGAGCTGGCGCCGCGCGACATCGTCGCGCGCGCGATCGACTTCGAGATGAAGAAGCACGGCCTGGACCATGTCTGGCTGGACGCGCGGCCCATCGTGAAGGACAAGGGCGAGGCCTTCCTGAAGGAGCATTTCCCGACCATCCACGCGCGCTGCCTGGCGCTGGGCATCGACATCGCGCGCCAGCCGATCCCGGTGGTGCCGGCGGCGCACTACACCTGCGGCGGCGTCGTCACCGACCTCGAGGGGCGCACCGACCTGCCGGGGCTGTATGCGGTCGGCGAGGCCACCTACACCGGGCTGCACGGCGCCAACCGGCTGGCCAGCAACTCGCTGCTGGAATGCGTGGTGCTGGGCCGCAGCTGCGCCGGCAGCATCGAGCACCAGGCCGACGCGGCGCTGCCGGCGCTGCCGCCCTGGGACGAGAGCCAGGTCGAGGATGCCGACGAGCAGGTCGTGATCAGCCACAACTGGGACGAGCTGCGGCTGATGATGTGGAACTACGTCGGCATCGTGCGCACGACCAAGCGGCTGGAACGCGCGCTGCACCGCATCAAGCTGCTGCGCGGCGAGATCGACGAGTACTACGCCAACTTCCGCGTCAACCGAGACCTGCTGGAACTGCGCAACCTGGTCACCTGCGCCGAGCTGATCGTGCGCAGCGCGCTGCGCCGCCACGAGAGCCGCGGCCTGCACTTCAGCCGCGACTTCCCGTTCACGCTGCCGACCAGCTTCCCGACGGTGCTGACCCGCCCTGCCCGCAGCAATGGGGGCTAGACGGCTTCATCCTCTCGAGGGTTGGAGCCTCCTCGATACCCCGGGGCGGTTCACCCAGCCGGTCATGCTTGAGCGGCCGCTGACGGAGGCGCAGCGGTCATCCGCCTGGCGGATGCCTGGACGGCGGGCTCCGCCCACGGCTGCCGCGCGGCCGTCGACCCTGACGAACGGGACTCGGTCTCGAGGCGTCGCTCAGCGTGTCGAAGGATTGCCACTCCGACCGCACGGCGGCCAGAGCCGCTGCCGCACGGTCCGCCCGCGTGCCCGTGGTGTGGCTCGCTCCTCGCTGCGCCAGCTCCCGAGAGTCGCGCAACGGGCAGCCGGTCCACCCGTCCGTGACCAGGTCCGCGATGACGCTGGGCGTACCGCATGGGTCGCCGTGGCCGGCGCGAGCTCTGCACCGGCCGCTTCGTCCTGGATCGGTCCTTTCCAGTGGTCCTGGTTCCTGGCCTTGCCAGTGGCCCGCGCGAGTCACGATTCACGCTTGACGCCGCGCGAGGACGGGCGATCGGCTCCATGCGCTTGTCGGGGACGACGACGACAGGCGTGCTCACCAGTGCTTGGCGTCAGGCTTCGACCGTCGTCTTCGCGAGCTTGCCCAGGTCGACGCGGGCAAGGGGGCCGCGTGGACCCAGCGCCTGAACCGCATGACGAGGTCGTCGGCCCATGCCGGGCCGGCCCGCGCCGCCAGGCGCAAGACCGGTGCGATGACGCAGGTCAAGGACCGGTACGGGGCGGCAGGCCGGCTTGCGTCCCGCGGCGGTATCGTCGGACGCCGGGATCGGCTCCCTTTCTTGGCCGGTGCATGCGGCGCCGGCTGGGGCAGGCGCGAGCCGATCGACGGCCATGCCCCGAACTCGACTGGAGGTCTCTGTCCATGCCGCCAACCGTTGCCCGCCTGGCCGCGATCGGCGCCGGCGTCGCCCTCGCCCTGGGGCTGGCCATGCCGGCCTCGGCCCAGCCGGCGCCCTTGTCCGCGCGCGAGTCCGATCCGCGCGCGATGGGCTGGATGCAGGGCTTTCCGCCGCCGCCCGGCCGGATGATCAGGCAGCCGGACTCGGACTACTTCAGCTTCCCCAAGCTTCGCTGGTCGGTCTGCCACCTTCGCGAATTCCTGCCGACCGAGACGATCAGCCGCGGCATCGGCGCGCCCGTTCCGCTGGAGTACCTGCCGCACGCCGAATTCGCGGACAGGGCACGCGAGATCGATGCGCTGACGTTCCGGCCGATGAACGGCGGCAACGCGATGACGTGGGAGGAGTCGCTGTTCGCCAATTACACCGACGGCATCCTGATCATCCACCGGGGGCGGGTTGTCTACGAGCGCTACTTCGGATGCCTGCGCGAGGACGGCAAGCACGCCATCATGTCGATGACCAAGTCGATCACGGGCCTGCTGGCACAGATCCTGGTGGCCGAGGGTGTGCTGGACGACCGCCTGCGGGTCCGCGACCTGATCCCCGAGATCGGCGACAGCGCCTTCGCCAGCGCCACGGTGCGGCAGGTCATGGACATGACCACGGGCGTGCGCTATTCGGAGGACTATGCCGATCCGGACGCGGACATCTGGGCCTACTCGCGTGCCGCGAGCCCGTTGCCCAAGCCCGCAGGCTACCGGGGCCCCGACGGCTACTGGGCATACCTGCAGCAGGTCCGGCCCGAAGGCCGGCATGGCGACGCCTTCCACTACAAGACGATCAACTCCGACATGCTGGGCTGGATCGTCAGCCGCGTGACGGGCAAGGCCGTCACCGAACTGGCGTCCGAAAGGCTGTGGCGGCCGATGGGTGCCGAGCAGGACGCCTACCAGACCGTGGACGGCCAGGGCGTGCCGTTCGCCGGCGGCGGCATCACCGCCGGCCTGCGCGATCTCGGCCGGCTGGGCCTGCTGATGCTGCGCGGCGGCGAGATCGACGGCCGGCGGCTGTTCCCGGCCGCGGTCGTCGAGCAGATCCGGGCCGGAGGCGACCGGACCCGGTTCGGCGGCTTCCCGACGATCCCGAACGGCAGCTACACCAGCCAGTGGTGGGTCTTCCACAACGACCATGGCGCCTTCGCCGCGCGCGGTGTCCACGGCCAGACGATCTACGTCGATCCGACCGCGGAGATGGTGCTGGTCCGGCTGGCCTCGTTCCCGCGGGCCCAGAACGGGCTCATCGATCCGACATCGCTGCCGGCCTACCAGGCGGTGGCGGAATACCTGATGGCCAGGGGCGGGGCGGTCGGCGGGCCTGGCAGCGGGAGCAAGGCGCCGCGTCGCTGAACGCGCGGCGCCGCGGCATGGTGTCGTCGGGGTCCGCGGGGCCGGCGTCCGCGCACCCCACAATGCGCTCCCGCCCCGAGGAGACCGCCCGCATGCGCGCCGCCTGCTACGAACGTGTCGGCCCCGCCGACGAGGTCCTGCGCCTGGACGACCTGCCCACGCCGCAGCCGGCGCCCGGCGAGGTGCGCGTGCGCCTGCAGTGGTCGGGCGTCAACCCGTCGGACGTCAAGACCCGCGGCGGGCTGCGCAGCCCCACGCTGCCGTTCCCGCTGATCATTCCGCACAGCGACGGCATGGGTGTCGTCGACGCGCTGGGCGAGGGCGCCGATGCGGCGCTGCTCGGGCGCCGCGTCTGGACCTGGAATGCCGCCTGGGGCCGGCCGTTCGGCACCGCGGCGGAATATGTGTGCCTGCCACAGCGCCAGGTCGTGCCGCTGCCCGACAACGTCGCCGGCGAGGCCGGCGCCTGCCTGGGCATCCCGGCGCTGACCGCCCTGCACGCGGTGCTGATGGACGGCGGCGTGGCCGGCCGCCGCGTGCTGGTGGCCGGCGGTGCCGGCGCGGTGGGCCACTATGCGGTGCAGTTCGCCAGCCGGCTCGGCGCGGCGCAGGTGCTGACGACGGTCAGCAGCGACGCCAAGGCGGCGCTGGCACGCGCGGCCGGCGCCGACGAGGTCATCGACTACCGCCGCGAGCCGGTGGCCGAACGCGTGCGCGAGCTGACCGGCGGGCGCGGCGTCGACCGCGTCATCGAGCTGGACCTGGCCGTCAATGCCGCGCTGGACCTGGAGGTGCTGCGCACCGGCGGCGAGTGCGTCGCCTACGGCAGCAGTCCGCAGCCGCTGAACCTGCCGTTCCCGGTGCTGCTGGCGAAGAACCTGCAGCTCAAGTTCTTCATCGTCTACCACCTCGACGACGCCGACCGCCAGCGTGCGCAGGCGACGCTGCAGCGCCTGCTCGCGCGCGGCGAACTGATCCACAACGTGGCCGAGCGGCTGCCGCTGGCGCAAGTCGCCGAGGCGCACCGCATCGTCGAGCAGGGGCGGGCGATGGGCAACGTCGTGCTGCGCATCGACGAGGGCTGAGAGGGTGGGAGGCCACCCCGCGCACCCGCGCAAGCCCCCGGCGCGGGCGCATGGCCTGGCCTCTCGCACGCCGAGCCGCGGCGGCGGCCGGCCGGGCGGGCGCAGGCGCTGGCTATACTGACCCGCACCTGCCATGACGCTCGCCGCGATGCCCCTTCTGCCGTACCACGGGCGCTTGCCGATGTCGTGGCCGGGCCCGGCGCGTCCCGACCGGTGAGCATGCTGCCGCCGGACCACCCCGAGCGCGCGGCGCTGGCCGCGGAAGTGCACGCGCGGCCGCCGGAGGCGCTGGACACGCCGTCGCGCGCCAGCTACGTGGCGGTGCTGGTCGGCGAGCCCGAACGCGGCGCCGAGCTCGCGCACCTCGGCACGCTGTGCCGCCACTTCGGCGTCGCGCCGCCGGCCGCGGGCGCGACGCATTTCCGCACCGCGCTGGGCGAGTCGCTGCGCCTGAAGTGGGAACGTCATGGCGAGTTCTCGGGCTACACGTTCTATCGCCGCGGGCTGAGCCCGCAGCCCTTCAGCGAGCCCCCGGTCGCGCTGCTGCCCGAAGGCTGGCTGGCCGCGCTGCCCGGGCGGACGATGGCCGCCGCGCATGCCAAGCTGGCGCCGGCCGGCAGCGCGCTGCCCGACGGCGCCGAGCTGGCGCGCCACTTCGGCGAGCACATCGTCGTCGGCGCCGAGATCGGCGACGGCGCCGGCCTCGCCTACACCGACTTCCGCATGCACGAGGACGGCTTCACGCGCTTCCTGGTGCTCAACCGCAGCTTCACGCCGCGCCAGGCCGGGCGCATGCTGCAGCGGCTGTTCGAGATCGAGGCCTACCGCATGGTGTCGCTGCTCGCGCTGCCGATCGCCCGCGCGCAGCTGCCGCGCATCGCGGCGATCGAGTCGGCGCTGGCGCAGCTCACGGCG
>ERZ761602.7574-NODE-7574-length-11436-cov-5.998418_pt1 | contig 11436 bp, 11 predicted proteins | sample MGYA00512165_ERZ761602 | MGnify/ENA primary metagenome ERZ761602 (study PRJEB28899, sample SAMN02445085) | bioreactor sludge metagenome | biome: EBPR sludge; isolation source: Thorneside wastewater treatment plant | place: Australia: Brisbane, Thorneside... | reverse complement strand
GAGGAACACAACGCAAGCGATTTTTGCGAACTCAGCCGGCTGAACCAGTACACCGACGTCGATCCAACGCTTAGCCCCGTTCATCTCCTTGCCGAAGAACTCGACCGCGAGAAGCGAAAGGAACGATAGCCAGAAGAGCGGAACCGCCCACCGCCGCCACTGCCCGACCGACACCCGAGCACACCCGTAAGCCACGATGAGCGCGACAAACGCAAACATCGCCTGGGACGTGAACTCCCTCGGAATCGGCCCGAGCCCTTGCGCCAACGACCGCGCGTAGCCGGCGTCGAAGATCATGAGCGCGCCGATCAACGTCGCCGCGAAGGTCAAGAGGAAGAGCGCTGGATCGGGAATCTGCCATCGGCGCTTCACGAGCTCAACCACCTTTCCGCCATCGCGCGGAACGCTTCGCCCCGTTCTCGGAAGTTCGAGTAGGGAAACGCGCTCGCACACCCAGGGGCGAGAAGAATCGCGTCGCCAGACTGGGCCACAGCGGTTGCGGCAGCGAAGGCCGCTTCGAGGTCGGGATAGAGGGCGCCGAGACCGCCGAGCTGCTCGACCAAAGCATCGCCCGCGTTTCCGTAAAGATAAAGCTTATGCCCGATTCTTTGCAGATATTCCCAGACGGGCGTGAAGTCGAGGTTCTTGGCATCGCCCCCCATCAGGAGATGCTGGGGTCGGTCGAGGCTCGAGCTGGACGTGACGACCGCCATCGGGTTCGTGCACATCGAGTTGTTGACTACGAGCACGCCGTACCGCTCGCCCAACCGCTCCATCCGGTAGGCCAGGCCCTTGAACTGCGCGAGGGCACCGAGCATCCCCTCGAACGCGTTGCCTGCTTCCGCGCCCAGCATCGCAACCGACATCTCCCATGCCATCAGCGCATTGCTGACGTTGTGATCCCCGTAGAGCGGAAGGTCGGCGAGCTGAACCCTGCGGCCTGAGAGTTCGATCGCATCGCCATCGCGCCGCGTCGAAGGCTGCGTGAACTGCCCACGGTCCCATCCGTACATCACGGGTCCCGACGCGAACGTGCGGATGCCGACACCCTCCGGGATCGCCCCCAGCAGTCGGTCTGCCGGAAGCGAAGGTTCCGATTCATTGAGCACGGCGACATCACCGTCACCCATTTGTGCAAAGAGTCGAAGTTTGGTGTTGTAGTAATCCTCGAACGTGGGATGCCGGTCTAAGTGATCGGGTGTGATATTGGTGATACCGGCAACTTTAGGCTTGAAATCTTCTACCCATTCCAGTTGGTAGCTAGACACCTCAGCGACCAAAACTCCGTCCGTTTCGGTCGACGCGGCAGCCTCGGTCAGAGTCAATTCGGGATAGCCCGAGCCGCTGATGTTCCCGCAAAGCACCGCATGCTTCCCCGCCCCCGAGAGGAGCAGCCACGTCAACACGGTCGTTGTGCTCTTCCCGTTCGTCCCCGTGATCGCGACGATGGGCGCGGCCGCGATCCGAAAGGCAAACTCGACTTCGCTGATCACGTGGCGACCGCCGCCCAGCATGTCCCGAATCGCGGGGTGGTTGCGCCGGAAGCCAGGGGATGCGACGAGGAGGTCGAACTCGGTCGGATCGAGGTGGCCGTGCCAGCCGGTTGCGACCGTCACCCCGAACCCCTGGAGTCGCTCGGAGGCTTCGAGCGAAGCCGCCGACTCCAAGGGGAGTTCATCGAACACCGTCACCACGGCCCCGCGTGCGATCGCCTCCTTGGCGATCGCCTGACCGCTTCGACCCATTCCCGCCACCGCGATCCGCGACCCAGCGAGATTCAAACTGTCCTCCAGCCGAGCGTCCACGCACCCGCGACGCACACGGCTTGGGCGATCGCGAAGAGCCAAACGACGCGCGACTCCGGCCAGCCTGCTTTCTCGAAGGCGTGGTGGATGGGAGTGTAGGGAAAGAGTCTTTTCTTGAACACTTTGACCCAGAAAATCTGCAGCGGCACCGGCACCAGTTCGATGATCAGCACCAGTGCGAGCACCACGACCGCCACGACCCCGCTGGCGTCACCGGCCAGCACGGCGGACGCATAACCCAAGCCGCCGAGCACGGCACCTATGGGCAAGGAGCCGACATCCCCCATGAACACCTTGGCCGGAGGGGCATTCAATACCAAGAACGGCACCAGTGCCCCGGCCATCACCGCTGTCATCGAACTGCCCGCCGCCAAGCTCCCAAGACCAAGCGCCAACAGCAAACCGATCGAGCCGGCAAGCCCGTCAAGGCCGTCCACGAAGTTGTACGCATTCGCCGTGAACAGCACCGCCAGCGCGAACAGTCCTACGTGAAGGGGGTCCTGTCGCGTGAGGGGAAAGAGATAGGCCGCCGGAACCGCCACGACGACCTGCATCGCGAGCTTCTGCTTCCAACCCAAGCCCCGCTTTCCCGGCCAGCGCCGAGGCACGACCCAATCGTCTAGGAATCCGATCGCCGCCATGCCGACCACAAGAACCAGCCAAGAAATCCAGGCCGAATCGGACGGATAGGCTAGGGCGACGAGCAGGCCGATGACCACGATGAGCCCGCCCATCGTCGGCGTGCCCTGCTTCTTCTGGTGACTCTCCGGTGCGAATTCGCTGACCGTCTGCCGCGTGTTGGTGCGAATCAGCGTCCGATACACCGGATACGCGGCCAAGCCAGCCGCCCCGAAGGCAATCCAGAACGGGACCATCGGATTCAAAGCGCCACCGCCTCGACCGCCTTCTCCAGTTCCAGAGCACGGCTCCCCTTGAAGAGCGCCACGTCGCCCGGCTCGAGCTGTTCAAGGAACGATCGCACCTCGTCGAGCGACGTCGCCGACGCGATCCGCCCCTCGGGGAAACCCGCTCGCACGGCCTCGCTTTGGATATAGCTCGTCATCGGTCCAAACAACAAGACGTGGTCGATGGGTGATTCGGCGACGGCTCTTCCGACAAGTCGATGTCCGGTCTCGCTGAACTCACCCAACTCCCGCATCTCACCGAGGACCGCAAGCTTGCGCCCTTCGGCGGGAAGCTCGGCGAGCGCCTTGATCGCGGCGACCGTGCTGTCCGGACTCGCGTTGTAGCTGTCCACGAGGAGCATCGCGCCCCGCAACGGTCTCGCTTCCATCCGCATCGGGGGCAGGTCTGCGTTCGGAAGACAGCGGGCCGCTTCTTCGACGGCCACGCCCACGGAGTGAGCTGCGAGCACCGCCGCGGCCGCATTCAGCGCTTGGTGACGGCCCAACGCGTGGAGGGTCGCTTCGAAAACGATTCCGTCGAGGCGAGCCCGGACCACCGATCGGTTCCACGCGACTGCCCGGTAGCCGAGGATCTGACACTCCGCGTCCGGACTGAATCCGAACGTCCGGATCGGACATCGGGGGATCGCGCGCAGAGTGCCTTGGAAGTCGTCTTCCTGCCAGAAGATCGCGAGTCCGTCGGTCGGGAGTGCCTCCAGGAGTTCGCCCTTCGCCTCCGCGATCTTCTCGCGCGAGCCCACCTTCTCGATGTGCGCGGTGCCGATCATCGTCACCAAGCCGATCGTGGGACGCGCGAACGACGCGAGGTGCCGAATCTGCCCCAAGCCCCGCATCGCCATCTCCGCGACGACGACCGCCGTATCCGATTCGACCTCCGCCCAAAGCAGCGGCGAGGTGTACTCCGTGTTCAGGTTTCCGCCACTTTTCTTGACCGATCCGAGCGGACTGCACGCCGCCGCGACGAACTCCTTGGTGGTCGTCTTGCCATTGCTGCCCGTGATGCCGATCACCGGACCCGCGAACGACTCCCGAATTCCGGAAGCGAAGTGGGCCAAGGCGGATTCCAAGTTCTCGACGAGGATGTGCGGACCGGGCACCGTCCGCTCCGCGATCGTAGCGATCGCTCCCCGCGCCAGTGCCTCGGGAACGAATTGATGGCCGTCCGCGCGCTCACCTTCGATCGCGAGAAACAACTGCCCGCTCTGAACAGTCCGGCTATCCCAGCCGAATCCGGTGAGGAACGCACCTTCCGGAATCTGTACGGCGATCCCGGCGCAGCGAAGGGCGAACTCATGGAGCGCGATCGGTTTCATCCACGCGCCTCCAGCGCCTCGCGGGCCATCTGACGATCGTCCATCGGGTGCTTGGTCCGGCCGATGATTTGGTAATCCTCGTGTCCCTTCCCCGCGATTACGACGATGTCGCCTGCCTCGGCCAGCGCGACGGCCCTGAAAATCGCCTCGCGCCGATCGATCACGGTCTCGCTCCGCGCGCCAGGCACCAAGCCCTGCTCGACATCGCGCACGATCGCGTGCGGGTCCTCGGTTCGCGGATTGTCGCTTGTGATCACCGAGAGATCGGACTTCGCGCTGACGACCGCCGCCATCTGGGGCCGCTTCGTGCGATCGCGATCTCCGCCGCAGCCGAAGACCGTGATCAACCGCTTGGGATCCAGTGCCCGGGCCGAGGCCAGTAGTTTCTCAAGCGCGTCCGGCGTGTGGGCATAGTCGACAAGGACTCCGATGCCGGCATCGTTCGCGATCGCCTCGAAACGTCCCGGAACCGGGTGGACGGAAGCCATGGCGTCACACGCCGCTTCGAATTCAAACCCAAGCGCGATCAGCCCACCGAGAGCGGCGACACTGTTCGCCACGTTGAACAGGCCGCCCACCCCCATCGTCACTTCCCGTGTCCGGTCGCCATACCGGAACTCCGCTCGGACGGTGTCGACCCGCACGTCGAGCGGCCGAATCCGAAGCGCCCCCTCCCGCTCTCCGAACCCGAAGAAGCCCGGGTGCCGGGGCGAGAGCGCCGCAAGCCATCGCGCCCCGACCGGATCATCGACACCGATCGCGGCAGACGAGACGCCGTAATCCACGAAGAGCGAGCGCTTGGCCGCCTCGTAGGCTTCCATCGTCCCGTGGAAGTCGAGATGATCCTGGCTGAGGTTGGTGAAGACGGCACACGTGAACGGCACGCCCGCAACTCGCCCCTGGGCAAGGGCATGACTGCTGGTCTCCATCACGAGCGTGTCCACGCCCTCCGATGCAGCGTGGGCAAAGAGCCCGTAAAGCTCGACGGGAAACGGGGTCGTGTTTTCGAGGTGGACATGCCCACAGGGGCCCTGATACCCCAGCGTCCCCAGGTAGGCGGGCCGCATTCCCAACGCCGGTAGCGCCTGCCTCATCATCCACGCCGTAGTCGTCTTGCCGTTCGTCCCCGTGATCCCGACGATACGGAACGGTATCGGTCCGAGAAACGCCGCGGAAACCCGCCCAACGGCTCCGATGAACTGAGCCTCCTCGATCCATGCCGCCGGCAATCCCGCGGCCGTGGCATGGGCCAAGCCCTCCTCCGAGTGGACGATCGCGGCGACCGCCCCGGATCGCTGAGCGTCGACGAGGAACCGGTGGCTGTCCGTGTTCGCACTCGGCATACAGACGAACAAACCCCCGGCTTGAACCTGCCGAGAGTCGTCTGCCAGCCCCGTGATCGGACCCGCGTCGCCCGTTTGCCCCCGAGGCGCGACGCCTGCCGCGGCGAGAAGCTGGGTGAATCTCACGGAGCCGCCCTCGACGATGGCGGAATGCGGTAGGTTCGGATCACCGCGCCGGCCAATTCGCGGAAGACCGGACCCGCCACCTGCGAGCCGTAGAACGCCGAACCCCTCGGATTGTCGACCATGACCAGGATCATCGCTTGCGGCTTCTCGGCCGGCACAAAGCCGACGAAGCTCGCCACGTAGCCGCCTCCCTTCATGGTTCCTGTCACGCGATTCGTCTTCTGCGCGGTGCCGGTCTTACCGGCCAGACGGTATCCCGGGACGCGGAGCTTAGCCCCGGTGCCCTCATCGCTTTGAATGACCGATGCCATGAGTTTCAAGACGTCGTTCGCGACGCCCGCGTCGAGAATCCTCCGACCGGGGTCACGCGGGGGTTCGGTTCCGCCGATCTCACGCACGAGACGTGGAGCGTGCCAGATGCCCTCGTTGCCGATCATCGCGAACGCGCTTGCGAGCATGACCGGGGTCACATTGATCGACTGGCCGAAGCCGAGCGTCGCGGTTTGGAGCGCCTTTGCGGGGTCGTCCCGTCGGAAGCGTCCCCGCACCTCGCTTCGGAGCCCCAATTTCGGTCGTCGAAGCAATTCGAGGTCGTCGACGAACCTCACCATCCCGGCGTTCCCGACGCGAAGCGCCCAGGTCGCGGCACTCACGTTACAGCTCTTCGCGATCGCCCGCTCGAGGTTCGCCGCGCCGTGGGCGCCATGCTTGCGGTCGCAGTGGATTTCCGAGCCTCGGTTGATCTTGAGCGTCCCGCTACAGTAGATCGAGTCTCCCATCGAGACTTTGCCCGACTGGAGGGCCTCGGCCAGGGTCAGGATTTTGAAGGTCGAGCCCGGTTCGTAGAAGCCCATCACCGCGGGATTGAAGTCCGTTGCCTTCTTGCCCGCGCCACCCTGCCCCGTCGGATCGAACGTGGGCCAGTTCGCCATGGCGAGAAGATCTCCCGTCTTGGGGTCGATGACGATCGCGACGCCGGATGATGCCTCGTGCGCTTCGACCGCCTGCCGGATCGCGTAGTGCGCCGCGATCTGAAGTCTCGTGTCGATCGTGAGCGTCAAGGATTGCCCGTTCCGACGCGGAATCGACCGGCCCTCCAACTTGAGAAACGCTCCGCTCCTATCGACGACTCCGGTTCGGTAGCCATCCTCTCCTTCGAGGAGCGCATCGCACCCGAATTCGAGTCCGGTCGTCGGCTTACCGTCGCGCACGGCGCCGACCAAGCCGGCCGTCACCTCGGCGAACGGGTACTCGCGCTCGAGCGTGCGGTCCAGTGACACGCCGTCCGCCCGCCACGACACCTTGACCGCCTGGATTTGCCGCGCCTGATCCGCCGTGAGGTCGCGACGCCACGTCCGGCTGCCACCACCTCGAGCCGCGCCTTCGAATTCGGAAGCCGGAATCCCGGATGCCGCCGCGAGTTCGAGCAGAAACGCCGGCGATCGCGGCGCGCGCTTGAAGTTCACTTGAAGCACGAAGCTGTCCTCGCTCTGGGCGAGGACCTTCCCGTCGGCGCTCACGATCGCGCCGCGATGGGCAAGCTCCGGGCGGCCGACGACGTATCGATTGCTGGCCTGCGCGAGCTTGAGGATCGGATCCCGCTCAAAGACCTGGACGCGGGCCTGGGTGAACGCGGCCCCCACGAACAGCGCCCCCATGCCGACGCCGAACCACAATCCCCGCGGGTCAGCGCTTGGCAACTCGGTTCGCTCCTTCCGTTCGGGGCTTCGGAGTCACGGGTCTGACCTCCGGATGTTGAAATCCGCGGGCGAGCGCCCAGCGCTCGACTGCGCGCACTCCCGTGAGCCGCTCGACCCGCTGACGGAGCACCGAGATGTCGGTTCGAGCGAGGCGTGTCCGCTGCTGGGCCGTGATCGCCTCACGCCGTTCGCCCTCCGTCAGAATCCGTCCTCCGAGGCTCGACGCCGCGTAGGTCAATCCGACGACGATCCCGAACACCATCAGCTGGCCCACCACCTTCTCGAAGGTTCGCGCCCGCGCCCTCGAGCGCGGACGTACCTGCTCCTTCGGGGTCGTAATCACCCGCGGCTCGGGAGCCGCGACCTCCTCGCGAACGGGGGTCGGCGTCTCGCGGTCGCGCGGGAGAACGCGCAGGCGAGTCGGGGTGTCGGGCAATTGAATGGCGCTCATGCTTGAGGTTCCTCGGTACGTCGGAGAGCCCGCAACTTCGTGCTTCGGCTCTTGGGATTGACGGCGATTTCTGACTCGGTCGGGGTCAGAGGCTTCTTGTACAGCTCCTCGAAACCCTTCTCCGCGAGATCGCGAAACGTATGCTTGACGATGCGGTCTTCGCCGGAATGAAAACTCAGAACCGCGAGAACGCCGCGGGGAGCGAGACACCGGGCAGCGGCGGCGAGGGCCTCGTCCAACCCGTCGAGCTCGCGGTTCACCCAGATGCGGACCGCCTGGAACGTCCGGGTCGCCGGGTGAATCCGCTTTTCGCGCTTGGCGACCGGTATCGCCGCCAGCACGCAATCGACCAGATCCTGGGTCGTTCGGAGCGGCTGGGTTCGCCGGCGCTCGACGATCACGTGGGCAATCCGCCGAGCCCAACGCTCGTCGCCAAATCGGAAAAGGGCGTCTTCGATCGCCTCGGGGCTCGCCCGATTCAAGAGGGCCGACGCCGGCTCGCCGGACGTTCGGTTCATGCGCATGTCGAGCGGGGCGTCGACTCGGAAACTGATCCCCCGATCAGGCGATTCGATCTGAGCAAGATTGAGCCCGAGGTCGAGGAGGATCGCGTCGGCGTATGGCGCGCGCCGCTTCGACGCTGCGACCTCGGCAAGGGCCTTGGGCAACCCGCGATAGTCGGTGTGCCGAAGCTCGACTTCGACACCCTCCACGCCTTCCAACCGCGCCTTAGCCGTTGCCAACATGTCCAAATCCCAGTCCAGTCCCAAAATCACTCCGCCCGGAGCGATCTTCGCCGCCATGAGCCGAGCGTGGCCCCCATGGCCGACGGTTCCATCGACGACGAACGCGCCCGGCCTGAGATGAAGTGCGGCCAGCACCTCCTCCGGCATCACCGGCACATGCGTCATTCGGTCGAGTTCATCAGTCTTTGGGCGTCGAGAATCGCTTGCCGACGCCGATCACCGTAGTTCTTCGGGTCTTCGAGGTACTGGTCGTGCTCTGAGCCGGCCCAGATTTCGAGCCGATCGACACAACCGACGAGCACCACCCGGTCCTTGAGCTTGGCCAGCCCCCTCAGCTTCTGGGGAATCACGAGGCGCCCTTGCTGGTCGAACTTGAGATCGTCCTCGGCGAGCCCGAATACGAGCCGGGTGAACATCTGGCGTCCGAGGTTCAAGCTGTCTTTGGCGAGGACTTCGGATACCATCTGGTTCCAGATCGGCTCGGGATAGGCCACGAGGCAACCGACCTCGCCCAGAGCCAGAACGAACCCGTCGCCGAGTCGCTCTCGCTTCTTTTTGGAGACCAGAATGCGCCCCTTATCGTCGATCGTGGCTTCATCCGTCCCGAGAAGGGGCTTGAAAACCTGCCCATTCTTCTCGTCCACGATCGATCCTCCGCAAATTCCGTTGTAAGATGAAGGCAAACCGGGCCGCATCCATACGTTCCGGCTTGCCTATGAATCTGGGATGGACACCCCGCCCTTCCCGGGTGGATCCGCCGACTCCATGTCGTTGGCTCCACTTGATTGGGATGATACTGGGAAAAACATGGGAGAGCAACCCCCCATGTGGGATTTGGCTGGGAAAATACTGAGAAAGTCTCGGATGTCAACCCCCGTATAAACGCCTGTCTACTCTTTTTGGTGCATCCAGCGCGCCATCCCGCGCTTTGGGCAGGAACAAGTGGGGCGACCGGTCTCGATCCTCAGGGCGACCTAATCCTTGAGGCGGCCGTCCGGGCGCCAGTCGAATCGGTAGCGGGTTCCGACGATCGAGAACCGCGCGCCGTCTTCTTCGTAAGTGATCGACGCCACCGCCTCTTTCGGTGCGCCCGCCTCAAGCGCGCGACGCCACATCTCCGCCGGACTCGGCCGCAGGGCGCGTAGTTCTTGAGGCATCTCTCCCGACTTCGCCTCACGCCGGATGGCGACGCCCTTGTGGATGTAGTTGATCCGGGTATTCACGCTGCCGCCTCGAGTCGTCTGGGTGCGGCGGGTGCCCGGCTGGGAGCAGTCGACGTCGACTTCCTCGAACCACTCACCGATGCCTCGCCCCGCCCCGATCGGCGGCGCGTTCTCGGGCGGGGCCGCGAGCTTTCTCACGAACGTGTAGCGCGCGGTGGGCACCGGGGTGTACGAGACGTCGAGGTCCATCGTGCCGTCCGACCGCACCTGCGTGAATCTGGCCTCGACCAGGTACGCCCCCTCTCCCGCGAGGTCGGCGAGCGCAGCCACCGCCGCGATGGGATCATATCGGTCGGCGTTACCCGGCACGTCGAACGTCTCGACCTCGGGCAGCTGCGCCGTGAATCGGGTGAACAGCACGTATACGCCGGCAATCCCGCCCCCGCAGAGCACCATCAAGCCGAGGCCGACGAACACAAGGACCTTCGGGACCTTCGCCATACGCTAGGGACGTCCTGGCGGGCTCGATGGAACGCTTCGGCGTTCGACGACCGGTCCCCGACCTTCCCTACCCCACAGACTCCGGCCGGGACCGGTGTAAGATGATCGCGGAACATGGCCGCCGACGGTTATCACGAAGGAGCGCAGACTGAACGCTATATGGTGCCGCAATCATATGACGGCAAGGCTTGCCGGTTCGATGACGGCCCTGGCAATATGATCGCGACGCTGGGGCGGTCGATTTCGCCTCCCAAACTACTCGGTTTGGAGCGAGCGGTAGCATGACGTCAGACTAGATCCTATGGATGCTCTTCCGAAGGATGTGGTCCTGGACTTGTTTACAGGCGACGAAAACAGCTTCTGTGACGTTGCGATCAGCGGAGAGCGACTGGTCTGCCAGTTTGTGCAGCAAGCGGAGCGGTTGGAGCCATTGTCTGGGGGCCATCTTAAACTGGAGATGGCCGATACGCGAAGAGCCGTGCGCGGACACTTGAAGCAAACATCTACGCATGGCAGATGGAGCTTGCAGTCTTCTTAATAGCATTTCATTTGATCTAAAGAGAATGAAACAATTCGATTGGCATCGCAAAATAGCAGACCTCGAAGTCCAGAACAAGACTCTTGAGCGCATTGCGCTTCGCACCCACTCGCTCCGAACTCCAATTCTCGCTTATCAGTTGCGCGGTACGATCCTGATACTGAGGTGTGGTAGGCTTTCCCCAGGCGGGCTTGATTTCGGCACTCGGACGATAGGCGTGGGACTACCCTGTTGGGCCACAGACGTTGCAGATGCCTGGATCGAGTTCGACAAACGGTATCCAGAGTACTTGCACGAAGAGTGCCATCGCCACATGTCGGAAACGGCTACCATGTTCGCTTCAATGACGGCCGTCGCACTATCTTTATGGGGTATGGAGGGGACGGATTCATAGGGACGATAGGTTCATCGGTCTACTGCGCGAGCTTTCAGAGTTGCTACTTGAACTTGAAAGCAGGTCCCTTTCTAGCACACCATTACGCCGCTACGCGGAACGTCTTTCACTTCGCGTAGTAGCGCTACTACGCTCGAACATGAAGGACTATCCGAGTTCTTCTCCTGAACCTGCCAAGCCTTGCAAGAAGTGCCTTCTCCTTAGGTCGACTTTATGCAGGGAACTGGAGCTGATTGTAGGACATCTGCGAGAGGAGACGAAGACATAGTCCAGGAACATGAATACGCAGAATGAAGCAGACCACTGGAACACAAATGTTCTCCGAGACATGCCTCAAAGCAGATCGTCGACGCGGGAGCGCGGGTCGGCGAGGCCGTCCGCGCGGGGCGGGTGGGCCAGGCGTCCACGATCCGCCTCCCTCACTTCATCT
>ERZ761602.7571-NODE-7571-length-11441-cov-5.787195_pt1 | contig 11441 bp, 9 predicted proteins | sample MGYA00512165_ERZ761602 | MGnify/ENA primary metagenome ERZ761602 (study PRJEB28899, sample SAMN02445085) | bioreactor sludge metagenome | biome: EBPR sludge; isolation source: Thorneside wastewater treatment plant | place: Australia: Brisbane, Thorneside... | reverse complement strand
CCCGCCGCGCCGCCGCGCTCGCGGCCGCGGCGGCCGCGCTGGCGGCGCTGGGCGCGGCGGGCGGGGCCGCGGCCGAGACGGCCCCCCTGCCCCGCCCGGCGCCCGAGGCCGCGCCCGAGACCACGCCGGAGGCCGCCGCGGCCGACCCCCGCGCCGAGGCCGAGCTCTTCGCCATGCCCGAGATCACCGACGAGACCCGCCGGGCGCTGGGGCTGATCGATGCGGGCGACCTCGACGCCGCCGCCGCGGTTTTCGACCGGCTGATCGCCCGCCATCCCGGGCTCGGGATCCTGCGCGCCCGTCGCGCGGCCCTCGCCATGCTCGCCGGCGACCAGGACCTCGCGCTCGCCGAGCTCGAGGCCGCCGCGGCGGGGGGCTTCGCCGTGGCCGAGGTCGCCGCCGACCCGCTCTTCGCGCCGCTCGCCGCCGACCCCGGGCTCGCCGCCCTCGCCGCCCTGCCGCCGCCGCCGGCCCCCGCGCCGCCCGTCCCCGCCCCCGTCGCCGACGGCGTCGCGCCCCTCGGCGGCGCCAACACCGCCTGGAGCCCCGAGACCGAGCGGCTCGAGCCGCGCTTCGCCTTCCCCGAGCGCGCCGAGGCCCCGGTGCTGCCGGCGCGGCCCGAGACGGCGGCCCGCGACCTCCTGCGCGAGCACGTCCGCCGCGGCCGCGCCGCCGGCAACCACGGCGACCTCTACGACAACCGCGACCGCGGCCACTCGACGCTGCAACCCGAGGCGCATCCGCAGCTCGCCCATGTGAGCTACGCCCCCGCCGCGAAGGCGGCGGATCTCGATTACGGGCTCAACGACCGCATCCTCTTCGACCGCCCCACCCTCGGCAATTCCTCGACCGCGATCACCTCCGGTCCGCACTGGCGCAGCCTGCCGCGCTTCGCGATGACGCGCGCCGACGGCGCCGGGCCGATGCGGCTGTGGCAGACCGCGGCGGCGAACGCGGTCTACGTCCACCCCGCGCATCAGGACTATGGCGGCGAGCGCGGCGACCTCTTCCCGGCCAACACGCCCTACCTGATCGTCTCGCGCGGCTCCTCGGGCTCGGACCGGCCGTTCCTCGAGGCGCTGGCCATGACCTTCGCCGCCTTCCGCCCCGACACAAAGGCGAAGCTGGCCGAGACCGGGACCCTCAACGCCACCGTGCAGATGGTCTTCCGCCGCTCGCAGCAGCAGGTGACCTCGACCGCCCTCTACCATTCCGGCGACGCCCACCCGGCGGCCTTCGAGGGCTGGCGGGTCAACCCCGCCCGCATGGTCAGCCTCGCCCAGTCGATCGAGGCGGGCGCGATCCCGGCCGAGGCGCGCATCCGCGTCGTCGAGGAGGAGCTCGGGACCGAGGGCGTCGACTTCTTCGGCGCGGGCCTCTCCGAGCGGCTCTTCGACACCCCCCAGGCGGTCGCCCGGATCTGGCGCTCCACCGCCGGCCGGCGCGAGATGATCCTCTCCGCCGAGGACAGCCGCGACGTGAACGGCCGCCCCCTCGCCTTCGCCTGGGCGCTGCTGCAGGGCGATCCGTCGAAGGTGACGATCGAGCCCCTCGACGACGGCGCCCGCGCCCGCGTCGTCATCGACTGGCACGAGCCCTTCCGCATCTCCGAGGAGGACGACCAGCTCTCCTCCCGGGTCGACATCGGCCTCTTCGCCCATAACGGCGTCCACGACAGCGCCCCGGCGATCCTCAGCTGGACCTTCCCGACCCACGAGACCCGGACCTGGGAGGCGGGTCCCGACGGCGCGCCGCGCATCGCCGCGGTCGACTACGCCGACCCCGCGAAGGCGAAGGCCTACGCCGACCCGCTGCTCTACCCTCGCGCCGCCTGGCGCGACGCCTACGCCTACGCCGCCGACGGCCGGCCGCTCGGCTGGACCCGCGCGACCTCCGATGGGCGGAATGACGCCTACGCCGCCGACGGGGCGCGCATCCTCGCCACGGGGCCGGACGGCGCCCCTGTGCAGGTCGCGCAGACGATCTATTCTCTCGATCCCGGCCCCGACGGTGCGTTCGCCATCGTGGAGACGTCCGCCGGTCCCGGGGCCGGCGGGGGCCGCGCCCCCGGCGACTAGGGAGAAGCAGGCGAAGGCCGCCATGGACACCCGACCGTCAGGCCGCTCGGGTCCCGTTCTCGTCACCGGCTCGCACCGGTCGGGATCCACCTGGGTCGGCGCCGTCCTGGCGCTGGCCCCCGGCGCCGGCTACCTGCACGAGCCGTTCAACACCCGGACCCGCAAGGGGGTGTGCGACGTGCGCTTCCCCACGGATCTCACCTACGTGACCCGGCGGAACGAGGCCCCCTATGTCGGGCCGCTGCGCGACACGCTGGACTGGCGCTACGCGCTCGCCGCCGAGACGCGCCGCCTGCGCACGCCGCGCGACCTCGCCCGCATGCTGCGCGACTTCGCCTATTTCGAGACGATGCGCCGCCGCGGCGCGCGGCCGATCATGAAGGACCCGCTGGCGCTCTTCTCCGCCGAGTGGCTGTCGGAGCGCTTCGACATGCCGGTGGTGGTGATCATCCGCCATCCGGCCGCCTTCGCGGCGAGCCTGATGGCCGTCGGCTGGGTCAAGTTCCCGTTCCGCGTGCTGCGCGACCAGGAGAGCCTGATGCGCGAGCGGCTGGCGCCGTTCCGCGACGAGGTCGCCGCCGCGGCGGCCGGGCGCCCGGAGCCGCTCGACGTCGCCGTCCTCCTGTGGCGGACGATGCACCACCACATCCGCCTGCTGCGGCGCGACCATCCGGACTGGATCTTCGTGCGCCACGAGGACCTGTCGCTCGACCCGGCGGCGGGGTTCCGCGCGATCTACGCCCGGCTCGGACTCGACTTCTCCACGGGAGCCGAGGCCGGCGTCGGCGCCTATTGCGGAACGGGCGGCCCGCTCGCCAAGCTGTCGCTCTTCGGCGTCCGCCGGGCCGTCGTGCGCGACAGCAGGGCCAATGTCCGCGCCTGGCGCAACCGCCTGACGCCGGCGCAGGTCGAGGCCGTCCGGATCGGAGCGGCGGACGTCTGGCCGGACTTCTACGCCGAGGCCGACTGGTGACGCGGCCCTCCCCGCGCCCGCGGCGCGCGCCCCTGCGATGCGGCGCCGGTGGGGATGGCCCCACGTGATCAACGACTTGGCGAATTCCCGCGCGTGGGCGCCCGCATCCCCGGCCGCAGGCCGGCGGTCGCGGGACGGCCTGCGGGGCGCGGCCGGGACGCGGCGGCGGCGGCGCGGCGCGCCCGCACCGCCTCCTCGGCGGTCGCCCCGCGCGGGTGGCGCGGCGCGGCCTCCGGCGCGGGCCGCTGCGGGTCGTAGAGCCACACCCCGGCGCCGCAGAACATCATGAAGAAGATCAGCGAGGCCTGGTAGAAGCTCACGCTGAAGAGCATCACGATCGCCGAGAAGAACGCGATGAGATAGCCCGCCTGCATGCGGGCGGCCACGTCCCCCTGCGGCCGCGCCGCCATCACCCGCACGAAATGCACCGCGAAGGCCGCGACCTGGAGGAGGAAGGCCGGGATGCCGTAGCGCAGCGCCGTCGACAGCCAGAAGCTGTCGAGGGCCTGCGACAGCCAGTAGGGGCTGCCCCAGGTGTTGAGGCCGACGCCGAAGAGCGGGTTGGCGAGGATCTCCCGCATCCCGTACTCGTAGTGCAGCACCCGCGCCCGCCCGGAATCGGCGCTGAACATCACCTCCGACAGGACGTAGTCGATGATCGTCTGCGAGAAGATCCACTGGAACCCGAACCACGCGACCGCGGTCAGCGCCGCGAGCAGGATCCACTTGCTGCGCAGATGCCGCACGATCCGCTCGTAGACGATCAGCGCCGACTGCAGGGCGATCGTGATGAGCGAGGAGGAGGAGATCGCGAGCGCCGCCGCCGCCGCCGCCACGGCGGCGAAGATCACGTTGCGGGGAAACCCGTAGACGTAGATGACGAGGGCGAAGACGAGCGAGCAGAACGCTCCGAAGATCGTGGGATGCGCGAAGGACACCCGCGCGCGCATCAGGCCGAAGCGCACCACCGCCGCCGTCGATTCCTCGGGCTGGATCAGGAGCTTGCCGGCGAGCTGCCCCAGCACCCGCTGGTGGGTGACGGCCTCGAGCGCCGCGAAGGGCAGGAGCACCGCCACGGTGGCGATGAAGACCCCGACCATGAAGCGGAAGTCCGCCGCGTTGCGGATGAAGGCCCGCCCCAGCATGTAGCCGCAGAACAGCTCCACGAAGGTCGCCGCGGCGAACACGACCTGGCTGCCCTTGTGGACCACGAGCAGCGCGACCAGGCACCACAGGATGGCGAGCGTCATCAGCACGTCCATCGCGTTGATCCGGATGGTCGGATCGCTCCGGAAGCGCAGCACCGCGGGGATCGCCATGACGATCAGATAAAGCCGGTAGGGCGTCATCCGGACGCCCATGTAGAACGAGCCCGGAATGACGATCACCACGAAGAACAGCGCGATCGCCCACTTGGTGGACGCGCGCACGCGGTCCTCGGCCTGGGGGATCTCGACCTTCGAACTCACCGTCACGACAGAATACTCGACTTGTTGCGGCGCGCCTTGGCCGCCGGGGGGCGGTCTGACCGGTGGCGCAGTCTGCGTCAAGTCTGCGCGCGCGCATAGTCCTCGCGCGCATGGACGGGTCGACCCGCGGCCGCGGTTGCGCTAGAGATGCCCGGTCGCCCCGGGTCCGTGCGCCGTCGGCGGCGCGTGGCTTGAGCGGTGAAGGGCGTATGCGTGTCGTGACCATTTCCGGCGATCTCCGCGGCGGGCGCGCCGCCGGCGAGGGCCGCCCGTGACCGCCGCCCCGCCCGTCTCGGTCGTCGTCCCCGCCTACAACCGCGCGGACTCGATCCGGCTCGCCATCGACAGCGTGCTGCGCCAGACCTGGGGCGACTTCGAGCTCCTGGTGATCGACGACGGCTCGACCGACGGCACCCGCGAGGCGGTGCGCGCGATCGGCGACCCCCGGCTCAGGCTGATCGAGACCCCGCGCAACATGGGCGCCTCGGCGGCGCGCAACCTCGGGATCGAGGCGGCCCGCGGCGAATGGGTCGCCTTCCAGGACAGCGACGACGAATGGCTGCCGCTCAAGCTCGAGAAGCAGATGGCGCGGCTCATGGCCCCCGGCGCGGCCTTCGTCGCCGGCTATTGCGGCATGCTGATCCTCGGCGAACCCTTCGGCGACGCGCCCGGCGGCCGGCTGCGGGCGCGCTACTTCCCCGATCCCGCCGAGGCCGAGGTCGAGGGCGACCTGCGCCTCGCGCTCCTGCGCACGAGCCTGATCTCGACCCAGACCCTGGTGGCGCGGCGCGACCTTCTCCTCGAGATCGGCGGCTTCGACCCCGAGCTCCGCGCGCTGATCGACTGGGACTGCGTGCTGCGCCTCGCGCCGCTCGGGCCGATCGCCTTCGTCGACGAGCCCCTGGCGCTCCAGCGCTTCTCCGCCAACAGCATCACCCGCGACCGGGCGCGCAAGCTCGCCTCCCAGGCGCGCATCGCCGAGAAGCACGCCGCGGCCCTCGCGGCGCATCCGGCGATCCACGCGCGACACCACTACGTCATGGCCGGGGGCCACCGGCTGACGGGCGACATCCCCGCGGCGCGCGCGGCGCTCGCCCGGGCGCGGGCGCTGCAGCCCGCCAACCCCCGCTACTGGGCGATGTCGCTGCTGCTCGCCGGCCGCGCCCTGGCGTCCGGCCGCGCCGGCGCGGCGCGCTGACCGGGCGGCCCCCCTCTCGTTAACGAAGAGTTACTTGATCGTCCCCGTTAACCTTGAAGGCCGTTGAGCTGCGGCGCTCCGGGGCCTACCCCCGGAAGCAGGGGCAAGGGGGAGTTAGTCGTGTTCTTGACGAGTGTGCGCCTGCGGGGCGCGATGATGGCGGTCGTTCTGGCGGCCGGCATGGGTTCGGCCGCGGTCGCGGCGACCTTCGACGTCACCCATTTCGACCGCAACCAGTCGGCGGCGGCGCAGTCCGCGCTCGCGGCCTTCCAGTCCGGCGGCATGCAGGGCAAGTCGGTGTCGGCGATCAGGACCGAGGGCTTCGAGGGCCTCAAGGCATGGGACGGCGCCTCGGGCGCCTCGAACCCGGTCACCCGGGTCGGCGCCTTCACCAGCCTCGGCGGCGTCGGGTCCGGCGGATCCTCGGTCAACGGCGGCGACAGGCTGCAGGTGCGCAGCGACGATCCCTGGGTCTGGGGCCGCTACAACACCTCCGGCGTCGACGGCAACTGGCTCGACAGCAACGACACCCTCGGCATCCGCTGGGACGTGGGCGGCCTCGCCAAGTTCAACTCGGTGGCCTTCCTGCTGACCGACGTGGCCGACGTGGGCGCCAAGTTCACCATCAAGGCCGGCGACACGCTCTACAGCCAGACCATCGGCGCCGCCGGCAAGCTCGCCAACGGCTCGATCCAGCTGGTGCGCATCCTGCTGCCCGAGTCGGTCAGCAAGCTGACGATCGAGCTGCGCAACAACCGGCTCAACGACGGCTTCGGCATCGACGGCGCCACGGTGGCGCAGCTCGCGCCGGTCCCGCTGCCGCCGGCCGCGCTCCTGCTGATCTCCGGCGCCGGCGGCCTCGTCGCCCTGCGCCGCCGCCGCCGCGCCGCCTGACGGGCACGGCCGCGACCACGAAGGCGCCCGCCGGCCCCCCGGCGGGCGCCTTTCCGTTTGCGGGGATCGCGCACGGGACCCTGCCTGCGCCGGCGGAGATCTGCCCGTGGCGGCGGCCATGGCCGGTCGCCGGCGCGTCCGGCGCGGGCGACATCCGGCGGCGCGCCCGGCGCGGGCGACGGCCCGGGGGCGAGACCGGAAGGTGGGCGCGGGCGACGGCCCGGGGGCGAGACCGGCGCGGGCGACGGCCCGGGGGCGAGACCGGAAGGTGGGCGCGAGCGCCCACCCTACGCCCGCCGCGGCGCGCGACGAGGATGGCCACGCGGGGAGGATCCGCCGGCGGCATGGGGAGATCTCCGGGAAGCGCCGCCGTGGATGCGGGCGCCTCCACGCGACACGACGCAGAGTCCCCGCGCCGCACCGCCGGCGCGGGGCGATGGAGGCGACGGCCAGGTCGGTCCGGGACATGCGCGACGCCGCGCGATGACCAAACCATCTCACAAGCAATATCAATGACCTGACCAATTTCCACGCGTGGGCAGGCCCCCCTGCCCACGCGTGCGCCGCGCCGGTCAGGCGGCGTAGGCGGCGTCCGTCAGCATCTTGGTGTCGCGGATGTTCTTGCGGCTCGAGGCGCCGAAGACGATCGACTCGATCCCCTCCTGGGCGGCGATCCAGTCGATCGCCTCCTTGGCCGGGATCGCCCCCGAGGCGAAGACCGACATCGCGATCGCCCGCACGCGCCGCTTCTTCAGCGTCTCGAGATAGCCCTCGACGCCGCCCGAGAGGCGGAAGCCGATCTTGTTGATGTTGGCGCAGACGATCGGGTTCTCGATGCCCAGCTCGTCGAGCGTGTCGAGCAGCATCGGCAGGTTCATGGTGATGAAGCCCGGCTCCGCGTCGTACTTCTCGCGCACGTAGTCGTGGAAGATGCGGAAGCTGTCCTTCATCCCCATGCCGAGCAGCAGGTCGACGACGACGTTCTGCAGGAAGACGACCGGGGTCTCGAGCCCGCGGAACATCTTCATCTCCATGTCGACGAGGATGGTCGCCAGCCCCTCGACGTCCTTGCGGGCGAGCGACATGCCGCCCTTGATCGCGGTCTTCAGCAGGCCCTCGTCAGGCATGAAGTGGGTGACCGCCCCGATCATGCCGTAATCGGTCACCGCGTTGGCGTATTTGTGGGCGTAGGGCATGCAGGGGTAGAACTTGAACCCCTCGTAGCGCCCCGGATTCGCCCGCACGTGGTCGCAGATCAGCGCCACCCGGTCGTGGGTGGTGCACATGAAGGTGCGGATCCCCTCGTCATAGGCGGCGTCGAGCGTCTCGATGATCGCCGAGAGGTCCTGGAACTTCATCGCCTGGGCGCGGGCCTTCTCCTCGGACATGTGGTTGATGCCGAAGAACTGATTGTCGCCGAACAGGAGCCGGTCCATCGCATGCCCTCCCATCAGCGCGCCCGCCCGAACCAGCCGCGCCGGCGCGCGGGCGCCTGGCGCACGGTCTCGGGGGCGAGCGTCTTCTCGCGCTCGCTGTCGTCGATCATCATCGAGATCGTCCTGTCGGTCTGGGCCGCGGAGGCGAAGTCGTTGAGGTCCTTGCGCGGCCCGCCCCGGGCGGCGGCGACGAAGTCGTCGAGCTGGGCGCTGTACTCCTCGCCGCGCAGGTAGAAGCGCACGGGCTCGCTCAGCTCGGTGGTGTACTTCACGTTCCAGCCCTCGCGGTACCCGGGCAGGTCGGGGACGGCCTCGCGCAGGTAGACCTGGATCTCCTGGCGGTCGGCCATGATCCGGCCCTTCGTGCCGGTGAGCGTCATCTTGGCCGACATCTTGCGGTAGCTCTCGTCGCTCCAGTTCACCGAGACCTGGACGCTCAGGCCTCCCGCATAGGCGTAGGTCGAGTAGACCTCGTCGTCGGTGGCCTCGGAATAGATCGAGTTCAGGATCGTGCCCGTCACCTGCGCCGGCAGGCCGAAGCACCAGTTGACGAGGTTGACCGGATGCGCGGCGTAGTCGTAGAGGCAGCCGCCCCCGGCGGCGCGGTCGGTGCGCCAGGTGGCCCCCTTGGGCTTCAGCACCACCGGGCCGTAGGCCTCGGCCAGCACGTGGGTGACCTCGCCGATGGCGCCGGCGTCCACGAGGCGCTTCATCTCCTGGAAGGCGCCCACGTAGCGATAGTGGTAGCCGACCTGGTTCGCGAGGCCCTTCTCCTCGGCGAGCCGGGCGAGATCCTCCGCCTCGCGCCAGTCGAGGCAGAAGGGCTTCTCGCAGAAGACGTGCAGGCCGCGCTCCAGCGCCTTGCGCGCCATCGGTCCGTGCAGCTGCGAGGGCGTGGCGATGATCACCGCCTGCAGGTCCGCCTTCTCCAGCATCTCGTCATAGTCGCGCCAGACGGGCGCCGAGGTGTAGCGCCCGACCACGTCGAGCACGAGGCCCGAGGCGTCGCAGACATGCGTTTCGGCGTCCGGATGCGAGTTGACGATGGAGAAATGGGAGATGCCCATCTTCCCCAGGCCGACCAGGCCCACCCTCACCATGGAACTCCCCTTCCCCCTCAAGACTGGCCCCCCTCAAGACTGGCCGAAGATGCAGCTGCGCAGGCGCGCGATGAACTCGTCCGGCGCCTCGGCGGCGAAGGTCGGCTCGGCCGGCCCCCCCGCGGCCAGCGCCTCGGCGATGCGCGGGCCGAGATCGGCGTCGGCGTCGGCGATGTAGACCCCCGGCTTGTCGCGCAGCCAGTTCGCGGTGGCGATCTGGTGGTCGGTGGTGTGCTCGTCCCACTCCTTCAGCCGCGGCAGCATCACGATCGGCTTGCGGAACTGGCTGGCGGTGATCACCGAGCCCATGCCGGCATGGGCGACGACGAGATCCGCCTCCGCCACCTTGCGCGCGAAATCGACCTGGTCGAGCCTGCGCACCCAGGGCATGTGCGTCGGCGCATAGGCGCCGTCGCCGATCTGGGCGAGCAGCTCCGCCTCCGGATGCGCCTGCGCCCATTCGTCCATGCGCTGGATCAGCCGGTCGAACGGGAACATCGAGCCGATGGTGACGAAGATCACGGGCGCCCCTCCGCGGCGTCAGAACGGCGCCCCTCCGGGGCGAATTTAGGGCAGCGCCCCTCGATGGCGACGGTCACAGCACCGCGCCCCAGTAATCCGGCCCGCCGGGGCGGGCGAGATGCTCCCACTGGGTCAGCCAGACGTCGGCCACCCGCCGCGCCTGGGCCCCGGAGGAGGACATCCGCTCGGCGTTGGCGATCGAATCGATCCAGATCGTGCGGGCGCGCAGGAAGGTCTTGGCCATCCCCAGCGCGAAGAGGCAGGGCGCCGAGCCGGTGGTGATGACGACGTCGGGCCGCTCGCGCAAAAGGATGCGCGCGAGCTGGGCGATCAGCACGGCGAAGCCGAGCCGGTCGCGCCGGCTGACGTCGCGGAACGCGTAATAGGCGTGTCCGGGCACGTCCGCCGCCGAGGACGGATCGACGCTGGCGTAGCAGACGTCCATCCCCTCGAAGGCCGGCATGATGCGGCGCATCTGCACCCAGTGCCCGCCGCCCGAGGCGATCGCCAGAACTTTCGGAGGTCTGTGCTTGTCCATGAAGCTATGCGGGAACCGGGAACTCGATACGCGGGCTTCCGGAGACATCCGGAGGCGCCTGCGCGACAGGCGGACAGGAAGGTGCGGAACTCGGGCGCAGTTGTAGGAAACCGCGCCCGCCTTGTCCAGCGCCCCGGCCGCCGGGCGCGCATGGCGGCGGATTTGCGGCCTCGGAGAGAGGTCTGCGAAAGCCGCCCCGCCGCCGCCCCGGCGGCGGCTTGACGAAGGTGTCGCATGCGCCGCGGACCGCAAGCTTGTCCGCACGCGGACAAAACATCAAACAGTTGATATTATTGTATTATATGATCTCCGTTAAGCCGATGGCAACCTTCGTAAACCGGGCGTCGAGGGGTGCGCCGGGCTTTTGCAGCGGTCCCTCGGATACTCCCCGATACATCGGCCCCGTGATCGCCCTGGCGGGCGCGCGTCCGCCGGCACGCCGAAGTCGCGCCTCCGGCACGGCGAAGGGCGCACGCGGGCCGACCGACGACGGTCGATCGGCCAGGCCCGCGCGCCTTGCGGCCGGCGCCGGCGCTCCTGCACGGGTCCTTCAGAGCACCGCGCCCCAGAACTCCGGCCCCTCGGGCCGGGCGAGATGCGCCCATTGCACCAGCCAGGCGTCCGCGATCGGCCGCGCCAGCCGCGCCGAGAGCGACAGGGTTTCGGCGCTGGCGATGGAGTCGATCCAGATCGTCCGGCAGCCCAGCAGGAGCTTGGCGGCGGCCAGGGCCACGAAGCCCGGCGCCGCCCCGGTCGTCACCACCACGTCGGGGCGCTCGCGCCACAGGATGCGCAGGAGCTGCGCCAGAACCACCATGAAGCCGAGCCGGTCGCGGCGCGTGACGTTGCGGATGACGTAGTGCGCGGCACCGCCGGGGACGTCGGCCGCGGGATCGGTGCTGACGTAGAACACGTCGAGCCCGGCGAAGGCCGAGCGGATCCGGCAGAGCTCGACCCAGTGCCCGCCGCCCGACGACACCGCCATGATCTTGCGCCGCGCCGGGGCCTGGGCCCGGGGCGCGGACATGGGCGACCCCCCTGGGTTCGGCGCGGACATGTCCGAATATGCGCTATATTGCATGGCGAACGCTGTCCAGCGCGGCGCGGGTATCCGCGTGCGCAACATGGAGCTCTTCAACTTCAAGAGCAACGAGGTCCAGAGCCTCGGCATCACTGTCAACATGGCACGTGGCACTGTTGTTCACGATCCCAACTGGCACCTCACGTCCACCT
>ERZ761602.7568-NODE-7568-length-11445-cov-7.341352_pt1 | contig 11445 bp, 15 predicted proteins | sample MGYA00512165_ERZ761602 | MGnify/ENA primary metagenome ERZ761602 (study PRJEB28899, sample SAMN02445085) | bioreactor sludge metagenome | biome: EBPR sludge; isolation source: Thorneside wastewater treatment plant | place: Australia: Brisbane, Thorneside... | reverse complement strand
TGTCGACCATGTAGTCCTTGTCCTGGGCCAGCCGCTTGAGGCCGGTGACGAAGCTGGGCCAGGGGCCGGACTCGAGCTCGTCGAGCATCGGCGTGTCATGCGGTTTCTTGGCCATGCCATGTCTCCTGGTGGCGGGGTGCCGGCCGTGCACCTGCGTCTGCCGGCCGGGTCGTCTAGGGGTCGAATGCTGGCCGCGGTGAGGCCGCGGCGCCATCACCCGCGTGGCTAGTCACGATAGACCGGAAGGGGAGGCGCGCCACTACCCGAATGGGTTATCGGGCGCTCCCCCGTACCGGGTATGGACGCCCGGGCGCACGCTCACGCTCAATGCCGGCTTCGATGGTGTCGCATGACCCGACTCACGCCCCTGACCCAACTGCACGCTCCGCTCGGCAAGCAGCAGATCGAACTGCAGCAGGTCGACTTCGAGGCCGGCGGCATGAGCCTGCTGCGCACGCGCATCCGCGAGGGCAGCCGCTTCACCATCTTCGACATCGACCCCGTCACCGCCGAAGCCTGGGGCCGGGCCCTGCTCGACTGGGCGCAGCGGCAACCACGCGGCTGACGGCCCGCCACCCACCCTGATGAGCGCCCGATGAGCGCCCGCGACGACGAACCGAGTTCGACGATGGTCGACCTGGCCTTCGCGCTGGAAGGCCGGCTGCTGCCGCGCGAGCATCGCGAGCTGCTGGCCGCCGCGCTCGAGGCCGCCTTGCCCTGGCTGGCCGGCACGGCGGGCGCCGGCGTGCACCGGCTGAAGCTGGCGCAGGGCACCGACACCCAGGCGCTGCTGTCGCTGCGCACGAAGCTGGTGCTGCGCGTGCCGCGCGATCGCGCCGGCGACGCCGCGGCGCTGGTCGGCACCACCCTCGACCTGGGGGGCCATGTGCTGCGCGTGGGCACGCTGCACGCGCGCGAGCTGCTGCCCTGGGGCACCCTGTACGCGCACCTGGTGGCCGCCGAAGCCGCCGAGGTGCCCGACGAAGCCGCCTTCATGCGCGAGGTCGAAGGCGAGCTGCAGGCGCTGGGCGTGCCCTGCCGCCCGATCTGCGGGCGGCTGCAGCAGCTCGAGGCCGGCCGGCTGCGGGGCTACAGCCTGATGCTCGACGGCCTGTCGGCCGCCGATTCGCTGCGCCTGCAGGAGACCGGCATCGGCCGCCACCGCCGGCTGGGCTGCGGCGTCTTCGTGCCCCACAAGTCGGCTGCGGCCGTCGGCAGCCCGCCCTGAGCGCATCCTGGCCGGAACCAAGGAGACAACCCCGATGCCCTATACCGTCAACGGCACCGAACTCGACACCGACGAGCAGGGCTACCTGCTCGACCCCGACTACAGCGACGAGATCGTGCATGCCATCGCCGCCGCCGAAGGCATCACGCTGACCGACGACCACTGGAAGGTCGTCAACTACCTGCGCGACGAATACCGCGAGCACGGCCAGACGCCCAACTTCCGCAACATGCTCAAGGGCATGGCCGAGGTCATCCCGGGCTGCGAGAGCAAGACGCTGTACGACCTGTTCCCGCTGGGCCCCGCCAAGCAGGGCGCCAAGGTGGCCGGGCTGCCGCAGCCCCTCGGCAAAGGCGGATATTGATGAAGCTCGCAGCCGCTTGGCGGGCCGAGCGCCGGGCCGCTCCCAAGCCGGCCCGCGCCCCCTCGGGGGGCCGGCCGGCGTACCCGACGGTCGGGGGGCTGTCATGACACCGGCGATGCGCATCAAGAACCAGTGGTTCCGGTCCGATGCGCCCAAGTCGGCGGCGGAACAGGCCAGCGCCATGGCCTTCATCGTCTGGCGCGTGGCCCACCAGATGCTCAAGCGCATGCGCGGCGCCGACTTCGACATCGATGCCGGGCCGCCCTATTTCGCCTTCCTGCGCGAGGTGCTGGTGTTCCTGATCGCCGTCACCGACCGCATCGCCTTCGAGCGCATGGCGCCCGACGATCGCCAGGCCTTCACGGTGGCGCTGGTGGGCCACGTGGCACGCACGCTGCAGGAGAACGAGGACGGCCTGCTGGGCCCGCCGCCGGCCGGGCGGCCCTCGCACGCCGACACCTTCGTCGACCTCGTCAACGAGGTCGTCGGCCACTATGCCGAATTCGGCGCCGACCCGGCACCGCCGGCCGATGCGCAGTCTTGCTTCCATCCCGACTTCGCCTTCGTGCGCTACCTGGGCACGCGGCTCGAACCCACGCTGCCCGAGAAGGACCGCCGCTGGGTGCTGGACCAGGTGATGGCGGTCGAGACGCCCGAGGCGCTGGGCATCGTGCAGCGCTCGATGCGCGGCCTGCTCGACCCGCCGGCGCCACGCCGTCCGCGGCGCGCGGCGCTGAGCGGGGACTGAACCCATGCGTGCCGCGCTGCAAGCCGACCCTGCCGTGCCGACCCGGCCGGCCGGCAACCCTTTCGACCTCGCCGACGACGGCGCCTACCGCCGCTGGCGCGCCTGGAAGCTGCAGCAGCGTCCGGCCGATGCGGCGGCGATCACCGTCGACGTCGGCGACCCGCGCGCGCTGACCGCCGCCGAGCAGCGCGCGCTGCTGGACTGCATCCGGCGCACGAACATGGCGCTGTACCGTTCGCCGGTGCTCGACGAGGACCCGGCGCTGCCGGTGAAGCTCGGCGCGCAGCTCGGCCTGCGCCGGCTCGACGCCAACTGGCTGGCCGAGGAGGACGGCGTCTCGCGCATCGAGGTCAGCGCGCGCACCGACGGCAAGGGCGGCTTCATCCCCTACACCAGCCACGGCATCCGCTGGCACACCGACGGCTGCTACCACCCGGCGGCACGGCGCATCCACGGCATGATCCTGCACGCCGTGCGGCCGGCCGCCTGCGGCGGCGTCAGCCGGCTGCTGGACCACGAGCTGCTGTACATCGCGCTGCGCGACGAGTCCCCCGCGCTGGTGCGCGCGCTGATGCGCGACGACGCCATGACCATCCCGGCGCGCGAGGGCGAAGACGGCGTCGCCCGCGCGGCGCAGGGCGGCCCGGTGTTCAGCGTCGACCAGGGCGCGCTGCACCTGCGCTACACGGCGCGCACGCGCAGCATCGAATGGCACCCCGATGCCCAGGTGCAGCAGGCCGCCGCGCGGCTGGCCGCGCAGCTGGACGCCGGCCTGCCGGGCCTGCTGCAGCTGCGCCTGGAGGCCGGCATGGGCGTGGTCGGCCACAACGTGCTGCACGACCGCAGCGCCTTCGCGGACGACCCGTCGCAGCCGCGGCTGCTGTACCGCGCCCGCTTTCTCGACCGCGTCGCGGTCGACTGACGAGGCCGCATGTCGCACTGGGTCACGATCTGGCGCGCCGCCCAGCTGGTGGGGGTGCCGCGCGGCACGCTGCAGCAGCGGGTGCGTGCCGGCGAGATCGAGCTCGCCGACGGCCTGGTGTCCACCGAGACGCTGCTGCGCCTGTACCCCCAGGCGCGGCTGGAGGAAAGCGGCCTGCTGGAGCGCGTGGTGCAGATCCGGGACGAGGCCTTCGGCCGCCGGCTGCGCGAACGCGTGCTGCCCAGCCAGGAGGTGCTGGCGCGCCGCCTGTTCCGGCAGAGCCAGGAGCTGGCCGATGCCCAGCGCCACCTGCAGCGCTACCACGCGCTGGTGATCGCACTGCGCGATGAGCTGCGCCGCCTGAGCGCCGAGGCGGGCGGCGACGAACCCCGGCTGCTCGCACTGCAACGCCAGCTCAACGACGGCCTGGCGCGGGCACTGGCCACCGAAGCCGTCGATGTGCTGGACGTGATGGACGACATGCTCAAGGTGGTGTCCGCGCAGGTGACGCTGCGCCCCAGCGGCCACCAATTCGTGGTGGAGGGCCGCGACACGCTGCTGCAGGCCGGCATGCGCGCCGGGCTCAAGCTCAACTACGGCTGCGGCAACGGCAGTTGCGGCATGTGCAAGGTGCGCGTCACCGCCGGCGAGGTGGCACGCACGCTGCACACCGACTATGCGCTGTCCGAGGCCGAGCGCACCCAGGGCTACGTGCTGGCCTGCGCGCACACCGCCGCCAGCGCCGAGCTGACGATCGAGACGCTGGAGGCCAGCGGCCCCGACGACATCCCCGCGCAGCAGCTGGTGGCCAGCGTGCGCGCGCTGCGCCCGCTGGCACCCGACACGCTGCTGCTGCACCTGCAGACGCCGCGCAGCCACCGCCTGCGCTTCCTCGCCGGCCAGGCCGTGACGCTGGGCCTGCCGCCGGGCGGCGCCGGCGGCGACGATGCGCAGGCCCTGCATCCCATCGCCAGCTGCCCCTGCGACGACCGCAACCTGCAGTTCTTCATCCCGCGCGACGCCGACGATCCGCTGGCCGCGCGGCTGTTCGGCGGCCAGGTCCAGGTCGGCGACGCCGTCACCGTCTGGGGCCCGAGCGGACGCTTCGTGCTGGCCGACGATGCACGGCCGCTGGTCTTCGCCGCCTGCGACACCGGCTTCGGGCCGGTGAAGAGCCTGGTCGAGCACGCGCTGTCGCTGGACGCCGCGCCGTCGATCTCGCTGTTCTGGCTGGCCACCCGGCCCGACGGCCATTTCATGGCCAACCAGTGCCGCGCCTGGTCGGAGGCGCTCGACCCCTTCGAGTACGCGCTGTCGACGCACGACGATGCCGCCACCGGCGCGGCGCAGATGGCGGCAGCGATGCGCGCCGACCTGTTCGACATCGACTGCGCCTACTACATCGCCGGGCCGCGGGACTTCGTCACCACGCTGGTGCGCGAGCTGGCGGCCGCCGGCGTGCCGGCGGCGCAGCTGCACGCGGAGGTGCCGGCATGAGCTGCGGCTGCACCAGCCAGACCCCCCCGCCCGACGGAGAAGGCGGCTGCAGCGGCGGCGAGTCGTTCGCCTTGCAGGTGCTGGGCAACGACATGGCGCCCGAATTCAACGCCGGCGAGATCGTCGTCATCGAGCCCGACGGCGCCATCGGCGACGGCCGCTTCGTGCTCGCGCGCGACGGTGACGGCTGGCTGCTGCGCCAGCTGCTGCGGCGCGGCGACGGCTGGGTGCTGCATGCACTCAACGATGCACACGGCGAATCACCCGACCTGCCGCTGGCCGACCTGTCGGCCGTGCACGGCGTCGTCATCCAGAAGGCCGTGCCGGGACGCCGGCGGCTGTCCAAGTCCTATCTCTGAGGCTGCGCCCGATGCCCTACTTCGTCTATGCCGTGCGCCCCTTCGCGCAGCTCGAGCAGCTGGCCGCGCACCCGGCCTTCAAGGAGGCCTCGGCCCAGGCCAAGGCCCTGCGCGCGCAGCAGCCGGCCGATGACCGCACCACCATCCGCGTGATGTTCGCGGCCACCGCGCTCGAAGCCGAGGACCTGCTGCTGCAGATCCGCGAACCGCGGCCGGCCGGCGAGGAATGAGGCAGGTCCGATGACGGCTGCGCCACCGCCGGTTGCCCTGCAGGCCGGGCTGGTGGCCGCGGTGCAGGCCAACTGCCACCGCGCCGACGCCCGCCATGCCGGCGAGCTGACGCTGTGCACCTACCTGCTGCAGATGCGCGAGTATTTCCGCTGGGAGCGCGGGCTGCCCCTGACGGCCGCGCTGCCGCGCGCCGACGTGGGGGAGTGGATCGCCAAGCGCGAAGCCCTGTGGGACGCCCTGGCCGACGAACCCTATGCCGCGCTGCCGGCCACCGATGCCGACCTCGACCCGTTCGAGGCCGACGCGCTGAACGAAAGCCTGCTGCCCCAGGGCCTGCTGTACGGCGCCGGCCGCCTGGGCGGGCATGACCGGGGCCGGCCGGTCTTCTTCCTGGCCGAGTGCCGTGCCCGGACGCGGCGCGACGGCCTGACGGTGCTGCAGGCCGGGCGCGAGCTGGCGCGCGGGCTGGCGGCGCCGCCGGCGGTGCTGGCCGGCGGGGGGGCCGGGCCCATCGTCATCCGCCGCGAGGCGCTGGCGCGCTGGTGCTGGCAAGGCTACGAGGCGTGGACGATGCGTCGGCGCGAAGGCAGTGCCTGGCATGCGGTCGTGCAGGCCTATGGCCTGGACGAGGGCTTCGAACGCGCGCTGCCGCGCTGGCTGGACGACCTGGTCGAGGTCTCGGTGCTGCACGAGCTGGGTGAGTGGCAGGTCGGCCAGCGACTGGGTGCGCGCTGGACGACCCTGCGCGCGGCCCTGCCCGACCGGCGCAGCGACCTGCATGCGGTGGCCCTGCGCGACCTGCTGGCCGACCTGCAGCGCACGCTGCCGGAGCTGCTGGCGCGCGCCGCGTGCGCGCCGCTGCAGGCCTGGTTCGCCAGCTTCGAGGGCGTGCGCGCCGCGCTGTTTCCGAGCCTGCTGGCCGCCCGGTGCGCCTGGCAGGCCGGCCAGGGCCTGGCGCCGCTGCACGACGCGGTGGCCGCCGGCCGTGCGCACTTCGAGGCGCTGGCCACGCAGGTGCTGGCCCTGCACGACGACCACGACCCCGGGTCGGCGGCGGCCGTGGCCGCCTTGCTCACCGGCCCGTCAGCGGTCTGCGGCGCCTGAACGGTTCAGGGTGCCGGCCGCAGCAGCGTGATGGCACCTCGGATCTGGCCGACCTGGTAACCCGTGGCGCGGTCCTGCGGGTACCACTGCGCCAGCTTCGCCGCCACCGCGGGGCTGACGCGGTCCGGCGTGCCATGGCACTGCGTGCACAGGTCCTGCGTCGGCAGCGCACGCATGTAGCGCTGAAAGCGGCGGCCGCCGTCGCTGACGATCTCGGCGCGTTCGAGCTGCACCGGGGGCTCGCCGGCCGCGGCACGGCGGTCGAAGTCCTGCAGCGCGGCGCGCTCCCAGTCATCGGGCACGGCCTTGGGGTTGCGGTTGCGCAGGCTGACGCGGCGGATGGACCAGCCGGTCTGCTCGGACGCTGTGCGCGCCATCGCGGGGGCCTTCTCGCGGCAGACCTCGACGGCGCCCGCCGGGCCGCCGCGCGCGATCTCGGCCTGCAGCACGGCCAGCAGCCGGGGCGGCACCGCCGAGGCGACCTGCCGCGCCTCGGCCTGCCAGGCGGTGTCCGGCGCGGGCGCACTCGCACAGCCCAGCAGCCCGACCGTGGCGGCCGGCAGCAGCCAGCGAAGGGGTTGGGGATTCAGTCGCGTTCGGCTTGCCATAGCATCACTTTCAGGGTGGCCACCGAGCCGGCCACGATGCCGGCCACGGCGATGAAGGAGCCGACGGCCAGCGTCGACAGGCCCGACAGTCCCTGGCCCACGGTGCAGCCCAGGGCGGTGACGCCGCCGAAGCCCATCAGCACCGCGCCGACCAGCTGGTTGCGCAGGTCGGCCATCGAGGCAAAGCCTTCCCAGCGGAACTTGCGTGCCCCGAGCGCATAGACCAGCGCGCCGGCCACCATGCCCAGCGCACTGGCGATGCCGAAGCTGAGCTTGAGCGACTTGTCGGTCCACAGCATCAGCAGCTCGAGCGAGAAGGCCACCGGCGCCACCAGGCTCAGCGATTCGAGCGTGCGCGTGTTGGTGGCGAAGAAGACGTTCTCCAGGGTCTCGGGGTTCTCGCCGTAGCCGAGGTGCCCGGTCACGTACCAGCCGGCCACGATGGCCAGGCCCAGCAGCAGGCCGCCCAGCATCTGCATGCCGTTGGCGCGGAAGCGCGGATCCTTGAGCACGAAGACCAGCAGCCCCAGCACCACCACCGTGGCCACACCCAGCAAGGCCAGCTGCGGATCGAGCCCCAGCAGCCGGTGGGCCGCGGTGGCCAGGCTCTGGTCGGTCCAGCCCAGGGCAGCGAGGTCCACGCGCACGGGGTCGAGCCAGCTCGACCGCCACTGCGCGAACAGGCCCTTGAGCGTCATGTACGACGCGATGCCCATGAAGACCAGCACCACCAGCGATCGCATGCTGCCGCCGCCCAGGCGCAGCAGGTTCTTGTTGGCGCAGCCGCCGGCCAGCGTCATGCCCACGCCGAACAGCAGCCCGCCGACGGCCAGCGACAGCCACGACAGCGAAGGCCGCATCGGCACCGCCTTGGCGAGGTCGATCTGCGCCCCCCAGCGCAGCGCCGTGGTGCCGGCCACCGCCACCGCAATGGCCAGCAGCCACATGCGCATGCGGCCCCAGTGGCCCATGTTGACGATGTCGGACAGCGCCCCCATGGTGCAGAAATTGGCCTTCGAGGCCACGAAACCGAAGACGAAGGCGATCGCGAAGCCCCCGCCCACGACCAGGGCCGTCGGATCCGCCGCCGCTGCACTCATGCTGTCTCCTCCTGCCGGTGCTCTGGCCCCGTGCGCGCCCGCCGGACTAGATGAACAGGCAGACGTCGGTCTCGCCGGCAAACTTCATGAAGGTCGCCGCGCCGCCGTATTCGATCGGGTCGATGAAGTCGCTCTTCTGGAATTCGAACAGGTCCACCGTCATCTGGCAGGCGATGAACTTGACCTCGGCCTCCAGGCACAGGTCGCGCAATTCCTCCAGCGAGGCCACGCCCTTCTTCTTCATCTTGGCCTTCATCATCGACGTGGCCATGGCCTGCATGCCCGGCAGCGCCGACACCATCACCGGCATGGGCACCGGCATCGGCATGGCCGGGTTGGCCAGCGGGCTGATGGCAATGCCGCTCAGGTCCTTGCGCAGCAGCTGCAGGCCATAGAAGGTGAAGAAGACCTGCACCTCCCAGCCCAGCGCCGCGGCGGTGGAGGCCAGGATCAACGGCGGGTACGCCATGTCCAGCGCACCCTTGGTGGCGATGATCGCCATCTTCTTGGCCGCCATGGCGGATCAGGCCTTCTTCAGGAAGAACACGTACTTGCCGCCCTCTTCGCCGGACGCCAGCAGCGCGTGGCCGGTCTGCTCGGCGAAGGCGGCCATGTCGCAGACCGAGCCCGGGTCGGTGGCCACCACGCGCAGCACCTGGCCCGGGGCCATGTCGGCGAGCGACTTCTTGGTCTTCACGATGGGCAGCGGGCAGGCCAGGCCCGAGGCGTCGAATTCCTTGTCGAAGTTCATGCATGTCTCCTGGCGTCGCGCGCGCCTGCATCGGGGGTCATTACCCTCCGCGGCGCCGGTCGGCGTCTATTCCCGCGACGGGTGATGGGTCATAGCCCATCCGGGTAGGTGCGGCCGCGGCCAGGCGACGCGGCTTCATGCGCGCGCCAGGGCCGGCAGCCGGTCGAACCAGGGCGCGACCTGCTCCAGTTGCGCCGCCAGCTGCAGCAGCGTGGCCTCGTCGCCCATGCGGCCGGTGAACTGCACGCCCAGGGGCAGGCCCTCGGCGGTGACGTGCAGCGGCACGCTCATGGCCGGCACGCCGGTCAGGTTGGCCAGCTGGGTGAAGGGCACGGGGGCGAGGTTGTCGGTGGCGATGGCATCGACCACGCGGGCCACCAGGCGCGTGCCGGCCAGCAGCCGCAGCACGCCGGTGGACACCAGCAGGTCCAGCACCAGGGCCAGCGCCTTGGGCAGGTCGGTCTCGCCGTGGCGCGGCGCCGGGCCGGCCATGGTGGGCGTGAGCCAGGCGTCGTGGTGCTGGTGGAAGCGGCCCAGCGCGCGGGCGAAGTCGTTCCAGCGCATCAGCTCGGTGGTCAGCTTGAGGGCCGAGGTGCCGCGGCCGAGCACCGCCATGGCGCGCGTCAGCAGTTCGAATTCGCGCGCGCCGGCGCCCAGGCGGCGGGCGGCGTCGACCTCGAAGGCCGTCTGCCCGAGGTACATGGTCAGGTAGGCGCGCGCCAGCGCTTGGCCGTCGACGGCCGGCGCCGCCGGCTCGACCTCGTGGCCCAGCTCGCGCAGCAGGGCCGCCGCCCGTTCGACGGCCACCACCGCCTCGGCGTGCACCGGCGTGCCGATGGGCGACGCGGTGCTGAATCCGATGCGCAGGCGCCGCGCCGGCTGCGCCAGCGCCTGCACAAAGGTCCGGTCCGGCGCGCCGCCGACGAAGGGGTCTCCGGGTTCGGAGCCGCACAGCACGTCGAGCGCCAGGGCACTGTCGCGCACGCTGCGCGACAGCACGCCGTGCGTGCAGGCGCCAAACCACACCTCGCCGAGCAGCGGCGCCTCGGAGATGCGCCCGCGCGAAGGCTTGAGCGCAAACAAGCCGCAGCATGACGCCGGGATGCGCAGCGAGCCGCCGCCGTCGCTGCCGGCGGCCATCGGCAGCACGCCCGCGGCCACCGCCGCCGCCGCACCGCCGCTGGAACCACCGGCATTGCGTGCCGGGTCCCAGGGGTTGCTCACCGGGCCGTGGAAGGCCGAGTCGCTGACCCCCTTGAGGCCGAATTCCGGCAGGTTGGTCTTGCCGAAGACCACCAGGCCGGCCTCGAGGAAGCGCCGCGTGGTGGCCGCATGCTGCGCCGGCACGAAGCCCTGCATCGACCGGCTGCCCAGGCCGGTGGGCACGCCGGCGTAGTCCTGCAGGCCGTCCTTGAGCAGGAAGGGCACGCCGGCCAGCGGGCCGGCCAGGCCCTGCGCGATCTGCGTGCGCGCCTGGGCCTCCATCGTGCGCACCAGCGCATTGACCTGCGGCTGCACGTGGGCGGCCTGGGTCAGCGCCAGGTCCAGCAGGTCCGACGGCGTCACCTCGCCGGCGCGCACACGCGCCGCCAGCGCGGTGGCATCGTGGCGGAGGTATTCGGCGTGGTTCATGCACCGTCCAGGCCCAGCCAGGCCAGCACGGCCAGCGGTGCGGTCTCGGCACGCAGCACGCGCGGCCCGAGGCCGAGGTCGACGAAGCCGGCGCTGCGTGCGGCGGTCTCCTCGGCCGGCGACAGACCGCCCTCGGGGCCGCTGAGCACGATCACCGGCACCGCGGCCGCCGGCCGCTGCGGCCGCGCGTCGGCCTGCGGGCTGAGCAGCCAGCGCGTGGCCGCGGGCAACCCGACGGCCAGCCATTCGCCGAGCCGGCGCACCGGTTGCACCTGCGGCACCCGCGTGCGCCCGCACTGCTCGGCGGCGGCCACGGCCTGGGCCTGCCAGTGCTCGCGCTTGCGCTCGGCGCGCTCGCCGTCCAGCCGCAGCACCGAACGCTCGCAGACCAGCGGCTGCAGCGCGGCCACGCCCAGTTCGGTGGCCTTTTCCACCAGCCAGTCCATGCGGTCGTTGGCCGGCATGCCGACGGCCAGCGTCACGACCCGGTCCAGTTCCCGGTCGGCGGCCACCGGCTCGACCGGCTCGACCCGCACCGACTGCCGGCCCATCGCCGCCACCCGGGCCGACCATTCGCCGCCGCGGCCGTCGAACAGCACCAGCTCATCACCGGGCTGCAGCCGCCGCACCTGCACGTGGCGCGCCGGCCCCGGCGGCAGGTCCAGCGCCCGGCCCGGTGCCAGCGCGGCCAGTGCGGGGTCGACGAAGAGGCGGAGCATGGCCCATTGTGACCCCGGTCGCAGCGCGGTCCGAAGATGACGAACTTGTCATCCTGGCGTGCGCTGGCCAACGGTTTGGCTGTCCACACTGCGAAGCACGGAAGGCGCAGACAGCGCCCCGCAGTCGAAGACCCCGACCACCGCCAACGCCAAAGGACACCCGCCATGAACCGCATCGCCAC
>ERZ761602.7567-NODE-7567-length-11446-cov-4.069792_pt1 | contig 11446 bp, 10 predicted proteins | sample MGYA00512165_ERZ761602 | MGnify/ENA primary metagenome ERZ761602 (study PRJEB28899, sample SAMN02445085) | bioreactor sludge metagenome | biome: EBPR sludge; isolation source: Thorneside wastewater treatment plant | place: Australia: Brisbane, Thorneside... | reverse complement strand
ATTCAGGCCGCACTCCATATCGGGATCGACGAGATGAGCTGGGTGCAGACAGCCTATCTGGTCGCTGAAATCATCGCAATTCCGATGACGGGTCTCCTTACCCGCGCCTTTTCGATGCGCTGGCTGTTCGTGCTCGCCGTGGCGGTGTTTACGGCAGCGTCGGCGGGGTGCGCAGCCAGCCAGAGCTTCCCCATGCTGATCGGGTTTCGGGTGTTACAGGGGTTTGCAGGCGGCACGCTGATCCCTGCGGTCTTTTCCGCGGTCTTCCTGCTCTTTCCCGCGCGCGGCCAGGCGACAGCAACCACGATCGCGGGCGTGGTGGCGGTGTTCGCACCCACCGTTGGCCCGATCGTCGGTGGATGGCTCACGGAGACCTATTCATGGCATTGGCTGTTTTTGATCAACATCGTGCCCGGCCTCCTTGCAACTGTCGGGGCGGTCTATCTGCTGCCCCGGGATCGAATGGCGCTCCGGCATCTGCGGCGGCTCGATATCGCCGCGCTCGTGACCATGGCCGCAGCGCTCGCCGCGCTCGAAATCGGGTTGAAGGAAGCCCCCACGCGGGGGTGGACATCGGTGCCGGTCGCTTCACTTCTGCTGATCGCGGCGCTCGGATCAGCCCTGTTCGTCAAGAAAACCCTGAAGTCGCCGGAGCCCGTGGTGGCATTGCGGATTGTCAGGGACCGGAACTTTGCCATCGGCTGTTGTCTCAGCTTCGTGCTGGGCATCGGTCTCTTCGGGTCCGTCTACCTGATGCCGTTCTTCCTTGGCCTCGTGCGGGGACATGGGGCGCTGGAAATCGGGAAGATCACGCTCGTCACCGGCGTTGCCCAGCTTGCGGCGGCCCCTTTGGCCGTGGCGCTTGAACGGCGGCTCGATGCGCGCCTGCTCAGCGCCTTTGGCTTCGCACTCTTCGCGCTCGGCATCGGCCTCAGCGCGCGCCAGACGACGGAAACGGATTTTGCGGAGATGCTCGTTCCGCAAGCCATCCGCGGCGTCGCGATCATGTTCTGCATCCTGCCACCGACCCGCATGGCGCTGGGGCGCCTTTCGCCCGATCTGGTGGCCGACGGGAGCGGGCTGTTCAATCTTATGCGCAATATTGGGGGCGCTGTCGGGCTTGCTCTCATCGATACCGTGATCTTCAGCCGCTCTCCTGTTCATGCCGCCTCGATCGTCTCCGCGTTGCAGGCGGGCAATGTCGATACCGCCCGTATGCTTGGCATTCCCGTGAACCTGTTCCTCATGCAGGTCGGCCGCCCGGTCAGCCCCGAAACCGTGGCCGCGCTTCGTCCGATGGTGGAGCGTGCTGCGCTTGCCGATGCGATCAATGATGCCTGGATGCTCGTGGCGCTGATCACAGTGGCGGCGCTCCTGCTGCTTCCCTTGGCAAGGCAGGCCAAATCCGTCCTGTCGAATTCCCGGAATGAGCCGGCGACTTTGAGTCACTCGGAAGACGGTTAGCCAAGCCTGTTCATGAGAGGCACCGCAATCGTTCGCATGGCCCATGGGATGAGGCGCGCTCCGGCGAGCGGTGACGGCGTCAGGATCGGCAGCGCGAGGTCGTCTTCGGCCGTGCCGCCGATGAGGGCGGCGGCTTCGCGTGCGGCGCTGATCCCGAGCGTGAGGCCGAAGCCGTTGCATCCGGCGACGGCGTGCAGGTTTTCACCGAGACGGAAGATGCGTGGCAGGCCATCCGGGGTCATGCCGATTGTTCCCGATGAAAGGCTTTGGAAGCGTGGCGTGAAATTCGGGTAGGCGCGTGCGAGCTGCCTTTCGGCAGGCCTGGCGGCGAAGGGCAGGGCGGGGTTGCGGGTTTCCGAAAGCGCGCTGACGACAAGGCGTTGTTCGGTGTCGAGCGCGGGCGAAAAGATCGCCGCAGCATCGAGATCGACAAAGGCCTGTGCTTCGGGGATCAGCGGCGCGGGAAGCGGCGGCGTGGCCGCGATGTTGCACCCGATCGGATAGACACAGGCTGCCGTTTCCGGAAAAAGCGGCGCGGCGGAAACCCCGGTCGCCACCAGAACATGGGGCGCATCAACATGTCCACGCGATGTTTTTACGCGCCATACGTGGTCCTGTCTTTCAATGGCGGTCGCATGGGTGCGCCCGTAGATATGCCCACCGCGCGCCTGCACCGCCATTGCAAGGCCGAGTGCGAGTTTCAGAGGATGCAGGGTGCCGCCCTCGGGCAGAAAGATGCCGCCCGCGTAGCGGTGCGCGCCCGTGCGGCGTTGGACCTCGGCGGCATCCAGACGCGCGAATATTCCGCCGAACGGCGTCCATGCGGCGAAGTTTCGTTCCGCACGGTCCAGGCTTGTGTTCGTGCGCGCCACACAGAGATAGCCTGGTCTCAGATCGCAGGCGATGGTGTTATCGGCGACGAGATCGGTGAGGGCGCGGCCCGCACCCGCCACGCACCGGTTCCAGCGTTCTCCGCGTACCGGACCCAGAATTTTCAGCGTGCTCTCCGGCGTTTTCTTGCCGCCGAGCATCATCGGCGCGAAATGCCCGGCGTTGCGGCCAGAGGCGCCGGCGCCGGGTGCGTTCGTGTCGATAACGATTACGGAAGCCCCGCGTGCACGAAGCGCGAGTGCGGCGACAAGCCCCAGGTATCCGGCGCCCACAATGGCAACATCAGCCTGTGCATCCGCTTCGAGCGCATCGAACCGGGGCGAACTGTCGACGGTCCAGACCTCAGACAAGCATTCAGGCTCCCGATCCGAAGCGCGCCGAGACGACGCGAAGCACGTGGTCGATGTTGCCCTGGATCGCGGCGCGTACGGCGTCCGCATCAGCCAGCGGTGTGGCGCTCGCTTCCCAGACAAGCCGGCACGCGCCCTTCGATATCGGCATCACGCGCGCCGCGCCCGTATAGTCCCTGAACGGCAGGGCGCCGGGATCGAGGATGCGGTATCCATAGGATCGCGCCTCACTGTCGTAACGCTCGATCGCTTCGGTCACGATCCCACCATCGGGCAGGATGAGTCTGCGCACCGCGCCCTCTCCATCACCCTCGACCTCCAGCCGCTCAACCAAGCCCTCCATGATCGCCATGTTGCGCAGGTCGCCGATCAGCGCCCACACGGTATCGGCGTCGGCGGCGATCAGCGCCTCGCCCGTGCAGACGATGTCGCTCTTCCCGGTCATGCTGTCGGCAGTGCTGCCGTGATCTCGATCTCGATCATGCATTCGGGGAATGCCAGCCTGCGGACCTCCACGGCGGTGGTGGCGGGCAGGTCGAGCCCCGCGTAGTGCGCGATGCGCGCGCCGTTCGCCGCGATGAAGCTGTCCATGTCGGTCACGTAGATGTTTTCCTTCACCACGTTCGCCATCGTTGCGCCGAAGGCCTCGAGTGTCCGCCTGATCGCCGCGTAGGCGCTGCCGATCTGTGCGGCCATGTCGCCCGGAAACTCCGGCCGGAACGCGTCGTCGACGCTGAGCGAGCCGGAGATGTGGAGCGTCCTGCCGCTCCGCACGGCCTGCGCGTAGCCGAACGCCTTTTCGCCGTCGGGCCGGAGGTGAAACGTCTGTCTATCGATCATGCCGGTGCCTTTCAGAATTTCACGCGTGCCTCGACGCCGAATGTCCGGCCCGGATCGGGCTGGATCGCGTCGCTGGCGAGCGGCACCAGCGCTGCCCCGAAGATGTAGCGTGAGAAGGCCGAGGTTGCATAATGCTCCTTGAACAGGTTCTTCCCGAAGACACTGATCCCCCACTGTCCGCCTTCAAGGCCGATCTGCGCATCGACCGTCGAATAGGCCTTCTGGAACAGATACACGTTCGGCGCCGCCGGAAGCTGGAAGTCTTGGAAGGACTGCCGGCCCTGCGCATTGAAATCGACGCGCGCTTTCGCGGTCAACCTGTCCGAAAGATCGTGTGCGTACTGGGCGCCGAGGTTCAGCGTGTATTTCGGCGCATTCGGGAGCTGCTGGCCGACATAGGCGTCGGTCACGCCGTCGAAATCCTTGATCTCGGTGTCGATGTAACCGAACGCGGCATTGAGATCGACACCCTTCACCGGGCGTGCGGCAAGCTCGAACTCGAAGCCCTTGATGGCCGCCTTGCGCGCATTGAGCGAGCCCTGCGTGAAGGTGACGGCATCGAGCTGGAAGATCTGCGGGTTGAGATGCTCGGTGTAGAAGGCCGCGACGTTGAAGATGACGCGCCGATCGAGCCACGAGGTTTTCGCGCCGACCTCGTAGTTGCGCGAGGTTTCCTTGCCGATCACGCGCGGGAAGGCCGATCCTGCCGCGATCGGGTTGAAGCTGCCGCTTTTGAAGCCCTGCGAATAGGTCGCGTAGAGCGTCAGGTCGTCCGAAGGCTTGTAGGCGAGCGACAGCTTGGGCTGCAGCTTCGAGAACGTCGCCTTGTCGATCTCCGAGGCGAGGCGGTCGTTCTGCTTTGCCTTGTTGGTGTCGTAGCGCAGCGCCGCGGTGAGCTCGAGCGTTTCTAGAATGTCGTAGTTGACCTGTCCGAACACGGCATACTGGTTGAAGGTGAGGCGCGTGTTCGCGAGCGTCGCGTCCACCACCACGCCCGAGGATTCGAATCCGTCAGGGGTGATGCAGCTGCCCGCGAACAGGCAGAGATCGAGCTGCGCGAGTGTCGTCACGTCGCGCTTCGAATGCTGGTAATAGCCGCCGATGATGTAGCGGAGCCGCTGGGCGCTCGGCGATGTGAGGCGGAGTTCCTGGCTCCAGCTCTCGGTCACGCGAAGCTGCCGGGCGAGCGGCACCATCGGATAGGGCGAGATATCGAGATCTTCGCTGAAATCGACGTCGATCTTGTCCCATGCGGTGATCGACGTGAAGGTGCCGATGGAAGTGTCGTAATTCAGCGACATGGAAAGATCGGTCACGGTCCGATCTGTCGATGACGGACCATCGAGATTGGGGCGCTTCGCGGCCATGTCTTCAGTAATCTCGCCGCCCGTCGTGCCGAGCACGTCGACGAGGCTGAACCAAAGTGCCCCGCCTTTCTCGTCCATGTGCGCGGCGCGCAGATCGATGCTGAAATCATCGCTCGGCTGGATGAGTACGCGGCCGGAAACCCGTGTCTGGCGGTTGCGATCAAGCGTGCGGCCGTCGAAATCATTCTTGATCGTGCCGTCGCTGTCGCGATGCGAAACCGTAACACGCGCGAGCACGACATCGGGCACGATCGGGCCGCTCACCGCGCCGAACACGCGCCATGCGTCGCCCGTGCCGTAGCTCAGTTTCGCCTCACCCTCGAACGTGTTCGTGGGGCGTTTCGTGGTGATGTTGATCGCGCCGGCGATGGCGCCCTTGCCGTAGAGCGCGCCCTGCGGGCCTTTCAGGACTTCCAGTCGCTCGACGTCGGTCAGATCCATCGTGAAGGCGTCCGCGTCCGGCAGGATCACGCCGTCCACCGAAAACGCGACCGCGGCTGCCTGGTTGCGGTTGGAGCCGAGGCCGCGGATCGAGATGTTGTTCGTCGCCGTGTCCTGATCGTTGGTGATGTGGACGTTGGGCGTCACGGCGAGGAAATCGTTGATCCGTTCAAGCCGGCGTTCCTCGATCACGCCTGCGGAAAAGGCCGTGACCGTATCGGGAACCTGCTGCAGATTCTCCTCGCGCTTGCGCGCGGTCACGATGATTTCATCAAAGCCGCCGCTGCTCGCGCCTGTCTGCGCTTGCGCGGCAGCCGTGCCGCAAAGCGCCGAAATCGCCGTCGAGATCATCAGCACGAAACGGCCCGTGCTCTTCACCTTGCTCCTCATGTTTCCCTCCGCTCCCTTTTTGATTGACGGCCCGTTCAGATCAGGCTCGCCGGTATGGTTTTCCCGTCACCTTCATTGTCCCAGATCGCCGACAGGATGACCCATCGGTCCTCGTGACGAACGATATGCGCGAAGGTGATGCCTCTGCGCTTTTCGCCGTTCATCTCGGCGATGAAGCTGCTGCGCACGCCCGCGACATTGCCGAAGGCTTCCACGTGGCGCGCGATCTCCACTTCGCTGAAATCAGTGAGCGCACCCGTCGCCCGCTGTTCGTTCATGGCAGCGACAAACGTCTCCACCGGGATCGGACTTGCCACGCCGGAGCTCAGCGCGGCGAGTGTCGCATCGGGGTGGCAGCAGGCGCGGAAGGTGTCCCAGTCGGGCGCCTTCTGCGCATTCCAACCCACTGCCCCATAGAGACGTGGGCACAGCGCCAGAATGTCGTCGAGATCGGTGTCGGTGATGCCGGACATGTGCGTCTCCTCCATGGTCGTCAGCCGATGAAATCGGCGGATGGATGCGCGCGCGGATGGTCGCGCAGATATTGCAGGAAGCGCCCCAGCGTTCGGTCCGCCTTCGTCAGCGTACCGGGCCGGAAGCGGGCGCGTTCGATGATTGGAAGGTCTTCGGTCGCGATGCGGACTTCCATGTCGTACATCGCGTCCAGAAACACCCGCGTGCCTTCGGGGTCGGCATCGTCCGCGCCCACCGCGACGGCGAAGAACAGGCGGGACTTGCCCGGCTCGGGCAGCCCCATCGGCGCGACGAAGCCGAACCAGCGCCCGTCCACGTAGCCGTCCTGCCAATAGATATTGGTGCCGAAGATGCCGACGCGGAATTCGATTGCGGTTCCGTCGCGCATCTTGCCGCGGAAATGATAGACCATCGAATGCGGCGTCCATTCCACATCCTGATGTGGCATTCCGTTGTCGAAGCTGATGCCGTGCACCACCTGGATGTGTTGCATGTCGGGCGTGTTGCAGCAGATCACCCAGGGATCCGCAGGCATCAGGCGGTCGTATTCGCCGATCTTCCAGACGAGCTTTTCGGGGGCGCCCGGAAAGTCGGGAAGATCGAACAGCGGCTCGGCGCCGTTGAAGGCGAAGATGCAGCCGAATTTCTCCACCGTCGGGAACGCGAAGAGGTTGGCGGTCGGCGGAATGGGATCGCCCGATCCTGTCGCCACGCAGCGGCCGTCGGGGCCGTAACGCCAGAAATGGAAGGGGCAGCGCACCGTGCCCTCCACCATCTCGCCGGTGCAGAGATCAGCGCCGAGGTGCGGGCAGTACGCGCTCAGCACCTGCGGGCGACCATCCGCGTCGCGAACGACGATGACGCGGCCACCGAGGAAGTCGAAGCCTTTGACGACGCCTTCGGCCGCCTCTTCGGAGAGGCACACGGGGAACCACGTCTGGCTGAACACACCCCCGGAGCCTTCTGCTTCCGGCCTTGGTCGGTCTGCGATCCTGACTGCGCCTGCCGTCATCTCGTCCTCGAAAGATACATTTGTGTACGGACGCTTCGATATCCTCGGCACGGGCATAGAGTCAATACGATATTCGTAACATAATGAGAGTTATGGAATGAAATTCGTAATAAATCCATTTCAGCGTTGCGGTTGCATCACGCTTTCCGTATCAGGTCACGTGAAATCCTGACCGAGGAAGGGCCGTTGATGGCAGGTCGCAAGGGCGCATCGCGCGACGCACGAGACAAGCAGCAGCCGAATCCTCTCGACTCGGCTGGGGATGTCTACGCGCTCAACAGCCAGATCATCGCGCTGCTGCAGCAGGACGGGCGGATGCCCTATTCGACGATCGCGACGGCGCTCGGCGTTTCGGAAGGAACCGTGCGCAACCGCGTACGCCAGCTGATCGACGAGAACATCATCACGATCCAGGCCGAAGCCATGCCCGAGGCGTTCGGCTATAATTTCAATGCACAGACCTTCATCAAGGTGGCGGGCGGTGCCGATATCGATGCGGTGATCGCGCGGCTGTCGGCGGTTCCGGAGGTCTTTTATCTGACGTCGACGCTCGGCCGCTTCGATCTCGGCATGGCCACCTATCACCAGTCGCACGAGCATTACCGCGCCTTTCTGGCGGCGCATTGCTACGGGCAGCCCGACATCGCCCTCATCGAAACGTGCATGGTTCTGAAGGTGCACAAGATGAAGCTGCAGTGGAATCTGGAGGGCGAACGCCGCCCCAGCCTGCGCGGGAAGGAACATTGATGATCACGGTCGAGTGTGCGGTTCGTGTCGCGGCTCCGGCGGAGCGGGTCTGGAAGCTGTTCGCGACCGAGGAAGGTCAGCGGCGCGCCGAGGAGGGCTTCGTTTCCTCGATCGAATTCGAAGGCAAGGGGCTCGGCATGGTGCGCACGATGCGCACAGAAGGCCATATCGGCGACGGCTATGTGAAGGAACGCCTCGATCACTATGACGAGGCGGAAATGGAGATGATGTTCCGCATCATTGATACCGGCGACGTCGTGCCGTTCGCGGATTATTGCGGCTTTGCGAAGATCATCCCGGCGGGCGCCTCGGCCAGCGTGCTGCTGATGCGTTCGACGTTCGTTCCCGTCGACATGCCGGAGGCCGAAGCGCGGGCGGTATCGGAAGAAAACTACCGCCTGTTCATCGCGAACGTACACGCGGCCGTGGCGGCCGGAGACGTCTGATGCGTGTCGTTCCGATCCCGCTGCGGAACGCCTTCGATCACATCAACTATCTTCTGGTGTGCAGCGTGAAGAGGGAAGCGGTCGCCGTCGATCCCTACGACGTCCCGCGCATAGTCGCGGAGGCCGAAGCGCAGGGCGTGACGATCACCAGCATCGTCAACACGCACGAACACTGGGACCACGCGGGCAAGAACGCAGAAATGAAGGCGCGAACGGGTGCGGCGGTGATGGCCCCGCGCGCGGCAGCAGGCACGCTCGAAGGGCTCGATCGCCTGCTTGTCGACGGCGATACGATTTCGGTCGGCGCCGAGAGCGTGACAGTCCGCGCCGTGCCGGGGCACACGATGGCGAGCATAGCGCTATTCGGCGTGGAGGATGACGGCACGCCCTTCGTCGTTTCGGGCGATACGCTGTTCGGCGCGGGCGTCGGTAACTGCGGCTATGGCGGTCACGCGCCAACGCTTCAAGAGACGATCAGCGTCGTGTTCGCGCCGCTTGCCGACGAGACACGCGTCTATCCGGGGCACGATTACCTGAAACGCAACCTTGCCTTCACGCTGTCCATCGAGCCGGGCAATGCGGCTGCGCGCGCACTGGCATCCCTGCTCGAATCGTCGGATGGCGCAGTGCCGTATTTCACCACGGTCGGCGAAGAGCGCGCGATCAATCTGTTCCTGCGGTCTGGCAGCCCCGAGGTTCGCGCGAACCTCGAACTACCGGCTCCCACGAGAGATGCAGACGTTTTCCTCGCGATCAGGTCGCGCCGTGACCATTGGTAGCTACGGAATCGCGGATTCTTGATGGGGCGGTGATGTGAAGCCGAACCAGCGTGTGACCTCAAACCGCGATCGGCGAGCGTGCAATTTAGGAGCGCGTGTTCCGGCACCATACGATGGGATGCTAGCGCCCGTTGCGGGCAATATTCATGAGTGCCTCGCTCAAGCCTTGCACCGTCGCTTCTCTCGCCTCCTCCGTTTCTTCATCATCGAGGTGGACGAGCAGACCATCGATCGTCGCGGCAATTTGAAGCGCACGCATCTCTCGTTCCTTGGGAGCGAGGCTTGGGATCATCTCACCGATAAAGCCGGCCAGGATTTCTCGGTGATGTCTGTGCAGTTTGTTCACAACTGTCCGCGCAGCTTCATGGTGGAGCGAGGCGGTCCAGAACTCGAAGAAGAATGTCTTCGTGTCCTGGTTGCAGGTATCGCGGATGAGATATTCAGTGATCGCGTGAAACCGCTGCTGGGGTTCTTCGGGAAGACGCTCGAGCAACTCGGCGTATTTTCTATCGTACAAGCCGGAGACGTATTCGAAGAGTGCTTCGAGCAGTTTTTCCTTGGTCGGAAGGAAATGCTGCAGGTGGCCGATGCTGATGCCGGCCTCCTTTGCCACCTTGCGCACGCTGAAGCCTGAATAGCCTTCGCTCACGAGGACGCTGCGAGCGGCCTCCATGATCAGCTCCATACGGAATATCCGCGTGGGGCTGGCTGCTGGAGCGCTTTCTGAATTCGTACTCAAATCACCTCCCTGCAGTTCCGCCGCCTTCCTGATCGCGCAGGATTTCGAATCCGGTTTCCTAGCGGGTTTGGTGCGATTGCCCAAACAAACAAGACGCGCTTGACATGGTTAGTGCATACGACCTAGTAATAGGTCAACTGCACTAAATCGTCAGGGAGGGCGGGTTGCGGCTGACAGGATATTCAGATCGATGGTCTGCGGAGCCAGGCCAGACACTGACCTTCTTCGTCAGTTCCGAGCAGCCCCGTTACCGCGCGCAACTCGTGCGTCTCATTCACGGCGACGAGAATCCGAGAGGGCCCGGACCCAAGGAAGAGCCGCTCGATTCGCCGATCAACGGCGAGTATCGGGGTGTGGAGCAGCCGATCTACACCGGGTCCTATGTCATCGTGGAGGATGCGGCCGCACTCGCCAGTGGGGGTTTGACCTTCCAGACGTGGATCCGCCCGTCTCAGCCGGATTGGTCCGAGCAGGCCGTTGCGGGCCAATGGGATGCTGAAGCGCAAAGCGGGTTTTTGCTCCTCGTTGATCAGGGTGAGCTCGAGCTTCGGGTCGGCACCGCCTCCGATTCGCTGCTCGTGGTGCGCCTGGCGGCTCCGCTCAGTCCGATCGAGTGGTGCTTTGTTGCCTTCACGGTCGACGTGGCGGCGCGGAAGATCATGCTCCGCGCCGACTGCAGCGTTTTCCATCCCGCTCGTCCTTCCACCGCCAGTGTGGAGGCCGTAGGCGAAAGCGCGATCGTGCTCGCACCCGGAGCGCCGATAACGATCGGCGCGGGCTGGATCGATCAGATCGATGGCCGCACGGCGCCACGTGCCTGCTTCAATGGCAAGATCGAGGGGCCGAAGGCGTTCACTGCGGCACTCGATGCTTCGGAGCTTGACGCGTTGAGCCGTGGAGAGGCCCTTGGCGAGGCCGCGATGCAGTCGTGTGCCGCTTGCTGGGACTTCGCGTTCAAGCCGGCGATACGGGAGATACCCGATGGCCGCGAGGGGCGCCTCGACGGGAAGACCGTCAACCGCCCCATGCGCGCGACGAGTAGCCACGCGTGGCATCCGGCCATCGAACGGTTCACCGATAATCCCGCAGCTTATAATGCGATATGGTTTCATGGCGACGATCTGGCGGATGCGGGATGGCATCCGAGCCTTCATCTGCACGTTCCCGACGACCTGAAGAGCGGTGTCTATGCGGTCAAGATCGAGGGCGAGCAAGGCGCGCGAGACTATCTGCCGTTCGTGGTCCGCCCCAAGCGGGGAACCGCGACTGCGCGGCTCGCCGTGCTGCTGCCGACAATCAGCTACATGGCTTATGCCAATGAGGCGCTGCTCGATCTTCAGGAACTCGTGGGCCTCACGGCGCACGCCAATCGCTGGCTGCACCAGGAGGAATACGGCTATCTCAACAGGCATCACCTCCGCAGCCTCTACGACCATCATCGCGACGGCAGCGGGATCTGCTACTCGTCGATACTACGGCCGATTCTGACGTCGTTTGGTCCGTATC
>ERZ761602.7566-NODE-7566-length-11446-cov-7.389606_pt1 | contig 11446 bp, 4 predicted proteins | sample MGYA00512165_ERZ761602 | MGnify/ENA primary metagenome ERZ761602 (study PRJEB28899, sample SAMN02445085) | bioreactor sludge metagenome | biome: EBPR sludge; isolation source: Thorneside wastewater treatment plant | place: Australia: Brisbane, Thorneside... | reverse complement strand
AGTTCCGGGCGGTGAAGCTGTCGGGCAAATTGCACTCGCTGGCCCGGTACAGCTCCTGGCGCGCTTCGTCGTGACGGCGCAACTGAATCAAGACGTTCGCCAGGTTGTTGCGGGCGGCTTCCTCGCCGAGGCCGTCGCCCAGTTGCTGGCACAGCTCCGCCATGCGCCGGTAGGCCAGCGCGGCTTCCTCCGGCTGGCGCATCGCCGAATGCAGATGGCCGAGTTCGCCCAGGGTTTCGGCGATTCCGCCCCGATTGCGGTGCTGTTCGTGCAGATACAGCGCCTGCTGACAGGCGTGGAGCGCGGCCGGCAGATCGCCCTCCAGCTTGCGGGTCAGAGCGAGCTGGCGCCAGGCCCGGGCGGTGCCTTCCGGCTCGCCCAAGGCCTCGAACATCCGGCGCGCGGTCTGGTACAGGGCCGCCGCTCGCGCGTAATCCCCCTGACGCTGGCGCACCAGACCCAATTGCATGTGATTGGCCGCCACCGCGAGATCGACGGTGTGCGGGCCGGCGCGGTCGATGGCGGCCTGAAAGGCGGTGGCGGCTTCCTGCAAGCGCTGCAAATAGATCAGGCAGTCGCCGGTTTCCGCGTCGGCGACCGCGACCATGCGATCCGCGCTGGCGTTGCCGGCGCGGGCCAGGGTTTGGAACCGCCGGCTCGCTTCGGTCAATTCCCGCACGGCCGGCTCGGCGGCGCCGGCCAGCTTGAGCAGCTTGCCCAACTGGAAACAGGTGCGCGCCAGATCGTAGTCCGCGCCGGGATAGGCGTCGGGACCGGCCTCTCGGGATTGCCGCAGCAGCTTGCGGGCGGCTTGCAGGGCGTTCTCCAGCGCGCCGTCGTCGCGCAGGCGCTCGATGCGCAGGCGCTCGGTCTCGAAGCGAACCCGGCTCCAGCCGGACAAGGCTTGACCGGCCCGCTCGCGGGCGGCCACCGCTTCGGCCAGCGCCGCCGGAGCGCCGGCGTTGGCGAGCAACTGCTCCAGGCGACCGGCGAGCTGGGCGGATCGCTCCGGATCGGCGTGCTGCTGGCGGTCGCGCAGCAGCGCCAGCAGATTGGGCAGCTCCAGCCGCAGCAGCCGGTTGGCGCGGGCCTTGTCCTGGTAATAGTGCCGGTAAAGCACCTCCAGCAGCGCCTCCATGCCGGCGCACCAGCGTTCCCGCCAGCGCGGGCGCTGGCGCGGGGGCAGCCGGCCAGAGAGGTAGTGGGACAGGGCGGGATCGAAGCGCAAATGGCCGAGGCCGCGATCCTCCACCAGAGGCAGGTCGAGCAGCCGGTCACAGAGCGCATCGAGAGCCCGGTTATCGAGGTGCAGGGCTTCGCCCAAGGCGATCCGGTTCGCGCCCTCCTTGAAAAAAGCCAAGACGGTCAGACGGTCGCGATCTTCGGCCGGCAGGCGGCGCATCGCCAGTTCCAGGCTCAGAAACAGCGGCCATTGGGGGTCATCGCCGTGCCGGCGCAGCAGTTCGGCCCGCAGTGGGCGCAGCAGGCCGAGGGTCGCGCCGACGCCGCGCGCGCCGATTTCTCGGGCCAGGCGTTGCAGGGCGCCCGGATGCCCTCCCGCTAGCCGGACCAGCTCGCGCAATTGCGGAAAACCGCTGCCGCTGTCGTCGGCCGGCGGCGTTTCCCCGGCCGCGATCAGGGTCCGGGCGATCAGGTCGATGGCGTCGCTCTCGTCCAGCGGGCTCAAGGTCGCTTCCGTCCAGGGCTGGGCGAAAGCGGGCGGTCCCAGGCGACCCAATCCCAGCAGATGGAGATCCGGCCATTCGCTCAGAAAATCCTTCCAGAGCTGGTCGAGCAGGTCGTCGTGCTCCGAAGGCCAGCGATCCAGTTGATCGAGCACGATCAAAACCGGTCGGGGGCGCAGGTTTTGCCGGAGGTGGTCGAGCGCCTGCCACAAGGTCGGAAAACGGTCCACCGACCAGCGTTCGCCCCGAGGCAGCAATTGCCGGCCGATGGCTTCCAGCAGCGCGCGAGGATCGCCGGCGTCGTCGCCGCCGACGTAGGCCAGGTGGCGATAGCGGCGACAGCGCGCCAGCCAGACGGCGAGAGCCGTGGCGGCGGCGGTTTTGCCGCCGCCGCCGGGCCCTCGCAGAAAGACGGTGGCGCGTTCCTCCAGGAGCCGTTCGAGGATCAGCAGGTCCCGGCCGCGCCCGATGAAGCCGGCGGTCGGCGGCGCGGGGAACCGTCCCGGCGGGCCGGTCCAGGCTCGTTCGAGCGAGCGGCGCCAGAAATCCAGAGGCGGGCGCAGGCAGAGGTGAGGATCCCGTTCGCCCAGATACAGGTGACAGCAAAACCAATCGTGGAGGTGAACGCCCCCACCGCCCAGACCGGCACCGCGATAGCTGTCGCCGGCCAAGCGGCGCTGGGCGTCGAGCGCGGCTTGACCGATTTTGGCGCCGCGCAGCAACTCCTCGTACAGCGTCGCCCAGAACCGGCGCCGGGTTTCCGCCGGGGTGTCGGGAGCCGTGTCGATCACCGCCGCGACTCCCCCGGCCAGCAACGCGGCCGCCAAGCCGACCGTGGTGCGGGCGCCGGCCGGGCCATGGGCGCGGACGCACAAAGTCACCAGGCGGACGCGATAAGTGGCCAGCAGGGACGCCAGAGCGGTCGCGCCGACGAAATGGGCCTCGCGACAGATCGGCGCGTGCAGGTCGTAGCCGGCCTCGAAGCCGACCTGGACGGTGTCGCCGTCCGGGTCGTGGCGCAGATAGCCGTCCAGGTGCAGCGCCGCGAACGGCCGGCCGGCCGCCCAGGCGTCGTTCAGCCGCTTTTCCAGCGCTCCCAGGGTCGGGGGCGAGAGCACCTGCGGTTCGATCAAGCCGCCCAGATCGCCCAGCGCTTCCAGCAGCGGCAGCGCGCTGCGCCGGTGGTCGGGATGACCGGTCGGCTCGGTGTCGGGCCGGGGGCTGAGCGCGAGCACCCGCAGGGGCGCGGGCGCGGGCGGAAAGGGCTCGCCGCCGCCGGCGAGCCGGCGCAGGAAACGGATCGGCCGCTTGTCTTGCAGCAGCGCGCCGCCCGCATCGCGCAAAAGCTCCCACGGGAGGGCGAGCGCGGCGAAAGCGGCCGGCTCCGCCGGGTCCGCTCGCAGGACCAGGCGGCGCTCGCAGGGCTCGGGGGCGTCGCGCCACGCGCTCGCCAGTTCCCGCGAATCGTCCGCGTCGAGCGTGGCTCGGTGCAGGTCCCGACCCCAGCGCGCCAGCAAGGTTTCGGCGTGGCGAGCCAGTTGTCGCAGAGTGTCGGTCGGCCAACAGGGATGGCTTTGCCAGTACCAGCGCAGGAGCCGAGCGGGCAGCGGCGCGGGCAGGGAGCCGCCCGCGATACCCTGTTTTCGGCCGGAACCCCGATTCAGGCGGATCCGCCACAGCCAATCGTTTGGCGCGGCCGACGCTTCTCGGCTGAACTCCAGCTCCAGCTCCGCCACCGGCGGGGGATGGCGCTGGCTGGTCGGATCGACGGGCGGCGCGTGATCCAGGCCAGCCAGCAAGGCCGGCAGCGCCGGACCCAGGCCGTCGGCGGTCAGCGCTATCGGCGGCGTGCGCGGCGCCGGGGCGAACCACTGGCCGAGCGAGGCGCCATCCAGGCCCGGCAACAGCAGCGGGATGACCCGATAGGCGCCGGCTCGCCGCCTTTCGACCGCCTGGGCCAGCTCGATCTCCCGCCGCAGCCAGGTCGGCTGGCCGGTGTTCAGGCCGAGCACCACGATGACCTGCCGGGCCTGCTCGATGGCCCAGCGCACTTCCGGCGCCATCCTATCCCCGCCGCGCAGGTGGTGCTGGTCGCGCCAGACGCTCAGGCGAAAGGCTTCCAGCGCCAGTCGCAAGTCGCGGGAGAAGGCGGTGTCGGCCGGGGCGTGACAGATGAAAATGGAGGCGGCGGCCATCGCGTGCGGTTTCGAAGGAAGCGATGCGAAATCATAACCGCAAACGGTTCAAGGTAAAAATCCCCCGGCAACGCCCTTGAAATCGGGTCGGTCGCCCCCATTTCCACATCAACTGAAAGGGCGTTCGCGGGAACGCCGAATGGCAACCTTCGAGGAGGAACGACCATGTCCCTGATGCGTTATGAACCGTTGAGCTTGTTGAACCAGTTGCAGCGGGAAGTCAATCGCCTGTTCGACACCAGCCGGCTCGGCGACGAGGAAACCGGGCACACCCTGGCGGATTGGATGCCGGCGGTGGACATCAAGGAAGAAGCGTCCCAGTTCGTCATCCGCGCCGACTTGCCGGGCGTCGAGATCAAGGATATCGACATCACCCTGGAAAACGGCGTGCTGACCCTGAAGGGCCGGCGGGCGAGCGAGAAGAAGGAGGAAACCGAGCAGTTTCGCCGGGTCGAGCGGGTGCGCGGCACCTTCCTGCGGCGGTTCTCGTTGCCGGACGTGGCCGACGCCGACAAGGTGAGCGCCAGGTGTAAGGATGGCGTGCTGGAGGTGACCGTGCCGAAGCGCGAGGCGGCGCAACCGCGCCGGGTCGCGATCGAGGCGTGAGCGGCGCCGGACCGGGGCGCGGTCGAGCGCCGCGTCCCGGAAGAAGCGTCGGCCGATGACGAGCGCGGGCTTGCGGCCCGCGCTTTCTCGTGCGCGCCGCGCGCTCAGGGCGACTCGTGGACGATTTCGCCCAACCCGGCTTGGCGGAGGGCGTCGTCCAGCAGTTGGCGGATCTGGCGAGCGGTGTCCATCTCCAGGGCTTGCCGGGTCAGCTCCTGAGCTCGGGCGAGGGTGAAGCTGCGAATGGCCCACTTGACGCGCGGCACGCTGGTCGCGCTGGCGCTCAAGCTGTCCGCGCCCATGCCCAACAGCAGGATGGCGGCGCCAGGATCGGCCGACATTTCCCCGCACAGATTGACCGGCCGGCCGGCGTGCCGGCCGCTCTCGACGATGTGGGCGATGGTTTTCAGCATGGCGGGATGCAGGTTGTCGTACAGCCCGGCCACCCGGGCGTTGTCGCGGTCCACCGCCAGCACGTACTGGGTCAAATCGTTGGTGCCGACCGACAGAAAATCGACCCGGCGCGCCAGTTGCGCGGCCTGCCAGGCGGCGGAGGGCACTTCGATCATGACCCCGACCTGGGGGCGCGCGGCCGGCTGGCCGTCCTCCTCCAGCTCCCGCTGGGCCTGATCCAGCAGCCGGAGCGCCTCGTCCACCTCCTCGACGGTGGTGATCATCGGAAACAGCACCCGCAGGTTGGCCAAGCCGGCGTTGGCCCGCAGCATGGCCCGCAACTGGGTCAGGAAGATGTCGGGATGATCCAGAGTGAACCGCATGCCGCGCCAGCCCAGAAACGGGTTTTTTTCGTCGATGGTGTAATAGGGCAGGCACTTGTCGCCGCCGATGTCCAGGGTGCGTATCACCACCGGCTTGGGGGCGAACGCGGCCAGCATGTGCCGGTAAAGCTGGAGTTGCTCGTCCTCGCTGGGAAACGAATCGCGGATCATGAAGGCGAACTCGGTGCGATACAGCCCGATGCCGTCGGCCCCGCAGTCGCGGGCGGTGGCGATGTCGGACAGCAACCCCGCCTTGGCGTGCAGCGGCACGCGATGGCCGTCCAGAGTGGTGGCCGGCAGATCGCGCAGCTCGTTCAATTCGGCCGAAAGCTCGGCTTCGGCGGCGATCCGTTGCCGGTACGCCTCGCGCACCGTGGCGTCCGGGTTGACGAACACTTGGCCCCGATCGCCGTCCACGATGATGTCGCAACCCTCGTAGCGGCCGATGGGGCGGTCGCCCAGCCCCATGACCGCCGGAACCCCCATCGCCCGCGCCAGAATCGCGACGTGGGACAGGGCCGAGCCGCGCAGGCAGACCACGGCGACCAGCCGCTCCGGCGGCACCGCCGCCAGATGGGCCACGCTCATTTCCTCGGCGAACAGCACGCAGCGCGTGGCCGGCGCGTTCGCCGGACGGGTCGAACCGGCGCGCAGGCGCCGCAGCACCCGCCGGCCCAGATCGCGGATGTCCTCGGCCCGCGCGCTGAGGTAGGCGTCTTCGGCTTGCTCCAGCAAGCGGGCGCGGGCCAGCACGGCATCGCGCCAAGCGGCGGGCGCCCAGGAGCCGGCCCGGATGCGGGCGCCGGTTTCGTCCAGCAGGCTGTCGCTGTGCAGCATCATCCGGTGGACGGTGAACAGGGCCAGCTCGGTCGGCGGCAACAGGGGCGCCATCCGCTCGCTGGCCAGCCGCAATTCCTCGTCGACCGCGGCGATGGCGGCCCGAAACGCCGCCTCTTCGGCGGCGGGATCGGCGGTCGCCCGGTCGGGCACGTCGTCGAGATCGGCCAGCAGATGGGGGATGGTGATGGTGCCGATCGCCACGCCGCGCGCTCCGGCCAGTCCCCGCAAGGCGTGCGCGCCGATCGCGAGCGGGTTCAGCAAATCCCGGGCGGTGCCGCTGAGCACCGCGTGATGGAGAATGCTGGCCAGTTGCGCCCCGACGGTGACCAGAAAATCCACCTCTTGCGGCCGGAATTGGCGAATGGCCCCGTCCTGGACCACCAGCACGCCCAGCGTCCGGCGATATTGCACCAGGGGCACGCCCAGAAAGGCGTGGCAGGCGTCCTCGCGAGCGTCCGGCGGCGGGCGGAAGCGGGCGTGCCGGCGGGCGTCCTCCAGGTTCAGCGGCTCCTGGCGCTCGGCGACCAGCCCCACCAGCCCCTGCTGGCGATTCAGCCGGACTCGGCCGACGGTGGCGGGATCGAGCCCGGCGGTGGCCATCAGCACGAACTCGCGCTGCTCCTGGTCGGCCAAATAGACGGTGCAAGCCGTCACCCGCATCGTGTCCCGGATGCGGTTGACCGCGATCGCCAGCGCGCTGGCCAAATCCGGGGCGGAGCTGACTTCTTGGACGATGCGGCGCAAGGTTTCGAGCATTCGGTCGGGACTTTCGCGATCTGGAGCGAGAAACGGGCGCGGCGGTGGCTCGGGACGGCGATTCGTGCCGCCGCGACGGCCGAAAGCCAAGTAGAATATACCGGCTTTCCCGTCAACCGAAGCAGAAAGAATCGAGGCTCATGAGCGACACGATCAGGCCGGCCATCGACCCGGCGGGCGGCAATCGCCTGCTGCGGCTGGCCACTTACGCTTCGGTGGCCACCGCCACGCTCCTGATCGCCGGCAAGCTGGGAGCCGCCCTGCTGACCGGATCGGTCAGCGTGCTGGCCTCGCTGGTGGATTCGATGATGGACGTGGCGGCGTCGGTCATCAACCTGCTGGCGGTGCACTATTCCCTGCAACCCCCGGATCGCGATCACCGCTTCGGCCACGGCAAGGCCGAGCCGCTGGCGGGCTTGGCGCAGGCGGCGTTCATCGCCGGCTCGGCGGTGTTCCTGATCCTGCACGCGGTGGATCGGCTGCTGCACCCGCAGCCCTTGCAGGACGCTTTGATCGGGCTGGGCGTGTTGCTGTTCGCCATCGTCGCCACGGGGCTCCTGCTGGCGTTCCAGCATCATGTCATCCGCCGCACCCAATCCACCGCGATCCGTGCCGACGCGTTGCACTACGCCACCGACCTGCTGACCAACACCGCTTCCATCGTGGCGCTCGGGCTGGCCATGCTGGGTTGGCCGGCCATGGACCCGGTCTTCGCGATCGGCATCGCGCTCTATATTTTGTACAGCGCAGGACGCATTGCTCACGATTCGATACAATTGTTGCTGGATCGCGAGCTGCCGCCCGAAGTGCATGCCCGCATCAAGGAGATCGTCGGCGCCCATCCGAGCGTGCGCGGGGTGCACGACGTGCGCACCCGCTGCTCCGGACAGACCTATTTCATCCAGTTGCACTTGATGCTGGACGATCAGTTGCCGCTGGTGGAGGCGCACCGGGTGTCCGACGAGGTCGAAGCGGCGATCAAAGGCGCGTTTCCCAACGCCGATGTGCTGATTCACGAGGATCCGTCCAGCGAGCCTCCGCCTTCCCCTCTGCCCCGCTGAAAGCGGCCGAGGTTGCCGGAATGGGCTTTGAAATGGGCTTTGAGAAGCGCCGGGCCCGCCATATCGTTGCAGGTATAATGAAGGACATTTCGAGGAGCCCGACTCATGCCATCCCCTAGCGCGTCCAATCCGCCTCTGGTCCTGATCGTCGACGACGACCTGTCGATTCGTCTGCTGGTGAGCGTGGCGCTGGAACAGGCCGGATTCCGGGTGGAGCAGGCCGAAAACGGCCGGCATGGCGTGGAGCTGTTCGGGCGGGTCCATCCCGATGTCGTGCTGATGGACGTGATGATGCCGGAGATGGACGGCTTCGCCGCCAGCGCCGAGCTGCGGCGCCAGCCCGGCGGCGCGCAGACCCCGATCCTGATGATGACCGGCCTGGACGATCACCAGTCGATCGATGAGGCGTTCGATGCCGGCGCGACCGATTTCATCACCAAGCCGATCAATTATCCCCTGCTCGGCCATCGGGTGCGCTATCTGCTCCGGGCCAGCCTGGCGATGAACGACCTGCGGGAAAGCGAGCGGCGCTTGGCCGTCGCCCAGCAGATCGCCCGGCTCGGCCACTGGGACTGGCGCCCGGACCAGGACGTGCTCCGCTTGTCCGAGGTGGTCTGCCGGATCATCGGGCTGGATCCGGCAAGGCCGGAAGTGCCGCTCCAGGCCATTTTCGACCGCGTGCTTGAAAAGGACCGCTCTCGGGTGCGAGCGTGGTTCGCGGAAATCCGCGAGCAGGGGCAATCGGCCGGGATCAACCACTGGATCGCGAACGCCGACGCCGAGCACCGGCACGTCCGCCAGCAGGTCGAGGCCGTCTGGGACGAGTCCGGGCGGCTGGCCCAAGTGTATGGCACCTTGCAGGATATCACCGAATTGCAGCGGGCCGAGGAGCGCATCCGGCAACTGGCGTTCATCGACAGCCTCACCCAGTTGCCCAACCGCGAGCTGTTCAAGGATCGCCTGAGCGCGGCGCTCCATCTGGCCAAGCGCCACGGCCGGCGCGCGGGGCTGCTGTTCCTGGACCTGGACAACTTCAAGCGCATCAACGACACCCTCGGCCACAGCGTGGGCGACCTGCTGCTCCAGGCGACGGCGGAGCGGCTGAAGGCGAGCCTGCGCGGCAGCGACACGGTCTCCCGGGCCGCCGATCCGGACGATGGCGACGAGACCATCGCGCGGCTGGGGGGCGACGAGTTCACCCTGCTGTTGCCCGAAGTCCGCCGCAGCGAGGATGTCGCGGTCGTGGCCGAGCGGATCCGGACCGGCCTCTCGGAGCCGCTGGTTTTGGCCGGGCACGAGGTGCTGGTGACCCCCAGCATCGGGATCGCCATTTTTCCCGAGGACGGCGATAGCCCCGAAGTCTTGTTGAAGAACGCCGACATGGCCATGTATCTGGCCAAGCGCCAGGGCCGGAATCTCTACCGGTTCTACGACGCCGCCCTGAACGATGTGGCCATCAAGCGTCTGACCATGGAGAACCAGCTGCGCAAGGCCACCGAACAGGGCGAGCTGTCGCTCCACTACCAGCCCCAACTGGATTTGCCGAGCGGCCGTATCAGCGGAGTCGAAGCGCTGTTGCGCTGGCACAGCCCGGTGCTGGGCCCGGTGTCGCCCGTCGATTTCATCCCGCTGGCCGAGGAAACTGGCCTGATCATCCCGATCGGCGAGTGGGTGCTGCGCACCGCTTGCCGCCAGGCCAAGGCGTGGCGGGACGAGGGGATCGACCTGGAGCGGATGGCGGTCAACATTTCGGTCTTGCAGTTCGTGCAGCCGAGCTTTCCGGGGCTGGTGGCGCGGATTCTGGAAGAAACCGGCCTGGAGCCGGATGCCCTGGAGCTGGAGATCACCGAAAGCCTGCTGATGAAGGATCCCGAAGGCGCGACCCGCACCTTGCAGACCTTGAAGGACCTCGGGGTGCAACTGGCCATCGACGACTTCGGTACCGGCTATTCCAGCCTCAGCCGCCTCAAGCAGTTGCCCCTGGATCGGCTCAAGATCGACAAGGCCTTCGTGCGCGAGGTCAACTCGCAGCCCGACGATGCCGCCATCGCCACGGCGGTGATCGCCATGGCCGAAAGCATGGGGTTGCGGGTCATCGCCGAGGGCGTGGAAAACGAAGCCCAACTGCGCTTTCTGAAATCCAAGCACTGCGACGAGGTGCAGGGGTACTACCTGAGCCGGCCCTTGCCAGCCAGCGAGATCACCAAGCTGTTTCCCCACTACCGCGCCATGGAAGATCAATCCGCCCTGGCCGGAGATGCCCGCATTCTGCTCGTCGCCGACGAGGATTTGTCCGTCGTGGCGACCCTCACGGACGCGCTCGGCCCGGAAGGCTATCGCGTGCTGGTCGCCACGAACGCCCGGACCGCGCTGGACTTGCTGGCCAGTCACGAGGTCGGCGTGGTGCTGGCGGATATCCGCTTGGCCGGGACAGGTGATGAACGGCTGTTCCGGCGCTTTCGCGAGCTGTATCCGCGCACGTTGCGGATCGCGATGGGCCGCGACTGCGGGACGGCGGATTTGATCGATCTGATCAACGAGGGGGCGATTTACAAGTATCTGCCGAAACCGGTCGCGGTGCCCGAGCTGCGCGAAACGTTGCGGAAAGCGTTTCTGCTGCGCGAGCGCGAGGCGGGTGCAAGCGCCGGATAGCGCCGGCAGGCCTGTCCGCGCGCCGCAACCGACGGCCGCGCTCAGGGCGCCGTCAGCAGCGTTCCCGCGACCGGAGTGATGCCTCGGTCGTTGGTGCCAGCGAACTCGAAGGGGATGGCGATCAGCTCCATCCCGTCATTGCGCTGGATCGCGAAGTGCAGGTGCGGGCCGGTGGAAAAGCCGGTGTTGCCCGAGTTCGCCAGCCACGCGCCGCGCTCGACCCGCTGTCCCGGCGCCACGCGCGCCGAATCGGGATGCAGGTGGGCGTAGACAGCCATGGTGCCGTCGTCGTGGAGAATCCGGATCATGTTGGCGCGCGTCTGATACTTGGGATCGGTTCCACCGTCGAAGAAATCGCCCGCCACCTCCATCACCGTGCCGGCGCGAGCGGCGCGGACCGGCGTCCCCAGCGGCAGGGCGATGTCCACCGCGTAGCGGCTCTGCGGGTGCCGGTGGCTGAATTCGCCGTCGAAGGCTTGGCCGACGGGGAACCGCTGGCCCGGCGCGAACGGCGGGGCGTAAGGCCGGTCGGGGCGGTGCGCGGCGCCCGGATCGCCCAGCACGGCCCGGACGCGATAACCGTAACGCCAGCGCGGCCCGGTCGGCTTGATGGCGACCGCCGTCGTCTCGGCGCGGGCCGGGGCCACCAGCCGGACTGGCAGCGGCGGCTCAGCGCGCACGTTCTCCAGCCGCTCGCCGCTGATTTCCACCTCGACCGGCCCGTAATAGTCGTTGACCACCGCCAGCACCGGCGCGTCCTGGGTGCCGCGATTGCGGATGCTGATGCGGGCCGGCAGCTCGCTGGCCGGCAGCGGGCGCACCTCGGCGGGAACGTCGGCGGCGGGCGGCTTGTCGGTGTAGACCCAGGCGCCCGA
>ERZ761602.7565-NODE-7565-length-11451-cov-4.459635_pt1 | contig 11451 bp, 14 predicted proteins | sample MGYA00512165_ERZ761602 | MGnify/ENA primary metagenome ERZ761602 (study PRJEB28899, sample SAMN02445085) | bioreactor sludge metagenome | biome: EBPR sludge; isolation source: Thorneside wastewater treatment plant | place: Australia: Brisbane, Thorneside... | reverse complement strand
CGCGCATCCTGCCGAGTTGACCGCGCGGACGGCATGAGCGCGCGCGACGAAACGGCGGCCGGACCCAGGGAGATTTCGATCCCGGTTGCGGGCGGCGCGCTGTCGGCCTTGATTGCGAGCGGCGCCGACCCCTGCGGCGCGATCCTGGCTATCCACGGCGGCGGTTACACGGGTCGCTATTTCCATGCGCCGGGGCAGTCCTTCCTCGAGTTCGCCGCCGCGGCGGGCTATTGCGCGGCGGCGGTCGATCGGCCCGGATACGGCGCCCTGCGCGATCGCCCGATGCCGTTCGACGCGCAAGTCGAGGTGCTCGGCGAAGCGGCACGTTGGCTGCTCGCGCAGGCGGGGGCGGGGCTGCCGCTCTTCCTGCACGGCCACTCGATCGGCGGAATGCTCGCATTGCTGCTGGCCGGGGCGGAAGCCGGGCTGCCGATCGCGGGTCTCGCGATGACCGGAGCGGGCGCGGTCAATCACGAACGGGCCGCGGCCGCGATCCGCGCGCGCGCCGCCTCGCCGGAATCCCACAGCGCGAGCGCGCCGGCGCTTCGCATCGCGCTGATGATGGGCCCGGCCGGGAGCTACGACCCCGGCCTCGCGGCTTTCGATCCCGGACGCGACGTGCCGTCCTCCGTCGCCGATCTCCGCGAGGCGTCGGCCTGGAGCGCGCGCCTGCCGGCCGCAGCCGCACGCTGCTCGGTGCCGGTGATGTTCGTGGTGCCGGAGCACGACGCGCTGTGGCGGTCGGATGCGGCGTCCCTCGACGGCGTCGCCGGGCTGTTCGCGCATGCGCCGTTCGTCGAGGTTCGCGTCCAGCGCATGGCCGGACACGCGGTGGAACTGCACCATGTCGCGCGCGCCCATGCGTATCGCGTGCTGGCGTTCGCCGACGAATGCCGTCTGCACCGGGCAGGCCGCCGGTAGGAATTTCCGCGAGGAGAGAACGATGCTGGAGCTTTACCACAACGACATGTCGGTCTGCGCCGCCAAGGTGCGGCTGGTGCTCGCCGAGAAGAACCTCGAGGCGAAGCTGCACCATTTCAATCTGCGCAAGGGCGACCAGTTCGCGCCCGGCTATCTGAAGCTCAATCCGAACGCCGTCGTGCCGACCCTGGTCCACGACGGCCGCGCGGTGATCGAATCGACGCTGATCGCCGAGTATCTCGACGAGGCCTTTCCGGCGCCGCCGCTGCGCCCGGCCGACCTCGCCGATCGCGCGGTCATGCGCATGTTCGCGAGCATTCCCGACCAGGGCCTGCACGCGGCGTGCGGGACGATCTCGACCGTGGTCGCGTTCCGCCACCAGTTCCTCGCGCTCAGCCCCGAGGAGCTGAAGCGCAACATCGAGGAGACGCCCGACGCCGCGCGGCGGGAGCGCAAGCGCCTCGGCATCGAAAAGGGCATGGACGCGCCGTTCGTACCCGACGCGCTGCGCGCCTACGACGGCGCGCTGGCGCGCATGGAGGCGCGGCTGGCGCACGGCAAGCCGTGGCTGATCGGGGATCAGTACACGCTGGCCGACGTCGGGCTCACCCCCTACGTCACCCGGCTCGCGCACCTGCATTTCGACGGCATGTGGGCGCGTCGCCCGCGGCTCGCCGCCTGGTACGAGCGCATCCAGGCGCGGCCGAACTATCGCGCGATCCGCGATTTCATCAACTGGGGCTACGTCGAGCTGTTCGACAAGCACGGACCGGAGGCCTGGCGGAAGGCGCAGGCGATTCTGGCCGGCTGAGCCGCGCCCGGGCCGGCTTGATCTGGATCAATGCCGGCCGCCTCTTCATTCTACATTTTTCGAATATAACGCCGGGTCCGGCGGGTTCGGAATGGAGAGGCGAACATGATCACGAATATGGGTTCGATCGACCGCATCGTGCGCGTCGTCGTCGGCTTGGCGCTGTTGAGCCTGCTGTTCGTGCTCGACGGCGGGGCGCGCTGGTTCGGGCTGATCGGCGTCGTGCCGATCCTGACCGCCGCCATCGGCTGGTGCCCGGCCTATCTTCCGTTCGGCATCTCGACCTGCCCTCGCCGCGAGGGCAAGGCGAATGCGTGAGGCGCGCATGTACGCACCGGCCGCCAAGGCGTGGTCGCCCTATGCCGCGGGCGTGGTCATCGGGCTGCTGCAAATTCCCGCGTTCCTGCTGATCGACACGGCGCTCGGCGCCTCGTCGTCCTACGTCACCGTGTCGGGCCATCTCGCCGCGATCGCCGATCCCGGCATCAAGGCCATCAAATACGTCGCCCGGCATCTCGAGGGCGCCAAGAACTGGTGGCAGGTCGCCGTCGTCGTCGGCATCGCGCTCGGCGCGTTGCTCTCGTCGCGGCTGTCGGGAACGGCGCGGTCCGCGCCGTCGCCGGTGTGGCAGAGGGCGATCGGGCGCCATGCGCCGCCCACGCGCTTCGCGATGGCGTTCGCGGGCGGCTTCCTCATGCTGCTCGGCGCGCGCATCGCCGACGGCTGCACGAGCGGTCACGGAATCTCGGGCTCCGCGCAGCTCGCCATCGGCTCCTTCATCGCCGTCGCGGCGATGTTCGGCGGCGCGATGCTCACCGCGCAGTTCCTGCGCCGCGTCTGAAGGGGGCGCCTCATGACCACCCTGTCGGCCATTCTCGTCGGCCTCGCAATGGGCGCGGTGTTCGGCTTCGCGCTCGAGAAGTCGCGCGTGTTCGAGCCCGGCGTCATCGTCGGGCAGATGCAGTTGCGCAGCTTCATCATGCTGAAGGTGTTCCTGACGGCCGTCGCGACGGGCCTCGTCGTGCTCGCCGCGCTGCACGGCTTCGGCTTCGCGAAGCTGTTCCCCAAGGCGACGATCTTCGGCGCCGACATCGTGGGCGGGCTCGTGCTCGGCGCGGGAATCACGCTGGCCGGCGCGTGCCCGGGAACCGTGCTGGCGCAGATCGGCGCCGGCTATCGCGACGCCTGGTTCACGTTGATCGGCGGCCTGGCCGGCGCGCTCACCTTCTCGTACCTCGAGCCGGCGCTGAACCCGATCCTGCTTTCGGGAGGCCCCGGGCGACTCACGCTGAACGGCGTCTTCGGCGTGCCGTTCTGGCCGCTCGCACTCGGCTTTGCGGCGCTGCTGGTGGCCGGCCTCGTCGCGCTCGAGCGCTGGCGCCCCTGGCGGAGCGAGATGGGCGAGAACTACGACGGGCTGCTGCCGCCCGCGCAACCGGCGCCGCTGGTCGGCGCCGGGCGCCGCCAGCCCGCCTAGCGCGGCAAGAACGCCGGCGATAGGGTGCGCGCCTCGGCGCCGGAAACGGCGCTGCTCCAACGGGACGGCGGCGCGCGCAGCCGAACGCACGATGAGGCGAACCGCGAGGCTGGCCTTGACCTTCCTGCTCGCGGCCGCGGCGCCGGCGTCGGGCGAGGCGCTTGCGCCCACGGGCACGCTGCGCGCGGTCTACCTCGCGGGCAATCCCGCGCAGGCGGTACGGGACCCGGAGACGGGCGCGATCCGCGGCGTTGCGGCGGATCTTGTGCGCGAGCTTGCGAAGCGCCTCGGCGTGCCGGTCGACATCGCGCCCGCGGCCAGTCCGCAGGCGGTGATCGACAGGGTGGCCGGCGCCGCCGCGGACATCGGCTTCGTCGCCTTCGCACCGTCGCGCACCGGGACCGTCGAGTTCTCGCAGACCTACATGCACGTCCAGCAGAGCTTCCTGGTGCGCGCCGTATCGCCGATCCGCGCCATCGCCGACATCGATCGCGCCGGCCGGAAGATCGCGGGCAGCCGCAACGATTCGATTACGCTTTACATGCAGCGGAAGTTCACGCAGGCCGCGGTCGTCGAGATCGATCCGTCGCCGGCCGAGATCCGCCGGCTGTTCGCGGCCGGCGAGATCGACGCGTTCGGCGCGAATCGCCAGCGGCTGACGACCCTGGTGGGCGACATCCCCGGCCTGCGCCTGCTGCCGGGCAGCCTGTTCGGCGTGCCGCAGACGATCGTGGTGGGCAAAGGCAAGGCCGACGCGCTCGCGACGGTCAACCGGTTCCTCGACGAGATGCGCGCGTCGGGCTTCATCGCGCGCGCGATCGAGGCGAGCGGGATCGTGGGGCTCGACGTGGCGCCGGGCGGCTCGTGGCAGCCGCGCGTGCCGGACTGATCTGCTAGCCGGCCTTGCGGACGAGCGTCATCGGCGGCTGCGGCACGGCGGGCGGCGGCGTCGAGGAGCGCGGGTCCTTGGGGTGCAGGTTCGCGATCGCCATGTCGACGAATTCGGGCCGGTACTGCGGCTGGATGCCTTCGAACTTGCACGCCGCGATCACCTGGTCGACGATGAACTTCGGCTGATAGCCGGCGAACGGGACGTTGCCGAGCTCGCGCAGCTTCATCATCACGTAGTCGACGACCTCGTCGGCGGCCTCGAGACCGAGCGCGCGCGAGACCGAGCGGAAGATCAGGCGGTATTCTTCCGCGTTCGGCGTGCCGATCTCGAGCTTGTAGGGGATGCGGCGCAGGAACGCGGGGTCCATGAGGTCGCGCGGCGAGAGGTTGGTCGAGAAGATGACCAGCTCGTCGAACGGGATCCGGAAGCTCTTGCCGGTGTGGAGCTTCAGGTACTCGACGCGGCTCTCGAGCGGAACGATCCAGCGGTTCAGCAGCGCCTCCGGCTTCACGAGCTGGCGGCCGAAATCGTCGATGACGAAGGTGCCGCCGAGCGCCTTCACGTGCAGCGGCGCCTCGTAGAACTTGGCGAGCGCGTTGAAGCTGAGATCGAGCATCTCGAGCGTCAGCTCGCCGCCGGTGACGATGAACGGGCGGCGGCACGGAACCCATCGCACGTCGAGATCGTCGCGGCGCAGGCCGAGCGCGCGCGAATGGCCTTCCTGCGTGCTGCGCTCGACGCGGTGGTGGATGCCGGGATCGAACACCTTGATGATCTGGCCTTCGACCTCGAAGCAGTAGGGGATGTAAATGACGTCCTCGAAGATGCCGCCGATGCGCTCGGCGATCGTCGTCTTGCCGTTGCCGGGCGCGCCGTAGAGCAGGATCGAGCGGCCGGAGTTGATCGCGGGCCCGATCATCTGGATGAATTCGTCGGAGACGACGAGGTTCGAGAACGCCTGCTGGATCGCGGCCTTGTCGATGCGCTCGTTGACGATGCGCTGGCGCTGGATGCGGTCGATGTAGCTCGCGAGCGAGACCGGCGCCGGGCCGATGTACTGATTCTGCTCGAGCGCGTCGAGCGCCCAGTGCTTGCCCTTCTCGCCGAGCACGTAGCGGACTTCCGACATGCCGTCGGGCGCGCCGAGCACGTCGAGCAGCTTGCGCTGCTGGGCCTGCTCGATCAGCAGCTGCACCGGCCGCGGCGGGAGCGCCAGGAACTTCGCGATCTGCGAGGGCGTCTCGCACGCCCCCGAATACATCGCCTTGATCATCAGGTTGAGCAGCGTCGGGAGCGCGAGGCCGGTTTCGGCGAGCGTGCGCGGCGCGGACGGCGCGCCGTGCATGATCGCCTCGAGATCCTCGGCGCGCAGCTTGCCCTGCGCCACGAGGATGTCGCCGAGCCGGCCCCCCTCGCGCTTCTGCCATGCGATCGCCTCGGCCACGTCGGCCGGGGTCACCAGCTTGTGCGCGACCAGGATGTCTCCGAGAAACATGCCGTTCTTCTCCGCCGTCCCGGCGGCCGGCGGCCGCGCGGAGCAAGTCCAAGCCGCATTAACCGTGAGCGTGTTTACGAATTTCTTAACGCGCGGAGCGGCGCTTCGATTCGCCCGGCGGGGGAGGCGGGCTAGCGGGCCTTCTTCAGCGCCGCTTCGAGCTGGTCGAGGCGGTCCGTGCCCCAGTACAGCTCGCCGCGGAACACGGCCTGCGGCGAGCCGAAAATGCCGGCTGCGAGGACCGCCGCTCCCTTGTCGATGAAGCGCTGCTTGACGGAAGCGTCGTCGAGCGCGGCTCTCAGCCGTGCGCGATCCTCGCCGGCCGCCGCGCCGATGTCGGTCACGACCTCGGGGCTCGCGAGCGCCTTGCCGTCGGCCCAATAGGCGCGGAGCGCCGCCTTGGCGAAGCGCTTGGCAGCGTCCGGATCGCGATCCTCGATCCACGAGAAGGCGCGTCCGGCCGCGACGAGGTTCTCGGGCCAGGTGGCCGGGAACCGGAACGGGACGCCGAAATGCGCCGCGGTGCGCGGAATGTCGAGACGGAAATACTTCTCCTTCGCGGCGTGGGTGAGGGGGTTGGTGGCGTTGAACTGCTTGTAGGCCGCCGTCACCATGAAGGCGTGCCAGCGCGTGGCGCAGTCATGCCGCGCGGCGATCTCGTCGATCACCTGGCTCGCGATGTAGCCGTAGGGCGAGGTGAAGTCGAAATAGAAGTCGATCGTCTCGGCCATGCTTTCTCCTCCGCGGGGATTGCTATGCCAAACCGGGCAGGCGCCGCCAACCGGCTCGCGTGCCGCACGTGATGCATGATATAAGCCCGCCCGCCCGCCGGGCGACGGCGGCCGGCACTGGGAGTTCGCGCGATGCAGGGCGTCGACATGGAGTTGCTGAAGGACAGCGCGGGTGACGCCACGCGCTATCTGAAGGCGCTGGCGAACCAGAACCGGCTGCTGATCCTCTGCAATCTCATCGACGGCGAAAAGTCGGTCGGGGAGCTCGAGCGCGCGCTCGGCCTCCGCCAGCCCACATTGTCGCAGCAGCTCGCGCGGCTGCGCTCGGGCAATCTCGTGCGCACGCGGCGCGACGCGAAGTCGATCTACTACTCGATCGCCGACGCCGACATCCGCTCGATGCTTCAGGTGCTCTACGGCAAGTTCTGCGCGCCGCGCGCGGCCGCGCCGAAGCGTCAGCGCGCGAACGGAAAGCGCGCGGCGGCGCGCTGAGCGGCCGCGCCGCCGGAGACCGCTCTCAGTCCACGCCCGGCCGCTTCTTGTTGCGCTCGTCCTCGGGCGTCACGCCGATCTTGCGCGCCTCGGAATGGATCTCGGCGGCCGGCCTGCAGTCCTTCATGCACAAGGTGCCTTGCACGTCGGGGCGCGGGTCGGGCACGAAATTCGCGGCGTTGGGCAGCTTGATCTTCAGAATCGAATCGCGGTCGAGGGCCGCGTCCTGCTTCAAGACGTCGTTGAGATGGAGGACGTAGGCCGTGATCGCGTAGACCTCGTCGTCCGTCAGCGATTGCGCGTTGCCGAAGGGCATCGCGCGCTTGATGTAGTCGAACAGGGTCGTGGCGTAGGGCCAGTAATTGCCGACGCCCTTCTTGGGATCGTCGTCGGTGAGCTTGCCGCTGCCGCCGATGAGCGCGGGCCAGCGGTCCTTGCCCTCGCCGAATTCGCCGTGGCAGGCGGCGCAGCGGTCCTGATAGAGCGCCTCGCCGTCCTTGACCGAGCCCTTGCCGGCGGGAAGGCCGTGGCCGTCCGGACGCACGTCGATGTCCCAGCCCTTGATCTCGTCCTTCGTCGCCGGCCGGCCGATGCCCAGCGACTGGACGGGCAGGGCGATGCCGGGCTGGCCGGGCAGCGTCTTCTCCTGCGCGCGCGCAATCTCGGGAGCGGACGCGATCGCCGCCACGAACGCCGCCGCTATGGCCGCGGCCCTATTTGAGCTGGACATTCTCGACCTCGCCGCCCGGCTTCACGTGCCAGGTGAGCATGGAATTGTTGTGATAGATCGAATTCGTGCCGCGCACCTTGCGCAATTCGGCGATCGAGGGCTGCACGTAGCCGGTCTCGTCCTGCGCGCGGCTCATCACCAGCAGCGGCTCGCCGTTCCAGCGCATCGGCATCGTCCAGCGCGTCAGCGCCTTGGCGTGGACCGGATCGTGCAGGCGCGCGGTCTGCCAGTTGCGCCCGCCGTCGAGCGAGACGTCGACGCGCTTCACGCGCCCGAGCCCCGACCAGGCGAAGCCGCTCATCTCGTAGAAGCCCTTGCCGTCGAACGGGCGCTCGGGCGAGGGGAACGTGACGACCGAGTTCGCTTCCATGAACCAAGTGAACTGGCGCGCCTTACCGTCGGGCATGAGGTCGGTGTATTTCGACGTCTCCTCGCGCGTATGCCAGGGCTGGTCGCCGAATTCGAGCCGGCGCAGCCATTTCACGCTCATGTTGCCTTCCCAGCCGGGCAGCAGCAGGCGCAGCGGATAGCCCTGCTCGGGGCGGATCGCCTCGCCGTTCTGGCCGTAGCAGAGCATCGCGTCGTCGAGCACCTTCTCGATCGGCACGCTGCGCGTCATCGCGGCGGCGTCGGCGCCTTCGGCGAGCATCCACTTGGCGGAGGGCTTGAGCCCCGTTTCGCGCAGCACCGTGCGCAGCGGCACGCCGGTCCATTCCGAGCACGAGATCATGCCGCGCACGTACTGGCAGCGCTCGAGCTGCGCGCCGCGCCATTCCATGCCGCCGTTGGCCGGGCATTCGATGAAGCGCACGACGCTGATCGCCGGGAAGCGCCGGATGTCCTCCATCGTGAAGACCATCTCGCGCTCGACGAGGCCGTGCACGACGAGGCGGTGCTGCTTCGGGTCGATCTCGGCGCGGCCCGCGTGGTGGCGCTCGAAATGGAGGCCGGAGGGCGTGATGATGCCCATCTGCTCGGCGATCGGCGTGAACGACACCGAGGATTCCTTGGATGCGGTCAGCCAGTCGACCGTCCGGCGCACGACGTTCTTCTCGAACGGCGAGGGCGTGCCGTAGGGCCGGTCGCCAACGCCGGGGCCGAGCTGCTTCGTCCAATCGGGCACCGCCGGCGGGCCGGCCTTGTTGTCCGTGGTCGCCTGGGCGGTGCGCGCGGCGAGCGCGGCGGCGCCCGCGGCGGCGCCGGCGGCGAGGAAGCGGCGTCGTCCGAGCGGATTCTCGTCGGGGCGGTTGCGCCCCTTATCGTCGGCCGGCATGGAGCGTCCTTTCGCGATGGCCCGCGGCGATCTTAGCGGGGATGGCCGCCGGCATCATATTCGCGAAAGGTATAACATCAAGCCGGCGGCCGCCAGGGGATGGCGGAGCCCGCGGTCTCCCCCGCGGGCAGCGCCGGGCGCGCCTACTTCTTCTCCTTGCCCTCGTGTTCCTTCTGCTCCTTGAGGAGGTAGGCGATCACGTTTTTCCGCAGTTCCTCGTTCGGGAACTTGTTCGGCATCTTGTTCGAGACCGAATCCTTGGCGAGATATTTCTTCAGAAACGCGCCCGGATCGGCGAGATACTCGAACACGCTCGCCTCGTCCCATTTCAGGCCCTTCTCGCCCGCGGCCTTCATGTCGGACGAATAGGCGTATTTCTCCGCCGTGCCGGCGGTGCGGCCGAAGACGCCGAAGAGGCTGGGCCCCACGCCGTTCTTGCCCTTGTCGAGCGAATGACAGGCGCGGCACTGGCCGAACTGCGATTTGCCCGTATCCGCATTCTGCGCCTGGGCCGGCGCGGCGAGGAGGGCGAGGGCGGCGAGCGGGGCGAGGACGAGTCGCTTCATCGTGATCAGCTCCGGTGTTTTCCCTGACATGGCTTTTTCTGGAAGGCGTTGCAAGCTCAGTTGGCCGGCGCGGCCCCCGGCGCCGGGCGCGGCCGTTTCGCGCGGTCCAGCCGGGCGAAGATATCGGCGAGATGCGACCAGAAGAATTCGTCGCCGCTGTACCCCACGATGCGGCCGATCTCCTGGCCGTCCTCGACGAGTACGAACGTGGGCGTGTAGACGACGTTGGCGATCGCGGCGAGGTCGGCCGGGCGCGCGGCGGCGATGTCGACGCGGCGCAGCGGCGCCCGCCGGCCTTCCGCCGTCTTGGGATAGATCGGCGCGATCTCGCGGTTCCAGCGCGCGCAATAGGGGCAGCCCGCCGCCTCGAACATGACGAGTTCGGCGGCCGCGGCCGGAAGGCCGGCGGCGAGCAGGACGGCGGCGATGAGGAGCCGGAACAAGCGGGGCCTCGTCGAAGCTGGCGGGCAAGACCGGTTAGCCAAGCGCGCGCCGCGCGGCAAGGGGGCATCGCAGCGCGCCGCGCGCTTGATAATATATAAAACCCGAATATGATACGGGCGATGGCCGGGTGGTTTGCCAGTCGCGCACGGGTGCGCGGCGTGATAAAAGCCGTCCCGAGCGCGGTGCCGGGCCGTTCGGCGATCCGCGGTGGCGTTCAAGGCAGGAGAGGACGATGGAGCAAGGTGCAAGGTCGGCGGGCCGCCGCGACGCGTCGCGCAGGCGCGTGCTGGCGGTGGGCGCGCTCGGCGGGATCGTGGCGGCATTGGCGCCGCGCCTCGCCGCTGCGAAGCCCGAGGATGTCGCCGCCGCGATCAAGAAGCTCTACGGCGACAAGGCGATCGCCGCCGGCAAGGTGAAGCTCGAGATGCCGCAGATCGCCGAGAACGGCAACGTCGTGCCGATGACGGTCACGGTCGACAGCCCGATGACCGACGACGACTACGTGAAGGCCGTGCACGTCTTCGCGGAAGGCAATCCGATTCCGGCGGTGGCGACGTTCTACTTCACGCCGGCTTGCGCCAAGGCCGTGTGCTCGACGCGCATCCGCATGGCGGCGACCCAGAACGTCGTCGCCGTGGCCGAGACGAGCAAGGGCGAGCTCTTCACCGGCAAGACGGAAGTGAAAGTCACGATCGGCGGCTGCGGCGGCTGAGCAGGGCAGAGGAGAATAAGATCATGGCGACCCCCACACCGCGCGTCCGCGTCCCGGCCAAGGCCAAGAAGGGCGAGGTCATCGAGATCAAGACGCTCATCTCGCACGACATGGAGATGGGCACGCGCAAGGATGCCGACGGCAAGACGATCCCGCGCAAGATCATCAAGCTCTTCGCCTGCACCTTCAACGGCAAGGAGGTGTTCAAGTCCGACTGGCAGCCCGGAATATCGGCCAATCCCTATATGGCGTTCTTCGCCAAGGTTAACGAATCGGGCACCTTCGAATTCGCCTGGCACGACGACGACGGCTCCGTCTACAAGGCCTCGTCGAAGATCGAAGTCGCCTGAACCCGCGCGCCGCTGCAGCGCGGACGATGTCCGCGCCGCCGCGTCGCCGGTCATCGCGCCGGTCGGGTCGGGCCCGTTGTTTGGTTAACGGGCCCGTATCTTTTTCGCGAAGCGCGCGGTGTCGAAGGCGCGTTCATAACACTTCGTCAAATATCGTGAAGGCATGATGGCTTCCGCGCGCGGCTCCGCGGGAGCGAGGGATGCAGGACTGGAGTAGCGATAACGACAAGCCAGCGCGGCCGGCCGCATCGTTCGGCCGCCGCAATATCGCGAACGGACCCGTGCCGCATGGCGCGGCACCGGCATCCGCCGCGGCCGAGCCGCCCGCCGCGCCCGCGCCGATGGAGGCCGCTCCGCCCGCTGCCGCCGCCGTGACCCCGGCCCCGCCGCGCGTGCCGCTTTCGACGATTCCGCAGCCGCCGGGGCAATCGCCGGCGCCGCCCCCGATCGCGCCGCCGATGATGTCGTCGCAGCAGCTCCAACTGTTCAACGGCCCGATGGGCCGCCGCGCGCTGAGGCAGCAGTCCCGCAAACCGATCAAGCAGATGGACATGCGT
>ERZ761602.7564-NODE-7564-length-11452-cov-5.218391_pt1 | contig 11452 bp, 13 predicted proteins | sample MGYA00512165_ERZ761602 | MGnify/ENA primary metagenome ERZ761602 (study PRJEB28899, sample SAMN02445085) | bioreactor sludge metagenome | biome: EBPR sludge; isolation source: Thorneside wastewater treatment plant | place: Australia: Brisbane, Thorneside... | reverse complement strand
GCAGTATCGAGCTGTATGACCTCGCCGTCACCGATGTCTCGACGCTGCACAACATCTGTGACCCTATCCACCTGCCAGACCTCAGCCGGGACGACGGCAGCGGCCTGATCCGGGACGGCTTGCGGGAGGCCGGCCTGCCTATTCCACAGGCTGAGGGGTTGGGTGACGCGGTCTGGGCCGCGGTCAACGGCCAGCCCTACCTGACTCAACGCCTGGGTGCGGCTCTGGTGGATGGAAAGGAGTCAGGCGTCAATCTGACCCCGGAGCATGTGGCCCAGCTTGTCGAGGGCCTGCTTCTGGATGATCCCTTGCTGATCCATTGGCGCAGGGCGTTGGACGAGGAAAGGCTATGGCCGGCGGTGAGCGCGCTTCTCGATGAACGCCCGCGCTATAGCCGCTTGAACGCCGCCATGGCGCGCCTTGAATTGCTGGGCGTGGCCCGCCCTCTGGATGGGCGCTGGGTCGCGCGCAACCCTCTGCTGGAGCGCGCCCTCCGTTCGTGGTTGAACGAGGGGCGTTCAGGAGAGCCGCAGGCCGTCCGCGAGCTTCAACAGGCCCTGGTGCGCGTCCTGGGGCCAGGGGGGCAGCCCGTGGGCATGGGGTTTTTAGCGCAAGCTGAGCGCGTGCTGACCTGTGCACACGTGGTCAAGAGCGCCCTGGGGCTGACAGGCCAGGCCGCGCCTTCGGACGCACCCGTGCGCCTGGATTGGCCTCTTCTTCCCGGCAAGCCGGAGCAAAGCGCCCACGTAGGCGTCTGGCAACTCGCCGAGGATCTCGCCGTTCTGTATCTGGCTGAGCCGGTTCCCGGCGCGGCCCGGCCAGCTCCGCTGGCCAATCAGGACTCGCTCTGGGGCCACCCCTTTCGGGCGTTCGGCTGCCCGGCCCAACGCGCTGACGGGGTGTGGTCGGAAGGCGTGATACGCGGGCCGAACGCCGCCGGGTGGGTCCAACTGGACGGACTCACCGTGCCGGGCTATGGCGTGCTGCCCGGCTTCAGCGGCGGCCCGGTCTGGGATGACGTCCTGCGCGCCGTCGTCGGCATGGTCGTCGCCGCTGAGAGTCAGCTGGAGATTAAGTCGGCCCAGATGATCCCTGCGGCGACTCTCGCCCGCGCACTTCGCCTGTAAGGAGGCCTTTCATGTCCGAGGACGCTGACGACATCATCCTGATCGAGTTTGCTGGTGAGCGCAGCGGCTTTCAGAAAGCCAGCCTGGAAGACGCTCTGGGCCAGGTCAAGCAGCACTCGCAGACGGCCCTCAACCTGGCGCTGGGCACCATCCGTTCGACCGCCCACCGTCTGAATCGGACGATCCGGGAGATCCAGAAGGACGCCCAGCCGGACGAGGTCGAAGTTGAGTTCGCGGTCAAGCTGGAACTCGAAGGCGGTTTCGAGACGCCACAGCCGGTGGCCCTGGTGGCTAAAGGAACGGCGGGCGGGCAGTTCACGGTGAAATTCAAATGGGCCCTGGACCGGCCGCAACAGGCCCAGGTGTTGGTCAGCACACAGCCATAGAGAGTCGACGTCCGGGCCGCACGCCCCGCTGCCGGCAACCCAGGTTGTCCGTGGACAGGCGCCAGGCGGCAAAGGGGATTGAGCCGCGCGAGCACAGGCCGATGGAGTCGAAGGATCATCTCGCGAGCCAGTTGCACACAACCGAACACTCGTACTAGACTCGTCGCAAGTTACAAAACGGCCCGCGCTGCTGGAAACAGCCGGGCCGATGACTACGCCGGTTAGGTCGGCGCAGCTTGCAGAGTATAGCGTATTCGCTATCACCGCTCGCCTGCCTCAGCCGGCTATCTCTGGGAGGTCAGGCGCATGTCCAAACGAACAAGCCAAACCGGTCGGCGGCGAATTCAAGATAGGCTTGACGCCAACCGATCTGAAGGCGAGCGTCTGTTAGAAAACCAGGAGCTGATGGCCGAAGTGAAGCGCCTTCAGCGCGAATATGGTCTGCCTTTCGGAAGCGATGCGGAGAGCAAGCGCTACTGGGAAGTTCTGACGAACGACGGGAAAGTGGAAACTGAAACAGGGCAAGTGGCCTTGGGTCCCGCCTTTGACCGGCACGCAAAGCTGATTAATCAGCTGAGGCTGCTATTCACCAAGTATGCCCTTCCCGATCGTCTGTATGACGCCCTGTGGGGATTGGTCTTTTTGGGACGTCCTGGGGTTCAATACGGCGGCGGCGCCTTTCCCGCAGCGCCTTTTCCAAAATACGGCGAGCGCGAAACGCCGCATCTCCTCATATATCCTGATACCGACATTGATAACCCCATGGTTCTGCAGTACATTCGGGATTGGCAGGCATCCCGGCGGGAGCAGCCGCCCGGGCCAAAAACTATCCCCGGTTCGCGTAAGGTGGATTGGCGTCCGGTCTGGGAATGGCACAAACGACATCCCGACGTAACGCTGCGCCAATTGGCAAAGGCCATCAGCCGAGACCCAAGCTATGTGCGTCGCCAAATGTCCCTCTTAGAAGAGGAGCTCGCCGCCAGGAACAAGTAACAAATCGGTCCCCGATTGTTGTTCCTCAAATCCCCGCCCGGTCTTAGCATGTCCTTCAGATACTTTGGAGGACATGCCGTTGCCCCGAACAAAGCGTTTCACATTCCTCTGTAGTTTGGACGAGCGGCGCGCGCTATCCCGGCTCGCGATGCGGCTCAAGCGCACGGAGTCCGACACAATCCGCTGGTTAGTCATCGAGGCGTCGGCGGAATTGTATCAGTCGCCCGAGCCTAATCGCACCTCTGAGCCACGTCTGCCTGTACCCACGAAGGAGGCTGAGCCGCCATAGCAGCTGGGGCTCGCTCCGGGCGCAGGGCGCCCTGCGTAGATGTTGCTGTCCATCCGGTCTGGACCTGTGGAGGATGTCATCTGGGACCAGGCTCAAGCCTACTCGATCATCTGATAGGGAAATATCCAGGCCCTAACAGGAGGCCACGCCTTGACTCAAGTCACTGCCCAACCTTTGCTGGACCTAGCCGCCCGGCGGCGCGAGGCCCTGCGCCGGGCCTACGCCATCATCCTGTCGTGGCCAAAGTCCGAGCCTGACCGGCAGGACGAAGGCGAGGTCGCCGCGGCCGACGCCGGCGCGGACGGTAAGCCGGCCCAGGCTGAGGAGCTCCAGTCGTGAGTGACCAAAAATCCGGCGCCGCGTTCAGCCATCCAAAGTCAAGGCCGCCGATGAATGACGTCGAGGGATGTCTGCCGAGCGGTACGCCATTGGTTTCACGCCCTTATCCAATGATCACCTTACCCGAAGCAGCCCTAGAATACGCCCAGCGCGGCTATCCCATTTTTCCCTGCCACAGTCGGGCGCCGGACGCGCAGTGCACCTGCGGTCGATCGGCTTGCAGCGGCAATAGCCGCGCCAAACATCCGCGCACCGCGCGCGGCCTGCACGACGCCACGACTGAAATCGTACAGGTCCGCGCCTGGTGGAGTCAATGGCCGGACGCCAACATCGGCCTCAATCTGGGCCTGGCCGGCCTGGTTGTCATCGACTGCGACCAGCACGACCCGGAACGGGATGGCGTGGCGAACTTCAAAGCGCTGCTGGCCGAACTCGGCCTGGCGGACCTACAGACGGCACGGGTGATGACGGGCGGCGGCGGGCAGCATTGGTACTTTCGCGCGCCTGGCGTCAAGTTGGTCGGTACGCTGGGTCTGGGCATCGACGTGAAGCAAGCCGGTGGGTACGTCATCCTGCCGCCGTCTCAGCACATTAGCGGCACTCGCTATGCCTGGACTTAGTGACATTGCAGCCCTGCCCGACGCTCTGCTGGCTCGCCTGGCCAAACCCGAGCGGCCTGCGCGGCAGCCGGACACGACGTTGGCCGCCAGCTTCGACCAGCGGCCACCCAGCCGCCACGGAGTGACCGCCTACGCTGCCGGGGCCCTGGAGAAGGCCGCGCACAACGTTGCCACGGCCCCCAACGGCACGCGCAACATCGTCTTGAACAAGGAGGCGTACAGCCTGGGCGGCTTTATCGCCAGCGGCGAGTTGCGGCCCCAGCAGGTCATCGAGGAATTGGCCACGGCGGCCCGCGCCGCCGGCCTGGAAGACGCTGAGATCGAACGAACTTTGGTCAGCGGGCTTAACAGCGGCGCCGTGAAGCCCCGAACGACACCAGAGCCGGTAAGGGCCCTGCCCAACGGCCTCAGCCTGGGCACGACTACGGCCGGCGCATGGAGCACGGTCTCGTCGGCTGCAGCGATGACATTGCCGCCTGGTGCCGACAACTGGCGTGTCTACACCCTGAAGGACGCGCGGCGTGCCCAGCCGTCCAATCAATGGCTGGTGCACGGCCTCGTCGAGGCAGGCAGCTTGTCCATCTGGTATGGCGCTCCGGGTGATCTGAAGTCCTTTCTGCTCCAAGATCTGGCGGTGTGCGTGGCCAGCGGCAAGCGCTGGCTGAATAACAGCGTGGCAGCCTCCAGCGGCCTGGCCGTCGTGGGCGGCCCGGTCATCTGGGTAGATGCCGACATGGGCGAACGCCGCACCGCCGGTCGGTTCAAGGCCCTGGCCGCCGCCTATCAACTGCCCGATGATACGCCGCTGTTTTACCTCAGCATGCCCAACCCACAACCGGATCTGGAAAACGCTCAACACGTCCGCGCCTTGATCGGGCTGGCGCAGCAGCACAACGCTCGCCTGCTGGTCTTTGACAACCTAGGCGTGATGATCGGCCAGACCGACGAAAACGGTGCCGCAGTGCAGCGGCCCATGACCGGCTTCCGTTCGCTGGCCGAGGCTACCGGCGCCGCTGTGATCATCGTGCACCACCAACGGAAGGCAACCGGTGGAGCCGGCCGGCTCGGTGACACCTTGCGCGGGCACTCGAGCATTGAGGCCAAGCTCGATGTCGCGCTGCTGGTCCGACGCGAAGGCGACCACGTCAGCGTCTTTCCCACCAAGGTTCGCGGCGCGGAGATCAAGCCATTTGGGGCGCTTTTCACCTACACGCAGGATGAGCACCTGCAACTGACCGAAGCCCGCTTCTGGTCAGCCGACATGGTCAACGCCCGTGCGGAGGCGCTAGAGGTGCTCTGGCAGAAGGTCAGGAGTGTACTGGCAGCCGGGCCGGCCACCACTAACAGAATCTGTGTGCAGGTGCGTGCCAACCGCAAAGCGGTCGCGGACCTGCTGAAATCCAAAGCAAGCGACGGTGCCTTGGAGCATCACAAGGGCCCGCGCAACAGTGACACCTGGAGCCTTCCGGCGTGACTGGTATCGACCGATATCGGGCTGGTGATGACATCAGTGACTGATATCTGGTATCGGGGCCTTAAGGCCCGATACCAGTCAGTCCGCTCGGGCGCCAAGGTTAGGCACCAAACGCCCTGGCGGACGTTTTCCACCGGCGCGCCGGTCATATCGGCTGGTCGAGCCTTGCCAGCAGGTTCTAACGGCCTGCACTTGGCCTGGCAGCCTGGCCCCAAGCTGGCGGCGGAGTGCCAGCACTGACGGCAATCGTCATACCAATGTGCTCCGGCGCCAGTCGGGAGTGCCAGCACCCGGTCACGTGAACGGGGAAGCGCACGAGGTGTAGCACAAATGGGATGGGAAACGCGCGGCGGACGACTCTACTACTACCGCAAGCGGCGCAGCGGCCAGCGGGTGACTTCCAAGTATGTCCTGGTCGACATAGCTGGCTGGGCGGCTGTCTTGGACTTGGAAAAGCGCCAGAGGCGCACAGCCGAGCGGGAGGAGCGCGCGGCCTTTCGGGCCGCCGACCTGGCCACCGAACGCGCCGGCGCCCTGGGCCGTGTGCTGGCAAATCAGGCACTGCGGGCGGCCGGCTACCGGAAGCACAAAGGGCAGTGGAGGTGGAAACGCAGTGCCTGACAAAGCCATGACCCAGGCCGAACTAGACCGGCAGGCGCTGGCCGACCTGGCCCGCAAGATCGACACCGGGCAGGCGACCTCGGCCGAGCGAGTCGAGTTTCGGCGGCGGCTTGAGGCGGCCCCGAACCTGTGGCGCATCGTGGGCGACCTCAACCTTCAGGCCGAGCATCATTTGATCGTTAATCTGCCGGAGGCCATGCAAGACGGACTCCGTGTCGGCCGGCGCGCCGTGCAGGCCGACCTGGGGTATGCAACGGCCCCGCCGATTGAGCGACTCTTGATCGAAGCCGTCGGCCTGGCCTGGCTGCGGCTGGGGATCATGGAATTGAGGCATGCCAGCAGTGCGTGGGCCGGCCCGGGCAACGCGCAGGCTGACTTCTGGAGCCGGAACCTGACCGCGGCCCAAGGCCGCTATCTGCGAGCCGTGGTTGCCCTCGCCCGTGTGCGGCGGCTGCTCGGCCCAACGGCCCTGCAAGCAAACATCGGCCAACAAGTGACGGCAGCGCAGGTGGTGGCTGGCAAAGACAAGGGTCGCAATAGGGGCGGCCGGCGCGAAGAGTCTCCCAGACGGTCGAAGGACAGATACGCCTGATGTGCCAAGCGTTCGAGAATGACCGTCTGTGGTGAGCACCTTAACAATCCAGTGCGCAGGGCGAAGCGAGTCAGCCCCTAGCGATAGTGAACCATCATCGTGCGCTCGCAGCGCTTTGAGCGCTGCCAGCGCACGTCAACCGGCGCCGGCCGGGCAAAGGACCGAAAGCAGACCAGGCGTGCCAATCCTGGCCACGGTTGCGCGGTCATAGCGCTGGGCTACAATCCGACGCGGAGTAACTTGACATGGCGCAATGGATAAGTGTCGCCGAGGCGGCCCAGATCAGCGGCTACGATGCTGATTACATTCGCAAGCTGATCCGCGCCGGCAGGGTGAAGGCCCGCAAAGTCATTACTGTCTGGCAAGTTGACCGTGCTAGCCTGGCTGCATATGCGAAACTAGCCGAGAAGATGGGCGAGAAACGCGGCCCCAAGAAGGCTGGTTGACATCTGGCGAAGTAGGTCTATAATTACTTACTGTAAGTAAATTTAGTCTATTGAAGCGGCCCGCGCAAGTGTTACGAGCACTCACGCGAGCCTGACCTAACCCGACCGTGCTAGCGGTACGGGCAAGGCTGACCCGATTCTACCAAAGCGGGCGCCCTGCCAGACCATCGGCGGGCGCCTGCTTTTTATTCGCGGTCCAGGAGGACGGCACCAAGCCGCCGTTGCCCGGTCCGTCATCGGGAGGCCTATGGACGATCCCTCACAGTTTCCCCAACGTCCGTACGCGTACAGTCCAGGCCGGCTTGCGACCTTGGCCACGTTTATTGCTGAAAATGTAGAAAAGGAAACACCCATGACTCAAACCGTCAATACCGCCATGAAAGAAAACGGCCGGCGCGCGTGGAAAGGCGCAGCTTTTGTGTTGAGTGTGCTGGTCTACCTGGCCGGCCTGATCTATGCCGGCGTGCGGTCATTTGACCTGTTCGCCCGCACCGTTCCACCAGACCTGTTGCCTCTGGCCGTGCTCGGGATCCTGGCCCTGGAACTGACTGCGCTGGCCTTGCCCTTAGCCCTGCACTATTGGACGGCGCCCGGCCCGCAACGCTATGCGGCGATGGCTTTCTACGTGGCCGACCTTCTGCTGATCACGGCGAACGCGATTCTGGACGCGGCCCAGCAGGCGGGCACGCTGCTGCCCGCCTTCATGACGGCCTATGGCGTCTACGCTGTGCCGGCCCTGCCCGTCGTCTGCATGGTCGGCTGGGCCATTGTCTGGGCCCTCGACCCGGCGAGTCGGGAGGCCGATATGCGCGCCACCGTCCAAGCGGCGACCCAGGAGGCCCTGATGGGGCAGATGATCGAAGCGACCAAAGCGATTGACATTACCGATGCCGTCCAGCAGGCAGCGGCCGCCGCGGCCCGTGCCTTGGTCGGTGAGACTCTGGGCCGGGCCCCGCGGGGCATCGCTCTGCCGGAGGCAGGAGTGCCGACCCTGGCACCGCCTGCCAGGGCAGGTGTCGTGGGCGGGCACACCTACAACGCCCAGGCCCCTGCTTGGTCCGCAACCAGCCATCGTCCACCTGATGACTCCGCAGCCGAGCACGACCAGAAGGTCAAACCCGGGCCGGTGCAGGCGGCCAAGGCGACCCGCAACGGCACGCGCAAGGGGGCCTCCGCCGACGGCCCAAAAGCCTAGGCGGCCTAAGCCCGCTGGGCGATTTCGGCAGCCAGGCCGGCCTGCCAGCCGCCGGCGCTCCAGCCTTGCTGACGAGTTGGCGGATCGAAGTCACCCGGCGTGGCCGTTTCTGGCAGTGGCGGCGAGGCAGCGGGCGCAACCGTCAGGCCCGCTATGGTGGAACGTTTCGGACGTTGAGCGAAGAAAGACGGGCAGTCTATGAAGTCAACAAGCAAAGACACGCGCGGCGCCAAAGCGCCAACCCGGATGCACTCATCCTCCCTGACCCCGGCCGACGCGCTGGCGATGCTGGCCTCGGCCGTGAATTACTGCCGGACGGCGGGTCTGGAGGTGCGCGCCGGGAACACGACCGCCGGCCTCACGCTGTGCCTGCCGGCCGCGCGTCTGGCCCAGCATGACGAGAACGGGGAATTTGTAATTGCCGGGGCCTCGGCCTCGTCTGTCTCTTGACGCTCTGGCGCGCTACCTGACAGGACCCCGTCTGCCGGGCTGCGACAAGCGCATCAAGCCGAAGTTGAGGACACTAGACAATGATTGACCGAGCGGTGGTATACGGGCGAGTCTCCTACGATGATCGTGACAATGAGAGTCGCAACCTGAACAATCAGTTGGACATGGGCCGGGCATACTGCCAGGAACGCGGCTACCAGGTTGTCGAGGAATTAAGTGAAGATGACCGCGGCGCCAGCGGTGCCGAGATTGACCTGCCCGCACTCAATCAAATCCGGGAAATGGCCCGGCGCGGCGACATGAGCGTTCTGGTGGTCCGCGAGATTGACCGGCTGAGCCGAAACCTGGCGAAGCAGTTGATCGTCGAGGCTGAGTTGAAACGGTACGGCGTGCGGATTGAATATGTCTTGGGCGATTATCCCGATACGCCCGAAGGGAACTTAATGAAGCACGTTCGGGCCAGCATTGCGGAGTTCGAGCGCGAGAAGATCAACGAGCGCATGACGCGCGGACGACGTGTGAAGGTGGATAAGGCCGGGAGCATCATTGCAAACGACAAATCACTATATGGCTATCGGCTGGACACCGAGGTGAAGGAGAAGAAGGAGATCTTTTGCCGACTGGAAGTTTACGAACCCGAAGCCCAGGTCATCCGACTCATATTCACCTGGTACACCGAGGGCGGGCGCGTGCCCGTCACGGAGATTGCGCGGCGGCTGACGGAAATGGGCGTTCCAACCCCCACCGATGGAGACGGGCACGGGCGTCGCGCTTTCAACCGCAAACGCCCGGCCGGGCATTGGTCAGCCGGCAGCGTGCAACACATCCTGAAGAATGTGGTCTACGCGACCGGGCAATGGCGCTACGGGAAAGCCTATCGGGAGAACGAAAAGTGGAAACGCAGGCCGCTGGAGACGTGCCCGTCCGTCAAAATCACGCCGATCATCACGCCGGAGCTATGGGCGGCGGCCGAGGAGCGGAAAAAGCAAAACAAGCGTGAGTCAGGCCCGGTCTGCAAGCATGACTACCTCTTGTCACGGCGCGTTATCTGCGCCCAATGCCGTCATGCCGTGAGCGGGCAGGCGCAGGGCCAGCGGCTGTACTATTGCTGCAAGGGTCGCGAGGCCGTCACGCATTGCCGTAGCCGCAAGTGGCGCGTGGAGGTGATTGACCAGCACGTCTGGGAATGGATCAAGGAATTGATGCAGAACCCTGACACCCTCTTAGAAAAGATGAGGGACGCGCAGGCCGAACGCAAGGCGGCGAACGCCCATTGGCTGGATCAACTGGCGGTAACGGATGGAGTCATTGCCAAGCAGCGGGCGCAGCTGGACCGGGCCAACGAACGCTATATCAAGGGGAAAATGACGTCGGAGGTCCTGGACAAATGGGAAAAGGATGTTGAGGCCAACATCAAGTCCCTCCAGGTTGAGCGAGCGAAGTTGGAGGCCAAGTTAAGCAGCCGGCTGATCACGGCGGCCCAGTTCGAGACGGTCCGCGAGTTTGCCCAGGACGTAAAGTCGCGGATACCCTATGCTGACGAGCACTTCGCCGAGCGGCGCCGGCTGATTGACGCCCTGAACGTCACGGCCAAGTTGGCTTGGGAAGAAGAAGGCTGGGTGATTTATGTTATGTGCGAAATTGGCGACGTCCGGCTTAGTATCGTGCCCACTAAAGCGAGTTTTAGTCTCAGCGCCGGGGCGCCCCTCCGCAGTTCATAGGACCGCCCCGGCGCAAACAGAAAAGGCCATCCAACCGGGTGGCCTTTTCTGCGTTTAATCCCCTTGCCCATCCCCGCCAAGACTGGCCGTCCGGCCGACGACGGCGCGCTGATAGCGGTCCAATGGCCCGTTTGTTCCCGCGTGGCGGCCGAGCGCAAGCCACCGTTGGGCCTCAGCGATCTGGCCCGTGCTGCGGCGGGGGTTGGGCAGTCATCGGGCGCCTCTGGCGGTCAGAGCAGACAGACTGCGCATTGCTTCCCAGGCTATTGTCAGAGCCTGCCAGAGGTACAGCAGGGCAAATAGCATGTCTGATAGGAAAGATGCTATGGCCTTGTCGAATATGGTCGCGAGCAGTTTCTGCAGAATATTGCTCAAACCGCCCAGCACCATGGTCATGAGCAGGATGGCCAACAACGCGGCCAAGAGACAGCCGATAATCTTGAGCAGACAACTCAGCAGCGATTCTCTTTCGCAGTCGGACATAGGGACCTCCCATGACTTAGCCGAGGTGGGCCAGAGGTGAGGCGCCGAACAGCAGCGCCCCCCCGGCAACTACCGCTCCAAGCGAGACGAGGGCGATCCGCATCGGCATCGCAAAGCCCGCATTCGTCAGGCCTTGTCGCAGCAGTTCTATGCCCGCCGCCGCGCCAAAGACAGCCACCGCGCCCGTCAGGCCCAGGCCCGTCTCAAGCTCCGGGTGGGTGATCCACACTTGCTGCAGCGCAACCAACTCGAACAGCAGGAGACTGCTGAACGTCACGTACAGAAAGAGCCAGACGCCGGCCCCATTCTTGGTGCACATTTCCTGCTCCTTTCGCGAAGGGCTCGCAGAGATTGGCAAATCCAGCGAGGCGGGCAACTTTCGCCTTGGCTCAGGCCAGGGCCGGTTGCCTCACATTGGCCTCTAGCAGCAACCTTTCGTCGCCAGCAGAGAAGTCCAGCCGGGGTAATCGATGACGGGGGATGTTTCTTATGCCAGGGCTCCCTTACCGGAACCACGCCGCACGTCATCTTCGGCGTGAAGCGCATTGTGAGTGGAGCCATGAGCCATAAATAGTGTACGCTCTCCGGCACTTGGCCTCAACAGGCTGAAAGCTCCGCATCCTTTCCGACAGGATTTATCGACTTGGACGAGGCCATCCTGACCGGGTGGCCTTTTCTGCGTTTAATCCCCTTGCCCATCCCCGCCAAGACTGGCC
>ERZ761602.7563-NODE-7563-length-11453-cov-3.261011_pt1 | contig 11453 bp, 4 predicted proteins | sample MGYA00512165_ERZ761602 | MGnify/ENA primary metagenome ERZ761602 (study PRJEB28899, sample SAMN02445085) | bioreactor sludge metagenome | biome: EBPR sludge; isolation source: Thorneside wastewater treatment plant | place: Australia: Brisbane, Thorneside... | reverse complement strand
CCCTTGATCCGACGCAGAAGCGCGCCCTGCTGGCGCAGCGACTGAAGGCCGCCGCGCGCGCGGGCGAAACCGCGCAGGCGCCGCTGAGCCTTGCCCAGCAGCGGCTGTGGTTCATCGACCAGATGCAGCCGGGCCAGCCGGTCTATACGATCACCGCCGCCCTGCGGCTGCGCGGCGATCTGGACGTGGCGCGCCTGTCGGACGCGCTGGACCGGATCCGCGCCCGCCATGGCAGCCTGCGCACCCGCTTCACCGACCGCGACGGATCGCCGGTGCAACTGATCGACCCGGCCGCGCCGCTGGCCCTGGCCCGGCAGGATCTGTCCGACAATCCCGAGGGGCTGGAGGCAGCGCTGGACGCCTTTACCGCGCAGCCCTTCGATCTGGCGCGGGGGCCGCTGGTCCGCTGCCTGCTGATCCGGCTGGCGCCCGATGATCACGTGCTAGCCTTCGCCGCGCATCACATCATCGCCGATTATCACTCGCTGCAAATCATGATCGCGGAACTGGCAGCGCATTACGGCGGGCGCGGTGCGTCCCTGCCGGTGCTGCCGGTGCAATATTCCGACCACGCCCTGTCGCAGCGCCGCCGCATGGCCGAGATGCAGCAACAGGCCGATTACTGGCGCAAGACGCTGACGGATCTGCCGCCGCTGCTGGATCTGCCGACCGATTTCCCGCGCCCGGCACGGCAGCAATTCAACGGCGCGCGCCATCGCTTTGCCCTGCCCCGCGCGCTGTCACAGCGGCTGGAAACGCTGGCGCGGGAACGTGGGCTGACGCCGTTCATGGTGCTGCTGGCGGGGTTCCATATCCTGCACCAGCGTTATTCCGCCAGTGGCGACATCTGTATCGGCACCACCGTGTCCAACCGCGACCGGGCCGAGGTTCAGGGGCTGGTCGGCTATTTCGTCAACACGCTGGCGCTGCGCTGCGCGGTGCGGCCCGGCGATACGTTCGACGGCTTCCTGACCCGCCTGCGCGGCGCGGTGACCGGTGCGATGGCGCATCAGGAGGTGCCGTTCGAGCAGGTGGTGGACAGCACCGCGACGGGGCGCAGCCTTGCCCAGACGCCGCTGTTCCAGTCGATGTTCAACCTGCACGAAAAGCAGCCAGACCGGATCGCGCTGCCGGGGCTTGAGGTCAGCACCCTGCCGCTGGCCGGGCACAATGCGCGCTTCGACCTGTGTCTGGACCTGTTCCGGGGCCAAAGCGGGGGCGAGGAAATCACCGGCGTTCTGGAATATTCCACCGCCCTGTTCCGGCCCGAAACCGCCGCGCGGATGGCCCGCGATTACGTCCGCATTCTGGACGCCGCAAGCGCCGATCCGGCCGCGCCGCTGTCGCAGATCGCGCTGGTCGAGGGCGCGGATCTTGCGGCGCTGGAGATGCTGAACGACACCGCCCGCCCGATCCCCGATGCCGATCTTGCCACGCTGATCGCCGCGACGGCCACCCGGCGGGGCGATGCTACCGCGCTGATCGTCGGCAAAGACCGGATCGGCCATGCGGCGCTGGATGCCGCGGCGAACCGGCTGGCGCAGTATCTGGCCCCGCTGGTGCCGCAGGGCTCGCGCCTCGCGATCTGCTTGCCGCGCACCGCCGCGCTGGCGGTGGCGCTGCTGGCGGCGCTGAAGCTGGGCGCGGCCTATGTGCCGCTGGACCCGAACCACCCGCCCGCGCGTCTGGCACTGATCCTTGAGGATGCGGCCCCCGCGCTGATGCTGACCGCAGGCCCCCTGCCCGCAACAGGCCCGATGCCCGCCCCCTGCCCGGTCATCGACCTGACCGCGCTACGCGACGACATCGCCGTCTGCCCCGCCACGCCGCCCGCGCGCACGGTGACGGGCGACGATCTGGCCTATGTCATCTTCACCTCGGGCACGACCGGGCGGCCGAAGGGCGTGCCGATCCGGCAGCGATCCCTTGTGAACCTGCTGACCAGCATGGCCGAGGTGCCGGGCATGTCCGACAGCGACACTCTGCTGGCCGTGACTACCCCGGCCTTCGACATCGCCGCGCTGGAACTGTTCCTGCCGCTGCTGACCGGCGGCACATTGGTTCTGGCCGACAGCTATGACGTGATCGACGGCCATGCCCTGTCGCGCCTGATCACCCGCCACGGTGCGACGCTGATGCAGGCCACCCCCGCCACATGGCGCCTGCTGGTCGAGGAAGGCTGGCGCGCGCCGGACGGTTTCCGCATCCTGTCGGGGGGCGAGGCGCTGGATCCGACGCTGGCCGCCGATCTGCTGGCCGCCGGGGGGCAGGTCTGGAACCTCTACGGCCCGACCGAGACGACGATCTGGTCCGCCTGCCATCACGTGACGGCGACGGATTGCGGCCGGGGGCTGATCCCTTTGGGCCGGCCGGTCGCCAATACCGCGCTGCATGTCCTGGACGCGGGCGGCCAGCTTTGCCCGCCGGGCGTCGCGGGCGAATTGCATATCGGCGGCGCCGGCCTGTCGCCCGGCTATCTGGACCGGCCCGGCCTGACCGCTGGCCGCTTCACCACGATCCGGGGCCAGCGGCTGTATCGCACCGGCGATCTGGCGAAACGGCTGGACGACGGCCGCCTGATCTATCTGGGCCGGCTGGATTTTCAGGTGAAGCTGCGCGGCTTCCGCATCGAACTGGCCGAGATCGAGGCCGCGCTGACCGCCGATTCCGCCGTCGATCAGGCCGTGGTCGCCCTGCATGGCGACGGCGATGACGCGGTTCTGGTGGCCTATTGCCGATCGACCGCCCCCGACGGGCTGGAGACGCGGCTGCGCGCGCATCTGGCGGGCACCCTGCCCGGCTACATGATCCCCGCCGCGTTCGTCATGCTGGACCGCTTTCCGCTGAACGCCAACGGCAAGGTGGACCGCGCCCGCCTGCCTGCCCCTTCCGCGCGCGGCGGCATCGTCGCCGCGCCGCAGACCGGGACCGAGGCGATCCTGGCCCGGCTGTGGCAGGATCTGCTGAACATCCCCGCGCCCGACCGGGACGCGGATTTCTTCGCCCTTGGCGGTCATTCCCTTCTGGCCATGCGGATGATCGCACGGCTGCCGCATAAAGGATCCCGCGCCGTGCCGCTGCGACTTCTGTTTGAAAACCCCCGCCTGTCCGGGTTCGCCGCCGCGCTGGACGGCGCCGGGCTGATCTCTGACGGGATAACCGCCCCGATCCCCCGCCTGCCCGAAGGCGCCACCCGCCCGCTGTCCTATGCGCAGGCGCGGCAATGGACGCTGGCGGCGCTGGATCCCGGGCAGTCGGCCTATAACCTGCCGGCCGCGCTGCGCCTGTCCGGGCCGGTCGATGCCGAACGTCTGGGCCGGGCCTGGGCGCTGCTCTGCAACCGGCACGAGGTGCTGCGCAGCGCCTATCCGGCCGAAAACGGCAAGCCGCGCGTGGTGATCAGTCCCGCTCCGGCGACGGCTCTGGACTGCCCGCAGATCGCCGAAACCGAGGTCGCCGACCGGCTGCGGACCGAGGCCGCGCGGCCCTTCGATCTGGCGCGCGGCCCGTTGGCGCGGCTGCGGCTGTTTGCGACGGATGCGGGGGACCATGTCCTGCTGCTGGTGCTGCATCACATCATCGGCGATGCGATCTCGCTGCAACTGGTGCTGCGCGACCTGATGGCGATCTATACCGCGCTTCAGGCCGACCCGGCGCACCGTCCCGCGCCCCTGCCGGTGCAGTATGCCGATTTCGCGGCATGGCAGCGCGGGCAGGATCTGGACCGGCATGTCCGCTATTGGGTCAACCGCCTGCGCGGGGCGCCGCCGCTGCTGGATCTGCCGACCGATTTTCCGCGCCCCGCACGGCAGGGCTTCGCCGGCGGCAGCGTCGATTTCATCCTATCGGGCGAGGCGGCACAGGGCCTGCGCGATCTGGCGGCGCGGAACGGGGCCACGCCCTATATGGCGGTTCTGGCCGCCTATGCCGCGCTTCTGGGCCGCTATACCGGCGCGGATGAGGTGGTGATCGGCACCCCGGCCACCATCCGCCCGCATCCCGATCTGGAAGGTCTGGCGGGCATGTTCGTCAACACGCTGGCCTGGCGTCTACCCGCAGGGGACGATGCCGGCTTCCGGTCGCTGCTGGCCGCCTGCCGTGATCGGGTGATCGAAGGGCTGGAACATCAGGACGCCCCGTTCGAGCGGATCGTGGACGAGCTGGAACCCGACCGGACATGGAGCCACAATCCGGTCTTCCAGACGCTGTTCTCATGGAAAACGCGCGAGGCCGAAACCGCGCCGGGCGACATCGGCTGGCAGGCGCTGAATATCGACAGCACCACCTCGAAGCTGGATATCACGCTGGGCATTCTGGACCTTGGCGGTGATTTCGCCATGCGGATCGAATACCGCCGCGACCTGTTCCGGCCCGAGACCGCCGAAAACATGGCCCTTGCCTTGCAGGCGCTGATCGCGGCCGTGGTCGCAACGCCCGGGACGCCGACCGGGCGGCTGTCGCTGCTCCATCCCGATCAGGTGGCGCGCATCGCGGACTGGAACCGCACGGGCAAGGTGCCGCAGGACGGCCCGCAGACCCTGCACGGGTTGTTCGCCGCCCGCGCGGCGCTGGCGGGTGACCGGGTGGCGGTGCGCGATGCGGCTCATGCCATCACCTATGCCGCGCTGGATGCGCGCAGCGACGTTCTGGCGGCGCGTCTGCAAGGTTTGGGCATCGGGCGCGGTGACCGGGTGGGCATCGCCCTGCACCGCGACATCGACCTTGTGACCGCGCTGCTGGCGGTGCTGAAGACCGGCGCCGCCTATGTGCCGCTTGACCCGCGCTATCCGGCCGAACGCATCGCCTATATCGCGCAGGACGCACAGCTTTCCTTGATCCTGACCAAGACCCCGGCCCAAGGGGCGCTGGATCTGACCGACTTCTGGGACGGGGCATCGGGGCATCCCGTGCCGGTCGCCAACCAGCCGGAGGATCTGGCCTATCTGATCTATACCTCGGGCTCGACCGGCGATCCCAAGGGCGTCGCCATCGAACATCGCAACGCCGCCGCCCTGATCCATTGGGCCGACACCGCCTTCGCACCCGATGAACTGGCCGGGGTTCTGGCCTCGACCTCGATCTGTTTCGATCTGTCGGTGTTCGAGATCTTCGCGACGCTGGCCCTTGGCGGCACGCTGCTGATGGCCGAGGATCTGTTCACCCTGCCCGACGCGCCTTTCGCCGATCAGGTCACGCTGATCAACACCGTGCCGACGCCGATGGCGGAACTGCTGCGCCTCGGGCCGCTGCCGCCTACCGTCCGCACCGTCTGTCTGGCGGGCGAGGTGCTGCCGCCGGCGCTGGCCGCGCGTATCCATGCCGAGCCGGGCATCGAACGGATCTGGAACCTCTATGGCCCGTCCGAGGATACGACCTATTCCACCGGCATGATCCTGCCGCGCGAAGGCGGCTTCAACATCGGCAGGCCGGTCACCGGCACAAGCGCCCATGTGCTGGACGATCACGGGCAAGAGGTGCCGCCGGGCATGCCGGGCGAGTTGTATCTGGCCGGGGCGGGCGTAGCGCGCGGCTACTGGAACCGGCCGGATCTGACCGCCGAACGCTTCGTCACCATCGACGGCCAGCGGATGTATCGCACCGGCGACCGGGTGCGGCGTGCGCATGACGGCACGCTGGATTATCTGGGCCGGGGCGACCGGCAGGTGAAGGTGCGCGGCTTCCGGGTGGAACCGGGCGAGGTCGAGACCGCGCTGGCCCTGATCCCCGGCGTCACCGGCGCGGCGGTCGATCTGTGGCGCGACGGCGACGGCAATGCCCGCCTGACCGCCTGGGTCGAAGGGACCGCGCGGCCGGGCGATCTGTCGGCCGAACTTTCGCGCCACCTGCCCGCGCATCTGGTGCCGACCCGCTTCGTGATGGTGGACCGCCTGCCGCTGCTGCCAAACGGCAAGCTGGACAGGAAGGCGCTGCCCGATCCCGAAGCGCCCGGGGCCGAGGCCGCCCCCGAACATCAGGCCCCGCGCCCGGGAATCGAAGCCGAACTGGCCCGGATCTGGCAGCGGGTTCTGGGCCATGAGGGGGTCGAGCGGCAGGACAATTTCTTCGCCATCGGCGGCGATTCCATCCTTGCCATCCAGGTCGTCGCGCAGGCGCGTGAGGCCGGCATCAGCCTGTCGCCGCGCGACCTGTTCCAATATGCCAGCCTTGCCACTCTGGCCGAGGCGGCCGAGGCGCGCGGCGGTGTCGGCACCGCGTAGGGGCCGGTCACGGGTCGGCAAAGCCTGACACCCGCCCAGCACTGGCTGCTGAGCCGCGATCTGCCACAGCCCGCGCATTGGAATCAGGCGATGATTCTGGCCCCGGCACAGCCGTTGGATCCCGCGATCCTTGGCCGGGCGCTGACCCTGCTGTCCGACTGGCATGACGCGCTGCGCGCCCGTTTCCGCCAGGGCGATGCGGGGTGGGAACAGCATTACCTGCCCCCCGGCATCGAGGCCCCGCTGATACATGCCACCGGCGACGTGACGGATATCGCCGCGCGGATGCAGGCGGGCTTCGATCTGGAACAGGGGCCGCTGTGGGGCGCGGCGCTGGTCGCGACGCCGGATGGTCAGCGGCTGGCCGTCGCGGCGCATCACCTGCTGGTCGATGGCGTCTCATGGCGGATGCTGCTGGAAGATCTTCAGCGCATCTATCGCGCGCTGGAATCGGGCGAGGAACCCGGAACCCCACGCCGCGGCACCAGCGCCGGGGCATGGGCGGATTTTCTGGCCGACAGCCCGCTGCTGGCTGCGGAACTGCCCCATTGGGCCGATGTCGCGGCGCGGATCGCACCGCCCCTGCCCCTGACGGACGGGACGGATACCGAGGGCGACGCGGCACGGATCGACAGCCATATCGGCGCCGATCAGGCCCGTCAGGTGCTGCACGACGTGCCCGCCAGCTATCCGGTCACGACGCCGGAACTGCTGGTCGCGGCGCTGTATCTGGCGATGCGCGACTGGACCGGGGCGCCCGCGCTGACGGTCCAGATGGAAAGCCACGGCCGTCCGGACCTGTCGCCCGACATTGATCTCAGCCGCACCGTGGGCTGGCTGACCGCGCTGTATCCGGTGCATCTGGCCACCCCCGACCCCCGGCCCGAAGACGTGCTGCGCATGGTCAAGGAAATGCTGCGCCGGGTGCCGAACGATGGCGTGGGATATGGCGTGCTGCGTCAGGCGGGCGCCCTGCCCGAGATGCCGGCGCAGGTCCGCTTCAACTATCTGGGCCAGACCGGCGGGCTGCTGGACGGGGCCGGCCTGCTGCGCCCCGCGCCGGAAAGCGCCGGTCCCCTGCGCGGATCCGACAACCCGCGCGACGTGGCGCTGGAGCTGAACATCCTCGCCACCGGCGACGGGCTTCGGCTGGGCTGGCATTTCAGCCCCGGCCGGATCGCCCCCGCCACCGTGACCGCGCTGGCAGATGGCTTCGCGCGGCACCTGTCCGACCTTGCCGCCCATTGCCTGACGGGCGAGGATGCGGGCTTTACCCCCGCCGACTTCCCCGACATGGATCTGGGCGCGGACGACCTTGAAGATCTTCTGCGGAGCCTTTGACATGACCGAAGATGCCGCCGCCCGCCGGCGCAATATCGAAAACATCTACCCCTTGGCGCCGCTGCAAGAGGGGATCCTGTTCCATACGCTGATGGCCCCCGGGGCCTCGGGCGTCTACATGCCGCAGATCGCCTTTCACCTGTCGGGCCATATCGACGCCGCCCGCCTGCGCGCGGCGTGGGAACAGGTGCTGGCCCGCCATTCCGCCCTGCGCAGCGCCATCCACTGGGAGGAACGGGACGAGCCGTTTCAGGTGGTCTATCGCCAGCTTCCCCTGCCGTGGGAGGAATTCGACTGGCGCGGGCAGGATGCCGATGCCGCGCTGGCGGCGCTGTTCGCCGCGAACCGCGCCCGGCCCTTCGACCTGCGCCGCCCGCCGCTGCTGCGGCTGCAATTCGCGCGCGTGGCGGATGACCGGCAGGTGCTGGTCCTGTGCCATCATCACATCATCCTGGACGGCTGGTCGCAGGCGCGGATGCTGGAGGACGTGATGGCGATCTATCACGGCATCGCCCTGCCCGAGCCGCGCCCCTATGCCGACTATATCCGCTGGCTGAAACGGCAGGACAAGCCGGCCTCGCTGGCCTTCTGGCGCGACTATCTGGCCGGCACGCCGGGGCCAAGCCTGACCTTTGGCGACGCCGGCACAAGGCCGGAATTCCTGCGGCAGGAATGGGTGTTCCCGCCGGAACTGGCAGCGCGGGTCGATGATTTCTGCGCCGCCCGGGGGGTGACGCTGAACACGCTGCTGCAAGGCATTCTGGGGCTGGTCATCGCCGAACGGCTGGGCCGCACAGATGTGCTATTCGGCGCGGCGACGGCGGGGCGGCCCGCCGGCCTGCCCGGCGCAATGGCGATGATCGGGCTGTTCCTGAACGCGCTGCCGGTGCGGATCGTGCTGGATCCCGGGCGGCCGGCCGGCGACTGGCTGACGGATGTGCAGGCGCGGCAGGCAGCGGCGATCGAGCATGAGCATATCGCCCTGCGCGAAATTCAGGGCAACATGGGCACGCTGTTCGACTGCCTGCTGGTGGTCGAGAATTACCCCGTCACCGCAGGCAAGGACGCGGCCGAGATCACGCTGGACCGGATCGAGTTCGACGAATGGACGCATTTCCCGCTGACCCTGCTGGTCGCCCCGGCAAGCGCGGGGATGAAGCTGATCCTGCGCCATGACCTGACGGTGGTGTCGCGACGGGACATGCAGGCGTTTCTGGACCGCTTCACCGCGCTGCTGGATCGTGTCACCGCCGCGCCCGAGACGCCGATCCTCGATCTGGTGGGGGTGCTGACGCAGGCCGAGGCAGCCCGGCCCGCGCGGATCGCCGGGGCCATGGCACCGCGTGCCGCCGAATCCGGGACCGAACAGGCCGTCGCCGCCATCTGGGCCGAGGTGCTGAAGATGCCGCTGCCGCTGGCCAGCGACAATTTCTTCGCCATCGGCGGCCATTCCCTGCTGGCCGCGCGGGTCGCCACCCGCCTGCGCCGCGATCTGGGGGCAGAGATCGAATTGCGCGCGATCTTCGACCGGCCCGTGCTGGCCGATCTGGCCGCGCATCTGGACACGCTGCGGCCGGGCGCCCCGGCGGCGGGCGACGTGATGGTGGAATTCTGATGCCCGCGCTGATCTGCCTGCCCCCCGCCGGGGGCGGCCCCGGCCTGTTCCGCCCGTGGCAGCGGCTGGATCCGGCCATCATCGCGCCCTCGATCCCCGGCCGCGAGGCGCGCTTTCGCGAGGCCCCCGCCACCGACCTGCCCCGGCTGGCCGACCAGATCGCGCTGGAGATCGCGCCCGCCCTGCCGCCGCGCTACGGGGTGTTCGGCTATTCGATGGGCGGCACGGTGGCCGTTCTTCTGGCCCGGCGGCTGATCGCGATGGGCTGGCCCGCACCCGAGGCGCTGTTCGTGCTGGGCGCGCTGCCGCCCGAGCGGCTGCACGAAGGCACCGACAGCCTGCACGATCTGGACAGCATCGCCTTCTGGGCCGAGATCGCCCGAATCGGCGGCACCCCGGACGAAATCCTGCGCGACCCCGAGATGCGCGCCCTGTTCGAGCCGGCGCTGCGGCAGGATTTCCGGCTCTGCGGCAGTTATCGCCATCCCGATGACGGCTTTCGCCTGCACTGCCCGATCCATGTCTTCGTCGCCCGGGACGATCATCTGGTGGACCCGGACAGCGTGGCGGACTGGGCACGGCACAGCACCGGCCAGACGCATCTGCACCTGCTGGACGGCGGCCATATGCTGCCCGCCCCGGCCTTTGCCGCGCTGCCGGCGCAGATCAGGCAGGTGTGGCCGGGTCCGGCGCTTCAGGGCGCGGGCTGAGCGCGGGCACCCGGACGACCGGGCGGCGGGCGGATTTGCGGCGGTGATCATCCCACAGGAACCACAGTTCCAGCATCGCGGCATAGGACAGGTAGAACGCCCATGCCTGGAATTTGTCGAATGGCCCGGTCATGTCCGGCGTGGTCCACAGCCCGCCGGTCAGCCAGTCCCAGACGACGTAATGCATCCGGTAAAGCCACGAGGCAATGACAAGGACCGAAAAGCGCCAGCCCCAACGACGATGCTGCGCCCATTTCTTCGCCCGGCCCAGCCGATAGGTCTGGACCGCCGCCCACAGCATCAGGATACCATAGACCGAGGTGGACCAATCCATGAACGCTCCGCCTGTCGTGCCATGCCGGACCGCATACAGCAGCCCGCCGAAGCCGGTGAACAGCCCCAGCCCGACCATGACCCGCCCCATCCAGCGATGCAGCCCGGGCCAGTTGCGGCGAATCGGGGTGACAAGCTGCAAGGGCGCCATAATCGACAGCGCCGCGCCGGTGATCATATGGGCGAACATGATGAAGGTGACGACCGGCATGGCGGCGGAATAAAAGCCGCTCAGCCCCTCAAGATCGTTGGTCAGGCCCCACAGCCCCAGCCAGACGGAATGCATCAGAAACCCCGTCATCAGCACGAACAGCAGCACGACGCCGATCAACCAGTTGGGGATCCGAACACCACGCCCGCGCGATTCGCCAACAGTCCCACTCATCCCGAAACCCCATCTATTCCGACTTTTTTAATAAGATTTCACCGCCCCGATGTCAAAGGGCGCGTGTCGAATGCCACCCGCGCAGCGCGAGGTCCCGTTTGTGGCCGCCTGTGCCCGGGGATGAAACGATCCCGCAGAAGCGTCTGGAACACCCGGCGATGATGGCTGGGGATGGCTGCATACAGAGAAAAGAACAGGTTATCACGGTTCCTCATAAAACCGTGATTGACGTTGTGTAGCATTTTAGTTAACTTCCCCCTCGGCACCTCATCGGCACCACTTCCCCTGAAAAAACAGTATCCTTCCCAAGGAGCGACTTTATGTCCAAAATCGCCTTGGCGGCAGCTTTCGCGCTGGCCGCTACCACCCTTGTTGCCGAAAAAGCCGATGCGGCAACAATCGTCACCGGCGGCGACGTGACGCTGACCCTGACCTACGACCTGACCCAGCACAACCTGTGGGGCACGGCAGCACCTGGCGCGCATGCCGCCGTGCTGAACGGCGAAGGTCAGCCCGAACTGAAATTCGATATCCAGGCCTCGCGCTTCAGCCGCGGCCAAGATCGCCGGGAAGCTCCCCGTGGCGGCAGCCAGGTCGTTGATGGCGGTCTGAACCTGCACCTGAACGGCGGCGTCTATCTGTTCCCGACCCTGGGCGCTGTCCAGCACGACGCGGACGGCAACGTCACCAACGAGATCGCCAAGTTCGACGACGATACCGCCCGTCTCTGCTGCCGTCACGTGCTGTCGGGTTCCGGCAGCGGCCCGGCCGGCTTTGGCCTGGACACCACCGCTCTGCGGATCTGGGGCAACATCGACGGCGTGTCTGGTCCCAACCGCAACCCCCCCAAC
>ERZ761602.7561-NODE-7561-length-11457-cov-8.488072_pt1 | contig 11457 bp, 8 predicted proteins | sample MGYA00512165_ERZ761602 | MGnify/ENA primary metagenome ERZ761602 (study PRJEB28899, sample SAMN02445085) | bioreactor sludge metagenome | biome: EBPR sludge; isolation source: Thorneside wastewater treatment plant | place: Australia: Brisbane, Thorneside... | reverse complement strand
GCACATCTGCACCGCCTGCGGGTGGACGGTGCGCGCCGCCAACCGCGCGGACGGCGGCGCCTGCCTGACGCTCGACTTCGGCGCCGGTCCCGGCTCCGGCTCTGGCTCTGGCTCTGGCTCTGGCTCTGGCTCTGGCTCCGGCTCCGGCTCCGGCTCGGGTTCCGGCTCGGGTTCCGGCTCTGGCTCTGGCTCAGACTCGGGTCGAGCCGGAGCTACCGGCACCATCGCCTGGCTGACGGGCATTCCTGCCTGCCCAAGGGCATCGGCAAGCCGTGCCGAGGCCCGCTGCAGCGCCGGCGCCTCGACGAATTCGGGTGGTGCCATAACAGGCGGAAAGGCGATCTTCGGCGTATCGTCGAAGAACTCGTCAAAAGCGTTGAAGACGCTCTGACAATAGCCGCATTTGACCTTCCCGGCCTTGGCGCGCAACTGGTCCGAAGTGACACGGAAGACCGTGTTGCAGGCGGGGCAGCGAGTGCGCATCAGCGCTTGGTACCGGCCAGGCATACCCAGTCCTCGCGACAGTCGGCCACCTGCATCGGCAACCACTGGCCATAGATTTCCGCGATCTCGTCAGCCTGTTCCCTCAGAATCCCCGACAGCGCCAGCTGGCCGCCGCTCCGGACATGGGCGCAGATGGCCGGGGCGAGGACGCGCAATGGATTCGACAGGATGTTGGCCACAACAAGATCATACGCGCCGGCAACCGCTTGCGCCGAGTCGTGAAACGTGGCGGTCACCACGTTCCGTTGTGCGTTGGCCCGCGCCGCCTCGACCGCCAGCGGATCGATGTCGACGCCGACCACGCTGCCAGCCCCGAGACGGACCGCCGCAATCGCCAGAATGCCCGACCCGCAGCCATAATCGAGAACCGAGCAGCCGGGGTGGACATTGCGTGGGAGCCACTCGAGGCAGAGGCGGGTGGTCGGATGCGAGCCAGTGCCGAAGGCCATTCCGGGATCGAGAATGAGGTTCACCGCCGCAGGGTCCGGCGCTGCGTGCCACGAAGGAACGATCCACAGCCGCTCCGACACACGGATCGGGTCGAACTGCGACTGGGTCAGCTGCACCCAGTTCTGTTCGGCGACTTCTTCGACGGTCCATGGCGGCACCCCGGCCAGACCGGCCGTGACGCAGGCTCTTGCAAGCAGCGCTCCGGGATCGGCATCGGGTTTGAGCAGGGCTATGACACGGGAACGGTTCCAGCCGGAGGCGACGAGCGAACCCGGCTCGCCGAACTGTGGTTGCTCGTCCGGAGTTCCGGCGTCGGCATCCTCAATGCTGGCAGAGAGCGCCCCGACATCCAGCAGGGCATCGCACACCGGTTCGGCATGTGATGCGTCCGTCAGGAAACTGACGCTCTGCCAGACCATCGCCTACTTCTTGACTTCGCCCTTTTCGGCGAGTTTCTTCTCAAGGTAGTGAATGCTGGTGCCACCCTCGACAAAGCGGGCGTCCTGCATCAATTCCTGATGGAGCGGGATATTCGTCTTGATCCCCTCGATCCCCATTTCCGACAGGGCAATCCGCATGCGGCGGATCGCCTGCTCCCGCGTGTCGCCGTAGGCGATCACCTTGCCGACCATCGAGTCATAGTGCGAAGGCACGGTATAACCCTGATAGATGTGCGAGTCGACGCGGATTCCCGGCCCGCCGGGCGGGTGATAAAAAGTGATCTTGCCGGGACAAGGGATGAACGTGAAGGGATCTTCGGCGTTTATCCGGCATTCAACGGCGTGGCCACGGAACGTGATGTCCTTCTGCCGGTAACGCAGCTTCTCTCCCGCAGCGACGCGAATCTGCTCCTGGACGATATCGATGCCGGTGATCGCCTCGGTCACCGGATGTTCGACCTGAACGCGCGTGTTCATCTCGATGAAGAAAAACTCGCCGTTCTCGTAGAGGAATTCAAACGTGCCCGCGCCGCGATAACCGATCTTGCGGCAGGCTTCGGCGCAGCGGTCCCCGATCCGGGCAATCAGGCGCAGCGGAATGTGCGGCGCCGGCGCCTCCTCGATCACCTTCTGGTGGCGGCGCTGCATCGAGCAGTCGCGCTCGCCGAGGTAGACGGCATTGCGGAACTGGTCGGCGAGAACCTGGATCTCCACGTGACGCGGGTTCTCCAGATATTTTTCCATGTACACCATCGGGTTGCCGAATGCCGCCTGCGCCTCCGCGCGGGTCATCTGTACTGCACTGACCAGTGCCGCTTCCGTATGAACGACGCGCATGCCGCGCCCGCCACCGCCACCGGCTGCCTTGATGATCACCGGATAGCCGACCAGACGGGCCATCCGCACGATCTCCTTGGGATCTTCCGGCAACGCGCCATCGGAACCTGGCACGCAGGGTACGCCGGCGGCCTTCATCGCGTCCTTGGCTGACACCTTGTCCCCCATCAGGCGGATGGTGTCGGTGCGCGGGCCGATGAAGACGAAGCCGGACGATTCGACGCGCTCGGCAAAATCGGCATTTTCCGAAAGGAATCCGTAGCCGGGGTGAATCGCCTCGGAATCGGTCACTTCGGCCGCCGAGATGATGGCCGGGATGTTCAGGTAGCTGAGGGCCGACTGCGCCGGGCCGATGCAGACCGACTCGTCGGCCAGTTTGACATACTTGGCTTCGCGGTCGGCCTCGGAATGGACGACGACGGTCTTGATACCGAGTTCGCGACAGGCGCGCTGAACGCGCAAGGCAATTTCGCCCCGGTTGGCGATCAGGATCTTTCCGAACATGACTTGTTCAGCCGATTACGAACAATGGCGCGCCAAACTCGACCGGTTCGCCGTTTTCGACCAGGATTGCCTTGATCACGCCCGATGCATCGGCCTCGATCTCGTTGAGGAGTTTCATCGCTTCGATGATGCACAAGGTATCGCCTTCCTTGACCACCTGGCCGATCTGGACGAAGGCCTCGGCGCCCGGCGAAGGAGCCCGGTAGAAGGTGCCGACCATCGGCGACTTGACGACGTGCCCGTCCGGAACCTCATCCTCGTCGTCAAGCGCCACCGCCGATGCGGCTGTCGCTGCGGCGCCCGGCAGCACCGGCGGGGTGACGTAGTGCTGCATCGGGACGACAGGCGCGCCGTAGTTCTTGGCTATCCGCACCCTTTCCTCGCCTTCGGTGACCTCAAGTTCGGTAATGCCTGATTCCTGGACAAGGTCGATGAGTTTCTTCAGTTTGCGCAGATCCATTGAGATTCCCCTCTGTGTTGCGTCGCTCCGACGCACGGTCCGGCGGTTGCCGTTTTATTCGATGTTGACCCGGTTGAGCAGATACTCGAGCGCCAGAACATAGCCCTCGTGACCTAGGCCGGAGATCACCCCGAGAGCCAGTTCGGAAAAATAGGAATGCTGACGGAATGGCTCCCGCGCATGGACATTCGAAAGATGCACTTCGATGAACGGGATCGCCACCGCCGCCAGCGCATCGCGCAGCGCGATGCTGGTATGCGTGTACGCCGCCGGATTGATGATGATGGCGCGTACTCCCTGCTCGCGCGCGGCGTGAATGCGCTCGATCAGCGCACCTTCATGGTTGCTCTGAAAGCTCTCGAGATCGACACTGGCCGCTTCGGCCAGGCGCACCAGCGCCAGATTGATGTCCGCCAATGTCGCGCGACCGTAGTGTTCGGGCTCGCGGGTACCCAGCAGGTTCAGATTGGGGCCATGCACCACCAGGATGCGCGGCCTGTCAGCCGGCGCGGTGTCGCCTTTTCGCTTCGTCATGGATGCAAGTTTGCCGCAAATCGCTACAATTTGTCCAGTCAATTCCCGTGATTGCCTAGTCCCCGATCAGGGCGCGCAAGGCATCGGCGCGGATACGCTCACGCGGCCGTCCGTCACGCTGCTTCATGACCACCCGTTCCATTTGCGGCGGGAAAATCATCAGGTTGGCCTCGGCGGTATCGGTCGTCAGGACGAGAAGCGCTTCGGCACGCTCGTTGCGCGGTTCGGCATGTTCGAATTCGATGCCGTGATTGAGGAGGAAGATCTCTACTTCCTTGGCGCTGTCGGCGAACAGGATAATGTCGATGCGCGAGTGCTCGCCAGCCGTGCCGTCGAGAACGGACCCGGCTAGACGGGGCGAGTAATCGGCAAGCAGTTCCAGCAGGCGCAACGCGCTCCGGCGCATGGCCAGAAGCAGTTCCGGGTGGGCCTGTTCCTGGTAGAGACTGCGGTAGGCACGCAACTGCGCCTCGACCTCGGCATTGTCCGGATACGCGGTGTGCTCGGGAAGACCCAGCTGGCGCGCTGCCTTGCGCTTGGCATGATGAATGTCGGCAATGCCGTCCTCGGCCATCAGGCGGGCGGCGGCACTGGCTATGCTGGCACGGGAGCCGTTGTTCGAACGGGGCCGTTCATGGCGGGGCATGGCAAGGGCGATCAGGGTAGAATCGCCCCCATTCTAACGGGTCCAGGCGACATGTACATTCATATTCTGGGTATCTGCGGCACCTTCATGGGCGGCATCGCGCAACTGGCGGCAGCTTCCGGGCACAGGGTCACCGGCTGCGACGCCAACGTCTATCCACCGATGAGCGACCAGTTGCGCGCCGCCGGGGTCGATCTGATCGAAGGTTTCGACGCCGGCCAGCGAGCCTTGCACCCTGACATCTTTGTCATCGGCAATGCGATTTCACGCGGCAATCCGCTGCTCGAGGCCATTCTCGAAGACGGCCTGCCCTATGTTTCCGGCCCGCAATGGCTTGCCGAACACGTATTGCAGGGCCGCTGGGTCCTCGGCGTCGCCGGTACCCACGGCAAGACCACCACCGCCTCGATGCTGGCCTGGATTCTCGATGACGCCGGTCTGCAGCCCGGTTTCCTGATTGGCGGGGTCCCGATGAACTTCGGGGTTTCGGCGCGCCTTGGCAGCACACCTTTCTTCGTCATCGAGGCCGATGAATACGACACCGCATTCTGCGACAAGCGGTCCAAGTTCGTGCATTACCGGCCGCGCACCGTGGTCCTGAACAATCTCGAATTCGATCATGCAGACATTTTCGATGATCTCGCTGCTATCGAGACACAATTCCATCATCTCGTGCGAACCCTCCCAGGCAATGGCCTGATCGTCGCCAACGCTGGCGAAGCCAGTCTCGAGCGCGTCCTGAAGCGCGGATGCTGGACGCCGGTCGAGCATTTCAACGACCCGTCCGGATACCGAGTCAGCGGCGACGATGCCAGCGGCGAACTGGTTCTGCATTATCGCCAGGGAGAGATCGGGCGCATCACCTGGCCACTCTCGGGCGAGCACAACCGCGCCAACGCCTGCGCCGCGCTGCTTGCCGCCCGCCATGTCGGGGTGCCGCTGGAAATGGGGCTGCAGGCGCTGTCGCGCTTCGTCAACGTCAAGCGGCGCATGGAAGTTCGTGGAACGATCCGTGATGTAACCGTCTACGACGATTTTGCCCACCATCCCACCGCCATCGCGACAACCGTGGCCGGGCTGCGGCGCAAGGTCGGGCAAGCCCGCATCATTAGCGTGCTCGAGCCGCGCTCGAACACTATGAAGCTCGGCATCATGAAACGTCAGCTACCCGACAGCCTGGCCGATTCCGATGCCGTCTTCTGTTACGCCGCCAGCCTTGGATGGGACGCCCGCGAGGCACTGGCTCCGCTGGGCGCCAGGGCAGTCGTAGATGACGATCTCGACCGCCTGGTGAAGTCGATTGTCACCGCAAGCCGTGCCGGCGACCACATTCTGGTCATGAGCAACGGCGGCTTCGGCGGCATCCACGGCAAGCTTCTGGCGGCGCTGGCCAACTGAACTCCGTCGACGCGTGGCCGCAGGCGGCTGACGCCGCCACGGCCTGCGGCGGTGGATCAGTTCTCCAGCGACTCGACGACGGCCAACGCGGTCATGTTGACCAGACGCCGAACCGTCGACGTCGCGGTCATGACATGCACCGGACGGGCCGCACCCAGCAGTATCGGGCCAATGGTCACGCCCTCGCCGCCGGTCATTTTCAGCAGGTTATAGGCGATGTTCGCGGAGTCGAGATTCGGCATGACCAGAAGGTTGGCATCGCCCTTGAGCGTGGAATCGGGGTTGGCTTCACGACGAATGGCGTCCGACAGCGCGGAGTCGCCGTGCATCTCACCATCGATTTCGAGGCCATGCGACGGATCGGCCGACAGCAGCGCAGCAGCACGCCTCATCTTGCGCGCGGATTCCGATGAAGCGGAACCGAAATTGGAGTGCGAGAGCAGCGCGACCTTGGGGTGGATACCGAAGCGCCTGACCTGATCGGCGGCAATCAGGGTCATTTCGGCAACTTCCTCGGCGCTCGGGTCTTCGTTGATCTGCGTGTCGCAGATGAACAGCGAGTGTCCCGGCAACATCAGGTGATTCATTGCTGCCAGAGTCTTGACCCCCGGGCGCCTGCCGATGACCTGACTGATCACGCCCAGATGATGCTTGTACTGACCCGTCATGCCACAAAGCAAACCGTCGGCGTAACCGAGCTTGAGCAGTATCGAGCCGATCACCGTCGGCTTGCGGCGCAAGGCTTCCTTTGCCAGCGCCGGCGTCACCCCGTGGCGGACCATCAGTTGGTGATACGCAGTCCAGCACTCGCGATAGCGCTCGTCGGATTCCGGATTGACGATGTCGAAGTCGACACCCGGCCTGATGCGCAGGTTGGCCTTCTGCAGGCGATGCTCTATGACGGAAAGCCGGCCAATCAGGATCGGACGGGCGAACCGCTCCTCGACGACGATCTGCGCCGCCCGCAGCACCCGCTCGTCTTCCCCCTCGGCATAGATGATGCGCTTTCCCCGGGCCTGACGGGCAGCCTGGAAGATGGCGCGCATGCCGACTCCCGTTTGGTCTACGAACTCGGCGAGCCGCGCATTGTAGGCGTCCCAGTCGGTGATCGGGCGCGTGGCGACGCCGGAAGCGATGGCTGCCCGGGCCACGGCGGGAGCGATCTTGACGATCAGGCGCGGATCGAAAGGCTTGGGAATGAGATATTCCGGGCCGAAGGACATCTCATGTCCGGGATACGCCATGGCGACCTCGTCAGTGACTTCGGCCTCGGCCAGTTCGGCAATGGCCCGGACGCTGGCCATTTTCATTTCCTCGGTGATGCGGGTGGCGCCGACATCGAGCGCGCCACGGAAGATGAAGGGAAAGCAGAGTACGTTGTTGACCTGGTTCACGTAGTCGGAACGGCCAGTCGCGATGATGACGTCCGGGCGCACCTCCCGCGCCAGTTCCGGCATGATCTCCGGGATCGGATTGGCCAGCGCGAATACCATCGCCTTTTCGGCCATGCTGGCGACCATCTCCGGTTTGACCGCACCGGCAACGGAAAGGCCGAGGAAGATGTCGGCACCGACCATCGCGTCACCGAGGGTACGGGCGGAGGTTTCGCGCGCGTAGCGGGCCTTGGTGGCCTCCATGTTGGCTTCACGGCCGCGGTAGATCACGCCCTTGGAATCGCAGACGGTGACGTTCTCGCGCCTGACGCCGAGTTGGGTCCACAAGTTGAGGCAGGAAATGGCAGCGGCACCGGCGCCTGAACAGACGACCTTTACTTCGTCGATCTTCTTGCCGACGACCTTCAGGCCATTCAGCATGGCGGCGGCGGATATGATCGCCGTACCGTGCTGGTCGTCATGGAAGACGGGAATGTTCATCCGTTCCTTGAGCTTCTCCTCGATGTAGAAGCACTCGGGCGCCTTGATGTCTTCGAGATTGATGCCACCCAGGGTCGGCTCCAGCGCGGCGATGATGTCGATCAGCCGATCCGGCTCGTTCTCGGCCAGTTCGATGTCGAACACATCGATGCCGGCGAATTTCTTGAACAGACAGCCCTTGCCTTCCATCACCGGCTTTGCCGCCAGCGGGCCGATGTTGCCCAAGCCGAGGACAGCGGTGCCATTGGTGACCACGCCGACGAGGTTGGCGCGCGAAGTGTAATCGGCCGCCGTTGCCGGATTCTCGGCAATCGCGTCGCAGGCGGCGGCCACACCCGGCGAGTAGGCGAGCGCAAGATCGCGCTGATTGGTCAGGCTCTTGGTGGGACGGACCGAGATCTTGCCCGGCGCCGGCAGGCGATGATATTCAAGTGCGGCTTCACGCAGATCCTTTTCCACGAACTCTCCTCCAGGTTTCTGCTTTTTGGCAAAGCTGGATAGAGTACCGGAAAGCCTCCTGCACGGCAATTTGCAAGTATGGATCCTTCCGTTCAGAAGCGATGAGCGAAGGTCAGCCTGAAGGTTCGCGGCTCAGCCGGATGAATGTGGCGGTCGAACACCGGCGCTGTTTCATTGGGCAACTGCGAGTCATACCAGTATTCGATGTCGTTCACGTCGTTGTCAAAGAGGTTGAAGACATCGAGCGAGACCTGGGTCTTCGGACTCAAGCGGTAGCCGACACGCAAGTTGGTGACCGATGAGGACGAAGAGCGGACGGAGTTGTCTTCCACCAGTGGCCGCGGGCCGAAATAGCGCCAGCGCAGTGCGCCGAACCAGGGGCCGAGCTGATCGACGGTGATGCCGACATTGGCCGTCGTCACAACGGCGCCAGGGATGTAGTCGCCTTCCGGCGCCGACTCGCTGAAACGGGCGTGCGACCAGGCGAAATCGGAATCGAAGGCCAGCCAGGCGTTTACAGCGTAGAAATTGTTCCACTCGACCCCATAACGTTGCGACGGACGCGACGGTTCGGTCGTACCCGCATCGCCGACGAAGAGCAGTTCCGAAGCCATGTTCAGCCGCCACAGCGCCAGCGTCGTCTGCCAGCCGGGAAGCGGCTCGCTGCGCAGGCCGGCCTCGTAGCCGGTGGTCCGCACCAGGGGCGAGACGGGATCGACCGGCGTCGTGCCGTCGGTCGGATCGACGCGGATGGTCGTGCCGCGCGCGTCGTTGGAATGGAAGCCCTGGCCGTAGTTGAGATAAAACTCGGTGCGCTGCCACGGCCCGAAGATCAGCGCCACCTTCGGCGTCACCATCTGGTCGCTGGCCTTCCCCGAATTGGCCGGCAGGCTGGCGTCGACCGTGAAGTCATAGGCGTCGCCGCGCACCCCGAGCTGGGAGCGGAACCAGTCGGTCCAGCGCGTCTCGTTCTGCGCCCACAACGACAGGCTGCGCTGGGTGACGACATCCTCGCGCACCGTGTTCCAGGTGACACGGCGCTGGGTGTTGTAGAGACCGACCGGGTTGATGTGGTCGCTCCGGCCGTCGACACCGAACGAATTGGCCACCTCAAAGCCGCCCCAGCGGTCGAAGAGCGTATGCGCCGCCGAGAAGCCACCGGCCTGCCGCCGCTCCCCCTGCTTGAACTGGTCGCCGGTGTCGCAGGTGCCGGTCGCCGCATAGTCGTTCAGGCAATACTGGAAGTTTGACCACAGGTCGAGGCTGGAACGCAGCCACCAGGCACTGGCGGTCGTCAGGCTACTCTCGCCGCGCCGCGCCCATTCGGCGGAGAGGCTGTAGCGTGAGGTATCGCCACCGGTACTGTCATCGAGCGTACCGAAGCGGCCGACCAGCCCACCGTCGATGGCGCGCCTGGCGATCTGGTCGGTCGACGTCCATTTGCCGCGATAGGCCATGCCGGTGACGGCAAAGCCGTTCTCGCGCGTGCCCTGGCTGTAGCGCAGCACGCCGTTAACCTTGCGGTAGTCTTCCGGCACCTCCCAGGGGCCGTCGCTGTGAAAGAGTTCGAGGGCATAGAGCAGGTTGCCATCCCCGACCGCCGGAGAACCGGCCAGCAGGGCACGCGCGTAACCGTTCTGGCCGGCGGTCAGCGTGGCCAGCGTGCCGTCGATGCGGCGCAGGTAATCGATGCGTGCGACTCCGACCGAGGAAAAATCGCCCTCGTCGGCGAAATACGGCCCCTTGCGATAGCGGATGCGGTCGACCAGTTCGGGGATCAGGAAATTGAGGTCGGTATAGCCCTGCCCGTGCGCATGGGTCGGCATGTTGACGGGAACGCCGGCGACCCAGGTCGCGAAGTCGGTGCCATGGTCGAGATTGAAGCCGCGCAGGAAATACTGGTTGGCCTTGCCGTCCCCGGCGTGCTGGGTGACGATCAGTCCGGGCACCATCTCGAGCACTTCGCCCGGCCGCTGGAGCGGAACCGTTGCGAGACGCTGGCCGGAAACGACCCCCTCGCTGCCGGTGATCGCCAGACCTTCCAGATTCTCCGTCCGGGCGCGGACTTCCACCGCAGACAGCTGGGGCACCTCCTGCGCGGCAACGCCTCCCCCTGCCGCAAGCAGGAACGACAGGATCAAGGTTTTTTGACTCCGCATGCGTGGAATTCCCCCCTCAGGACCTTGCCGGACGGCGGATCAGCCGATGCGGCACAGAAAACCGATCACAACGATCGCCACCGGCAGAGAACCCGTCGGGATCGCGAGCCCGCCGTACCCGCCACTCCGGCACCTCCCCGCTGGGCGCCGATGGTGGCCAGACGGTCGGCATCGAAGCCATGCCTGAAGCCGGGCACGGAGGTCAGGATCAGCAGCGACAGCCAGTCGGAGAACAGGGTCTCCGTGGCGGATGTAAGACGATTTTAGAAATCATCATACAAATTGCCCTCGAGTGCAACCGGCGCGACCATTTTCTGCGCCTTTCCGCCCGCTTCCCGTCACTGGCGGGAGGGAGGGTACTGAGGCAATTGCGGCAAGGGGCCGGACGGCCGGTCGATCAACCGGTCAGCACGGCCCTTGCACCGGCAGGGTGAGGATGAATTCCGCTCCGCCGCTCGCCTGGTTGCCGGCGGTCAGCTTGCCACCATGGCGTTCGACGATCGTGTAGCTGATCGACAGGCCGAGCCCGGTCCCCTGCCCGATTGGCTTGGTGGTGAAGAAGGGCTCGAACAGGCGGCCCAGGTCGGCGTCGGAGATTCCCGGGCCGTTGTCGGCGAAGCTCAGTCTCACCATGCCGTCCGCCACGGTTCCCGAAATGCGGAGCCGCCCGTCGTCCCGGGATGCCATCGCATCGCAGGCGTTCTGCACCAGGTTCATGGCCACCTGCTGCAACTGGCCGGAAGAGCCGGTGCACCGCAAACCGCGTGGCAAATCGACGTCGACCGCGACCTTCGCCGCGGCGCTCTGCACTACCCAGCGCAGCGAGCGCTCGATGACCTCGTTGATATCCACCTGCTCCGGCAACATCTTGTCGACCGCGGCGAAGCGCTTCAGCGCGTCGACGATGTCGCGGGTGCGCTCCGCGCCCTCGATCATGCCGTCGATCAGTGCCGGCATGTCGGCAAGGATGCGTTCGATGCGCAACTCCCGGCGCAGCTCGCGCAAGCCCTCATCGTCGCTGGCGGCACTGGCATGCACCGCTTGCAGATAGCCCTCGAGACGCTGTGCATAACGCTTGAGCGACAGCACGTTGCCGAGCACGAAGCTGATCGGGTTGTTCAACTCGTGGGCCACGCCCGCCACCAGGCGGCCGAGCGAGATCATCTTCTCGGCGTGCAGCAGCTGGCCCTGG
>ERZ761602.7559-NODE-7559-length-11461-cov-3.393302_pt1 | contig 11461 bp, 11 predicted proteins | sample MGYA00512165_ERZ761602 | MGnify/ENA primary metagenome ERZ761602 (study PRJEB28899, sample SAMN02445085) | bioreactor sludge metagenome | biome: EBPR sludge; isolation source: Thorneside wastewater treatment plant | place: Australia: Brisbane, Thorneside... | reverse complement strand
CTCACGCGGCAGCATACGCCCGCGCAGGCGCGCCGGGTAGTGCGATCGTCGGGCGTCGGCAGGACGCAGCCGGATGCGCAAGCCGGCGGCCCCGAGAGCCGCCGGCTTTCCGTGCGGGCTGGCCCGGCTCAGTGGATCTTGGTCAGCAGATCGTCGAGCGACTTCTTGGCGTCGCCGTAGAACATCCGCGTATTCTCCTTGTAGAACAGCGGGTTCTCGATGCCCGAATACCCCGTGCCCTGCCCGCGCTTCGAGACGAACACCTGTTTCGCCTTCCAGCATTCCAGCACCGGCATGCCGGCGATGGGCGAATTCGGATCTTCCTGCGCCGCCGGGTTCACGATGTCGTTCGAGCCGATGACGATGGCGACATCGGTCGAAGGGAAATCCTCGTTGATCTCGTCCATCTCCAGCACGATGTCATAGGGCACCTTGGCCTCGGCCAGAAGCACGTTCATGTGCCCGGGCAGGCGACCCGCCACCGGGTGGATGGCAAAGCGGACATTCTTGCCCTTGGCGCGCAGCTTGCGGGTCAGTTCCGACACCGCCTGCTGCGCCTGCGCCACCGCCATGCCATAGCCCGGGATGATGATGACCGATTCCGCCTCGTTCAGCGCCGCCGCAACGCCCTCGGCGTCGATGGCAACCTGTTCGCCGGTGATTTCCATCGCCGGGCCCGAACTGCCGCCAAAGCCGCCCAGGATCACCGAGATGAACGAGCGGTTCATCGCCTTGCACATGATGTAGGAGAGGATCGCCCCCGACGAACCCACCAGCGCGCCGACCACGATCAGCAGGTCATTGCCCAGGCTGAAGCCGATCGCTGCCGCCGCCCAGCCCGAATAGCTGTTCAGCATCGACACCACCACCGGCATGTCGGCGCCGCCGATGCCCATGATCAGGTGATAACCGATGAACAGCGCCATCGCGGTCAAGAGCAGCAGCGCCAGGGCCGAGGCCCAGCCGATATCCGCATAGAGGAAGTACAGCACCGCCAGCAGAACCGACAGCACCGCCGCGCCCGCGTTCAGCATGTGCCCGCCGGGCAGTTGCGTCGCGGTCGAGGTGATGCGCCCGGCAAGCTTGCCATAGGCCACGACCGACCCGGTAAAGGTCACCGCCCCGATCCAGATCCCCAGGATCAGTTCGACGCGCAGGATGCCGATTTCCACCCCGGTCTTCTTGCCGATGACTGCCGCAAAGTCGGTCAGACCGCGCCACAGGTCATAGGCCGCGACGCTCATCGGCCCTTCGGGCTGCGGAAAGGGCAGGCCCCCGGCCGCAAAGGCCGCCGCCGTGCGCCCGATCTCGATATGGGCGTTGAAGCCCACGAAAACCGCCGCCAGACCGACGAGGCTGTGCATGATCGCGACCAGCTCGGGCATCTGGGTCATCTGCACGCGGGTGGCCAGTTGCCAGCCGACGACGCCGCCGATGGCGATCATCACCAGCGAGACGATCCACAGGCCCGAACCCGGGCCGATCATCGTGGCGCCAACCGCGAGCGCCATGCCTGCAATGCCGTACCAGACCGCGCGCTTGGCGCTTTCCTGCCCCGAAAGCCCGCCCAGCGACAGGATGAACAGGACGCCCGCAACCGCGTAGGCGGCAATGGTGAAACCGAAGTCCATGTGTCTTGCTCCCGCCCGATCAGGATTTCTGGAACATGGCGAGCATGCGCCGTGTCACGAGGAAACCGCCAAAGATGTTGATCGCGGCCATCAGGATCCCCAGCGCCGCCAGAACCGTGATGATCCACGAGGTCGAGCCGATCTGCATCAGCGCGCCCAGAATGATGATCGACGAAATCGCGTTGGTCACCGCCATCAGCGGCGTGTGCAACGAATGCGACACGTTCCAGATCACCTGGAAGCCGATGAACACCGCCAGCACGAAGACGATGAAATGCTGCATGAAGCTGGCCGGGGCGATCAGTCCCACGCCCAGCACCGCCGCGCCGCCGATGGCCAGCAGGGTCACCTGGCTGCGGGTCTGCGCCTTGAAGGCGGCGACTTCCTGCGCGCGGCGCTCCTCGGGCGTCAGTTCCTTGGGCTTTTCCTTGGGCTTTTGCGCGGCGATGGCGGCCACCTTGGGCGGTGGCGGCGGATAGGTGATCGCCCCCTGATGCGCGACCGTGGCGCCCCGGATCACGTCATCTTCCATGTTGTGGAACAGGATGCCGTCTTTCTTCGGGGTCAGGTCCGTCAGCATGTGGCGGATGTTGTTCGAATAGAGGGTCGAGGCCTGCGTGCCCATCCGGCTGGGGAAGTCGGTATAGCCGACGATGGTCACCCCGTTCGGCGTGACGATCTTTTCGTCCTTGACCGTCAGGTCGCAGTTGCCGCCGCGCTCGGCGGCAAGGTCGACGATGACGCTGCCGCGCTTCATCATCGCCACCATGTCTTCGGTCCAGAGCTTGGGCGCGGGCCGGCCGGGGATCAGGGCGGTGGTGATGACGATATCGACCGAGGGGGCGAGTTCGCGGAACTTCTTCAGTTGCGCCTCGCGGAATTCGGGGCTCGAGGGCGCGGCATAGCCGCCCGTCGCGGCGCCGTCCTGCGCGGCTTCGGCGAAATCGAGATAGACGAACTCGGCGCCCATCGATTCGATCTGCTCGGCCACTTCCGGGCGCACGTCAAAGGCCAAGGTGATGGCTCCCAGCGAGGTCGAGGTGCCGATGGCGGCCAGACCCGCGACCCCGGCGCCAACCACCAGCACCCGCGCCGGCGGCACCTTGCCCGCCGCCGTCACCTGACCGGTGAAGAACCGGCCAAAGTTGTTGCCGGCCTCGATCACCGCGCGGTAGCCCGCGATATTGGCCATCGACGACAGCGCGTCCATCTTCTGCGCGCGGCTGATGCGGGGGACCATGTCCATCGCGATCACCGAAGCGCCGCGTTCCTTGGCAAGTTCCAGCATCTCGGGGTTCTGGGCGGGCCAGAAGAAGGCGATCAGCGTCTGCCCCTCGCGCAGGCGGGCCAGTTCCTCGCGGGTGGCCTCGCGGACCTTGACCACCACATCGGCGGCGGCGAACAGGGCCTCGGCCCCCTCGACGACCTCAACCCCGGCCGCCGCATAGGCGCTGTCCTCGAACCCGGCCGCAGCCCCGGCGCCTGCTTCGATCAGGCAGCTATGGCCCAGTTTCTGCAACTGCAACGCCGAGTCCGGCGTCATCGCGACCCGGTTCTCGCCCGGGAAAATCTCTCTCGGTGCCCCGATCTTCACGCTTGGTCCTCCGTTGCAAGGTCCGGCACTGACGCCGCCGGGTCCTGATGGCTGAGGGTGCATAGCGCGCGCAAGAAAGTTTCACAAGCGGGACAGGACGTAACGTAAAGGCATTTGCGCGGCGGTTGCGGCAGATCAAGGACGCGGCGGCGAAAGGCGAGTATGGGATTGATCTTGACCAGCAAGGGAGAGACTGAATGACCGAGATGACGAGCGCCGGGCAGGCCGAAGCCGTGACCGAGGCAACCGACGCGCCCGCCGCCACGCCTGTGCCAGCCCCCGTCCCCGACGCGCCCGTCCCCGAAGCGCCCGTGCTTGAGGCCCCCGACGCCAGTGCCCCCGACGCCGACGCCCCGGATGCAGGCGCCCGCGAGGCCCCGGCACGGTCGCGCGCGCGCGCCGTCAAGGAGCCGGTGAATGCACTGATCGGTCCCGGCGAGGTGGCCCAGACCCGTTTTGAAAGCCATTCCTACCCCTATTCGCATCCGATGGCGCGCAAGCCCTACGAGGTCGAAAAGGCCCGGTTGCAGGCCGAACTGCTGAAGGTGCAGATCTGGGCGCAGGAGACCGGGCAGAAGTTCGTCATCCTCTTCGAAGGCCGCGACGCGGCCGGCAAGGGCGGCACGATCAAGCGCTTTACCGAACATCTGAACCCGCGCTTCGCCCGCGTCGTCGCGTTGAACAAGCCGACCGAACAGGAACGCGGCCAGTGGTATTTCCAGCGCTATGTGCAGCATCTGCCGACAGCGGGGGAAATGGTGTTCTATGACCGCTCGTGGTACAACCGCGCCGGCGTCGAGCGGGTGATGGGCTTCTGCTCGCCCGAGGAGTACCTCGAATTCATGCGCCAGGCGCCCGAGTATGAACGCATGCTGGTGCGCTCGGGGATCCGGCTTTACAAATACTGGTTCTCGGTCACGCCCGAAGAACAGCGCCGCCGCTTTGCCGAGCGCGAGACCGATCCCCTGAAGCGCTGGAAACTCTCCCCCATCGACAAGGCCAGCCTGAACCTGTGGAACGAATACACGGCGGCGAAAGAGGCGATGTTCTTTTACACCGACACCGCCGATGCGCCCTGGACGATCATCAAGTCCAAGGACAAGAAGCGCGCGCGGCTGAATTGCATGAAGCACTTCCTTGCCTCGCTGGATTACCCGGGCAAGGATCCGGACGTGATCGGCATACCGGACCCGCTGATCGTCGGCCGCGCCCGCCATGTGATGCGGCATACCGAATTCTGATCGGAACGGGGGGCGCTCGCGCCCCCTCGCGCTGACGCCAAATCCGCGCCCCGGGCGCGGATCGCCGTTCAGCCCAGCGAGATCGCGATGACGACCAGCATCAGGCCGATCACCGACAGAAACAGCGCGCCCATGTTCCAGGCGACGGCTTTTTGCAGCGCCCGGCGCAGGTCCGCTTCGGCAAGCCCGGCGCGGCGCAGGCGCGCGACGTGCACAACGACCGCGATCAGCCCGACGATTCCGCCAAGGGTGACGGCCGAACCGGCCCAGATCAGCAGGGTGGCGAGGGACATGGCGGCTCCTGTTGCGGGTGTGGAGCCGGTCTAGCCCGCGAGGCGCCGGGGGGCAAGCGGGTGCTTGCCGCCCGGCGGCGGCGCCGTTAGGAACGGGGTCCCACCAAGGAGGCCAAGAATGAGCAGCACCGACAGCGCCTATGACGTCACCGCCGATGAACTGCGCCAGTTCATCGAACGCTACGAGCATCTGGACGCCGAAAAGAAGGACATCGCCGACCAGCAGAAAGAGGTCATGGCCGAGGCCAAGGGGCGCGGCTATGACGTCAAGGTTCTGCGAAAGATCATCGCGCTGAGGAAACGCAAGCCCGACGACATCGCCGAGGAAGAGGCGGTTCTGGATCTCTACAAGGCCGCGCTGGGGATGAACTGAACCCTCAGGGTTCGATCAGCCGCACCCCGGGCATTGCCGCGATCAGGTCCAGATCGGCCTCGTGCGCCGCGTCCAGCGCCTCGATCGCGGCCTCGCTCCAGCCCGGGATGGCGGCCTCGGTCTCCAGTGCCTCGGGGCGGGCGAACCGGGCGACCAGCGCGCTCAGCGTGCGGCGGCGGTGCAGGTCGTCCTCGGACGGGTTGGCGGCGAACCAGCGGCGCATCGCGGCATGGCCCTTTGGCGTGACGAGGTCGGCATACCAGCCCAGCCAGCCGTCAAGGTCCCTGCCCTGCGGATGGCCGGAAACCGCGCGCAGGATCTCGGGCCACAGAAGGGGCGTGTCCTCGTCGCACCAGACGGTGATCGGCACATCCGGCGCCGCCTGCAGGATGCGGGTCAATACCCCCGACCACAAGAGCCCGCCGGGATCGCCTGCCTGCACCTCGCGTTCCAGCGCGCCGCTGGCATCGGCGCGTATGAGGGCGGGCAACAGGGTCGCGGGATTGCGGATCGCCAGGTGAACCGAGACCGCGCAAGTCGGAAACAGCCGGCGCAGCAGTGCCACCCTTTCGCCCGCCGCATGATAAAGGCGGCCCTGGCTGACCGCGAATTGCGGCTGCGACAGGAAATTCTCCCAACTGAAGACCACCCGCTGACCGCTGTCCTCGTCGAGCAACGCGTCCAGCAGCGCCGCTTCCGTGTCGGCATTGGTGGGCTGGTCGCGCATCTCGTAGGCGAGCTTGCGCAAGTGCTGGCGGTACTGGCCGGGGCCCGGCACCAGGATCCCGTCGCGCCCCAAAAGCTCGCGGTTGCGCATCAGGCAGCGCACGAGGCGGTCCTCGTCGGTCAGATGCGCACCGAGGTGAAAGGCGATCTCCATGGCCCGAGTGGTAATCCGCCTGCCGGCAAAGGTGCAAGCCCTGCTCTCTGAATCCGGCGCTTCGCCCTTGAGCGTGCGCGCCGATCCCGGTATCAGGGCGCTGCGCCGGTGTAGCTCAGTTGGTAGAGCAACGCTCTTGTAAAGCGAAGGTCGGGGGTTCGAATCCCTTCGCCGGCACCAGAATCCCTCCACCCGGGGCATGGGTTTTTTTCCCTGCCGCCTCTCGCTTGAACTCACCCGCCCCCCCATATAGGGTGCGCGCCAATCGTGGCTGCCTGTCAAGGCCCGTTGCGACCCACTGGCCGACCGGCCCTGCCAACCCGACCGAGGACCCTGATGTTCATTTCTCCCGCCTTTGCCCAGACCGCCGGGGATGCTGGCACCGCCAGCATGCTGTCGTCGCTGGTGCCCTTTGTCCTGATCTTTGCGATCATGTGGTTCATGCTGATCCGCCCGCAGCAGAAGAAGATGAAGGAACACCGCGCGATGATCGAATCCCTGCGCCGGGGTGATCAGGTGGTCACCGCAGGCGGCGTGATCGGCAAGGTCGTGAAGGTCAAGGAAGACGGCGAGGTCGAGGTCGAGATCGCCGACGGGGTGAAGGTGCGCGTCGTGCGCTCGACCATCACCAATGTCCTCTCGAAAACCGAGCCCGCCTCGGCCGAGTGAGCGAAACCGCCGCGGTGCCCCTCCGGGCTGACCGCGGCCCCTTGCCCGCTGGCCGCTGCGGTCGGCGGGTCCCTTGCTGGGGTCCCTGATGCTGCAAGTCGCCCTCTGGAAGCGCGTGCTGATCCTCGTGATCTGCCTTGGCGCCGCCGTTCTCGCCACGCCCAACCTGTTCTATGACCGGGTCGAACGCCACAACGATGCCATCGCGCGCATCGAGGCCGGGCAGGATACGCCCGCGCTGCAGGCCGACCGGGGGCTGTGGCCGGACTGGCTGCCGTCGAACATCATCAATCTGGGGCTCGACCTGCGCGGCGGTGCGCATCTTCTGGCCGAGGTGCATGTCACCGATGTCTATGCCGACCGCATCGACGGGCTCTGGCCCGAGGTGCGCGACCTTCTGCGCAACGAACGTGCCATCGTTGGCGGCGTGCGGCGCATGCCGTCGGACGATGCCGGGTTGCTGCGGGTCGCCATCGGTAACCCGGCGGGCCTGCCCCATGCGCTGGAAATCGTGCAAAGCCTCGCGCGGCCGATGCAGTCCCTGACCGGCATCGGCCAGCAGGACCTCGACATCCGCATCGAGAACGGCGAGATCCTGGTCTCGCTCTCCGAGGCCGAGCGCGCCGCCACCGACGACCGCACCATGCGCCAGTCGCTGGAGATCATCCGCCGCCGCGTCGACGAAGTCGGCACGCGCGAACCCACGATCCTGCGCCAGGGCGCCGACCGCATCCTGATCCAGGTGCCCGGCATCGGCTCGGCCGAGGAACTGAAGGCGCTGATCGGCACCACGGCGCGCCTCACCTTCCATCCGGTGGTTCGCACCACCTCGGACGCCTCGACCATCCCCGAGCCCCGGCAGGTCGTGCATCCGGCGATGGACGATCCCGGCCTCTTCTATGTGCTCGAACAGACCCCCGTCGTCTCGGGCGAGCAGCTGACCGACGCGCAGCCCGATTTCGACCAGAACGGCCGACCGGCGGTTGCCTTCCGCTTCAACCCGGCCGGGGCGCGGGCCTTTGGCCTCTATACCGCCGAGAACATCGGCAACCCCTTTGCCATCGTGCTCGATGACGAGGTGATTTCCGCCCCGGTGATCCAGTCGCATATCCCGGGCGGCTCGGGCATCATCACCGGGCGTTTCACCGTCGAGGAATCCACGCAGCTTGCCGTCCTGTTGCGTGCGGGTGCCCTGCCCGCCGGCATGACCTTCCTGGAAGAACGCACCATCGGCCCCGAACTGGGGCAGGACAGCGTGGATGCGGGCAAGATCGCGGCGGTGGTCGCCATGTCCGTCGTCCTGCTTTACATGGGGCTCGCCTACGGCTTTTTCGGCTGGATCGCCAATGTGGCGCTGCTGTTCAACATCGCGATGATCTTTGCCGTCCTGTCGGTGATCGGTGGCACTCTGACTCTGCCCGGCATCGCGGGCATCGTGCTGACCATCGGCATGGCGGTGGACGCCAACGTGCTGGTCTTTGAACGCATCCGCGAGGAATTGCGCACCGCACGCGGACCGGCCCGCGCCATCGAACTGGGCTATGAAAAGGCGATGTCGTCCATCGTGGATGCCAACATCACCACCTTCATCACCGCCTCGATCCTGTTCGCGCTGGGGTCCGGGCCGGTGCGCGGCTTTGCCGTCACGCTGGGACTGGGGATCGTCACCTCGGTCTTTTCGGCGCTGTTCGTCACCCGCCTGATCATCGTCTGGTGGTTCGAACGCCGTCGGCCGAAGACGCTCGCCCTCTGAGGATAGACCCATGATCCGGCTCAAACTGGTCCCCGAAAACACCACCATCAACTTCATGGGCCCGGCCCGCTACACCTTCGGGCTGTCGCTGGTGCTGATGGTGCTGTCGCTGGTCGCGTTCTTCAGCGTCGGGCTGAACTTTGGCATCGATTTCCGGGGCGGCACCTCGATCCGCACGGAATCCACCCAGGCGGTGAATGTCGGCGCCTACCGCGCCGCCATCGCGCCGCTGAACGTCGGCGATGTGGCAATTTCCGAAGTCTTCGATCCCTCTTTCGGACCTGAGCGCAACGTTGCCATGGTGCGCATCCAGGCGCAGGCCAATGCCGAGGCCGTGACCCCGGAAACCCTGACCCGCATCGAGGCCGCGCTGCGCGCCATGGACCCTGAACTGCGCTTCACCTCGGTCGAATCGGTGGGGCCGAAAGTGTCGGGCGAACTGGTGCAGCAGGCGATGCTGGCGGTGGGGGCGGCGCTCCTGGGCATCCTGTTCTACATCTGGCTCCGGTTCGAATGGCAATTCGCCGTCGGCGCGGTGGCCGCGCTGGTGCATGACGTGGTGCTGACCATCGGCATCTTCACCGTGCTGCAACTGCGCTTCGATCTGGCGATCATCGCGGCCTTGCTGACCATCGTCGGCTATTCGATCAACGACACGGTGATCGTCTTCGACCGCATGCGCGAGAACCTGATCAAGTACAAGCAGCGCGACGTGACGGATGTGATGAACCTGTCGCTGAACGAAACCCTGGCGCGCACCCTGATGACCTCGTTCACCACGCTTCTGGCGCTTTTTGCGCTGATCACGCTGGGCGGCGACGTGATCCGGGGCTTCGTGTTCGCGATGATCTGGGGGATCTTTGTCGGCACCTGGTCATCGGTCTATGTCGCGGCGGTGATCGTGCGCTGGCTGGGGGTCAAGCGTGACCCCGGCAAGGGCAAGACCGAGTCGAAGGGCGGCACCCAGTTCACCCCCTCGGCCTGAGGCGCCATGCTGGATCTGGCCGACGCGGCGCTGGGCCCGGGTGGCCTCGGGCCTGCGGGCTGGGCATTCCTGCTGGCCGTAGTGGCCCTCGCGGGGGTGGTGCGCGGCTTTTCCGGCTTTGGCACCGCGCTCGTGCTGATGCCGCTGGCTTCGATGGTCATTCCTCCGGTCGCGGCGCTGGTGCTGCTGACGCTGCTGGAACTGGCCGGGCCGCTGGTGCTGGTGCGCCGCGCCTGGACCGAGGCCGAGCGCGCCGTGGTCGCCTGCCTGTCGCTGGGCATGGTGGCCGGATTGCTGCCCGGGGTGATGCTGCTGGTCGTTCTGCCCGTGGTTGGCGTGCGCTGGTTGGTGTCGGCGGTGGCGCTGGTTGCGGTTGCCGTGCTGGCGACCGGCTGGCGCTGGCAGGGCCCGCGCGGCGGCGCGGTGCAGGGCGGCGTGGGTCTGGTCTCGGGGTTTCTGGGCGGGCTGACCGGGCTCTCGGGGCCGCCGGTGGTGCTGTTCTTTCTGGCCAGCCCGCTGGGACCTTCGGTGGTGCGGGCCAATCTGATCCTGTATCTTCTGGTGGTGGATCTGGCACTTCTGGTCGCACTGGGCTGGCAGGGGGTGATCGGACCGGGCTTGCTGGTCGCCTCGGCGCTGATGGTGCCGCTGTTCATGGCGGCGAACGGGGTCGGGGCTTGGGTGTTTCGTGCCCTGCCCGGCTCGCAGGCGGCCTATCGCCCGGTGGCGCTGGTCTTGATGGCTCTGGCCGCGCTGGTCGGCCTGCCGCTATGGGAGTAAGGGGAAGCGCATGAAACTGACCGAGGTGGATTTCGGCGCCGCAAAGCCGATCGAGGGCTATGGCGCGGGATTTTTCCGGCTGGGTGGCGAGGCGCACCCCGCCCCCGTCCTGATCGCCCCCGGGCTGGTCGCGCCCTGGGCGGGCCTTGAGGACAGCGCGACGCTCTTGGCCCTCGCTGGTCAGGTGGACGTGCTGTTCATCGGCACCGGGCCGCAGATCGCGCCGCTGCCCCGCGCCCTGCGCGAGGCGCTGGAAGCGGCCGGGCTGGGGATCGAGATCATGGCCTCGGCCACCGCCTGCCGCACCTACAACGTGCTCCTGTCCGAGGGGCGCCGGGTCGCCGTGGCGCTGCTGCCGACGGCGTGACGGCTCGCGCAGGGTGGGGTGAAACCCCACCCTACGGGCGGTCCGCGTCCCCAAGCGGCGCCACCGCCACGCCCGCCGCCGTCAGCGACCCCTCCAGCCGATCGAGCCGCATCAGGGCCAGCGCCCGATCCCCCGCGACCGTGCCGATCACCCCGGCCTCGCGCCCGTCATCCATCACCACCGGCGTGCCCGGAGCCACCGTCCCCGCCAGCGCCAGCCGCACCAGGCCCCGGCGCAGCTCGGTCTTGTGGTGCATGCGGGCGGTGACCTCCTGCCCGACATAACAGCCCTTGCGGAAATCGACGCCCCTGAGGCGCTCGAACCCCGCCTCGAGGATAAAGCTTTCGCCGGGGATCAGGTCGGTCCCGGTCTGAGGCACCCCCAGGGCCACATGCAGCGCGTCCCAATCGACCGGCGCGCCCTGCTCCAGCGCAACACCGTAAAGCCGCCAGCCCAGCCCTGCCGCGCGCGGATCGGCCAGCGCGCCCTCGGGGGCCGGGCCCAGACCACGCGTCACCGGCAGGGCGACCCGTTCGATCGTGACCGTGGCGCGCAGGCGGAACAGGGTCAACCGCCGCGTCAGATCCTCGGCCAGAGGCTCGGCCACGTCGATCAGCAGCGCGTCCGCCTCGGCCACCAGCAGGAAATCCGCCAGCAGCTTGCCCTGCGGGGTCAAGAGCGCGCCATAGCCGATCCCCTCGCGCAGAACGCGGCTCACATCCTGGGTGACCAGTCCCTGCAGGAACTTGACCCGGTCCGCGCCGCCGACGCGCAGCAGGGCGCGGCCCGGGGCCGGGGCACAGATCGTCTCAGGGTGCAGGGCGGGTGCAATCATCATGGCCTCCATCTGAAGGTCGATATAGGCCGCCCCCCCACCCTTGCACAGCCCCCCACC
>ERZ761602.7558-NODE-7558-length-11461-cov-4.396458_pt1 | contig 11461 bp, 8 predicted proteins | sample MGYA00512165_ERZ761602 | MGnify/ENA primary metagenome ERZ761602 (study PRJEB28899, sample SAMN02445085) | bioreactor sludge metagenome | biome: EBPR sludge; isolation source: Thorneside wastewater treatment plant | place: Australia: Brisbane, Thorneside... | reverse complement strand
GGATGGGGCAAAGCGACATGCGATAACCCATATTGGGTTTCAAATTTTTGAATTGCACCTACCCCCTCATCTGGGCGGATATCAAATGAGTCTGACCATCCAAAACGATCTGCATAATACAATAAAGAATAGGTCCCCTGCACAGCAATTTTAGCGTCTTTCGGTGTTAGTTCCTTAATCTTCTTGCCCAAATCCACGAAATGTTTTTGTTCAGGACCCGTCACGAAAGCAGGATGCGCAAAAAATCGAAATGAAATCATAAAAACCACAAACAAAACAGCAACGCGCCATTTTGATTTCTGCAGAAAAAGCAACCGAGACTCCAACGCTAAATATGCCAACGAAACAAAATAGGCAGCAGGTACCAAAAATTGCATAAAATAAAATGCATGATCAGCATATTTGCGAGGCATAATCAAAACACTTACTATGAAACCGGACAACCATGCCAAAAAAAACAACCTCACTGGATCACGTTTGCGTAAAGCCTGAAACACCCCTCCTGTAAACAAAATCGCTCCAGCGGGCGTTAAAACAACTGTTAGTAGATTATTTATGATAAGAAGTGGCAAGTTCGGACGCAAAATAAAACTTCCACCGCCAAATGAATCACTGCTTTTTAACTGCTGAAAAAGTGAAGCAAAAACATGAGTCGATTTTTGGGTGAGGTCATAGCAATGCCAATACCACGGCAAAACAGCTAAAAGACTTAAAACTCCAAGCGTCATCAGCGCGCCAATGAGTCTCCAGCGGTTGGGTAAAGTCATACCGTAAATCAAGCATGGTAATCCCATGTATAAATTATTCGGTCGCGTAATGAGACAGACAGAAAAGGCCAGTAGTCCGACAGCAAAGCATCTTATCCGTGGTTTATCGCAAAAATCAAACCAACTCTTAGCGAACAACACCGTCACCAAGTTTGTGAAAGCTTCATTCTGGAAGCTTTGTCCATAAATCACGCTTATAGGAAAAAGCGAATAGGCCCATAAAATAATCCAGGTCTGCTTTACACTCAATCGGTTAACTAACCAACGATACAAAACAACAAGCGTCAAGGCATGGCAAACAACGGCTTGAGCGCGGCCTAAAATATCGATCGAAACATTCGTCAGAAAATGTAGAAAGCCGACAACAAGCGAAGCAACGGGGTAGTAGAGCAAGACAACGCTAGGCTCTCCATTGACTAAAACATACGTTTTTGGAAACCAAAGTGAGCCAAAAAAATCTTGCGCAAAAAAAACGCTCATCATTGCTTGCCCCGTTTGATAGGAATCAAAATTACCAAGAAGCGGACGAGCGAGCCCCAGCGAACGAAGCACTATATTTGCGGCAATAAAGGTAATTAAAGACAGATTTAAACGATTAAGCATGATTACTTTTTTTCTCCGCTAAAACCAGAGCGCGTAAAATCGGAATATTCAAATTTTCTGAGCTATATTTAACTGCGCCATAGATGCATTTAGCGAGCCCTCGAGTCAAATATCCGATTGCGGACTCTCCCGCTACTCCGCGCAGCAATGAGTCGGGATAAGGGAGCAGTCCTCGCAACTTTAAAAAATGAAAATTATTTCTCTTCAATATGGCCCGAATTGTCCGCGGTGAATATTCAAATAAATGGTAAGGCGGAGAAACCTTTTCCTTGTTGAGCTTCAAAATACTCATGACTGATGGTGGCAATGCCGCCAACCTAACGATATTACCTATGGCCCGAACCCAAAGATAAACAGGTGAAGATAAATACATGGGCAAAAGAAAACCAACTTTCCCACCTGGCTTTAGCTTATCGTAGATGAAACGCAGCACCTCAACAGGATCATCAACATGCTCAAATACATCCCCTAAAAAAATGGCATCATAGGCGCCTGACTTCAACTTTGCATCAAGCAAGTTGCAATGCTGCAGGTTGAGCCCGTACTTTTCTTTTGCCGAACTCACGCCCCACTCCGAAATTTCAACCCCTTCGGCGCACCACCCTTTTGAAGCAGCTAAATGGACAAAAGCTCCGCCCGCGGATCCAAACTCCAAAAGTCTCGCGTTTGTCTTCGGTGCACCAAAAGCCACTAAAATTTTTTCAAACTCATCACGCCTTTTTTCAAAATCTGATAAATAGTCCCCCACAAAGCCCAGAGACCAGTCATTTTTGAAATAACCCGCATTGTACATGCGCGCAATTCTGTCTCGCTCCGGCATTGGGGCAACCCGTATAAGGCCGCAACCCTCGCAGCGCGCCAAATCATAATGCTGTTCCTCAAAAGAATAGAAATTCTTTTCGAACAGACACACCGAACGGCTGTCACAAGCAGGACAGACATTCATTATTCAATAACCTCAAAACTATTTTTAAATTCTTCTTCGATCGTTTTTCTGGCAATGGTCCTGGAAATAAAGACGGTCGTTACCAAACCTGAACTGCCCGAGATATACGCAAGTAACGGAATGCGCCAATCCCATACGGGCAAAACAAAATTTAACAAAGCGGCAACCAAAACCATATTCATCACCGTGGGATAAGTCGTTGAATAATGAATAACCATGAATACGAGATGAGGCAAAGACCGCTTTTTCCCATCGCCCGAAGCATTTTCTTTAGACTTAATGACACGTACGGAATCGAATTTGCGAACCTGAGCTATCAAAGCACGTGAGCGACCGTCATGCATAGCAAGCGTCATAACCTGACCAAGCGACCCCGCAATACCTAAATTCAGCCAAATAAAATTGCCGTCGATCAAAAACAAACCATAACCCAGCATCATTGGCACAAGAAAATTAATGATGTAGTGATTCATCATGTCGTAATAAGAACCCGCCATGGGCGAATTGCGCTTATCGGTAACAATTTCCGCTTTTTTCTGATATTGACGGTAGCGCGCCACTTCCCCGTCGGAGCAGTCCAAAATATACCAAAATTGTAGAACCAAGGCTGCGATAAAAAAAACAGCGGCATCCTCGATCACGAACAAAAGACAGGCAAGAACCCCCGTTGCGATCATCGCGAAACTGACTTGATTGGGCGTCACAGGAGTCGGCAAGAGGAGGCGGGTCAGATAAATTGAGAAAAAACGCGACACATGCCGCATGTACCAGTTTGATCTGTCTTTTTTTGCCGTTGTCTGACAGATTTCCCTTAACTCTTTAATCGGTTCCATAAATGCCGCCTTTTAACTGCAATTCAACGTATTTCTCGTAAATGTCGCGCACGTCGTCATCAACCGTATAGTGCTCGGGGCTACTATGGACATAATAGCCCCGCTTTCTGGCTTCTTCTTCTGAGATCAACGGAGAAATTTTACGGTTTGCGTCCAGCTGGTCAATCGGAATTAATTTTTCATTCAAAAGCATTCGGATAAATTCGTCCGTCGGCGTCTCTGTTCGACCCAGCGTTTTATAAAGCCGTTTGGCTCTTACCAAAGGTGAGGCGGTAACATAAACCTTGCATAATGCGTCGGGAAAAACCGTGGTCCCGATATCGCGGCCCTCCATGATAATGAAATCTCTCAATGAATATTTGCGCTGCATCTGGGTTAAATACTCGCGCACTTTTGGAAAAATGGCTACTTTGGAGGCTGCCTGAACAATTTCCGGATCATCCAGCTCATCTGTCCAGTTTTGCTCCGAAACGATCGTCTTCCCTTTTTCAAATCGAATTGAAAGTGTAATCCCCGAAACAGCTTTTTCATCGTTCAAATCGATCTTGCTTTCCAGGGCAATACGGGCCAGCGCGCGATACATATGCCCGGTGTTGATATATTCGTATTTTGTTATTTTGGATAGTCCCCGGGCAATATGACTTTTTCCAGAATAAGCGGTGCCATCGATTGCAATAACCTTACTTGCCATTTTTACCCTTAAAGAAATGATAAAGGACCGAGAGTGATCGGGCGTCGCCAATGCTGCCTTTATCCGTCATGCGTTTGATTTCAGATAAAGAAAAAATGTGGGTTTCGATTATTTCATCATGTTCTAATCGGCACGGCACCGGCTTTAAATCGCTGGCGATATAGCCATGAATCATTTCAGTGGTATAACCGGGCGAAGCGCTGCAAGTAACAACTTTCTTCCATTTTGCCGCGCGGTAGCCGATTTCCTCTTCGATTTCTCTCTTAGCGCAGGCAAGAGGCGATTCATTTTTCCCGATTGTTCCGGCAGGTAACTCCCAAAGAACGCGCCCTGCCCCGTAACGGTATTGTCTGATTAGTACTGCATGATTCCGATCCAGCAAGGGCAGCCAAATGCTGATCCCGGGGTGAACGATTAAATCCCTTGTTAACCGTTTGCCATTCGGCCACAAAACTTCATCCACCACCACCGAGTAGCAGTAGCCTTTGAAGACTTGCTGCCGTTTAAAGCGTTTTACAGGATTATTGAGCAAGAGTTAGAATCCAGACTTTACGTTCAGATCTTCAGCCGCATCGATTTCAAGCCATTCCCCCGTGACTTTTACGGCTTTCACAGGAAAGCCGCGATCAATCAAAATCTGGATGAAGCTGGTCATGTACATATTTTCATAATTTTTCCCGTCGTAGACGGCATTTTTGTCCAGAGCATGATAAACCTTGATCATTTCCTTCATCATTTTTTTGCTGGCTTTCCATAACCCCATGTACTGTCCTTCGATTTCAGAATAAGACTTCGGCTTTTTCCCCAACTCCAGAATCCGGCCGTCAGGACTCATTTTCATCGTTTCGGCGTCAGCAAGAGGGTCGGGCATACGCTGGGACCAGAGTTCGCGCCAATTCATAGAAACTGTCACCGCAAAATCGTCATTTGAATTGAGGAGAGGCTCAAGAATATCTTTCCCGTAAATAATATCTCCGTAGCTCATGACAACATCGTCGTCAAAATACTTTTCAGCGCAAAAAAAAGTGTAGACCATATTGGTCGAATCAAACCGCGGATTAAAAGCTTCCTTAACTCCCTCACGCTTGATCGAATCCGCGCAATAACCTTTGATCAATAGAATATCGTTTAAACCGCAGCGCCGCATCGTGCCCAGCTGATAATCCAGAAGAGGCTTCCCGCGGTACTCGACCATACATTTAGGGCGGTCTACAGTGTAAGGACGGAGACGGCGGCCTTCGCCGGCGGCAAGAATAATAGCTCTCATTTTTTTGAAAATACCTCTTTAAAAAATCGAATATCATCGGCGGAATACGGCTCAACCCGTTCCGGATGCCACATCATACCGTAAATTTCTTTGCCGGCATGTTCGCATGCTTCGATGGTTTGATCGGCATGAAAGGCTGCTGCACGCATCTCTCCTCCCAGGCCGGTCACACAATAGTTGTGAAAAGAATTTACGTCAAGCCCCGCTTTTCCGTAGATTTTCGCTATCCGTGTCCCTGCCTGCAGGCGGATCGGATGAGACGGAACGACGTGTCCTAGCTTTTTCTCAAGACTCCCCTGATTGAAATGCGCAAGCATCTGCATGCCGCGGCAGACGCCGATAACTGGAACCTTGGATTTCACAGCTTCTGTCAGTAATTCCATTTCAACCCGGTCGCGCTCAGCATTCAAGGCATCGTCAGGCGCTAGCGCTGCGAGATCATTGCCACCTGTAAGCAGAACTCCTGCCGGCTTGAACTCACGGAAATATTCCGAAGCGGGAACTTTAGAAGCAACCGGAACAGGCAGAAAACCGCATTGGGTCAGAAAATCTCCCCACTTCACATCGAGAGCCTCGCGAATCTCCTGATATCCGCTGTTTTGAACAAGCCGCTGGCTCACTAAAACTACTTTCATTGAATCACCTGTACCTGTTTATTCAAACTGTCAATTTCCAAGGTTTTCGCTCTGGACCAATTCTGATAATTCTTTTCCCCCGCTCCAATGACAGCAGGAATGCGTAATTCCGCGGAACGGATCGCCATATGCGAATTAGCGCCGCCGTACATGGTTACAAGCCCTGCAATTTTTTTTGTAAAAATCCAGTCATACCCGGGATCAGCGCTGGGAATAAACACAACCTTTCCGTCGATAGACTCCTTGAGAATGCTGTCTTCACGCACGACTTCCCCTCGGCAGCGGCCCAAAGTAATGAAGTTGGGAGATCCGCCTTCCAGTTCGAATTCAAAAACCTCCTGCGGTTCCGAAATAAGGGGCGGCAGCCGGAGCAGCTTGGTGATTTCATAAAACTCTTTATTGCGGCTGATTTCTTCCTCCAAAATGACGCAAAGATCGCGGTGATCCAGCGTCGCGTAGAGAAGATGAAGTGTTTTTATACTGATAAACGAAGCGTCGTCGGGAGATATTTCATAGAATTGTGCCAGCTCTTTAACAAGCTGCAGAATGGTGCTTACACTACGTGTGAAAACAAATTTGGAACGTTCCCGCTCTTCAATGGCCTGCCGGATAAAATGGATCAGGCCGGCAGAGTCGATCTGCAGTCCTTCCTGCACAAGCATTTCATCAATTTTTTTCATAACTGCCGGACTAAATTCATATTTCTCTGAAATTTCCGGCGCAGTTCCCTTACTTGAGAAATATAAGTCATACCCGTCTGCATAGCGGGTCGAAAGAATATCGTATGTCCCCGGCCTTAAATGGCCGTATCGGCCGAGAAAATCCTGTTTACTGAGCTTATGATGATCGAATGCCATATCCTTTGAAACAGTATGAAGGGATGCCATAAAATGATTAACTTCATTTTCTGAAACAATCCCCGCAGAAGGCAGTGACTTCAGCATCTGCACAGCGATAAAGCCCGCCCGCGCGATTCCCGCAAATGGCCGGGTGCCGTAACGTTTGCAGTCTTCGATCAGCCAGTAAATTTTCTCCAGAGGAATCATGGCAGATTCCATCACACGCTGCTGCCGTTGTTTCAACTGCTCTATCAGCTGCAGATCTTGTTCAAATACACCGCTGCCTGAAGGAGAAATAATATCGTTTGTAAGCTGCAGCAGTGAGGCTTTTAACTCTTTGATATCAGATTTTGAAAAACCGTTTTTCTCCAAACTTTGAAGCTTCCCGTCTATACCAAAGAAATAGCACGAAAAAATAATATCAAATTCAACTTTGTCATGGCTCGCGGGATTTTTCCTTAAACTCTCAAGGTAATATGACGCCAGACGCTCAGCAAGATTGTCGTTCACGGAAGCCGGAATGAAAGAGTTAAAGCTCACACGTACGTCGATATAAGGCTGATTGATCAGCGCCACCATCAGAGGATAAGAGCGAACGTCCTTATAACCATACTGGGCGCGCGCAACCGACCAGGTGCGGTCCGTGATCAATTCCTCATATAGCGACAAAGCCAAAGGCCGGGGTTTGATACCGATCATCTCCGCGGGATTCCAGTCGGGCATAACTCCGAGAAGCGTGCGGCTACCGTAAAGATAAGGATGCCGCTTGTTTAAATGATCGGCTTTCATGAAAATTTTGTAGAGATAATGTCCGACTTGAAAGGTCCGGGGCAGGCTTCTTCCCTGCGACGCGATCGGTCGCACCTGAAGAATATAAATATTTTCATGCGTATCGACGGCAAACTCGATATCAAGGCAGTCTGATTCGAAAAGAGACTCAATGACGGCGATCACTTCAAAAAGCTTTTCAAATTTTTTATTACGTGTTTTTTGGTTCCGAAACTTTATCAGTGTTTTAAGCCGATTAGAACGTCCCGACGTCACGCTGTCGGCCGAATGCGACTCATCGTCGTAGTTCACGACATAATAAGGCGACAAAGTATCGATATCACGGGTAAAAACCACTCCGCTGAATGCAATATCGGCCAAAAAGGGCTGTACGAAAAACTGATTTTCGGATGAAGGATTATCGCCGAACGAAGCGATTACGGTTTCAGCAGCTTTACGGACGGCCGCCGCGTCACCGGCCTCAACGCCCCCGACAGAATCAAAATGTCCGGCATTGGAAGATTGCAAAGTGTCTTCAGAAAGCGCGGAAGAACGGACAATGAGTTTTCCCGATGGAAATGCAATCTGAATACGGTTGATGCAGCTCTGCTGATCCTTCACCCATTCCCCGATCGAAAACCTGACAAGCGGCAGCACAACCGCCCCGTTTAAGCGGGGCTTGAGCCGTTCCAAAGTTTCTGCTTTTGTACCAAATTTAAGCATTGTCAAACAAGTCCCGTATTTTTACGGTTATAAAATTTGAGAATATATTCTAAAGCGAAGCCGGAATTGCAGCGGCCTTATATAGATAAAAACGGCGAACGGCCTTCTTTTTAATTTTCTTTATTATACCCGAATAAAAACTATTGTTATCGGTTGTGTCTTCGTAGATTTTATTAAGCCATGAATACCGGGTTTCCAGATCCGGGCTGAAGGAGTAAACGTAAAGAGCCCCCCATTCTGTGAAGCTCTCTGATAATTGCTTATTATCAAATTTTTGATTTATATCCCATTCTTTCAGCTGCATACCGGAAAACCGGTTTTTTTCATGGTGAAAGAAATGATGTAAATCCTGCCATGTCGGTTCAGAACGTCCATAATAATCAGAATAAACGCGTGAAGCCATTTTGAAAATGGCAATATCCGTCCCTCCCCAAAAATTGCGGGCATACAGAACCTCATCCAGCTTAAATACAAAAAAACCATTTTTACTTCCGGGAAATCCCTGAAACAAACATGCTATTAAAAAAAAGACTGAAAAAATACGGGTCAAAATCCGGCCGTTAGCTTCCACAACCCGCTCAAATGCCCGCCCTAAAAGTATAAACATGACAATGCCGAGGGGTATCATCGGGGTGGTCATATACCTGGGATTACTTTCGATATCGAAACCAAGCGTGAATCCGGCCAGGGAAAAAAGAGTCCATAAAGCCAAAACGATCCAAAGCGGACTTTCCTTTCCGGTGACGGCCGCAGGCTTTGGAAAATTGAATCGAGTAAAAAAACCCAAAATGGCGTAAAAAATTAAAACTGCCGAAGGAATAAAAAAATAATCAAACAATCGTGCGGCCACAGTCATCAGGCCTTTTACGCTTAAATTCTGCAGCACCCCATGAGACTTAGTATCAATCACAACCTGGGCTTCACGAAATCCGGGAATAATGCTAAGAAACAAAATACCGCTCAAAATTAAAAGCACCGACCTCAAAGCCTTACCCGGTCCGCGGTCACCCTTCCACGTTAGAATCAAATACCCCAATGTAATCAATGGAATGATCCGGGCGGTTTCTTTAAGTTTCATTGCGGCCCAGGCAGCTAAAAAGTACCCGACTAAAAGCACCGCGGTTTTAATTTTACTTCCGTTGAAAGCGGGGTCGGCCAAGCGGATGAATATATAAAGGCTCATAATGAGAAATGCCTGCGCAACGACCTCGGTATCCGCAAGCCAAGCCATCGACAAAATAACCGGGGTACAAAACCCTATAAACATTGCGGCAAACGCGCCAGGGTAAATTTTTTTAGAAAAGTGAGAAACGATCGCAAAAACGCCCGAACAGCAAAATCCGTATGCCAACGCCTTATGCAGCCAAAAAAAGTTTACTTGATAACCGCCGAGTAAATAACTGAGTTTGAAAATTAGGGTTTGAAACACTCTGGTTGAAAGCTGGCAGCTTAGGCCGTGCACGTACAAAGCCTGAGTAAACGGATGGACAAACTCCCCGATCAACTTAGACCAGTCCGTAATCTTTGCGATATAGACAATGTTAAGGTCATCCCCAAAAGTAAAAGGGAGATTCTGTAAAAGAAGAAAGGAAAAAGAAAAGAAAAGGAAGAAAATGAGAAAGCCCAAACGGCTTGCCGTCGTCAACATAATCACTTTTCCTGCTCCGAAGAGGATGAATCCGCAGAGTCCGGCTTTAAATACAAAATTACAGCTTCCTGGCTGATCCACTCAGAGCGCTTGATTTCGTGAAGAGAGCGAAGCGATTCATAAATTTCCCTGGTTGCCGAAATCCAATAAATCTTCTGTTCGGCCATTTTTTTTACCAGCATCGGATCTGTCCAGTTCGTCCGCTGACGCTTGAAAAATTCATCGGCCCTGACAGGTTCAGCATTAAAATAGTACAAACGAATGTGGTCACTGACGAGCACTTTTTCATTTTCGGGGATTATTTGGTTAATTTTTTGAATCGCAGAATAAGTTGAATCCGTCCTGGACAAATACGCGCTCCGCGATTCGCGATTTTTCAAAAAAACAAAAACTTCTTTCGAGTGATAGACTGCAAAAAACGTATTAAGAAGCAGGGCTAAATATAAAATCCAACGATAAGTTCTCGCATAAAATGATATCAGAACTGCCAAAACGGGAAGAATGAAATATAAAAATCTCAAATTTTGAACCAAAAAAAACCAGCATAAAAAATACGCCAGCGCGGAAACCTTCCAGAAAATAATTTTTTGACCATGTGACTTAAAGAAAGCAAAAGGTAGAAAAATCAGGTAGACAATTCCTATTTGGCTCCATGTGCCTCCGAAGTTTCTTGGGTAAAGAACTGCCCGCCAAGGCGACAGCAGCAAATCCCACAGGCTTTTCCCAAACCCCTGCTTTTCGAGATCGTATCCAATGTCGGATCCCCTGCCGAAGACGTTCGAAAAATACGGGTAAACAGGATTACCGTCTAAAGCCCAGGAGCGGATATACCAGACGCCTCCGAACAAAAATGCAAACAAACCAAACAATCCGATAATCTCAAGTACCCGCAGCGGTTTCACCTTTTGTTTGACGGCAAAAAACAGAGCTCCTGCTGCCGCCGATAAAATATGCAGAGCGGCAAAATACTTTATCCCCATCGCAAAACCGCCTAACATCCCCGCAATAATAAAAAAACGACGGGAAAAACCGTTCTCTACGCCCAAATAAACGGCATAAAGCATGGCAAATGAAAAAAACATGAGCGCAATATCGTTGAGCGGCAAGTTGGCCTGATTAAAAATTCCCGGCGTTGAAACCAAAATCAGTACAGAAACCCAACTCGCCCAATTGCCGCTGAAACGGCGCGCTAAAGCGAATGTGCCCGCAAGTGTTCCGATCAAACAGCCAAGATGAAAAAAGTGCGCTGCGTAATCAACCTTGAACAGAATTCCGATACCGTAATAAATTTGAATCAGGAAGGGAAAAAGAGAATTAACCAGGTGCGGATAATAACCGATGATTCCGTCGCCTGCCCACCGGCCGGGAATGCTCAAATGGTAGCAAAGAGCATCGTGCGCACTCGGAGGCAGAAAAGAACCCAAAATTAAAAGAGTCAAAAAAAACGCAGTCCAAAGCGCAAGCACGACTGCTTCGCGATTTTCGAATGTCGATTTAAGACGGCTGACGTTTTGCTTTAAATCTGCACCCAAAAACAAATATAAACCCCGCGCCGCTAATGCCGCCGCAGCGGCAATCACAACCAACACTACCGGGCGGTTAAATCCGATTGTTAGCCCGATCAAATAAATCAAATACGCCAGCAGTCCGTATCCTGCGGAAAAACCGACAAAAAAGCGCTCCGCCCGCGAACACGAATAACCGGAGGGCACGGCAACAAGCGACAATCCAATCCCAAGTG
>ERZ761602.7557-NODE-7557-length-11462-cov-5.786622_pt1 | contig 11462 bp, 6 predicted proteins | sample MGYA00512165_ERZ761602 | MGnify/ENA primary metagenome ERZ761602 (study PRJEB28899, sample SAMN02445085) | bioreactor sludge metagenome | biome: EBPR sludge; isolation source: Thorneside wastewater treatment plant | place: Australia: Brisbane, Thorneside... | reverse complement strand
GCCATGATTGAAACGGCCGTTGGCCGGGATGGCTACGAAGCAATCTTTTACCAGAACGATGTGGCCTTATTGCAAAAAATCAGCACGCCACAACCGGCTACTGGGGAAATGCTGCGACGGGTGATTGAGCTGCAAGAGGCGGGCGCCAAATTTAGCCCCACAGGCCCCGCCACCATCGCCTGGATTCAACAGCGCTGGCAAAGTGCCACCCTTCCATCTAAAGCCACGCCACAGGTGGCGCATTTTGCCAACGGCCTGACCTTGTTGGGCTACCACCTACAGCCAGAAAATATTGTTGCGGGTGGGGCTTTGTGTGTCACCCTGTATTGGCAGGCGGAAACTGTGCCCGTGACCCCCGCCAACATCTTTGTCCACTTCATCGCCAGCGACGGCTTTGTGCAGGCCCAGCGCGACACGACTGGTGTTCTAGACTTCTTACCCTTGACCGAATGGCCGACTGACCAAGTAATTGGCGATCTGCACTGCATGGCCCTGCCAGCCGGATTGGCGCCCGGCTCTTACAGCGTACAGGCGGGCCTCTACGATCCGGCAACAGGTCAACGCCTCGTGATAACCGACGGCGCGGCAACTGCCCCGCAAGACGCCGTACCGTTAACAGAAATAACGTGGCAACCCTAACCCGTCTCTTACGGCAACTCATCGAGAGTGGTGAGAACGGCCGTATCCCCCACATTCACCAGCGTAGTCAGGTCATAAAAACCGGTTTGCAGCGTGTAAGGCCCTGGCGGCAGCACCTCCGGCAGCGTGATGGTGAAGGTGTCCACAATCAACTCACCGGGCAGCCAATCTGTTGTTGGGTACCCGGCTGGTGGACGGTCTACCTGGGCCAAAATTTGGTTACGGCCGTCTAACACGTGAACAAACGCGGTCAACGATTGGTCCATCTCCGCTTCAGCCTGCCAGACCAGGGACACCAGCAGGCGATTTTCTGCCACATGTGCCGCATACCCTACCAACCGAATCTGGCCCGCGAAGGAATGGGTAAGTTCCTGTTCCACCACGGCGGCCACCGCTTGTGCCGCGCTGTCGGGCACTCGCATGACCCAGACTTCTGAACGCGATTGGTCCACCTCGGCCTGCGGAAAGAGGCTGATCAATCGCTGCCAATTGGCTTTATCTGTGGGACGTACCAGGTAAACGGCCGTTGCCCCCGGCTTACCCACCGGCACCAGCTCCCCCGTCCCCGAGTACGATTGCAACCCCTGAGGATCAGCCAAGGCAAAATAAATCGTCACCATCTCCTCCTGCGTTGGCGAAAGGTAGATCACCGTATCGGGCGGCTGCGCAGCAGCAAACTGACCCAATTCCCAATCAGGCAAGTAAAAATCGGCCGTCAGCTGGGGATGATTGGCGTAGCGGATGAAGTAGTCGCGGAGGGTGAAGGTGAGGCTGCCGGTGAGTAGTAAAAAGTAAAAAGTAAAAAGTGAAAAGTGGAGAGTTTTAGGTGACCAGCCGCCCTTAACCATTAACCTTTTACCATTTACCATTAACCATTCGCCCAGCCACACCGCCCCCAGCGCGGCCACAATCGCCACCGGGCCAGCCGCGCCGGTCATACGGCCGAAATGCGGGGCATCACCGCTCATAATCGTGGGCAGCAGCATGACCAGCAGCCAGAGCAGCAAAAAGACAGTACGCGGGTTCAGCTTTTGGCGCAAGCTGTGCATCAGTCCCAGGGTGAACAAAATGGCCTGGATGGGGTCGAGATACGGCCGTCCCGGCAAGTTGTGGCGCAAATGGGTCTCACCCTGCCAGTACAGACCGCGCACCACCCGGCCCACATTCAGCAGCCAGGTCAGCAGCGGTTGATCTGCCACCGCCCCCAACCCCCGGTTGGCCACGTAGGCAATGCGAAAGACAAAAAAGTACGGGTAGCGCCAGAAAAAGAGCAGGATGGGCAGGGCAGTTAGGAGGGAAACGGCCGTCATTCCACCCACCCCAAGCAAATTGCGCCGCAGGCTCGGCCAATCTTGCCAGGCCCAAAACAGCACAAACAGCACAAACAGCAGCGGGAAAAGCCGTGCGGCAGCGTAGCTGTAGATACCCAGGCCGAGAAAGAAGCCAGCGGTTAGGAATGACAGGGTGACGGGGAAAACGGGTGAACGGGTGAACGGGTAATCCGGTGAAGGGGCGAGGTGGCTGAGGTTGTAGGCACGCCAGAAGAAGAGGACGGTGAGCATTTCTAGCGGCACAAAAACCATCAAGCGCAGGCCAAAGCGGCTGAAGTGGATGGCGGGCACCAGAATCGCCAGGAAAAACGCCGCCAGCAGCGGGGCGTAAGAGTGGAGATTGGAAATTGGAGATTGATTAGCTTTGGCTGTGGCCGGTTTCCTGACCGTGCCACCCGGTTGGTTTAGCAACTCTTTGGCCGCAAAGTAGGTGAGCAGCACGGCCAGCACGCCAGACAGCGCGGGCACCAGGCGAATGGCAAACGGCGTGGGGCCAAACAGCATGATGGAAAGTGCCACCAGGTACACGTGCAGCGGTTCACGGCCGTAATTGCCTTCAAAAAAGAGCGGCCAGTGCGTTGGCTCAGGCGGATTCTCGCCGTGGGCTTCTTGAGCGTACAGTTCCCAGCCTTCGTAAAATTGTGGAAACGTTTTGCCCTGCACCAGCGAGAGAGCATCCATCCCGTAATACGCCTCGTCGTGATACAGGCCGGGCGGGAAACTGTCTAGCTGCCACAGCCGAAGAAAGGCGGCCAGCAGCACAATTACAAGCAGTAAGAAGCGGGAACGATTCACGGCTCAACCTCCACGGTGCCCACCTCAACGAAGTCCATACCGGCGGTGGTTTGCCAGCGCACGGCCGTTTCCGGGTGATACAGACCCACATGAATAAAATAGCTACCCGGCGCCAGCACAGGCGGCAGGACCAGCTCATGATGGTGCCACAACTCATCCCCGGCACGCCAGCCTTCCCAAGCCACATCCAGGCCATCCCACTGAGCGATAATGCGGTCCGTTTCATCCAGCAAATGAACATAGATTTTTAGCGGTTCCGGGCCGGTGTCGTTACGCCAACGGGTGGTTAATTGCAAAATGCCGGGCTGCGTTGTCAGCGTGGGCAGCTCATCCTGCAGCCAAATTTGGGCGCTGCCCTGCAAAAACGGTGTACCACTGACCGGCTCTTCGCTTTCATTTTGCACCCGGTAAAGCGCGTAATGTTCATTTTCAGCGATGCGCTGCAAGGAAACGGCCGATTCCGCCAAACCCAGGTCAAAATCGTGCCCTGCGGCCAGCCAAAAATTAGCGGCGGTAGGTTGTAAGAAGGCCGTGCTGTTGTTCAGCCAGCGCGGCGTTACCTGGTTGGTTTGCAGCCTGGCAAAATCTTCTGGCGCAATATCGTCCAGCTGTATTCCCGCCAAAACCAGGTCGGTCGGTGCGCCACGTGGCCGCACCTCATAGAGAAAAATGCTGTAGCCCACTTTCGCCAGCGGCTCCTTGTTACGGAACCAGGCAAACTGGTCGTGGTTGGCAAACTGCACCCCCTGCAGATTGGTCACGCTGATGGCGTAGATGCCGGGCGCGGGGTCATGGGGGTAAAACGGCCGTGCCTGCGGATTCATCAAACGCGGCGGGAAGCTGTCCAGACCGATATAGTTGATGCCATAATAATCAGGCCGCGCCTCACCAAAATAACTCAACCACACTTGCTCAACCCCGTTTTCATCCATCCACTCCTTTAAGCCACCTAAATCCTGGCCCCAATCAATATTACTGTCTACCAGATAGCGCCAACCGCCATTCGGCCCGCCAGCCAGGGCGTTAAAAAATGCCAGGTAGTGGGGCGACAGCCAGGCGGTACAGCCACCTAACCAAACCAGCAGTCCGACAATGGCCAGCTGGCCCATCTGCTGCTGCTGCGGGAAACAATCTGCCAGCCAGGTCAGCACCGCTGTAACAAAGACAGCAAAAAATGGCAGCATGGGCAGCAAATGGCGATAACCCAGGTTAATGTCGGTGGTGAGGGCAATGCCAAAGTAGCCCAGCGGCGGAACCAGCAGCGCCGCCAGGGTCAGCCAGCGCCCGGTTAATTTTCGCCGCGCTGCCAGCCAGATGAGGCCCGCAACGGCCGTTGCCAGCAAAATCAAGGTGGGCAGCGGCGTTTTGAGCAAAAAGGCCACCGGAAAGTAACTCCACCAACCGCTGTCCGAGTAGCTGCCCGCCAGAAAAGCCGGGGTGATCTTTTGCAGGCGCCCGACAATGTCTAACAGCTGCTCCAGGTGATGCGACAGCGGCAGGGTAAGGCCCGACAGCTGCGGCAGCGTGGGCAAGTTGTCCGGCAAGGTGCCGATCTGGAAGCCGTAGGCGGCCCACAGCGTCACAAACGCCGCCAGCGGGTAGGCCACCAGCAGCATCACCAGCGGGGACTGTCGGCTAAACAGCAAAGAAAAATCGCGGCGCGCGCCGCGTTCGCTGCGGTGAAAATACCAGTTCAGCACAAACAGCAGCAGCACCACGGCAAAGAGGGGCACAAACAGCCCGGCGGTGAACTTGGTATTTTGCAGGAGGCCAAAACCCACCCCGGCCCAGATAGCCCGTAACCAGGACGGCCGTTGCCCAAAGCGCCACAACAAAAAGCCAGCCAGAAAAGTGAAGGTTGCCAGGCCAAAATCGGTGGTTGCAAGACGGCCGTTGGCCAGCAAATTGGGATCTAACCCAACCAGAAACATCGCCACAAAAGCAGCAAACTGGTTGCGGGTAAGCTCAAACACCCACCGCCACACCAGCGCCGCCAACAACAACCCCAACCAAATTGTCGGCAGCCGCGCTAAAAACATCACATGGTTGACGTCATTGCCAATTTCCCATAAAAAAAGCTCGGACGGCCGGTGAAAATTGGTCAATTCCCAGGAGGGATCGGCATCTGGCAGCTGAATCGTGTCGTCAGCCACCAACAGGGAGGCATTTAGTGCACTAAGTCCCAGCGGATGCCCCACGCGCATAGACCTGTTTTCGCCGCGCAGGTAGCCTAAACCGCGTGTAATAAACCCTTGTTCATCAAAGGTCGGTGATAATTGGGCAAGATTCGCCAGGCCCAAGCCAAAGATCAACAAAAATAGGGCAGGCGCAGCCCAAATCTTCCAATAATACCGTCGAACCACCGGTTACCTCTTCCCGCAAATAACAAAACCTCGGAAGGAAAAGAATCCCTCCGAGGTTTCTGAACATCACAAGCAGCTTCTTTTGTTGACTAATTGTCCAGTGGCGTTATCCGGAAATATTCATAACGCCAGGTGGAGTTGCTGTACTCATCGGTCGAAGCAAACACACCAAAGTACGGCTCATCGATCCAACGCGTGTCGTTGTAGGTATAACGCAGAACATCGTTGAGGTAAAACTTGATATCAGACTCTCGCACCTCAATGCGATATGTGTTCCAATCATTTGCATTTGGATGCAACAGAAGTGAAGGCGGTACATCACCCAGGCGTTTTAAAGGACTACCACCGCAGCCCGGACAATAAACCAGCGTATCAATCCGCTCCCACAACAAGACGAGATCGGTACCTGAAGACCAGATCAAATTGGTGTTATAGAAGTGGTTAAAACAGTTATTATGCGCATAAACCCCGTTTAAGGAGCTCCAGTCTGGGCAAGGTCCGCCGGTCCAATCAGCACCAAACACCGCACCGTGGGATGTCAATTTACCCTGGTTCGCCGTCTGTGAGCGGAATTCGATCACGTAGGGCGGCTCTGGTGCCGGTTTTAATGGGCTGGCAATGGCCCAATCTCGCGAATCTTCTACACGAATAATCAACCAGTCGTTATTTTCATACCACGTATCTATTTTCTCAATAAACGTCAGGCGACGCAGACCCTCTTTTAGCGAAGGACCGGACCAACCTGTCTGATTACTCTTGAAATCATCGAAGTATGCACCAATTACTTGAACCGTGAACGACCAGGGGCTGATTTGTCCGCTGCTGAGAGACCGCACGCGATAGTAATAAACGTTGTTGGGTGAGGGTTGATTGGTATTAATTAACTGACTAAAAACATTGCTGCCTAAGGTGAAGTTTGTCACGCCGGTGGCGAAGGTTGGATCTTGCGACTGCTGCAATTCATACCCTGTCACACCAGTAGAATTGCTGTCAACCCAATTCATTTGCCAATCATTGGCGCTGTTAGGCCGGGTCGCCGACAAAGTGGGCGGAGTAAGGGATTTAAAAACCAACGGCAGATAGGCTCTTTCTGAGCCAACGGCCGTTGTCAACAAAGCCGTTGCCGTAATTAGTGAATCGGTTTGCGAGGTTGCCGTAATCGTAGCCGTATCCGAATCCCCATCTGTTGCGCCGCCAGGAATAGTAATCTCTACGCTGACAGATTCTGAACTCCCGCTGTTCAGGGAAACAGACGTGTCGGAAAGCGAAGATGCCCAGACCGAGGTTATGGCAATATCGTACGTATCGTTTTCCGTTCCCGTATTGGACAAAGTCAACGTGTAAGTGACAACTTCTCCAGGGTTTCCCAGTCGCGTCTTGTTACCGTCCCAGGCAACACTGTTCGCCGCACTGCCTTGCGGCTCAGCTTCCGGTGCTTCGTCCGGGTCACCTGGTGTCTCTTCGGGCATAACATCCCCAATGATGATGTGGGCATCGATGTACGCCTGAATTTCCTCCTCTAGCGTCAACGTGGGCGTGATAACAGGTCCTTGAGCCAGGGCCTGCTCCGTCCTCCCCGCTTTGGAAATAGCCAACATTTGAATCATGACAGATAACCCAACAACCGTAAAAATCAACGTCAGGAATATCTTGAAATGCCCTTTGACTGTATTCGACTTATTCTTATTTAGCTCCATTTTTTCTCCCAATTCAACCAGATACAACAGTTATGGGAAGCAAATATACCAGCGCTTCATCTTTCGTCAACGTTCATAGCCGTCCCCAAAACTACGATTTCCCTATTCTGACCGATCGGTTTTAGCCGGATTTGGTCGTGCAGTGTATACAATCCAGCATACAATTGAACCGGGCCAGACGCCTGATTTAAGTCAACAATATGATGTTGAATGACGCGATCGCCTACCTGCAATTCGGCAGGTGCGGCGTCAAATCCGTCGTGTTGGGCGATCAGGTTGCCACCACTGTCCAGCACATGGATAAACGCACGAAGATCGACTGGCAAGGGAGCCTGCACCTTCCACAACGTGATCAAGTGCAGAATTTTCTCAGCTCCCAATGGATAAAATTGGTAACCTTCTAAGGTGATGACATTTTCAAACAAGACAGGTGGATCGAGGACTGTTCCCCAAAACTGCGGCCGTTCCGGCAGGGCATACACGGCAAACGAAGGTTCTGCGTCACTGCGGAATAGGGGTTCTTCAGGAATCCCAGCGGCGGCTAGCAACGTGGGATGAAGGGGGGCAAACTCGGGGACGAAAAGACGGCCGTTCCCTCCCTCAGGCCACACCACCGCCCCCGCCACCGCTGAACCACTCTGCACCCAGCGGGCCTGTGGATTTGTACCCGCGTCCAAAACCAGGGATTCGCGATCAATTGGCTCAAAAAAGGCTTCAGCCACCACCAGGTTTTCCACTGGATCTTCTTTCCAGTAACGAGCCATATCCCACAGCACCGTCTGGTAATGGTTCAGCCGGGTATCTTCTGCCTGGGGCCAGCGCACAAAGCCATCGTTCACCGTGCGATACACATTGACGGCCAGCAGCACCACCAAGACGGCCGTCAGCAGCGGACGAACCACCTGAAGCGATTTTTGGTTCACCAGATAGTGATAAACGGCCGTTGCCCCCACCCCCACCAACAAATACACCATTGGCAGTGCCCCCACCAGCCGCACCGTACTGGGCGACTGCGGCGTTACTGCGCTCGGCACCAGCGTCACGCCCAGCCAGATGAGCACCAAAGCATACTTCGGCTGCCGCCAGCGCCATATGGCAAACAGCAAACCCGCATAAAAGAAGACGGCCGTTCCCCACTCAAACAACGGCCGATTGGGCAGCGTATAGGTCCAGCGGGGGTCGCCTGTAAAGCTAAAAACGCCCAGCGTGTTCACCACGCTCTCCAAAATGGGTCGCACATCGCCGTCTTGCAGCGCCTCCAGCGGCCCGGCCAGCTGATCCACCCGCTGCTGCAAGGTAGGGTCCGCCCGCAGCGTCAAAAACAGCGGCAGTGCCACCACCAGCGACACGCCCAACACCATCAGCGCACCGCTTACCTCCTGACCCCACTTCGCCCCTTTGCCCCTTTGCGCCAAAAATGAATAAAAAGCCATCAGGGCGGGAATGGCAAAAACCACGCGTGCCCCCGTGTAGCTGTACACACTCAGCCCCAAAAACAGGCCAGCCACAACTGGCCGTTTCGGCCAAAACCAGGCAAACAACAGCAACAGTACCGGCTCCAGAATCGGCCGTATGCCCACCCGGCTAAACACAATCGGCCACCAGCTAATCGCCAGACCAATGCCAGTGAGAACGGCCGTAGCCAAACCAAACTCCCGCCTGGCCCAACGCAGCGCCAGCGCCACCAGCAGCAGCCCCAGCGTCACCACAGGCAGCCGGACGGCCAACACATTTTCGCCCAGCGCCAGGTAAAACGGGATGCCCCAATAATGGTACAGCGGCTCGTGGCCATAGCCCTGACGAAAAAAAAAGGCATGGTTTCCGGCCAGAATGTACGCAGGCATGCCCGCATCCAGCACCTCATCCTGGGCCAGGCCAGGTGGCACGTCACTGAGCAGCCACAAGCGAAAGAAGGCTGCCAGCAGCAGCGTCAAGGTGGCGAGCACCAAAAACCACTGCTTACGGCTCATGGAGTTCCCACCGTAAATTGATCCACCCATCCCTCACAACGCCCGCCGTCAGGGTGAATTTCTTGGTCAGGCTGACTGTTAACGTTGGCCAGTTCATCAAAGACCCCTCCAGGATTTGAAGCTATGGAGCAATGGAGCAATTAGAGATGCCAATTACCCATTTACTCAATAACAAAAAGATAAATCGACCCAATCCGCACATCCGGCTGGCGCTGGCGAAACCAGGCATACACATGCTTCTCTACCTGATGTGATTCCCATAGGCTGCTGGCGCTGATGGCGTACAGCCCCGGCTCCGGTGCCTGCGGATCAAAAGGCGGATTTGCCCACAGGCTCCAGAATTCAGGCTGCGGGAAACCAGGCAGCGGCTCATACACCATCCCATAATAGGCCGGCTCGGCCGTGCCAAACCAGCCCAATTTAATGGAAGCGACCTCGTTTTCGGCCATCCACTGCTGCAAACGCAGCAAATCCTGGCCCCAATCGTTACTGCTGTCGGCCAGGATGGACGCACCGTTGGCCGGGCCACCGGCCGTCAGATTGAAATAGCTCAAGTAATGCGGATGAATGGCCAGGGTTGGCAGCAAAATGCCACCTGCCAGAATTAGTGCAATTATTCTGCTGTGGCCGGTGTCCCCACCGTGCCACCAGTCACGCCCATCAACCGCCGTCGGCAGCCCACTCACCGCCACAATAATCAGCGGCACAATCGGCAGCAGGTGCCGGTAGCCAATGTTGATGTCGCTCACCACGCTGACGGCAAAATACAGGAGCGCGGGCAGCAGCAGGAAAACCAATTTGGGGCGTGTAGACGGCCGTTTCCACCCCCACCAAATCACCCCTACCAACCCAACCAGCAAAACCAGCGGCGTTTTCACCAAAAAAGCCACCGGGAAAAAGAGCCAAAATCCCTCCAGCGACGTTTCACCCAACAAAAACGCTGCCCGCCCGCCCCGGCTTACGTTCACAATCTGGTCAAGGCCTGCCCAAAACGTGGGCATCGGTCCGCTAAACCGGTTCAACCCCGCCAACACCGCCGACGGAAAGCGAAACGCCCCCCACTCAAAGCCAAAAATCGCCCACACCACCAAAATTGATAGCAAACCGGCTGTGCCAAGCTGCGCGACTCGTCTAAAAACTCCTCTGCGCCTCTGCGCCTCTGCGTTAAAAATTGGCAAAAATGCAAGCACTCCCAAAATTGGCACAAACGCCAGCATGGAAAGCTTGCTGCCAAAGGCCAACCCCAGCCCCACACCCGCCGCCAGCCAGCGCTGCCAGTGCCAACCCGGTGCCGTCCACATGCGCCAGACCAACAGCAGCGCCAGCGTCATGAACAGCGTGCCGCCTAAATCGGTGGTGATAAGACGGCCGTTTCCCACCACATTCGGCTCAAACAGCAGCATCACAAACGCTAAGTAGGCGGACGGCCGTCCCCACAACAGCCGGGCAAAATGGAACCCCACCAGCGCCAGCCCCAGCGTCAAAAAAACCATCGGCAGCCGCCCCAGGAAGATCATGCGCGTCACGTCGTGGTTGACGCGCCAGACAAACTGGTCGGCAAAAACGTACCAGTAAATGTCCGGCGGCTGCATCTCGGTCCAGCTGGGATGGTCGAACGGGTAGAGGAGCTCGGGCAGCAGCAGCAGGGGCAGGCCGCTCAGGCTGTTGATCAGCGGTGGATGCTCCAGGCTCAGGCGGGGATCGCCGGTTTTGACAAAGGCCGCCCCCCGCGCCAGGTGATTTTGCTCATCCATCGTCGGGCTGTCGTGCACCAGGCTGTTTAGCGCCAGGAAAAAAAAGAGCCACACCGCCAGCACCACCAGACCCAACCGCCGCTGCTTTTTAGACAAAATTGCCATAGGTGGCTGATTATATGTGCCCGCCTGCTAAAGTGGCAACGCCTGGGCGTTTTGTCCAATGGCAACCGCGTAATAAAGCAGATAAAATGACGGCCGTTATGCAAACCACCTCACAGTTGTGCCATTTGTTTTTCTCAGCGCCATCATCAACTGGCAGTCACTTTTTTAAGGAGAGTCGTAACCATGACCGAAAAAAAGCTGCAAATCCCTTACCGTTCCCAATGGGACAAAGATGCCAAAGATCATTCCGGCGACTGCGGTCCCACCAGCGTAGCCATGCTGCTCAACGGCAAGCGCGTCGCCATCACCCCGGATGAGCTGTACACCTACATCGGTGCCCGCCCCAAGTTCACTTTCATTCCGGACCTAAAAAACGCCGCCTGGGGCGCAGGCCAGCTCACCCTGACCTACCAAAAATACGCCAACGCCGCCGAAGCACTCCAGGAACTGCGCCGCAACATCGACGAAGGCCGCGCCTTCATTGCCCTGGCCAAATACAAGCCGTGGGTTCAGCTCACCGGCAACAAGTTTGAATCGGGTCACTTCCTCGTCGTCACCGGTTACGCTGAGGACAGTATTTATGTGCATGACCCGCTTTTTGGCCTGTGGGCACAGCGGGCCAGGGGTGAATATTTTCGCTTCACCAACAAACAATTTTTAGACGGCTGGGGCGGCTTTCACTACACCGAAAATCAAAACTTTTCCTGCCTGATTCCCGACTACAGCTATTCGTTTGTCGGCGCAGTGGAAGCCGTGGTTGAGCTGACCGAAGCCGAAAAAGCTGCCTTAGAAGCGCTCAACACCATCG
>ERZ761602.7556-NODE-7556-length-11462-cov-15.871570_pt1 | contig 11462 bp, 8 predicted proteins | sample MGYA00512165_ERZ761602 | MGnify/ENA primary metagenome ERZ761602 (study PRJEB28899, sample SAMN02445085) | bioreactor sludge metagenome | biome: EBPR sludge; isolation source: Thorneside wastewater treatment plant | place: Australia: Brisbane, Thorneside... | reverse complement strand
TTTAAAATAAAATGTACGTTTTATTGTGAACTATAGAAAAAATCATACCAAAAAATTAGTCGACAAATTATATTCTAATATATGAAAAAGGTGGGTAACCCTAATTCGATTTCAAGAGTTCTACTGTTTAGTTTAGCATTTATGCTAACTTTTTCTATTCAAATTTTTGCTCAAGATGCTGTCGCTCCGGCACCAGCTGCTGATGCAACCGCTGCTGCACCTGCTCCAGCCACTGCCTCAGGAGATCCGGTTGCAGGAAAAGCATTGTTCAATGCTCAATGTGCTGCGTGTCATAAATTGGATGCAAAAATGACCGGACCTGCGTTGCGTGGGGTGGGTGATAAATATGAAAAAGAATGGTTGTACAAATGGATTCGTAACAGTGCCGAATTAATAAAATCGGGAGACGAAAGAGCAAACAAAATTTTTAACGAGTATAACCAGTCGCCAATGACTGCGTTTCCTCAGTTGTCAGATGCAGATCTTGATAATATCATAGCTTATACGATGGAGCCGATTGCTGCTCCACCGACGCCAACACCTGGTCCGGAAGGAGTAGTTGCTCAGTCAGGCGGAATTTCAAACGAAGTAATTCTTGGAGCTCTTGCATTAGTTTTAGGAATGCTAGTTGTGATGCTGTTTTTAGTTAACAATGTGTTGTCTAAAATCGCAAAAGCAAACGGAATCGAAGTAGCTCAAAAAGAAAAAACTTTACCAATTTGGAAAGCATTTGCTAAAAATCAATTCTTGGTTTTAGTAACCGTTATTTTCCTTTTATTATCAAGTGCTTATTTTGTGTACGGGTGGTTTATGCAAATTGGTGTAGATCAAAACTACGAGCCAATTCAGCCAATTCATTACTCACATAGAATTCATGCCGGTGATAATGGAATTGATTGTAAATATTGTCACTCATCAGCAAGAGATAGTAAGCATGCCGGAATTCCTGCTTTAAATGTTTGTATGAACTGTCATAAAAACGTTTCAGAAGTTGCGGAAACTACTGCTACACCAGAATACAGCAAAGCATTCTATGACGGAGAAATTCAAAAATTGTACGATGCAGTAGGTTGGGATAAAGCCAATCAAAAATATACTGGAAAAACACAACCGGTTAAATGGGTTCGTATTCACAACTTGCCGGATTTAGTTTATTTCAATCACTCGCAACACGTTACTGTTGCCGGAATTGAATGTCAAACATGTCACGGTCCTGTTGAAGAATATGAGTTGCAAAAACAATTTGCTCCTTTAACCATGGGATGGTGTATCAATTGTCACAGAGAAACCGATGTGAAATTGAAAGACAATGATTACTACAAAAAAATTCACGAAGAACTTTCTAAAAAATATGGTGTAGACAAATTAACGGCTGCACAAATGGGAGGTTTAGAATGTGGAAAATGTCACTATTAATTAATTTATTAAGAAGCTAATATATATACAGTATGTCATCAAACAAAAAATACTGGAAAAGTGTTGAAGAGCTAAGCGATAACAGTTCTATTGTTGAGACGTTAAGAAACAATGAATTCGTGGAGCCAATTCCAACGGATGAGTTTTTGGGAGATAAAGACAGTTTGTCTAACTCTTCTACTTCAAGACGTGATTTCTTAAAATACGTTGGTTTTAGTACAGCTGCCGCTTCATTGGCTGCCTGCGAAGGACCAGTGATCAAATCTATTCCTTATGTAGTGCAACCGGAACAAATTATTCCCGGTATTGCAGATTATTATGCTACAACAATGTTCGACGGTTTCGATTTTGCTAATATTTTAGTAAAAACTCGCGAAGGTCGTCCAATCAAAATAGAAAACAATACGATCGAAGGTGCTAATTTTAGTGCTAACGCTCGTGTTCATGCTTCGGTTTTGTCAATGTATGACAACATGCGTTTAAAACAACCTAAGCTAAACCAAAAAGATACTTCTTGGTCAGAAGTTGATGCAAAAGTAAAAGCTAGTTTAGCTGATGCAAAAGCAACTGGTGCTCAAGTAGTTCTTTTAACCGGAACATTAGCAAGCCCTTCTACAGATAAATTAGTTGCCGAATTTATAGCCAACAATCCAACAACAAAACATGTAATTTATGATGCTGTTTCTTCTTCAGAAGCGTTAGATGCGTTTGAAGCTGTTTATGGAGAAAGAGCGTTAGCAGAATATGATTTTTCAAAAGCATCAACCATTGTTTCCGTTGGAGCAGATTTCCTAGGCGATTGGCAAGGTGGTGGTTTCGATAAAGGATATGTTCAAGGAAGAGTTCCAAAACAAGGGAAAATGTCAAAACATATTCAGTTAGAAGCGAATATGACATTGTCCGGTGCTGCAGCAGACAAAAGAATCCCAATGTCAACAGCAGAACAAAAATTAGCTTTAGTTAAAATTTTCAGTATTGTTACAGGAACTCCTGTGAATGTTGGAAAATTAGCAAACGAAGCTGAAATCACAAAAATTGCAGAACAATTAAATCAATCGGGTTCTAAAGGAGTTTTAGTTTCTGGTATCGATGATAAAAATGCACAATTATTAGTATTGGCAATCAATGCTAAATTAAGCAGCGAAGCATTTAATACAAACCAAACCAGACAAATCAGAAAAGGTTCTAACCAAGCAGTAGCTCAGTTGGTAGCCGATTTGAATGGTGGAAAAGTACACACACTTATTATGAGTGGTGTAAATCCGGTTTATACGTTAGCAGACGGTAAAACATTTGCTGATGGTTTGAAAAGAGCTAAACTTTCAGTAGCTATTTCATTAAAAGAAGACGAAACTGCTTCTTTAACAACCATCGCTGCTCCTGCACCTCATTATTTGGAGAGTTGGGGTGATGTTGAAATTATCAAAGGAACTTTTGGAGTTACTCAACCAACTATTCGTCCGTTGTTTAATTCTCGTCAATTACAAGATAATTTGTTGGTTTGGAACGGAAGCAATAAGACTTATTATGATTTCTTAAAAGAAACCTGGTCAACCGGAATTTTAACTGAAAAAACTTGGAATCAAGCTATTCATGATGGAATTTTTGTTTCAGCAACAGTTTCGGGTAATGCTGGAGGTGTAGGTGCTGATTTTTCAGCCGCAGCTTCTGCTTTAGCTCAAGCAAAATCAAGTTCATTCGAATTAAATTTATATACCAAAACCGGAATGGGAGACGGGCAACAAGCCAACAACCCATGGTTACAAGAGTTTCCGGATCCAATCACAAGAGTTTCTTGGGATAACTATTTAACTGTTTCTAAAGCAGATGCAGAAAAATTAGGAATTGAAAACGAAATTGTTGCCAATGGTGGTCTTAACGGTAGCTATGTAACGGTAACAGTTGGAAATACAAAACTTGAAAAAGTTCCTGTAATTATTCAACCGGGTCAAGCCAAAGGAACAGTTGGTTTAGCTTTTGGATACGGTAGAAAAGAGGCTTTAAAAGAAGCTATGCAAGTGGGTGTGAATGCCTATTCTTTATACAAAGGATTTAACGCAACGCAACCGGTATCAATTGCTTTAGAAAGTGGAGCACATGAATTTGCTTCAGTTCAATCACAAAAAACCTTAATGGGTCGTGGTGATATTATTAAAGAAACTACGTTAACCATTTTCAATACAGAAAAAGATGCTAAAAAATGGAATCCACCACCAATGGTTTCTATGGATCACAAACCTATCGAAGCTACAAAAGTAGATTTGTGGGATAGTTTTGACAGATCGGTTGGTCATCATTTCAACTTGTCAATCGATTTAAATTCATGTACCGGTTGTGGTGCTTGTGTAATCGCTTGTCATGCTGAAAATAACGTTCCTGTAGTAGGAAAATCAGAAGTAAGAAGAAGTAGAGATATGCACTGGTTGCGTATTGACAGATATTATTCTTCGGAAGAAACATTTGCCGGAGATATAAAGAGAAAAGAAGAATTCGACGGATTATTCGGAGAAAAAGGTTCATTAGGAGGATTTGTTGAAATGGAAAGTCCTGGTGAAAATCCACAAGTGGTATTTCAACCGGTAATGTGTCAACACTGTAATCATGCACCATGTGAAACGGTTTGTCCTGTTGCAGCAACATCACATAGCCGTCAAGGTCAAAACCACATGGCATACAACAGATGTGTGGGAACTCGTTACTGTGCAAACAACTGTCCGTATAAAGTACGTCGTTTCAACTGGTTCTTATACAACAAAAACAATGAATTCGATTTCCATATGAATGATGATTTAGGTCGTATGGTATTGAATCCGGATGTAAATGTTCGTTCAAGAGGGGTAATGGAAAAATGTTCTATGTGTATTCAAATGACACAAGCCACTATATTAAAAGCGAAAAAAGAAGGTCGTCCTGTAAATAAAGACGAATTCCAAACAGCCTGTTCAAGTGCTTGTTCTACCGGATCGATGGTATTTGGTGATGTGAATGATAAAGAAAGTGATGTAGCCAAATTAGTTGAAGATGATAGAATGTATCATTTATTGGAGCATGTTGGAACAAAACCAAATGTATTCTATCACGTAAAAGTTAGAAATACGTAGTTAAAATTTAATTAATAAGAAATACTATAAAGGATTATGTCGTCTCACTACGAAGCACCCATTAGAAAACCTTTAGTTATAGGTGATAAATCTTATCACGATGTAACAGTAGATGTCGCTGCTCCTGTTGAAGGAAGAGCAAATAAACAATGGTGGATTGTATTTTCAATCGCATTAGCCGCTTTCCTTTGGGGATTAGGCTGTATGATTTACACCATTTCTACCGGTATCGGAACATGGGGATTAAATAAAACTGTTGGATGGGCTTGGGATATCACTAACTTCGTTTGGTGGGTTGGTATCGGTCACGCCGGAACATTGATTTCTGCGGTACTGTTATTATTCCGTCAAAAATGGAGAATGGCCATTAACCGTTCTGCGGAAGCAATGACCATCTTTTCGGTAATGCAAGCAGGTTTGTTTCCAATTATTCACATGGGTCGTCCATGGTTAGGATATTGGGTATTGCCAATTCCAAACCAATTTGGTTCGTTATGGGTAAACTTTAACTCACCGTTACTTTGGGACGTATTTGCAATTTCAACGTATCTTTCTGTATCGTTAGTTTTCTGGTGGACAGGTTTACTTCCTGATTTTGCCATGTTGAGAGACAGAGCGATTACTCCTTTTACAAAAAGAATTTATTCAATTTTATCTTTCGGATGGAGTGGAAGAGCAAAAGATTGGCAACGTTTTGAAGAAGTATCTTTAGTTCTTGCCGGATTAGCAACTCCACTTGTACTTTCTGTACACACAATTGTATCCTTTGACTTTGCTACGTCGGTAATTCCGGGTTGGCATACTACCATTTTCCCGCCCTATTTCGTTGCTGGAGCGGTATTCTCAGGATTCGCAATGGTAAATACCTTGTTGATTATCATGCGTAAAGTATCTAAATTAGAAGCATACATCACCATTCAACATATCGAATTAATGAATATTGTAATTATGATTACAGGTTCTATCGTGGGTGTTGCCTATATTACTGAGCTGTTTGTTGCTTGGTATTCAGGAGTAGAATATGAACAATATGCATTCTTAAACAGAGCAACAGGACCATACTGGTGGGCATATTGGGCGATGATGACATGTAACGTTTTCTCACCTCAGTTCATGTGGTTTAAGAAATTAAGAACAAGTATCATGTTCTCGTTTATTATTTCAATTGTTGTAAATATCGGAATGTGGTTTGAACGTTTTGTAATTATCGTAACCTCATTACACAGAGATTACCTACCATCATCATGGACAATGTTCTCTCCAACGTTTGTAGATATCGGAATTTTTATCGGAACAATCGGGTTCTTCTTTGTATTGTTCTTATTATATGCCAGATCATTCCCAGTGATTGCTCAAGCAGAGGTAAAAACTATCTTGAAATCATCAGGAGATAATTACAAGCGTAAGAGAGAAGAAGAAGGACATCACCATAATCATTAAGATAATTAGTAGTAAGAAATTATGAGTACTAAAGTTATACAGGCACTATATAATGATGATGACATCCTAATGGATGCCGTGAAAGAGACTCGCAAAGCTCATCATCATATTGAAGAGGTTTATACTCCTTTTCCAGTTCACGGATTGGATAAAGCCATGGGGTTAGCACCAACACGACTTGCAATTGCATCGTTTATGTATGGATGTGTAGGACTTTCATTTGCTACTTGGATGATGAATTATATTATGATTCAAGATTGGCCACAAGATATCGGTGGAAAACCAAGTTTTAGTTACATTGAAAATATGCCGGCATTCGTGCCAATTATGTTTGAGCTTACGGTTTTCTTTGCGGCTCACTTAATGGTAATTACTTTTTATATGAGAAGTAAATTATGGCCTTTCAAACAAGCAGAAAACCCTGATGTTAGAACAACAGATGACCACTTTTTAATGGAAGTTGCTGTTCATAATAACGAACAAGAACTGTCTGATTTCTTAAAGAAAACAGGAGCAGTTGAAATTAAAGTTGTAGAAAAGCATTAAGATAGAAATATGAAAAGCTTATTTAAAATAGCCCTATTGTTTGGATTAGCCGTTTCGGTGACCTCTTGTTTTAATAGCAAAAGTCCAAATTATCAATTTTTTCCAAATATGTACGAGTCAGTTGGGTATGAAACCTATGCTGAATCAGAAGCATTTAATGGCGAAAATCAACTAAAAGGTCAAACTGCTCAAGAACCTGCCGTAGGAAGTATCAAAAGAGGTTTTGAAATTTATGAATATGAAAATTCAACAGCCGGATACGAATTAGCTAAGGCAAATTTAATTTCTCCAATTGACTCAATTTCTGAAAAAGAAGTTGCTAAGGGAAAAGAACTTTACGGAATTTATTGTGCCATTTGCCACGGTGATTCAGGAAATGGAAAAGGAAAATTAGTGGAAAGAGAGAAGTTTCTTGGAGTTCCAAGTTATGCCGATAGACCAGTTACTGAGGGAAGTGTTTTTCACGTGATTACCTACGGTTTAAATTCAATGGGTTCTCATGCTAACCAATTATCGCAACACGAACGTTGGTTAGTGACTGATTATGTTCTTCAGTTAAAAAGTAAATTATAATTATTGACAACTAGATTGTATAGATATGTATACCTTTTCAAGTAAATTAAAAGTTTTTTCCTTTGTTCTAATAATCGTTGGATTGTTGGGAATTGGATATAGTTTTATTTCTGCTCCAAAAACCACAGCCGATGTAGAAAAAATTCTTAAAGCTGAAGAAGACGCTCATCACGGTGCTCACGACGCTCATGCTCATGATGCACACGGACATGATGCTAATAGTGCAGAAGCACACGCAGAACATGAAGAACATTTAAACCATGTTTTACATCAGTTACAAAATAAGCCTTGGGCTGCTTTGTATGTTGCTGCCATCTTTTTTATGTTAATTTCACTTGGTGTGTTGGCTTTCTATGCAATTCAAAATGTGGCTCAAGCAGGATGGTCTCCGGTATTGTTTAGAGTTATGCAAGGAATCACGGCCTATCTACCATGGGGATCTGCTATCTTTTTTATATTATTAGTTCTTTCAGCTTTCCATTTTAACCATTTATTTGTATGGATGGATCCTGAATTAGTTAATCCGGAAAGTCCAAAATTTGATAAACTTTTATATAATAAAAAAGGATATTTAAATGAATGGTTTTGGTTAATCAGAGCAGCTATATTTATCATCGGATGGAATTTATACCGTTATTTCTCCAGAAAAAATTGTTTAGCTCAAGATGAAGCTTCTGATAACGCATTCTACAAAAAGAATTTCAACATTTCAGCCGGGTTTTTAGTATTCTTTATCGTTACAGAATCAATCATGTCTTGGGACTGGATTATGTCTGTTGATCCTCACTGGTTTTCTACGTTATTCGGATGGTATGTATTTGCTTCTTTCTTCGTAAGTGGAATTACTGTGATTGCAATGGTAACATTATACTTAAAATCAAGAGGTTATTTAGAACATGTAAATACTAGCCACATTCACGATTTAGCTAAGTTTATGTTTGGTATTAGTGTGTTTTGGACGTATTTATGGTTCTCTCAATTCATGTTAATTTGGTATTCAAATATACCGGAAGAAGTTACTTATTTCGTAACAAGAATTGAACAATATAATTTACCTTTCTTCGGAATGGTTGCAATGAACTTTATTTTCCCATTCTTAATCTTAATTAATACAGATTTCAAACGTATTACTTGGGTTTTAGTGATGGCTGGAGTAGTAATTTTATTAGGACATTATGTTGATTTCTTCAACATGATTATGCCGGCTACTGTTGGTGACAGATGGTTTATAGGGATCGGAGAGATTGGTTCATTGCTTTTCTTCCTTGGATTATTTATTTTAATAGTGTTTACAGCTTTAACAAAAGCACCATTATTACCAAAAAGAAATCCATTTATCGAAGAGAGTAAACATTTTCATTATTAATATTTAAAGATTTAGACAGATGACAAGTTTGTTAGTACTAGTTGTTTTAGTTTTAGTATCAGTAGCCATTTGGCAATTGACCAAAATATTTGATTTAACGCAAGTAGGAGGTGATGCTGATAATTCTCAAGTGGCTAATGACAATGATAATAATGTAAATGGTTACTTAATGTTTGCCTTTTTGGTTTTCATTTATATTACAACAATTGTTTGTGTAGTTAAGTATGGACATTTTCCATTAATGAGTAATTCTGCTTCAGAACACGGAGTAGAAGTAGATCGTTTGATGTGGATTTCAATGATTCTTATTTTCTTTGTTCAAACAATTACGCAAGCATTATTGCATTACTTCGCATTCAAATACAGAGGGAAAAAAGGAAATACCGCACTGTATTTTGCCGATAACAATAAATTAGAAATGATATGGAGTATCATTCCTGCGATTACATTAGCCGGTTTAATTCTTTACGGATTATATGCTTGGACAAACATTATGTTTGTTGACGAAGAAACTGAAAACCCAATGGTTGTAGAAATTTATGCAAAGCAATTCGGGTGGGAAGTTCGTTATGCCGGAGAAGATAATGTCTTAGGTAAAGCAAATGTTCGTTACATTGAAGGAATCAATACATTAGGTGTTGATTTAGCCGATCCGAATGCTCAAGATGACATTACAGCATCAGAATTACATTTACCAAAAGGAGTAAAGGTAGTTTTCAAAATTCGTTCTCAAGACGTTTTGCACTCAGCATACATGCCTCACTTTAGAGCTCAGATGAACTGTGTTCCCGGTATGGTTACGCAATTTGCTTTTACGCCAACTATCACTACAGCAGAGATGAGAAATTCACCTGAAATGATAGAAAAAGTTGCCACAATCAACAAAATTAGAGCTGAGAAAAGCAAAGAATTAGCTGCAAAAGGAGAAGCTATTTTAGATCCATACACATTTGATTACCTTTTATTGTGTAATAAAATTTGTGGAAAATCGCATTATAATATGCAAATGAAAATTGTTGTTGAAAGTAAAGAAGATTTCAAAAAATGGTTAAGCGAAAAAACAACGTTGGTTCAAGCTATCAAAGCTCAGGAACAACCTGCTGAAGAAATTAGTATAGAAGAAGATTCTACCAAAGTAGTTGTTGATTCCACTTTAGTAGTTCAAGTAGTAAAATAAAAATAGCTAAATTAAAAATTATAATTTAAGAGTATGTCAGCACACGATCACGCAAACGAACACGATCACGGACACGAACACGAACATCACCACAAAGATACTTTTATCACAAAGTACATCTTTAGTATTGATCATAAAATGATTGCCAAACAATACCTAATCACTGGTTTGATTATGGGTATTATTGGTGTGGCAATGTCTTTGTTGTTCAGAATGCAATTGGCATGGCCGGAAGAATCTTTTAAAATTTTTAATGTATTACTTGGAGACGAATATGCCCCGGACGGAGTAATGCGTAACGATATTTATTTAGCCTTAGTCACAATTCACGGAACCATTATGGTTTTCTTTGTATTAACGGCTGGGTTAAGCGGAACCTTTAGTAATTTATTGATTCCTCTGCAAATTGGAGCTCGTGATATGGCATCCGGTTTCTTGAATATGATTTCCTATTGGTTATTCTTTTTATCAAGTGTTGTAATGATTTGTTCTTTATTCGTCGAGTCTGGACCAGCTTCAGCAGGATGGACAATTTACCCGCCGTTAAGTGCACTTCCACAAGCAATTCCCGGTTCAGGAACCGGTATGACGTTGTGGTTGGTTTCGATGGCAATTTTCATCGCTTCTTCATTAATGGGGTCTTTAAATTATGTAGTTACAGTAATCAACCTTAGAACTAAAGGAATGTCTATGACAAGATTGCCTTTAACTATTTGGGCATTCTTTGTAACAGCTATTATTGGTATCGTATCTTTCCCAGTTCTTTTATCAGCAGCGTTATTGTTGATTTTTGATAGAAGTTTTGGAACCTCGTTCTTTCTTTCGGATATTTTCATAGCAGGTGAAGTTTTACATTATCAAGGTGGTTCTCCGGTATTATTTGAACACTTATTTTGGTTCTTAGGACACCCGGAAGTTTACATCGTTTTATTACCCGCATTAGGAATTACATCAGAAATTATAGCAACCAATTCACGTAAGCCTATCTTTGGTTACCGTGCGATGATTGCTTCAATTATAGCTATTGCATTTTTATCAACAATCGTTTGGGGCCACCACATGTTTATCTCAGGAATGAATCCATTCTTAGGTTCTGTGTTTACCTTTACAACTTTGTTGATTGCAATTCCTTCAGCAGTAAAAGCGTTCAACTATATCACAACATTATGGAAAGGTAACCTTCAGTTAAATCCTGCCATGTTATTCTCTATCGGATTGGTTTCTACATTCATCACGGGAGGTTTAACAGGTATTATTTTAGGAGACAGTACACTTGATATTAATGTTCACGATACGTATTTCGTTGTAGCTCACTTCCACTTAGTAATGGGTATTTCTGCTCTTTACGGAATGTTCGCCGGAATTTACCATTGGTTCCCAAGAATGTTCGGAAGAATGTTAAATAAAAACTTAGGTTATGTTCACTTCTGGGTAACTGCTGTTTGTGCGTACGGAGTATTCTTCCCAATGCACTTTATCGGAATGGCTGGTTTACCTAGACGTTATTACACCAATACTGCATTCCCATTATTTGATGATTTGCAAAACGTAAATGTTATCATTACAATGTTTGCTTTAGTAGGTGGTGCTTTCCAATTAGTATTCATTTGGAATTTCTTCCACAGTATGTTCTACGGTAAAAAATCTGAAATAAATCCGTGGAGATCAAACACATTAGAATGGACTGCTCCAGTTGAACACATTCACGGAAACTGGCCTGGTGCTCTTCCTGAAGTTCACAGATGGCCTTATGATTACAGTAAGCCAGGACATGTGGAAGATTTTGTACCTCAAACAGTTCCAATGGGACCGGATGAAGAAAAATTACATCACTAATTATTAT
>ERZ761602.7555-NODE-7555-length-11463-cov-17.787430_pt1 | contig 11463 bp, 13 predicted proteins | sample MGYA00512165_ERZ761602 | MGnify/ENA primary metagenome ERZ761602 (study PRJEB28899, sample SAMN02445085) | bioreactor sludge metagenome | biome: EBPR sludge; isolation source: Thorneside wastewater treatment plant | place: Australia: Brisbane, Thorneside... | reverse complement strand
AAAAAATTAGTCCTGTAATTTTACAGGATTAATTAATAACATGGTTTTTATGTAATAGCGTTAGTATTTCATTAAATTATCTTTACAGTTTTATTTTTCCAACAAATACGCCATAATCCAATTTGTGGTTGCATTCAAACCATCCATGTGAGCGCGTTCGTAATTATGTGAAGCATCAATGCCTGGTCCAATCAAACTCATGGCAACATCACCACCCGCACGCCAAAATGCTTCACCATCCGAACCATAAAATGGATACACATCGGTTTTATATGGAATATTATTTTTCTCAGCAATCGCGCGCAACTTTTTATTCAAACCTTCGTGATACGGTCCGCCACTATCTTTGATGCACAACGTGGCATGAAATTCATCCGACTCTTGACCATCACCAACCACAGCCATATCCACTGTGATTAATTCCACAACATCATCAGGGATTCCAGCGGATGCACCATGACCCACTTCTTCATAATTTGAGATGTGAAAATAAACGCTTCTTTCTGGACTTCGACCTGATTCAGCAATCGACTTAATACTCGCTACAAGATTTGCAACACAAGCTTTGTCATCAAGAAAACGTGAACGAATAAAACCATTGGTCACTTCAACACGCGGGTCAAATGCAACACAATCCCCAACATTGATTCCCAACTCACGTGTTTCTTTTGCTGAATTTGTCTTGGCATCAATGCGCACTTCCATATGAGCATCATTACGTGGTGTATTGCTCTCTCCATAAATATGACCAGAAGCCGTATCAATTAATATCGAACCGCGAATCTTGTCACCTTTAGATGTGATAATCCACACACCTTCAGTTTCGACAGTATTCCACTGCACGCCACCAATTCGGCTTAACTTCAATCTTCCATTTGATTTTATTTCTTTAACTACTGCTCCCAACGTATCCACATGAGCAGTCAACGCGACAGGAGGCAAATCATTGTTCACTTCCCATTTTGCAACCAAAGCCCCTTTACGAGTTTTAGATAATGTCAGTTGTTTATATTTGGATAATTCTTTTTCTACAAAATCAATCGCCGGGCTGGCAAATCCAGTTGGCGAGGCGATGTTTAATAATTCAACAAGAAAGTTCGTAAAATACTTTTCGTCAATTTTTGGTAAAGACATAATTTAATTTCTCATTCCGGTGGTCGAGTAGACACGAGACGCTTTGCGGCGAGTGTCGTATCGAGACCACCAATTTTATAAATAACTTGTGGTCTCGATACAGACGAGAAAAGCACTCGTCTTACTCGACCACCGGATATTTCTTATAACCCTTCAAACTCCGAAATCTTATCTCGCCATTCTTGTGGAACTGGAATTGGCTTCAAACCTTCATAATCAAATGTGACCAAAACTATTTTAGCAGTCGCCGCTACTTTTCCAGTTTGCGTATTGATTAATGCTTGTTCTGTTGTAATAGATTTATTTCCTATCTTTACAGTTTTCACGCCTACATGAATTGGGTCACCATAATGGGTAGTGGAATGATACGTGATGTGAATATCAGCAATAATCACTCCCACTTCCATAAAAGACTGGTCTTTGCTGAATAATCCCAATTGCATTAAATAATAGATACGCGCCTGCTCAAAATAAGTCAGGTATTTGGCGTTGTTCACATGTCCCTGCGGATCCAAATCTCCGTAGCGGACTTCGGTTGGGTGGAAGAATTTGTAATCGCTCATGGCGGAATTATAGTCAATAAGTCTTATAGGTCAATCGGTCTAAAAGGTCTAAATAGTCAGACCTTTTAGACCAATAAGACCAGTTAGACTATTTAGACCATTCAGACTAAATTAATCACAAAACCTTGCCAAACCTGCTTTATCGTGAATCACAATCCGATTATCAGAATCAGTATCAATCAAATTTTGTTCTTTGAAAAATACCATCGTTTGATTGACTCGTTTTCTCGAAGCACCGACCAAATCCGCAATATCACTTTGAGTCAATGCAATGCGGATTTTCACATGATTATTTGATTCCTCGCCATATCTTTCTGCAAATGCCAATAACTGACGAGCCACTCTTCCATTTACATCCAATGTAGATAAAGCTTGAATCATTTGGTCAGAAAGACGTACACGTGCCGAAAGAATTTTGACTAAATTTCTTGCAATCGGGGGGAAGTTATCTAACATGTGATAGAAAGAAACTTTATCCATCCACAACATCAATGAATCTTCTAAAGTCACCACACTGGCAGAACGTCCCACACTATCAATCAGACTCATTTCACCAATCACATCGCCACTTCCAAGAATTGACAAAATCGCATCACGCCCGCCTTGTTCTGTATAAACTTTTACAGTGCCATGCAAAATCACATACACAGCTTCACCGGGTTGCTCAATCAACATCACATTTTTGCCAGATGAAAAAACTCGGCGATGTGCATGTTGTGCCACCCAATCCAATTGAGTTGGCGTTAAGCCTTCAAACAATTTAATGTCTGAAAGAATATTGCGTGTGTTATCTTTTTTTGCTTCAACCATTTTTAACATATTGTACTTCCTTTACTTCAAGACTTCCGAAGTCTGATTAAATAATTTTGAATTTGCAATTTCAATGAAAGACTTCGGAAGTCTTATCTCCAAACCTTCATACGCCGCACGTGAATCTAAAAATATTTTTTTAGCACGTTCTTCTTGCGCCGCAACCCATGCGTCAGAGTAAGATGGATCATGATGAAACAGAATCAATTGCCCCGTCTCAGCTGAAGCGGCAACTTCACCAGCCATCGTCGCCGTCGAATGTCCATATCCTTGTGTGGCAGGAAATCCATTCAAACTTCCAAAATAATGTTCTTCACGATATTGTGCATCGTGAATCAACACATCAGCATCGCGCGAAAAATTTACCAAACGTCTATCCGTTCCGATATAACCTTCAGTATCGGTTGCATACACAACAGATTTATTTTGATAACTGATTCGATACACATACACGCCACCGGGATGTGCATATGATTTATGAATGCGAATCACAACCGCTTCACTACTTGACTTTGAATTTGGTTCTGCAACTCGAACTCCATCTTCATCCCAAATAATGACTTGCGACTCGCGCAACGATTGAATATCTTTGAATGATGCCATTTCACGCAATGAAATCGGAAATGTTTCAGATGATTGATTATGTTCCAAAACATGCTTCACTGTTTCAGCCGTTCCGCCGGGACCATAAATATGCAACTTTGCTTTTGGTAAATAAGCAGGCACAAAAAATGGAAAGCCTTGTGTGTGGTCGTGATGCAAATGACTAAATAACAATAGCAATTCAATCTCACGTTTTTCTTGCATTGCTTTTTTGACCAATTCACGCCCAAGCGGAATAATGCCCGTGCCTGCATCTAAGATGATAGTTTTTTCATTAACAGTAATTTCAACACAAGCCGTATTGCCACCATACTTAATGGTGCTTTCGCCGGGCGTAGGATAACTTCCACGCACACCCCAAAATTTGATTTTGAATTCGTTATTCATCTCATACCTCCGATTCATTCTGTTGGGCGAGATAACCTCGCCCCTACAATCTTTATTATGTTGAGGATGAAACTTTCTTCAAGGAAAGTTGTCTCAAGAGAGGTGAGAAATATTTCTCTTAAGGTTGAGAAGTCTAAAAGGTCTGAAAAGTCTAACTAGTCAGACCTGTAAGACCAGTTAGACTAATAAGACCATTTCTTTTGTTAACCTTTTCTTTACCAAACTTAAAATCTAAGCATGGGTATAATTCTTTTATGCTCCCTGATTTGCAAATGCACGACCACTTGCGATTAAGAAAACCGCATCCCTGCGGCTCATACGAATGGACAGTAGTCCGCTTGGGTGCAGATATTGGGCTTGAATGTAAAGGCTGTAAACATAAAGTCATGCTCACCCGCCGTGAATTAATGAAACGCATGAAAACAAATCTTTCTGAAAAAGAACGACAATCTGCATCGAAACCCTCATCAGACTCGTAGACCACTCAGACCAATAAGACCATTCAGACTATTTAGACCTTTTTGACCACTTGGAGATATATGGAACAAACAGAACAAATCGGCTCACTGCGTATTGGATTATTTACAGACACCTATGCTCCGCAAGTAAACGGGGTTTCTATTTCTTTGCAATTAATTTCTGAGGGATTAAAGAAACGCGGACATCAAGTGACAATTTTTGCGCCAAAATTTCCCGGCTATAAAGATGACCAACCCAATGTGATGCGTTTGCCTTCATTAAAATATTTGAATAACCCGCCGATTTATGTGGCTGTGTTGGGAACGCCACGTTCTACATGGTCACTAACCAGAAAACATTTTGATGTGTTACATGCACATAGCCCATTAAGTGTTGGCTTGCTGGCATATCTCACTGCTTCTACAAAACGACTTCCTTTAATCTACACATATCATACGTCAATAACTGATTACACTCATTATTTAAAATTTATTGGCGGCACACGCTTGATTAAATATGGTGCAGGCTGGTTCAGTTCCACAACCACCAATTTAGGCGACCAAATTGTTGTGCCATCTCCAAAGTTTGAAAGATTACTAACAAAACAAAAAGTTCGCAAACCGATTCATGTCATTCCGAATGGCATTGATTTATCAAGTTTTAAAACGGCAAAAAATGCTGGGGCATTAAGAAACAGGTTGAAGGTCAGTGCTGATGCGCCGATTCTTTTAACAGTCGGAAGAATGGACCCAGAAAAACGCCTCGATTTCATCGTGGATGCATTTGTCAAAATATCAAAACAGATTCCAAACGTACAACTTGTTTTTGCTGGTGATGGTAGTGCCAGAAAAAGTTTGGAAGAAAAAGTTTCAACACTGGATGTAAAAGAAAAAATTCATTTCTTGGGCATGGTGAATAGAAATGATTTGCCTGATGTATTCCACGATGCGACAGTATTTTTATCCGCTTCAACAACTGAAGTGCATCCGATTTCTGTGATTGAAGCAATTGCTTCGGGTTTGCCTTTGGTGGCTGTGCAAGATGAAGCCTTTGAAGGCATGCTTGAAAATGATTTGAATGGATATTCAACACCTTTAGATGTAAATGCGTATGCCGAAACGATTATCAAGTTATTGCAAGATAATAAAAAAATAGAATCATTTGGAAAACATTCTGCAATCTTGAGTGAAAAATATTCAATTGAAGGGCAAGTGAAAGCGTTAGAAAAATTATATACCGAAGCCATTTTACAAAATTGGCGTGGAAATTTTATTTCACGCATGATTCCAAAAGAAATAAAAGAAATTCCACAAAGAATTAATAAGCTTTTGCCAAAAAAGAAATAAAAAATCAAGGGGTATAATTCGTCCGTTATGCCCATTTTAGATAAACACATGCTTGAATTTGTTAGCCGTAGCCCCGAACAAACGCGGCGAATTGGAATGCGCCTCGGTGCTTTCTTGCAGGCTGGCGATGTGATTTGCTTGCAAGGAAATCTCGGCGCGGGCAAAACAACGTTCACGCAAGGCATCGCGCAAGGTTGGGGTTCATTAGATTCGGTTTCCAGCCCGACGTTTATTATTGTGAATCAATATAGACGAGCAAGCGGCGACTCGATTTTTCATTTGGACACATACCGCCTCGACTCTACGGGGGAGGCTGAGCAACTCGACCTCGACAGTTATCTTAATGAAGGCGCTTTGATTATCGAATGGCCCGAACGCTTGGGAGATTTAATTCCAAAAGAAAATTTATGGATTAGCCTTGAGCATGTCGCGGAAGAACATCGTCAGATGAATTTTCACGCGCGCGGTGAAAGATATGATGAGATGCTGAATAACATTCGAGACTCTATGTTTGGAGGCAAGTAAAGAATGTTATTAGCAGTAGATACCTCTACAACGCAAGTTGGCTTGGCTTTATATAATGAAAATGAAGTGGCCGCTGAAATGATGTGGTCATCTAAACAACATCATACAAGTCAATTGGCTTCAGCAGTGTCTGATTTAATGAAGCGTTGTGATGTCACAATGGATAAAATAGAAGCCTTAGGCGTAGCCATTGGACCAGGGTCATTTACAAGTTTGCGGGTTGGATTATCTTTAGTAAAAGGAATCGCATTTGCGAGAAATATTCCAGTCATTGGAATCCCTACTTTAGATGTAATTGCATCCGCGCAGCCTTTAGATAAAAAACCTTTGATTTCTGTATTACAAGCCGGGCGCACAAGACTCGCTTTCAATGTATATAAAAGTGACAAGAAGCAGTGGCAAGCACAAGGTGAAGTCCGAAGCGGAAGTGTGGATGAGCTGCTAAGTCAAATTGAAGAGTCAACGATTGTGGCAGGTGAGTTAACATCTGAACAAAGAAAAAAAATGTCGAAGCATAAAAAAGTTTCGTTGGCATCGCCTGCAAATTGTGTAAAACGTCCAGCAGTGTTAGCAGAGTTAGCATGGACGCGTTGGCAAAAAAATCAGATAGACGATGCGGCAACACTTGCGCCAATTTATTTGCATGTGGCAGGAACGCCAATTGAATGAACTTCTTAATTCGCAAAATGATAATGAACGATTTGGAACAAGTCGTTGCGATTGACCAAGTTTCATTTTCATTGCCCTGGCCCGCACGTTCGTTTCAATTTGAATTAACGGATAACCCTGCTTCACGCTGTTGGGTTGTAGAATTAGATAAAAAAATTGTAGCAATGATTGTCTCGTGGCTAATTTTGGATGAATTGCATATTGCTACAATTGCAACACATCCTGATTTCAGGAAGCAAGGCATTGGAAAAAAATTATTAACTCATGCTTTGAAATCTGCAAGAGATGAAGGTGTGACAAGGTCTTTTTTGGAAGTGAGAGAAAGTAACGAAGCGGCGATTCGCATGTATAAAAGTTTTGGTTTTGTTGAAGACGGTCGCCGAAAAGAATATTACAAAGATAATCACGAAGATGCGATTTTGATGACATTAAATGATTTGAGTCATCTATAATTGTAGAGAAAATATGTCTGCTGAACAAACCCTCGCCCTGATTGCCAAAGAAGTTGCTGTATGTACAAAATGTGCATTGCATGAATCGCGCAAGAAGGCAGTGCCAGGTGATGGACCGGCTGATGCAGAGATTATGTTTATTGGTGAAGGTCCTGGCTTTCATGAAAATGAACAAGGCAAGCCGTTTGTGGGAGCTTCCGGGAAATTTTTAGACCAATTGCTCGCTCAAGCAGAATTGACTCGTGAAGATGTTTTTATTTGTAATGTAGTCAAATGTCGCCCGCCCTCAAACCGAGACCCACAACAAGATGAATTAGAAGCATGTGATTCATATTTACAATCTCAAATTGAGGCAATTAACCCGAGTATTATTGTGACGCTTGGCAGAATTTCGATGAGTAAGTTTTTCGGAAGTGTAAAAATTAGTGCAGTGCATGGACAAATGCAAAAAGTTGGTGAACGCTTTGTGATTCCGATGTTTCATCCAGCCGCGGCGTTACATCAGCCACAATTGAAGCCCTCTATTCTGGCGGATTTTGCAAAGCTGCCGAATCAGTTAAATGAAGCGAGAAATGCTTTAGGAAGAAAAGCTGTAAAGAAGAAAGAATTAAATTCGCAAAAAAATGAAAAGCCAAGTCAATTGAATCTATTCTAATTAGAAATTTATTGAAAGGGAATGTTATATGTCTACAAAAGAAGAACTTATTAAGAAGTTACAAGAGAAAAATGCTAAAGTTGCTATTCTTGGTTTAGGGTATGTAGGGTTACCTTTGGCAGTGGTATTTGCTGAAGCTGGTTTCCATGTTACAGGTGTAGACCCTGACCAAAGAAAGATTGATGCGATTGCTAAAGGGCAATCTTATATCCCAGATGTGGAAACTGAAGTAGTGGAGAAATTAGTCAAAGCTGGGAAGTTCACTGCTACAACAGACTTTTCTATTCTGAAAGATATGGATGCAGTCAGCATTTGCGTGCCAACCCCACTTCGAAAAACAGGCGATCCTGATATGTCTTATATTATTTCGGCAACTGAAGAGTTAGGTAAATGCATTCATAAAGGAATGGTAGTTGTTTTGGAATCTACTACATATCCGGGTACAACACGTGAATTGCTTTTGCCTAAACTTGGTGAAGAACATGACTTAAAAGTGGGTGAAGATTGGTTCCTCGCGTTTTCACCAGAACGTGTTGACCCAGGACGTGAAGATTGGACAACAATTAACACACCAAAAGTTTTAGGTGGTATTACAACAGATTGTGGCGAAGTAGCACGAGTTTGGTACGAAGGAGCAATCAATACCGTTCATTATGTTTCAACAGCAGAAGCGGCAGAGATGGCAAAATTGCTTGAAAATACATTCCGTATGATTAACATCGGCTTGGTGAACGAACTTGCGATTATGTGTGAACGCCTTGGAGTAGATGTGTGGGAAGTGATCGATGCAGCTGCAAGCAAGCCCTTTGGGTTTATGAAATTTACACCCGGACCTGGTTTAGGAGGGCACTGTATTCCAATTGACCCTTTGTATCTTTCATGGAAGATGAAATCTTTTAATTACAATGCACGTTTTATTGAACTTGCTTCTGAAATTAATACCAACATGCCTCGTTATGTAGTCAGCCGTGTAATGGAAGGTTTGAATGATAGAGCGAAGGCATTGAATGGCTCGAAAGTTTTAGTTTTAGGTGCCGCTTATAAACCTGATATTGATGATATGCGCGAGTCGCCTGCTTTAGATGTGATAGGTCTGCTTAGAAAGAAAGGTGCAAACGTTCAATATCATGATCCGTATATTCCACATATTCATCATGAATATGACGGTTGGGCAATGGACTCTGTAAAAGATTTGATGAAAGAAGTGAAAGATGCTGATGCCGTTGTCATCGTTACAAATCATAAATCCTATGATATGAAAGCCATTGTTGACTCTGCGAAATTTGTATTTGATTCACGTAATGCCACAGGAAAATTGGCAAAAGGAAATGAAAAGGTTGTAAGGTTATAAGTCATGGCAAATTATTTAGTGACAGGCGCGGCAGGTTTTATTGGGTTCCATACTTCAAATATGCTTTTAGACCAAGGGCATACCGTTGTAAGTGTGGATAATATGAACGATGCCTACGATCCACGCATGAAAGAATATCGTTTAGCAAAACTAAAAACACGTCAAGGCTTCACTTTTCATAAACATGATCTTGCAGATAAATCAGTGATTGATTTATTCAAAAACGAAAAACTAGATGGAATTATTCATTTAGCAGCACGTGCAGGCGTGAGATATAGTGTAGAAAATCCTTGGGAATTTGTTGCTTCCAACGTAACTGGCACGTTAAATATGCTTGAAGTCAGCCGTCAATTTGACTGTAAGAAATTTATTATGGCTTCTACTTCCAGTATTTATGGAGAGAATCCACAATACCCTACCCCTGAAACTGCTTCAAGCAGTGAGCCGATGCAACCGTATGCAGCTAGCAAAAAAGGGGCAGAGGCTTTGACACATTCATATCATCACTTGTTCGATATTGATGTGACCATCGTACGGTATTTCACTGTATATGGACCTGCGGGCAGACCTGACCTTGCCATTTTTCGTTTTGTGAAATGGATTATGGAAGGTGAACCGATTCGTATCAATGGTGATGGGAAGCAATCGCGTGGCTTTACTTATGTAGATGACATTGCACGTGGCACAATTGCCGCATTAAAACCAGTTGGCTATGAAGTCATTAACCTTGGTGGGCATGAAGTTATTTCGATTAATGATTTGGTGACATTGATTGAAGACTTAACAGGTAAAAAAGCGGATGTGCAATACGGACCACCTAACCTTGCAGATATGTTTATGAATCAAGCAGATGTGACCAAAGCCCGTGAATTTCTAGGCTGGAATCCGCAAGTGAATTTACGTCAAGGGATTAGTAATTTAATTGAGTGGTATAAAGCCGAACGAAGTTGGGCAAAAGATATTTTGATGCCCTAAGCATACAAACCTCCGAGCCCTTAAAGAACTCGGAGGTCTTTTTAATTCTTGTGTACAATACTAACTAATGTCTTTCCTCAATAAATTTACATCTGACCCGCTGTTTACAAAAATTATTCGTTCAAGTGGTTCGTTATTAAGCAACAACACCATTGCCTTGGGATTAAGTGTTATTCAAGGCATTATGGCGACGCGTTTGCTTGGTCCTGCTGGCTTTGGTCTCATCGGCGTTGTCATGGCGTTTGCTTCCACGGTCAATAGTATTTTTTCATTTCGGATGAGTGAATTGGTTGTGCGATATGGTGGTGAATATTTAAATAAAGATGAAAAACAAAACGCTTCAGCCTTAATCAAACTTGCTAGCTATACCGAAGCATTCGTTTCGCTTGTGGCTTTTTTGATTGTTATCCTGACAGCAAGTTTTGCAGAAAATTATTTAGCCAAAACAAGTGACGTTGCATGGATGTTCACTATTTATGCGGTTGGTTTGCTTGCAAACTTTAATACTGAAACATCCACTGGCATTTTGCAAATTACTGACAAAATCAAATTACAAGGCACGATTAATTTAATTCAAGCAATTCTGACTACAATCATTATCGCAATTGCATTTTTCTTTCAAAGTTCAATTACAACGATTTTGATTGCATATCTAATTGGAAAATCAATTCTAGGTTTGGGATTATTCATCACAGCACAAATTCAATTAAACAAAAGACTAGAGAAAAGTTGGTTTGCTACTCCGATTTCTAGTTTGAAAAATAAAAAAGAAATTTTCAATTTTGCATTTAGTTCAAACATCAGTGCAACGATTATCAAAGTTTTTCGTGAAAGTGAATTGATTTGGGTTGGACTTTTCCTTGATACAACTGCCGTTGGATATTATAAAGTTGCTTACACGATTACACATTTTCTTGCCATTCCTGCTGACCCATTGATTGCAACCACATTCCCTGAAATTAATCGCCTTGCAGTTGAAAAATCTTGGAATAAATTAAAAAGTTTTCTCAAGAAGGTCACTGCGTTTTCATTTGCATATAATATTTTTCTAGGAATCTGTTTAATTCTCTTTGGTCGTTCGATCATTTCAATTTATTCTGGTGACGAATATCTCAACGCGTATCCTGCATTGGTTGCATTAACCATTGGGCTTGTATTCAATTACATTTTGTTCTGGAATCGTCCGTTATTGCTGGCTTTAGGTTTGCCACAATTTCCAATTTATGTGACGTTGATTGTCGGGTTGATAAAACTGGCTTTGTCGTTTGTGTTGGTTGCAAGGTATGGAGTCGTTGCGGCGGGGGCATTGCTTTCGTTTTATTACATTGCGAGTGTGGGGATTATGGTTTGGCGTGGAATGAAGAAGATTAGAGAATTAGAGAATTAGAAATGAGAATTGCTTTAATTACAAACTCTCGGATTCCATCATTGACTGCCAACTCAATTCAAGCGATGAAGGTCGCTCAGGCGTTGATGCAATTGAATCATGATGTGAGGATGTTTGCGCCGAAAGAAGCAGAATCTATAACTCATG